>ERZ1673698.6-NODE-6-length-341904-cov-15.824791_pt1 | contig 341904 bp, 246 predicted proteins | sample MGYA00580228_ERZ1673698 | MGnify/ENA primary metagenome ERZ1673698 (study PRJEB41218, sample SAMN15661768) | gut metagenome | host: Homo sapiens | place: Canada: London | collected 2015-08-20/2019-03-30 | study: EMG produced TPA metagenomics assembly of... | reverse complement strand
AACGTTTGCCAATAAAAACCGAAAAAATATCCACTGACGAATTTTATACCTTATTATATTTAACGTATTCCGATGTTTGAATCGCGTCTTTCCCCCGCATACCCATATATGAAATCGTCCAGGCTTACGTCTCACGTGTTCAAAGCGTCACGGATTCATGGAATTCCACCACAGCCTCGATACCTTTCCGAAACATATCCAATGGGAAATTCTCATTAGGCGAATGAATCGCATTACTCTCCAAACCGAATCCCATCAAAACAGTCTTGGTTCCCAAAATCTTTTCAAAATCACTTATGATAGGGATACTGCCACCACGGCGCACAGCCAACGGCTTTCGCCCGAACGCCTTGGTGAAACCTTCTTCCGCAGCTTTGTAAGCAGGCAAGGTTATCGGACAGACATAGCCTTCGCCACCGTGCATAGGAGTCACTTTCACCTGCACGTAGTCCGGAGCTATGGATTCGATATAATCGACAAACATCCGGGAAATCTTCTCATGCTGTTGATGGGGAACCAAACGGCAAGACACCTTGGCATAGGCTTTAGACGGCAATACGGTCTTAGAACCCTCTCCCGTATAACCGCCCCAAATACCACACACATCGAACGACGGACGGCAACTATTCCGCTCGATCGTGCTGTATCCGTTCTCTCCTTTCAAAGCATGTACACCGATAGCTTGTTTATAACGTTCCTCGTCAAACGGGATTTCAGACAGCATCCGACGTTCTTCCTCCGACAGTTCTTCCACTTCATCATAAAAACCCGGTATTGTAATACGCCCATCTTCGTCAGTCATACGAGCCAACAAACCACACAATACATTAATCGGATTAGCTACCGCTCCACCGAAATGCCCGGAATGCAAATCACGGTTCGGCCCTGTCACCTCGATTTCCCAGTAAGCCAAACCTCTCAGTCCCGTCGTAAGCGAAGGCAGGTCGAGCGCGAGCATACTGGTGTCGCTCACTAAAATCACATCACAAGCCAACAGCTCACGGTACTCTTGCAGGAAAGCATTCAGACTGGGAGACCCGATTTCTTCTTCCCCCTCCAATATGAATTTGACGTTATGGCGCAGAGCCCCTTCCCGCACCATATACTCAAAAGCCTTTAGTTGAATCATAGACTGCCCTTTATCATCATCCGCCCCACGGGCAAATACATGTCCGTCACGCACTTCCGGTTCAAAAGGGTCACTTTTCCATAAGTCCAACGGTTCGGCAGGCATCACATCGTAATGGCCATATACCAAAACCGTTGGCGCATCCTCCCCCACACGCTTTTCCGCATACACCAAAGGATTTCCTGAAGAAGGCATCAACCGCGCTTCATCTGCTCCAGCCTCTAAAAGCAAATCTCTCCAACGTTCGGCACAAGCCACCATATCATTCTTATGCGCCGGGTCGGCACTCACGCTCGGAATGCGAATCAGACTGAACCACTCTTCCAAAAAACGGGCTTCATTTTCTTCGATATACTCTTTTACGCTTTTCGCCATATATTTTCCATTTAAAAATTTCACACTTTGCATTCTTTGCCCAAATATATAGAATATATTCCATTGTCCTGCTATTTTAGACATAAAAAAGCCTTCCGCTCCTTGCAAACAGGAACGGAAGGCCATATTTGCCCAATGTGCCATACTTAAATCTTCTTCGACCAGACGGATGCTTCTCCTGAACGTAACCCGCCCGAAGATACTTTAACCGTAATTTTTCCAGGATTAAACGTCGTCCGCACCGCCACGCGCATCAAACCTCCTTCGGCCTGCAACTCCGTATCGCCCGGGGCATGGTATTCCAAAGGTTTTCCTTCCGTGACATAGAAATTGTAAGAACCTTTGTACACCCCTTCGCCTTCCACTTCAAACTTCAACTGGTTGTCGGCAAAAGGACACCAACGCCCTTCCTTGTCCACCACGCGCACCGTAGCGATGAAAGCATCCGAAGCATTGGCTTTCAATTCAAATCTTTCCCCGTCCGGTTTGGCTGCCGGTTCTTCGATTTCCACTTCCAAAGCGTACGGCTCGCCGGCAGAGGCGATCTCATCCTCGCAAACGGGACGTTTCCGTTCGTCCAGCCCCACGGCCTTGACCGTACCCGGCTCCCATAGGATGCCTTTCCACGTGCAGCGGCGCGTCCGTGCCTCCGGTTCCACAATCCCACGGGACACCCCGTTGACGAAGAGTTCCACATAAGGACAGTTGCTCCACGCATCCACGTCCTGCAATCCCCGGAAGTTCCAATGGCTCTGCAAGGCCACACCGGGACGCTCGTCGAAAGGCACCCAAACGGCTTTCTCGAAAATCCGGTACAGCAATTTCGGAAAGCGGTTGCCGTCCATGGCGCACGAACCGAGGCTCTTTTGGTTGCGCATACCGTTAAGGTAAATGGTGTACCCCTCCCCGTACGTCTCGGCCAACATCCAGTTGATCCATCCGCATGCGCGTTTGTCCATGTTGTCGAAATAGTTCTCCACATAGTCCATCGAGAACTCTTTTTCATTATCGTAGTCGAAACGGGCGATGCACCAACTGGGCAAGCCCGACCAGTTCGTCCCGTAGACTTCCGTGTTCCACGAAGGGCTCCCTTCCACCTTCTCATAACGGTTCGTGTAGCCTATCACGACCGGTTCGTCCTTGTCCCACTCCGGAGGATAACCGTCGCGGTTCTGCACGAGGCGCGGCTGGATGTAATCCCATTTCTTCACCTGCTCCAACGTATAAGACGGCAAGTATTTCTCCCCATCATACGCTAAACCATTATTCGACTCCCAGATGACCACGCACGGGTTGTTTCGATAAGCCACCATCACATCGCGGTCGTACTCCCTTTTATAGGTAATAGCCGGTTCGTCCTTCAACGCCCATTCATTGTCGCCGCTGTTGACGACCAACAAGATGCCGTAGCGGTCGCAAGCCTCGAACACTTCTGGGAAAGGCGGCTGGTGCCCCACACGCAGCGTGTTACCGCCGCACCGGGCTATCCGGGCTACATCGTTCCACCAGAAAGCCGTAGGAACAGCAGCCCCTAATCCCGGGTAATTGTTCCGGTATCCGAAGCCGCGCAAAAAACATTTCTCACCGTTGACATAGCAAAAATCCTTGTCCCACGTGATTTGCCGGATGCCCCACGGACGGCTTTGCCTGTCCACCAATCGTCCGTCCACGTAAACTTCATTCTCCACCGTATATAAATAAGGTGTACCGGAAGTCCCTATCGGATACCACAAATGGGGACGCTCCACCACTCCCGTACGGTCGAACAAAACGGTCTGGCCGCCTGCGGCACGGCGGGTATCCTTGAAAGCCAAGGCCGTCTTGCCCTTCGCATCCTTCAAATACGTGCGCAGTTCCACGTCGCACGCTTCCGTGCCCGCATTCTCCACGTTCACCTGAAAACGTACTTCGGCTTTGTCTTTGGTAGCCGACACCGTCCCGAAGTAAGTTCCCCACTTGCCCATAGGAGAATAAGAATCAAAAGGAATGTGCACCTTGTTCTTCTTGTGCAGGTAGACGGGGCAGACGATACCTCCCATGGCCTGACCGAAGCCTTCGTTGGTCCCGAAACCGGGCCAAGTGAAAAACGTGCCCTCGGCATTGGACACCCTTACCGCTATCTGGTTCTCTTCTCCATAACGCAGGTAAGGCGTGATGTCCACTACAAAAGGAAGCGCGCTCCCCACATGGGTCACCGCTTCCGGCTGCTCCACCTTCGTATTACTTCTTATCGGCGTACCGTTCACATACACCGCCGCCCCGATGTTCACTCCCTGGAACTCCAAGAAGAACATCCGGCCGCGGTCTTTGCCGTCTATGGTTATTTTCTTACGGTACCACGCTTCTCCGCGCCAGCAACGTTCACCCGTACTGGTATTCAGGTAGGTGTCCTGCTCATTGTAGCAATGGGGAATCCCTACTGTCTGCCATCCGGTATCGTCGAACGAAAGCGAAGCCATAACCTCGGCCTGCCCTTGATCCTGCTCCGTTTCGGGATTCACTTCCACCTCGCTCAACGTCACAGGCACGTCCTGCCCCTGTTCGGCCTTGCACTTCAGTCCGGAGAAGCGCACATAGCGGGCCGTGGCCTTGAACGACAAATCCAGATAAGTAGCCGTCACCGTCTCGGTGTACCCCACCGTTCCGGTATGCCCCACAGTCGTGAAGTCGCCCTCTTTATGAAGCACACAGAGCTTTTTGCCTTCCGAAAGGGTTTGCCAGTTGCTGCCGTCGGCAGATACTTCCAACTTGACTTCCGCAAATCTCGTCCGGTCTGTGTCGAACCACAATTTCACGGAAGACAGGCGGACGGCTTTACCCAAGTCCACAGTCCAAAAACCTCCTTCCTGCGCATTCACCGGCTTCCATTCCGAGTGGACGTCACCGTCGTGAACCACAGAAACGGCCTTTCCGTCAAGAAATACCTGCGCATCCTTCGCCAAATTGATTTCCTGACGCACCACTTTCGTAAATTTCCATGGAGTCTCCCCCAAATTAATGCGTGTGGACACACTTTTAGCCTGCCCGCTGCCCGCAAAAGTCCACAGGCATAGCCACAACATTGACAATAAGCTTTTCCTCTTCATGTTTCAAACTGTAAATTAAGTTTTTTTAGGTTGTGATTATTTTTAAAGAACCGCTTCCGCATTTCCTTGCCTTCCACCAGGGGGAAATGCCATCCGGTTTCACATTAAAGTTCGTAAAAGTCCATCGTTCTTGCAAGCGGAAGAACAAAAATTAACGGTGTGTACGCGCCCAACATATTTCACCGACAGACATAAAGGGCTTTATACCGGAAAACATGGCTTTCTGCACGAAGAACAAACCGTAAAAGCCATCCCAAGACAGAAAAAACGTAAAGATTCATAAAAACAGAATCTCATTTGATTTTCAAGCATTTGAATCCTCAAAATCAATCTGCGGAGAATGAAAAATCAATCTGCGCCAAACGAAAAATCAATCAAAGGAGATTGAAAAAACGTTTGGCGCAGATTGATTTTTGTATATAAGTTTCCTACGAAAATACCAGAAAACGAAATAAGCCGAAATACGATTACTCCACCGTGACCGACTTGGCCAAATTACGTGGTTGATCCACATCCTTGCCCTTGCATACGGCTATATGGTAAGCCAACAACTGCAAAGGGACGGAAACCACCAACGGCTCGAAACATTCCATTGTCTCGGGAAGTTCTATCACCTCGTCCGCCAAATCCCGTATCTTCGTGTCGCCTTTCGTCACGAGCGCAATGACACGTCCCTGACGGGCTTTTACCTCCTGGATATTGCTGATGAGCTTTTCGTACATCCCGTTGCGTGTGGCGATGACAAACACCGGCATTTCCGAATCGATGAGCGCAATGGGACCATGCTTCATCTCAGCAGCCGGGTAGCCTTCGGCATGGATATAAGAAATTTCCTTCAACTTCAAGGCGCCCTCGAGCGCCACAGGATAACAGTAGCCGCGCCCCAGATAGAGGCAGTTGTGCGCATAGGTGAAAATCTTGGCCATCTGGGCTATCTGTTCATTAGCCTTTAGTGCCTCTTTCATTTTCTCGGGTATGGCCACCAACTCCCGCACCATCTTGACATACTCATCCTGCGAAATCGTCCCGCGCGCCTTGGCCAAAGCCAACGTCAACATGGCTAATACCGTCACCTGCCCCGTGAACGCCTTTGTAGAAGCCACGCCTATTTCCGGCCCCACATGGATGTAAGCCCCGGTATGCGTGGCCCGAGGTATGGAAGCACCCACGGAATTACAGATACCGAACACGAACGCCCCTTGCTTGCGTGCCAGTTCGATGGCGGCCAACGTGTCGGCCGTCTCGCCGGACTGCGATATGGCAATCACTACGTCGGTAGGCAAAATGACGGGATTACGGTAGCGGAACTCTGAAGCATATTCCACGTATACGGGAATACGGCAATAGTTCTCAATAAGTTGTTGGCCAATAAGCCCCGCATGCCATGACGTTCCGCATGCCACGATAATAAAACGGCTCGCGCTCAACAACTTGTCCTTGTGGTCGATGACCGCCGAAAGCGTCACGTTGTCGGCATCTATGTTGATGCGCCCGCGCATGCAATCAAGCAGGCAATCCGGCTGCTCGAAAATCTCCTTGAGCATGAAATACGGATAGCCTCCCTTTTCCAGTTGGCCAAGATTGATGTCCACCGTTTTCACCGTAGGGTGCATGCGCGTGTTGTCCATATCCACCACCTTCAGCTCGTCTCCGGGACGGATGACGGCGATGTCCCCGTCTTCCAAGTACACCACCTTGTCAGTGTATTCCACAATAGGGGTGGCATCCGAGGCCAGATAAAACTCATTGTCGCGCCCGATGCCCACCACCAACGGACTGCTCTTGCGTGCGGCGATGATTTGTTCGGGATGCCTTTTGTCCAATATCGCGATGGCATAGGCACCGATGACCTCATGCAAGGCCACTTGCACGGCACCCAACAAATCCAAATCATTGCTCACCTGGATATATTCAATGAGCTGCACCAACACTTCGGAATCCGTCTGGCTGCGGAACTTCACGCCGCGTTGCTGCAAACGTTCCTTCAACGTGGCATAGTTCTCGATGATGCCGTTATGGATCAGCGCCAGGTTGCCCGATGCCGAATAATGGGGATGGGCGTTTTCTGCACATGGTTCGCCATGCGTGGCCCAACGCGTATGGGCGATACCGATATGCCCGCTCACGTCTTTTGCTTCCACCGAGCGTTCCAAATCGCTGACCTTGCCTTTCGCCTTATACACATTCAAATCTCCCGAATTACTGATCAAAGCCACGCCGGCACTGTCATAACCACGGTACTCCAGACGCTTAAGTCCTTTTATCAAAATGGGGTAAGCCTCTCTCTTACCTATATATCCGACTATTCCACACATATTCCATTTATTTTTCCAAAAGCAAACTTAGTAAAGTCTAAACGCTTAAACATGATTTATCGTACAAATGTACGTTATTTTAAGCAATTTTAGTATATTTGCGCGCAGAAAAAAACGAGAATAAAATGGGATTTCTAAAAACATTGTTCGGCGCCCGGGAAGAGTCCCCGGAAGAAAAAACCGAGAAACGCCGCGAGCGGGATTTTAACGTACTGAAATATGACGGTGTACGCGCCTGTAAAATGGGGGAGGTCAAATATGCCATACGTTGTTTCCGCGAAGCACTTGCCCTCCGGAACGATTCCGAAACCGCAAGTTATCTGGCCGAAGCCTTGCTCTCCGACAAACAGGCTGAAGAAGGCCGGAGCATATTGGCAAAACTGGCCGAAGAACTGCCGGACCATATCGGCGTACGGTTGGCCATGGCCCGTGCCGATGAAATGATGCAGGATTATACGCGCATGGACGAAGATTGCCAGGCCGCCTTGCAAATCGACAGTTGCCATGCCGGAGCGCTCTACCGCTCGGCCCAAGCCAAACATGCCTTGCACGACGAACTGAACGCCGTGGCCCTGTTGACACAAGCCATCGTACAGGACGGCCATTTGACGGAAGCTTACCTGTTACGCGCAGAAATCCTCCGCGCCATGGGCAGCCTGACAGAAGCCGAAGCCGACATCGACCACTTACTTGAAAGCGAGGAAGCACGACCTGCACCCGAAGAAGCCGTAATGTTGAAAGCCGCACTGCGACTGCAGCAAGGGGATGCTCCCACAGCCATTACCTATTATAATAAGGTGAAGACGCAAAACCCTCTAATGGGAGAAGCGTACGTGGGACTCAGCACGGCATACGCCGCCAACCGTCAGCTCGACCGGGCACTGTCCACACTGGACGAAGCCGTGGAACTCATGCCGGACTTCAGCGAAGGATACAAAGAACGCGGACGCATCAAACTGATGCTCAACGACAAGGCCGGGGCGACCGATGACCTGAAAAAAGCGTTGGAAACCTCTCCGGAAGCAGCCAAGGCCGTCGAAGGACAGTTCAGCAACATAGAACAAGAGATGAACGGACAATACAAAAACCGTAACCCTTACGGTTTCTAAATGTAATCAAAATCAGGTATTCTTTCACATTTTTCCCGTTTAAGAGGAAAAAAGCGGCGAAAACATTTGCCGGAAATGAAAAAATCCCTAATTTTGCAACAGATTCAAAAATACGAAGATGAAAGAATTATTCAACACATATTTTTATTTCTTCTTTTACTTTTACTTTAGCCATAAAGTGAAGCGGGAGTTCGTATGTGTACCAAACAGAGAATTATACTAATCCAATAAGACATGAGGTCCCGCTTCCCACCGAAGCGGGACTTTTTTGTAAAAACGACAAAACAAAAACAATGAAACGAATTGCAATCCAAGGTATCAAAGGGTCGTACCACGACATGGCCGCCCACTACTTCTTCGACAAAGAGGACATAGAACTTATCTGCTGCTCCACCTTTGAAGAAGTATTTGCCACGGTAAAGGACGACAGTACGGTACTCGGTATGGCTGCCATCGAGAATACCATAGCGGGCAGCCTGTTGCACAATTACGAGTTGCTTTGCGACAGTGGACTTACCATCGTAGGCGAGCATAAGCTGCGCATTTCCCACAGCCTGCTTTGCCTCCCGGACGACAACATAGAGGACATCACCGAGGTACATTCCCATCCGGTAGCCCTGATGCAATGCCGCGAATTCCTGGCCCGGCATCCTCGTCTGAAAGTCGTGGAAGGAGAAGATACGGCCGGCTCGGCGGAAATCATCAGCCGGGAACAACTGCGCGGACAAGCCGCCATCTGTTCCAAATTCGCAGCCCCGCTGTACGGCATGAAAGTATTGGAAGAAGGCATCGAGACCAACAAACACAATTTCACCCGTTTTCTGGTCTTCAGCCAACCGCAACGCGCCAACCTGCTGCGTGATATACGCCAGACCAACAAAGCCAGCCTGGTATTCACCCTTCCCCACGAAGAAGGCTCGCTCTCGCAGGTGTTGTCCATCCTTTCTTTCTATAAATTGAACCTGACCAAAATACAATCCCTCCCCCTCGTGGGAAAAGAGTGGCAATATATGTTTTACGTAGACTTGGGCTTCGACGATTATACCCGCTATTCACAAAGCATAGATGCCATTACCCCGCTGACCAAAGAACTCAAAATATTAGGAGAATATCAAGATGGAAGACAAACTATATAAATTCCGCATACAGCCAGCCGGACGGCTGAGTTCCGTACAGGAATACTATTTCTCAGTGAAACTCAAAGAAGTGGCACGCATGAACGCCGAAGGTAAGGACGTTATCAGCCTGGCTATCGGAAGTCCGGACATGCCCCCTTCGCCCCAAACCATAGAAACGCTGTGCGAAGAAGCCCGACATGCAGACGCACACGGCTACCAACCCACAACGGGCATCCCCGAACTGCGCCGGGCCATGGCCGATTTCTACAAACGGTGGTACGACGTGGATTTGGACCCGGCCTGCGAAATACAGCCGCTTATCGGCTCCAAGGAAGGCATACTCCACGTCACGTTGGCCCTGGCCAATCCGGGCGACCGCGTGTTGGTGCCCAATCCGGGATACCCCACCTACACGTCGCTCAGCAAAATCCTCGGCCAACAAATCACCTATTATGACTTGCAGCCCGAAAACGGTTGGCAACCCGACTTCAAAGCCTTGGAAGAAATGGACCTGAAGGGCGTGAAAATCCTATGGACCAACTATCCCAACATGCCGACGGGTGCCAACGCCCGGCGCGAAACGTACGAAAAACTGGTAGACTTCGCCTTGCGCCACAACCTTGTCATCGTGAACGACAACCCGTATAGCTTCATCCTGAACCACGAACGGCTCAGCATCCTGCAAGTCCCTGGCGCCAAACGCTGCTGCATCGAGTTCAACTCCATGAGCAAGAGCCACAACATGCCGGGCTGGCGCGTAGGCATGTTGGCCACGAACGCGGAATTCGTGCAATGGATTCTCAAAGTGAAGAGCAATATCGACTCGGGAACCTTCCGCCCAATGCAGCTCGCCGCAGCAGCAGCCTACCGGAACGATGCCCAATGGCACGAAGAAGCCAACATACACGTGTACGCCGAACGCCGGGCACTGGCCGAGGAAATCATGCGCACACTGGGCTGCACCTTCGACCCGACGCAAGTGGGCATGTTCCTTTGGGGGCGCATCCCGGAAAGTTGCGACAACGTGGAACAACTTACGGAGAAGATTCTGCACGAGGCACGGGTCTTCATCACGCCGGGATTCATCTTCGGCAGTAACGGTAACCGGTATATCCGGATTTCGCTTTGCGCCAAAAAAGAGAAAATAGCCGAAGCTTTGGAACGTATCCGGAAAGTATTTTAAGCACCAAAAAGCATTGAATTAAAAACATAACGATATGGACGATTTACGATTAACTTCCCTGAACCTTCCGGGAATAGACGAAAACAAGCGACCCCTCGTCATCGCCGGCCCCTGCAGTGCCGAAACTGAGGAACAAGTCATGGCCACCGCCCGGCAACTGGCCGAAAAAGGATTCAAGATATTCCGTGCCGGTGTATGGAAGCCGCGTACCAAACCGGGAGGGTTCGAAGGTATGGGCGAAACGGCATTACCCTGGCTGCAACGCGTCAAGGAAGAGACCGGCATGCTGATAGCCACCGAAGTGGCCATGCCCAAGCATGTGGAAGCGTCTCTCAAAGCCGGAGTGGACTTACTTTGGGTCGGAGCACGTACTACAGCTAATCCTTTCGCCATGCAGGAACTGGCCGATTCCCTCAAAGGTGTGGACATCCCGGTTTTGGTCAAAAATCCGGTGAATCCCGACATCGAACTTTGGATAGGAGCCTTACAGCGCATCAACGGGGCAGGCATCACCCGTTTGGGGGCCATCCACCGCGGATTCTCCAGCATCGACCAGAAAATCTACCGCAATGCTCCCATGTGGCACATCCCCATCGAACTGCACCGCCGTTTCCCCAACTTGCCCCTCATCTGCGACCCGAGCCACATCGGCGGACGCCGCGACTTGATTGCCCCGCTCTGCCAACAGGCCATGGATATGGGCTTCAACGGATTGATAGTAGAAAGCCACTGTAACCCGGATTGTGCATGGAGCGACGCCAAACAACAAGTCATGCCCGATGTGCTCGACTTCATACTTGACCGTCTGGTGGTACGCGAGAACGTGGAAATGACAGAAAGCCTGTCAGCCCTGCGCAAACAGATAGATACCTTGGACAATGACCTGATGGACCTGTTGACCCGCAGGATGCGTGTGAGCCGCGAAATCGCGACCTATAAAAAGGAACACGACATGGCCGTGGTGCAAACCGGACGCTACTCTGAAATCCTTGACAAACGGGGGGCGCAAGGCGTACTCTGTGGAATGGACGCAGATTTCGTCAGGAAAATCTATGAAGCCATCCACGAGGAAAGCGTACGCCAACAAATGGACATCATTAACAAGTAAGCACGGACAAAAAGAACAAACATCATGAGAATACTCATTTTAGGAGCCGGGAAAATGGGCTCATTCTTCGTGGACTTGCTGAGTTTCGACCATGAGACGGCAGTATACGACATCGATGCCAAACGGCTACGGTTCATGTACAATACGCAACGTTTCACCTCGATGGACGAAATAGACGCATTCCGCCCCGAACTGGTCATCAATGCCGTGACACTGAAATATACACTGGATGTCTTCCGGCAAGTGATTCCCCACCTGCCTCAAGACTGTATCCTGAGCGACATTTCGTCCGTCAAAACGGGATTCAAGGAGTTTTATGAAGGTGCAGGCATGCGTTATGTCAGCACACACCCCATGTTCGGCCCCACGTTTGCCAACTTAGGCAGCCTGAACCACGAGAACGCCATTGTCATCAACGAAGGCGACTATATGGGACGCATCTTTTTCCGTGACTTATACAGTCGGCTCGGATTACATGTCTGCGAATACTCGTTCGAGGAACATGATGAGACCATGGCCTACTCGCTCAGTATTCCTTTCGTGTCGACTTTCACCTTCGCTGCGGTGATGAAACATCAGGATGCCCCGGGCACGACATTCAAACGCCATCTGAAAATAGCCCAGGGCGTGCTGAGCGAAGACGACTGCCTCCTTCGGGAAATCCTTTTCAACCCGCGTACCAAAAGTCATGTGGAGCGCATCCGCGAAGAGTTGAAAAGCCTCATCCACATCATCGACGAGCGCGACGAAGAAGGGCTGAACCGCTACCTGACACGTATCCGGGAAAACATCAAATAAAAAACGCCCGAAGGCTCCATACCCAACCGCAAGCCCGGACCCACTCTACAAGCGTCCGGACCTGCGGTTGGACTTTTTTTGAAAAAGGGAACGATTTCCAATAACCACGGACATGAATAGGAAAATAAATGTCTATCTTTGCGGACATGAAAAGAATTATTCTGATTACAGGAGGAGAACGCTCCGGTAAAAGCATGTATGCCGAACAGTTGGCACTGCGACTGTCCGAACAGCCTGTTTACATGGCCACGGCACGCATTTGGGACGAGGAGTTCCGCCAACGCGTACATATCCACCGCGAACGGCGAGGCCCGCAATGGACCAACATTGAGGAAGAAAAATACCTGAGCCGCCACGACCTGAGGGGACGGACGGTGTTGGTGGATTGCGTCACGCTGTGGACCACGAATTTTTTTTTCGACTATACGCCGCAGCCGGGTTCCCGGGTTCCGAATCCCTCCGACACCGTGGAAAGCCGACAGGCCCAAGCCGGAATCCGGCAAGTAGAGGAGACGCTGCAAGCCGTGAAAGAAGAATTCCTGCGCTTCACTTCGCAGGAGGCGACTTTCATATTCGTAACCAACGAAATCGGGATGGGAGGCGTATCGACTAACGAAGTGCAACGCCGCTTTACCGACTTGTTGGGTTGGACCAACCAATTCGTAGCGTCCCAGGCCGATGAGGTCTACCTGATGGTGAGCGGTATCCCTGTGAAAATCAAATGAACATGAAAACATTCCGAATTACGACTCCGGACGAGGCTTTGCGCCCTGCCCTGCAAAACAAAATAGACAACCTGAACAAGCCGAAAGGGTCGATGGGACGGTTGGAAGAATTAGCCCTGCAAATCGGCCTGATACAACACACGCTCTCACCGGAATTGCGCCACCCTTGCCACCTGCTGTTCGGTGCCGACCATGGAATCGAACGCGAAGGAGTCAGCATATCCCCTCGCAAAATCACCTGGCAACAAATGATTAACTTCAGCCACGGGGGAGGCGGAGTAAATATGTTCTGCCGCCAACACGGTTTCGACCTGTTCCTGATAGACATGGGAGTGGACTACGATTTGCATTCCTATCCCGGCATCATCGACTGTAAAGTAGCACGTGGTACACGGAACTTCCTTCACGAAGCGGCCATGACGGAAGAGGAAACGGACCGATGCATAGAAACCGGTGCCCGCATGGTGACAGAATGCCACGAACGGGGCTGTAACGTCATCAGCATAGGCGAAATGGGAATTGGCAACACCTCTCCTTCTTCCATTTGGATGCACTTGCTGACCGGCACGCCGTTGGAAATGTGCGTGGGGGCAGGAGCCGGACTGGACAATGCCGGTATCCGCCACAAATACGAGGTCCTGCAAAATGCCGTACAGCATTTCCGCGCCCATTATCCCGACCTACAAGATGCCGATGTCTGTTCAACCCAGTACGCCACGGAAATGCTCCGTTGGTTCGGCGGCTTCGAAATGACGGCGGCCATCGGTGCGATGCTGCGTGCCGCCGAATTGGGCATGGTGATTCTGGTGGACGGTTTCATCATGACGGCCTGCATGCTGATGGCCTCACGGCTTTATCCGGCCATACGCCACTATGCCGTGTTCTGCCACGAAGGCGACGAGGCCGGACACCGGCGGATGCTCGCAGCCTTGCATGCCCGAGGGCTGCTCCAGATAGGCTTGCGCCTCGGTGAGGGCACAGGTGCTTTGTGCGCCTATCCGCTCTTGCAATCCGCCGTCCGCATGCTCAACGAAATGAACAACTTCGAAAACGCTCACATTACCAAATACTTTTAATCCCGCATCCCACTATGACAGACCGACTATGGGCTTCACTGATTTTCTTCACGCGCCTGCCTTTCTGGCGCATCCGGCAAGTGGACGCCAAGTATTTCAAACACGTGGTAGACTACTGGCCGTTCGCAGGTTGGCTCACGGGAGGTACGGCCGCTCTCGTTTTCTGGCTTGTTTCAGGGATTCTACCGGTCACCACGGCTGCTTTGGCAGCGACAGGCACACGCTTGTGGCTTACCGGTGCCTTGCATGAAGACGGATTGGCTGACTTCTGTGACGGATTCGGCGGAGGTACCACACGCGAACGTACATTGGCCATCATGAAGGATTCCCATATCGGTACGTATGGTGTCCTGGGACTGGTCTTCTACATCGGACTGCTAATCAGTCTGGTCTCGGCTCTGCCGCTTTGTATGGCTCCGGCCATTATCTTCACAGCCGACGTGTATGCCAAAGCATGCAGCAGTTTCATCATCCTGCAACTCCCCTACGCCCGGACGGCAGAACAAGCCAAAGCGGGGGTCGTTTACTCCGTCTGGAATAAACAGGCTATCGCTAGCCACGTATTCCGTTGCCTGCTCGCCCTTGTCCCATGCGTAGCGTGGCTCCTGTCCGGCCCGACCGTTTTCCCTTTCTGGGCTTTTCTGGCTCCCCCGGTTACGGAACTTCTGCTCACCGGCTGGATGAAACGCCGGTTGCAAGGTTATACGGGCGACTGTTGCGGTGCCTTGTTCTTGCTCTGTGAGTTGAGTTTCTATTTATCTATTGTCATACTTTACCATTTCATATAATCCCGTCATGGAAATCTATTTAGCCCGACATACCTCTGTAGACGTCCCACGCGGCACTTGCTACGGTTTTACGGATGTTCCCCTCCGTGCCACATTCCGGCGCGAAGCCACTGCCACCCGACTACGGCTTGGCAACCTCACTTTCGACCACGTGTACACCAGTCCGCTCAGCCGGGCGGCCAAGTTAGCCACATTCTGCGGTTATCCCGCTGCCGAACGGGACGAACGGCTGAAAGAAATGAATATGGGCGACTGGGAAATGCAACGTTTCGATGACATCATCGACGAACGGTTACAACTTTGGTACGACGACTTCCTGAACCAACCGACCACAGGCGGAGAATCGTTCCGCGACCTTTATGCCCGAGTAGCAGCCTTCTTGGACGACCTGAACAGGAAGGACTACCGGCGTGTAGCCATCTTCGCCCACGGCGGAGTACTGATTTGTGCCCAAGTTTATGCCGGTGCCATCCCGTTGGAAGACGGTTTCAAGCATCTGACATCCTACGGCGGCGTAGTGAAAATCAATATCTGAGCATCATGAAACATATATTGCTTTATCCCGTCCTGTTCATTTGCTTCCTCGCCTGTCTTCCCGCCAATGCCCTTCCGTACGTTTTCAGCCGGTTGGATGCGTCGGACGGCCTAAGCGACAACCAAGTGCAACATATCCTGCAACTGCCGGACGGACGGATGGTCTTCACGACATTAGGTAACATCAACCTATACGACGGCATGCGGTTCCATTACATACACCGGAACGACTCCGACGTGTATGCCATCGACGGTTACCATGGGCATTACCATGTATATGTAGGCGACCATGAAAGACTTTGGGTAAAGGATTACGGCAAAGCATGGTGCCTCGACCTCCGGCATGAACGGTACCTCAAGCAACCGGAACAGGTTTTCTCAGAAACGGGGATACGGGAAAAAGTAAACGACTTGTTCGTGGACTCCGAAAAGGGATTATGGTTGGTCTCTTCCAAAGGAATTTGGGAAACCCGGAAGAAACGTTACCTTTTACTCCCGAAAGATGCCGGCGAGTTGCAGGACGTTGAAGTCTCGGACGGGCGAATTTACCTTTTTTCCAGTTCCGGGGAAGTGCTTTGCTACTCACAAAACCAAGGTAAACTGCTTTACCGGGCAACGGCTTATCCGGAAAGCGAACATGCAAACTACGGCCGCACCTCGCTCGTGGTCAAGGGACCTGACGGCAACTTCTACCAAGTCAGGAGCGGCATGAAGTCCGGATTGTTCGCCTTTTTCCCAAAATCGCGCACATGGAAGCAATTATTGGATACCCAAAGCCCCTTGCACACGTTGATAGTCCCATCTCCCCAAATGGCTTACATCAGCAGCCTGAACGGTATTTGGGCCATCAACCTGGCCAACGGCAAAGCCCATTTCCAATCTAGCCTCCGTACGACCGACGGCAAGCAACTACAGACCGACCTCAACACCATATACCAAGACCGCCAACAGGGCATTTGGTTGGGCACAGGAAACCGTGGCATACTCTACACCCACCCCGAACGTTTCAAATTCATCTCCACGGCCACGCAGGAAGAACTGCCATTTGAGGATTCCCTGAAAACGGCTACAAGACAACGGGCACGACGCCCGCCCATTTTCAAAGGGCAACAGTACAATGACGTGCATACCGACCGCCACGGGCGGACATGGGCCGGCACGCCGGACGGGCTGCGCCTTTTCTTCCCCGGACAAGACCAATACCGTACATTCTATACGGAAGACGGATTACCCAACAACTTCATCCATGCCATCACGGAAGACGGGCACGGGCAAATATGGCTGTCCACAAGTGATGGCATCTCGCGCCTGACCGTCAACGAAAACGCAGATTCGGCATGGTTTACCAATTACCGGCAGGAAGACGGAACGCTCAAAGGGGAGTACCGTAACCAAGAAGTACAAAATTTGCCGGACGGAAGCATTTTGATGGGGGGAGTGAACGGATGGACGATGTTCCACCCCGACAGCGTGGAAATCCCCCGCAAGGATTTCCTCCCCCTTCTCATCAGTCTGTCTTTGTACGGAGAGCCAGTACACATCTCACAGGATTCCCCCCACACGCATCCTCTTCTTCCACAAGCCCCGCCCTACGTCAAACATTTCGAGTTCAATTACAGGCAGAACCACATCGGCTTCGACTTTTCTGCCCTGAACTATGCCTGGCCTACACACACCTATTACCGTTACCGTCTCATCCACGAAGGTGACTCCACATGGCATATAGTACGCCCGCAAGCCAATAGCAGTATCATAGACCACAAAGGCAACCTGCATCTGACCTTTTCCCTTCTCCCACCCGGCAACTACCGCCTGGAAGTCATGGCTTCCACACAATCCCACCTTTGGGATGGCCCTGTCACGGATGTCACATTCACGATCCATGCCCCATGGTGGCTTACCCGTTGGGCTTACGCAAGTTATGCCATCCTACTCCTGCTATTGGCAGCCATCGGAATACGCCTATATATACGTCAGACCAAACGACGTATCCTGCGCCGGCACAAAGAAGACATTCTTCTCCTACGCATCCAACACCTTATCGAACGGTGCGACAGTTACGAACAACAAGCCTCAATAGCCAATACACGCGACAACAAACCACAAGAAAAAGAAGAACCACCTATCAGCGCCAATGACAGTGATTTTTTAAACAAGGCCGTAGCTTTGGTTGAGGCTCACCTGAACAGCCCGGGATACACCGTAGAGCAGCTTAGTAAAGACCTATGCATGGAACGCAGCGGATTGTATAAAAAATTAAATACGTTAATAGACAAATCGCCTAGCCTGTTCATCCGGAGCATTCGTCTGCGGCGAGCCGCAGACCTCATCCGAAAGGGGGGGATGAACATGGCAGACATAGCAGAACAAGTAGGATTCAGCTCGGCCAGCTACATGAGCAAATGTTTCCAGGAAGAATTTGGCTGCCGACCTTCGGAATACGCCGAAAAAGAGCAAGAATCAACATAATTACCACACGTTTCAACATAATTGTTACTGGTTTTTATCTGTTCTGGAATAACTTTGCACCATCAACATTCACTTTAAAAGTTTTCAAGACATGAGAAAAACCTTATTGACATTTTATGGCTTGGCTTGCATGGCCTGCCTGCACGCACAAGAGGTGACACGAACGGCGGAAGGCGCAAAAAATTTCATCCGCACACAAGATGTGACGGAAGAAATACGTTTCTATTCCGACGCCATCGTGCGTGTTATCAAGTACCCCGCACGCCAAATGCCCGACAAAAAAAGCTATCCGGTCATCAAGACACCGGAAAACATAGATATTTCCTATACGGAACAGGGCGGCAATTTATCCATGAAAACTCAAAACTTAGAAGTCATCATGGATAAGAATTCCGGCAAAATCACATTTAAAGACCTCCAAGGCAACTTATTGATACAGGAAAAAGAATTTGGCACGAACTTCATTCCATGCAAAGACGGCCCTCATGCCAGTTACCGCGTGACGCAACGTTTCATGCTCGAACCCGACGAAACCATTTTTGGACTGGGACAACAACAAACAGGCAAGTTGAACCAACGCGGCCAAGAACTGATGCTACGTAATGAAAACACTCGCGTATGTATCCCCTACATCACGTCGGAAAAAGGTTACGGCCTCTATTGGGACAACCCGTCACCTACCCTTTTCTCCGACACACCGCAGGAAACCAGTTTCAACAGCGAAGCCGGACTGATGAGCGACTATTACATTATTTATAAAGACGGCACACAAGACGGTGTCATTGCCGGCGTACGTGAGCTGACAGGACAAGCCTCCATGCTTCCTCTTTGGACCATGGGATTCTGGCAATGCCGTGAACGTTACAAAAGCCCCGATGAACTGTGTGGTGTATTGGACAAATACCGCGATTTGGAGATTCCCTTGGACGGTATCGTGCAAGACTGGCAATACTGGGGATGCGATTCCAATTGGAATGCCATGAAGTTCATGAACCCGCGCTACATCAACAAAATGGGAGACCCGGAATGGATGAGATATTTGCCTAACGGCGAAGATCCCAATGCCAAATATCCGGAGCCACGCATCAAGACCCCCAAAGAAATGGTGGAATATGTGCACAAGAACAACGCCCACCTGATGATTTCCGTATGGGCCAGCTTCGGACCTTGGACAGACCAATACAAGGAACTGGATGCCATGAATGCGTTATTAAAGTTCGAGACATGGCCACGTAATGCCGGAGTACACCCCTATGACCCCTTCAATCCCAAGGCACGGGATTTGTATTGGCGTTACCTGAAGAACCTTTACGACTTGGGCATTGATGCCTGGTGGACAGACTCCACGGAACCGGACCGCTTTGACATGGGTGAGAAAGAATTCAGCCTTCCTACGGCAGACGGCACTTTCCGTAGCGTGCACAATGCCTTCCCGCTTGTCAGCAACCAAGGCGTATACGAACACCAACGTGCCGTATCGGACAGCAAACGCCTGTTCCTCATGACCCGTTCCTCATACTTTGGCCAACAGCGTTACGGCTCATTCTGTTGGAGCGGCGATGTGTCTTCACAATGGAATGTCATGCGTGCCCAAATTGCGGGCGGATTAAATTACTCGCTTTGCGGTATCCCTTACTGGAACACGGACATAGGAGGTTTCTTCGGTTGGGAATATAACAATGACTGGCACAACGTGGCCATGCAGGAATTGCAAGTCCGTTGGATGCAATGGGGTTGTTTCATGCCTATCATGCGTAACCACTGTTCTTCGCCCATGGAAAGCGAAATCTACAAGTTCGGTGAACCGGGCTATTGGGCCTACGATGTCCAAAAAGATTTCGTTGAACTGCGTTACCGGCTTTTGCCTTATATATATAGCCTTTGCGGTGAAGCCACCCAAAATAACGGCAGCATCATGCGCCCGTTCGTTATGGATTTCCCCAAAGACAAGAAAGCCATCCGGACCGACAATGAATACATGTTTGGCCGCAACCTGCTCGTGATGCCCGTTACAGATTCACTTTACACCTATTTAGACCCCAAGACCAAAAAGGGATACACTTCAGTACCCGATGTGGCCAAGGCCGTGAAGAACGTAAAAGTCTATCTGCCCCAAGGTGCCAAATGGTACAACTTTTGGACGAACGAATTGCATGCCGGAGGGCAAACGGTCAATATGCCATGCCCCATCGACATCATGCCGGTGTACGTGAAAGCCGGTTCCATCATGGCCTTCGGCCCTGCAGTGCAATACACATCCGAAAAGAAGTGGGACAACTTGGAAATCCGTATCTATCCGGGAGCCGACGGCGAGTTCACCCTCTATGAAGACGAAGGCGACAATTACAATTATGAAAAAGGAGCTTTCAGCCAAATCCGTTTCCATTGGGATGACGCAACCCGCACACTGACCATAGATGACCGTAAAGGCGAATACAAAGGAATGTTGAAGAAACGTAACTTCCGTATCCTCGTAGTAGACCGCCAATCCCCTTCGGGCGACAAAGAACCGACCCAGTTTAGCCGTTCCGTACGTTACAACGGAAAAGCACAGGCCATCAAGTTGTAAAAAACTTTTAAACATCTGGATGCCGCACGCCTTCGCAATTCATTACCGCAGGTGTGCGGCTTCCGTTTTTTACGAACACAACCCTTAACTCTATTTTGGGTAACAGCAAGCCATCGAGGGACATCCCCCTACACTGGAATTTTCCAAAAAACCTGCTTCATCCTTCAGCACACAATATAAATATATAATAATCAAATTATTATAAACTAAAAGTTGTTCCGGTCATCTTTCAGCCATGCTTCATTTCTTTTGGAAAAGAACGGAAAACCAATCGGCTGAGAATGAAAAATCATTTGGCTGAGAATGAAATATCGTTTGACGCAGAACGTTTGACGACCTTCAGCCATGAAAGGAAACTGAAAGATAGGTATTTAATCTTTCAGTTCACAATATATTATATGATAGTCGTTTACCACATATCCTGAAAGATGAAAGACTTTTTTGCAACCCCCTTTGGGAAGAGCGCATGAGAAATCCCCCTAATTTTCCTTTCCAAATTGGCATTTATTATCCAATTTCTGAATAACATAATCCTATTTTATGGATGTTTATTTTCATATCTTTGTATAAAAAATTTTAAAACTATATTAATCTAATTTTTATTTTCAACATATTAAAATTTAAGGTTATGAAAAATAAAATCAGCCCCATCTTATCTATGGGTGCGGTGTTGTTCTCGTTCATGCTAACGACTTTATTTCCGAGTTGTAACGACGACCTTGCCGCCGACAGCTATTACACATTCACGGGAGAAATGATGAGCGACTTCCTGGACAACCATGAAGATTTCAGCCAATTCAAGCGTATAGTGGAGAGGGCAGGAAGAATGGACTTGCTGGCAAGCCGGGGAGCGAGGACGCTGTTCCCGCCCGTGAACTCCGGCGTGGAAGATTTCCTGAAAGAAAGGGGATACGCCTCCGTCGAGGACATTCCGGCATCTTTTTGCGACACGCTCGTCAAAGCCTGCCTGGTGGAACGGACATTGTACACATACAACCTGTCCGAAACACATCAGGAAAGCAACCAACTTGACCTGCCCGTAATCATCGTGACCGACGGAGACACGGTCGATGCCAACGGAATGACACTCAGCGTCATCAACCGGCGTGCCGCCATCATCAACGAATTGAAGAACGACTCCGTGGAAAACGGCGTGGTGCATCCCGTGGACAAGGTGATTGTGCCCAACACCAGCCTCGGGGCCAGCCTGTTGGACGATAACCACCAGGACTTCACCATTTTCTATGAAGCCCTCAAACGGACGGCCCTGCTCGATTCCTTGTCACGTTACCGCGATGACGATTACGAAGTGTGGAAAAACAATTATGCCCCATTCACGCAAAGCATGCATATCGGGAATGAGGACTACGTGGGCAAACGCCCCGACCATCGTTATAGCGGGTTTACCCTTTTTATCGTACCGGACAAGGTTCTTTACGAAAAATACTCCGACCGTTTCAACGAAAGCATGACCATGGACCAAAAGATTGATGCACTGTACGACTTGGCCGTAGAAAAGTACGATGACAACATTTCAGCCGGCATCTTCGGGTTGGACAAGACTGACCCTGCCACCGGCAAGACTTATAAGGAGTTGTATTGGAACAAATCCTCCCTGAAAAGCCGGCATAACCCGTTGAACATGTTCCTGTCCTACCACATCCTCGACCGCCTGTTCACCAGTACGGCCAAGCTCATCAACTGTTGGCAAATCAACACGGCCTATGCCGACCCGACGGAATGGGTGGGAACGATGCTGGATTTTTCCTCCATCAAACTGGAAAAAGTGTACCGTACAATCGATCCGGCCGTGGAGTACGAGCGCGAGTTCTACATCAATCATAGCGAAGCTTGCATGTACAACAACTACGAACGAATCCGCGGCGCCCACTTGACAACTCCTGAAAATGCAGACAACTTTTCATTGAACGTGGCCTATTATTACGTGGACGACGTGTTGGCCTACGACCAGACCATGCGCAACAAGGTGATGAACACACGCATGCGCATTGATTTCATGACACTTTGGCCGGAACTGACCAATAATAATATCCGTTTGGCCGGGAATCCTACACAAGCTTATAATTCTGGTGACAACAGTGAAGACGGAACCGAAGCAGGCGGCTTCAATTACTACCTTCCACCCGGTTATCTAAGAAACGTGTCCATCAGCGACAATACCACATTCTTCATATCGCGCCCCATCGTATATTGGTCCAACATGGGTGGAGATGTATTAGGCATACTGGGAACAAGTTACGATGTAACATTCCGACTGCCGAACGTACCACCCGGAACATACGAGCTTCGTTTAGGTTACTGTGCCTTAGTGGATCGTGGCATCGGTCAAGTCTACGTGGACGGCATTCCACAAGGTATCCCAATGGATATGCGCTATAGCGCAAGTGACGCAAGAGTAGGCGGACTCTATAACGGGGGCAAAGGTTGGAGAAACAAAGAAGAAAATTCCAGTGGTATTTACACATCGGAAGAGCTGGAAGAAAATGCCCGGGTAATGAAAAACAACGGCTACTACAGTGCTCCCAAAAGTGTATTCTACGGAAATGACGGTAACGACGCGCCAAGATACAGCGCAAATACTTGTACTATTTATTATAACCAAGATAACTTAATGCGCCGTAAAATCTGCAATGTGGAAGTAAAAGCCAATACACACCACACCATACGCTTGCGTTCTGTACTAACTAGTAGCGAAAGTGGAAACTTCACCCTTGACTACATGGAACTTGTACCCATAGACATCTGCGGAGCCGGAGGTCTTGGAGAGGACCTTTACTAATAAGGCTGATTAAAATATCTTTGGTTTAAAGCCGCACACCATTACGACCCTATGTCATTGGCGTGCGGCTTTCAGCGTCCTTTCACTTAAGTCCGACATAATGAACAAGATTTTGCATTTATTATCCAAGTTTCGGATAATATCATCCTATTCTGGTTAGTGTAGCTTTTTATACCTTTGCATATCTGACAAGAAATCAAGAGTGAATTAATCTAATTTTTATTCTTACAAATTTTAAGATTATGGAAAACAAATTCAAATCTTGGATATCCCTATGCGCCCTATTGCTCTCGGTCGCACAGATACCCCTTTTTTCCGGTTGCAATGACGACCTTGCCGCCGACAGCTATTACACATTCACAGGAGAAATGATGAGCGACTTCCTGAACAACCATGAAGATTTCAGCCAATTCAGGCGTATAGTGGAGAGGGCAGGAAGAATGGACTTACTGGCAAGCAGGGGAGCGAGGACGCTGTTCCCGCCCGTGAACTCCGGCGTGGAAGATTTCCTGAAAGAAAGGGGATACGCCTCCGTCGAGGACATTCCGGCATCTTTTTGCGACACGCTCGTCAAAGCCTGCCTGGTGGAACGGACATTGTACACATACAACCTGTCCGAAACACATCAGGAAAGCAACCAACTTGACCTGCCCGTAATCATCGTGACCGACGGAGACACGGTCGATGCCAACGGAATGACACTCAGCGTCATCAACCGGCGTGCCGCCATCATCAACGAATTGAAGAACGACTCCGTGGAAAACGGCGTGGTGCATCCCGTGGACAAGGTGATTGTGCCCAACACCAGCCTCGGGGCCAGCCTGTTGGACGATAACCACCAGGACTTCACCATTTTCTATGAAGCCCTCAAACGGACGGCCCTGCTCGATTCCTTGTCACGTTACCGCGATGACGATTACGAAGTGTGGAAAAACAATTATGCCCCATTCACGCAAAGCATGCATATCGGGAATGAGGACTACGTGGGCAAACGCCCCGACCATCGTTATAGCGGGTTTACCCTTTTTATCGTACCGGACAAGGTTCTTTACGAAAAATACTCCGACCGTTTCAACGAAAGCATGACCATGGACCAAAAGATTGATGCACTGTACGACTTGGCCGTAGAAAAGTACGATGACAACATTTCAGCCGGCATCTTCGGGTTGGACAAGACTGACCCTGCCACCGGCAAGACTTATAAGGAGTTGTATTGGAACAAATCCTCCCTGAAAAGCCGGCATAACCCGTTGAACATGTTCCTGTCCTACCACATCCTCGACCGCCTGTTCACCAGTACGGCCAAGCTCATCAACTGTTGGCAAATCAACACGGCCTATGCCGACCCGACGGAATGGGTGGGAACGATGCTGGATTTTTCCTCCATCAAACTGGAAAAAGTGTACCGTACAATCGATCCGGCCGTGGAGTACGAGCGCGAGTTCTACATCAATCATAGCGAAGCTTGCATGTACAACAACTACGAACGAATCCGCGGCGCCCACTTGACAACTCCTGAAAATGCAGACAACTTTTCATTGAACGTGGCCTATTATTACGTGGACGACGTGTTGGCCTACGACCAGACCATGCGTAACAAGGTGATGAACACACGCATGCGCATTGACGTACTGACCTTGTGGCCGGAACTGACCACCAACAACATCCGCCTTTGCGGAAACCCCACTCAGGGTTACAACGCCGGGGACAACAGCGAAGAGGGAACCGAAGCCGGAGGGCACAACTGGTATCTCCCGCCGGGTTACCTGAAGGACGTGAAGTTCAGTGAAAACACCATATTCTTCTTGGAGCGTCCCATCGTACAATGGTCTAATATGGGCGGGGACGTGGTAGGCATATTGGGAACAAGCTACGACATCACGTTCCGCCTGCCGAGCGTGCCGCCCGGAACATACGAACTGCGGTTGGGGTACACTGCTTTGGAATCCCGTGGCATCGGCCAGGTCTACGTGGACGGTATTCCACAGGGTCTACCCATGGACATGCGCATTTTCGGAAACGACGGAAGTATCGGTGGTCTCTACAACGGATGGGCTGGTTGGCGCAACAAAGACGAGAATGCCGGTGGAATCTATACCACGGAAGAGTTGGAAGAAAACGCCCGAATCATGAAGAACAACGGTTATTACAGTGCTCCCAAAAGCGTATTCTTCGGTAATGACGGGAACGACGCACCGAGATACAGCGTAAACACATGTACCATTTATTATAACTCAGTAAACTTGCTGCGCCGCAAAATCTGCAACGTGGAAGTAAAACCCAATACCCACCACTCCGTACGTTTACGCTCCGTATTGACCAGTAGCGAAACTTCTGATTTCACGCTTGACTTCATGGAATTGGTTCCGATAGACATTTGCGGGGCCGGAGGTCTTGGGGAAGACCTCTATTGACAGGCTGAATTCTCGCGAAGCCGTTACCGCTTGCCACAACGGTACACATCCCTGCCTACCCTTCATTATTGACAATGGAGGATAGGTCTTTTTTTGCTTTTATTAGGAGGTAATTCCATTTTTAACAGAAAAAATGAATATATTATATATTTCTTTAGTACCTTTACAACCCGAAAACAAATAAAATTAACCTAATAAAACCTATTCGATCCATGAAGTATCTATCCAAAATTACCCCATGTATCTGCGCCATCCTCCTTTTAATAGGACAGGGTGGGATTCTCACAAGTTGTAACGATGACCTTGCAGCCGACAGTTACTACACTTTCACCGGTGAAATGATGAGTGATTTTTTGGCGAACCGTGAAGATTTCAGCCAGTTCAAACGCATCGTAGAACGAGCCGGCAGAATGGACTTGTTGGCAAGCCGGGGAGCGAGGACGCTGTTCCCGCCCGTAAACTCCGGCGTGGAAGCTTTTCTAAAAGAAAGAGGATACGCCTCCGTCGAAGACATTCCGGCATCTTTTTGCGACACGTTGGTAAAAGCCTGCCTTATAGAACGAACGTTGTACACATACAACCTTTCTGAGACGCATCAGGAAAGCAACCAATTGGATTTACCCTTGATTATCGTGACCGATGGTGACACGGTCGATGCCAACGGTATGACGCTCAGCGTCATTAACCGACGTGCCGCCATCATCAACGAACTGAAGAATGACTCTGTAGAAAACGGAGTAGTACATCCTGTAGACAAGGTTTTAGTACCCAATACCAGTCTGGGAGCCAGCCTATTGGATGAGAACCATGAAGATTTCACCATCTTCTATGAAGCCCTCAAACGGACCGCACTGCTCGACTCCCTGTCACGCTACCGTGATGATGACTACGAAGAATGGAAAAACAATTACGCTCCATTCACACAAAGCATGCGTATCGGAAATGAAAACTATGTAGGCAAACGTCCGGATCATCGATATAGCGGTTTCACGCTTCTCATCGTACCCGACAAAGTACTTTACGAGAAATACAACGACCGTTTCAACGAGGGCATGACCATGGATGAAAAGATCGACGCCCTGTATGACTTAGCTGAAGAAAAATACGATGACAACACTTCTGCCAGCATCTTCGGGTTAGACAAGACAGACCCTTCTACCGGAAAGACATACAAAGAACTTTATTGGAACAAATCTTCATTGAAGAGCCAATATAACCCCCTGCACATGTTCCTGTCTTACCATATCCTCGACCGGTTGTTCACTAGCACGGCCAAACTGGTAAACTGTTGGGGAGTCAATACGGCTTATCTTGACCCGACGGAATGGGTCGGCACCTTGTTAGACTTTTCTACAATAAAATTGGAACGGGTTTACCGTACAATCGACCCTGCGGTAGAATACGAACGTGATTACTATATCAACCATAGTCATGCCAGCGCGTACAACAATGATGAACGCATCCGAGGTGCTCATCTGACGACTCCTGAAAATACCGACAACTTCTCGTTGAATGTGGCTTATTTCTACATAGACGACGTGTTGGCCTACGACCAAACCATGCGCGCCAAGGTCATGAATACCCGTATGCGAATCGACTTCATGACGTTGTGGCCGGAACTGACCAACAACAACATCCGCTTGTGCGGTAATCCTACACAAGCCTATAACGCCGGAGACAACAGCGAAGACGGGACAGAAGCCGGAGGTTACAATTATTATCTTCCACCCGGTTACTTAAAGAATGCCACATTCAGCGAAAACACCACTTTCTTCATACAGCGCCCCATCGTATATTGGTCGAGTTTGCATGGAGACGTATTAGGCGTTTTGGGTACGAGTTACGACGTGACCTTCCGCCTGCCTAATGTGCCTCCCGGCACCTACGAACTGCGTTTAGGTTATTGCGCCTTGGCCGACCGCGGAATCGGACAGGTTTATGTGGACGGCGTACCTCAAGGCATTCCTATAGACATGCGATACGGCCCTAGCGACGCAAGAGTAGGCGGCCTTTACAACGGCTTCAAGGGTTGGAGAAACAAAGAAGAAAACTCCAGCGGTATCTATACTTCTGAGGAATTGGAAGAGAATGCACGTGTCATGAAGAATAACGGATACTACAGCGGCCCTAAGGGTGCGTTCTACAATAACGACGGAACTGACGCACCAAGATACAGTGCAAGCGTCTGTGTAACTCATTATAACCAGAACGATTTGATGCGTCGTAAAATCTGTAACGTGGAAGTAAAAGCAAACACCCACCATACCATACGTTTGCGTTCCGTGCTTTCAAGCAGTGAAAGCGGAAACTTCGTCCTCGATTACATGGAACTGGTTCCGATAGACATCTGCGGAGCCGGAGGTCTCGGGGAAGACCTCTATTAAACACGTTCCGCAACAAACCATAGTCCCATCTGTATACGGCTTTCTAACAAGGCCGGAATACAGATGGGACATTTTTTTCGGGCATATTTAGGATTTTTCATACTTCTCCTTGCCATATTCACCACATATCAGCTATATTTGCTTCTTACGATTGTATTCATTAAAACTTTAACGCATGAAGAATTGGAGAATAGAGGCCATTATCTTGGCCGTAGGATTGTCATTAGCCGGCGTATTCGTACGCAATGGCCTCAGCGAGTTTTCATCCCACAGCCGTGTAGTAACCGTCAAGGGGTTAGCCGAAATGGAAGTAAAAGCCGATAAGGTTACGTGGCCGCTGACTTATAAAGTCTTGGGAAACGATATGGTATCCCTTTATAATGAGATAGAGGAATCCAATGCAAAAATCATCGCATTCCTGAAAAGCAAAGGGGTCAAGGAGAATGAAATTAGCATAAACGCCCCGGAAATCATCGACACCAAAGCCGAACGCTATAATACGACCGTGCAACCCTACCGCTACAATGTAACCACGGTCATCACGGTCACCTCTAAACAAGTAGACTTGGTGAGAGGTCTCATCAACGAACAAAGCGAACTGCTCAAACAAGGAGTTGCCATCATTTCCGGAGATTACCGCTACAACGTGGCATACGACTACACGAGCCTCAACGACATCAAGCCAAAAATGATAGAGGAAGCCACCAAAAATGCACGTACGGCTGCCGAAAAGTTTGCCAAAGACTCGGAAAGCCGCTTGGGAAGCATACAACGCGCCTACCAAGGACAATTCTCCATCGAGAACCGGGATCCGAACACACCTTATATAAAACAGGTACGTGTCGTAACGACGATAGACTACTCGCTTGAGGACTGACCGGAGTTCACAACTTGGAAATGGATTCCAACAGACCGGGTATATCAGCAGGGCTGTCCGCAAAACGGACGGCCCCGTTTCGTTCCAAGAAATCCCGGTCGCGGAACCCCCATAATACAGAAATACACGGAAGCCCCGCATGGGCAGCCGTAGCCACGTCTACATCCGAGTCTCCTACGTAAACGGCTTCGTCCTTTTCCACCCCCAGTTCCTGCAATGCAATTTCCACCATGTCGGGAGCCGGTTTGCGACGCATGCCGGCACGCTCTCCTACGGCCACTTGTACCGTATCCTGAAAATAATGACGATAGAGTTCATCCACCCCGCCTTGCAGTTTATTCGACACAATGGCAATCTTATAACCGGCCATTTTCAGTTCATGCAACAAATCCGCAATACCCGGATATAAACCGGTCTTCACCATGCAATGTTCCACATAATAGCGTTTGAAACAGTCGAAAACAGCCTCAAACCGCCCACTATCCGTACCGGTTGGCACGGCACGTTCCATCAATTTGCGCACTCCGTTACCCACAAAACTGCGCACCTCCTCCACACTGCGCGGAGGAAATCCGAACTGTACCAGAGCATAATTCGTACTATCCGCCAAATCGTCCAACGTATTAAGCAACGTACCGTCCAAGTCAAAAACGACCGTAGTAATTTTCGCCATCCTTATTATCTATAATCGAACAAAATTTCCGCAAAGGTACAAAAAAGCGGCCCACACACAAGTGCAAGCCGCATAAAGTCTTACCTTATTTGCTAAATCAGAATGCGTAACCCAAACGAATCATATGGTTTACCGCACCGGCCGGGCCGTCATCCCACGCTTCTCCGAAACCACGCTTGAAGGTGTATTCAAAGTTAACACGTTTATACCATACGCCTAAGCCCAACAAGATACCTCCGTCACAACGGTTGTAATCATCAATGTCACCAATCTTAATTTCATCATCCACGAATTCTTCCCAATGTTCCCAATCATCATCAACGTCCCATTTAATCTTGCCTCCCATATCAACACCGAAGAAAGCACCGAAACGTCCGTCAATGGCAAAGTTGTTTGTCAAATTGTACTTATAACCAATGGTTACCGGGATATTGAAATTATGTGCCCGAAATTTCATATCAGAGTGGTCGGCCTCAAAACCACGCGTACCAAACATCAAGCCCACATTCCAATAAGCACCTTTATAAAAGTTCTTGTTATAATCCAAGCTAATATTGTAGCTCGGCAACATGTCCAACCCTGCGGTATTGTCCCCTTTGAAATTATTAGCCGCAAAACCACCACGCAAGATGAATTCTCCACCTTTCACTTGTGCATTCATCGTAGCTGCCCCCACCATGAAAGCTGCTACCAACATTAAAAAGATTTTTTTCATAAATTAAGTTTTTAAATTAAACAATATCGGCGCATTTATCACACCTCACACAAATATACGCAAATAAAATCTATCTGAAGTAGATTTCAGAGAAAAAAGATTCTTCATCCTACTTTTTGGAAACAAATAAATCCAAAACGGACAAAAGAAAGTAAAAATTAATAAGAAAAACGATGGAAGAATTTGATTTATCTCTTCATAAGAGAGCAACTATTTAATGCAAAAATATTCAAAAGATTGTATAACGCAAAATTATCTTCCGATAAAATACAAATTATGTGCACAAAATGTTGAGAAAGTTAAGAGAAACCGTCTTTTCAAGAAGGCTATCATACTATATAACAAGATGAAACGCCACACAATTGCTCTCTTATGAAGAGATATACATTTAAACCAAAAAAGGAAACACAGATATGAGATTCGGAATACAACCTTATAGCATGTTTTTTCTACTCGCTTTAGCTTGTGAATCAATTATGGCTCAAAGCGTAGACTACTCAGTGGTGTCTGTTCCGGAAGAATCGGGAACCGATTTCACCCAAATTTCCCAGACCACAGATTATGTGTGCATGCCGGAAGTCAAACGAAGCAACCGAGGCATCGGTTGGTTCTCCAACCGCATTCTGGATATTTCCACAGACGGAAGCCAGATTGCCTACCTGTCTTTCCGTAACAACACGACCAATATCTTCATTAAAGATTTGAGTAAACAAGGTTCTTCCATCCAGAAAACCAACCGTACTGCCGTATTGGACTTTTCTTATTCACCCGACGGTAAGCAAATCGTGTTCTCCGAGGCTCGCGGGAAGACCAACCAGATATTCCAAACGTCTGCCGACAAGGGTTTCGTATGCCGCCAAATCACAACCGGCAACATGGACTATTCCCCGATTTATTCGGCGAACATGAATTTGATATTCTTTGCCCGACAGGAAAACAAAAGCATCAGCATCTGGAGCCATGACATGAAAAACAACTTCTTAGCCAACTACTCCCAAGGCCTGAACCCCTACCCCGTCAAAGGCGAACCGGCATTCATCTGCGTGCGCCCCAATGCTGCGGGACACAGCGAGATATGGAAGGTCAACTACGAGACTGGAGTGGAGGAATGCATCGTCTCGCAACCCGATCGCGACTTCACCTCTCCTTCCATCTCACCGGACGGACAATGGTTGTTGTTCGTGGGAAGCAGTAAAATAGAAACCGGCTCTTTTTCTTACTACAATACCGACTTGTTCGTGTCGCGTCTGGACGGAACGGGATTTGCCCAACTCACCTACCATGCCGCAGACGACCTCAGCCCGGTGTGGAGCAAGGACGGACACTACATCTACTTTGTGTCGCAACGTGGAAACAAAGAAGCCAAAGCCAACATCTGGCGTATGACATTCAACTATTAGTGTTTAATCAAATAATTTACTAACATCAAAATTTGGGATTATGAAAAAGTTTAAGTGTTTATTGACCGCGATGTTGTTGGGTTGCTCTACAATGTCTTTCGCACAGTTCATGAACGGCAGCGGTTCATCAGCTTCATCATCTTCTGACGTAGAGGCTTGGAAAGGTTTGCGGTTCTCGTATGACCGCGTATTCATCAACCAAGACTTCGACGACCCCGATGACTTGGATATGAATGGATTCTCCGTAGATTACGAACATGCTTTTAAAGTCGCTAAGAAATTGCCCTTGTTCATCCAAACCGGTATAGGAATCAACTTCTCACGCCATAGCGACAGTGAAAGCGAATCAGATGAATATTATGGCTATACAGTCGGATATGAATCCAAGAATTCTATCACACAATTAGGCTTGAACATACCCATAAATTTAGTCTATGGCGTAAAAATCAACGAACAGTTGGCCATCAAGCCTTACACGGGTTTCTATCTGCGTGTAAATCTAATGGCAAAAGAAAAGGAAGAATTCACTCTTAATATTCCATCAGAGTTTGAAGACTACATTGACAGAAGCGATTACGAATACGACGAAAGCTATAACTTGTTCGACAAAGACGACGTAAACGAATTGTATGGTTCCGACGACTGGAAATGGAACCGTGTGCAGTTCGGATGGCAAATCGGAGCCACACTCGACATCAGCAAGTTCAACGTGGGCATCGGTTATGCTCTCGATTTCAATGAAATCACGGAAAAGACCAAAACCAGCAAGTTTATGGTCAAATTAGGATATAACTTCTAATCCATAGAAGTTTCTTCATGGCTTAAACCAACGGGGACATGCAGTGAGTGCACGTCCCCGTTTTTTATCCACCCTCTCCCTCTCATATCTTATCATTTTTACGTACCTTTGCCCCAAAATGGAATCACCATGCTCAACGGACACGGAGACGACTCATACCGGTACAACCGTAAGATAACCCTGAACTTCAGCAGCAATGTATATCACCATACATCGCTTGCCCCCCTGTTCCGGCATTTGGAGAACTGTTGGGAGCAAGTACGTTCCTATCCCGAACCGTCACCGTATGCCGTAGAAAACAAACTGGCCCAAGCGATGGGGATAAGCGCAGAATCGGTCTGCCTGACAAGCGGAGCCACAGAAGCCATCTATCTGGTTGCTCAGGCTTTTTCCGGAAGACGTTCCTGCATCCTGTCCCCCACGTTTTCGGAATATGCGGATGCCTGCCGCCTGCACGGCCATCAGGTACAATCCATCTATACCACCGACCATCTGCCGGAGGATGTGGACATCGTGTGGATCTGTAATCCGAACAACCCGACCGGAGCCGTCCTTCCCCACGATGAGATGAAACGGTTAGCCGCGCAGCATCCGGATGTCCTGTTCGTCATCGACCAAAGTTATGAGGATTTCACCCTGCGCAGGCTGTTTTCTCCGCATGAAGCCGCCGCACTGCCTAACGTCATATTGCTCCATTCCCTGACGAAACGTTTCGGCATCCCGGGATTGCGCGTCGGCTACCTGACCGCCCGGCGGGAATGGACGGCGCGTGTCCGGCAGAACAAAATGCCGTGGTCGGTCAACACATTGGCATTGGAAGCCGCCCTCTTCCTGACGGAACATGAAAAAGACTTTCGGTTCGACCTGCAAGCTTTATTAGAAGAGCGGGCACGCGTGGCCAGGCAATTGGAAGCCCTGCACATAGCCGAAGTTTGGCCAGGAGAGACCCACTACCTGTTGGCCCGGCTACGGATGGGCAAGGCCTCGGCACTGAAGGACTACTTGGCCGAAACGCATGGCATGCTCATCCGCGATGCCGGTAATTTTGAAGGATTGGACGAACGGTACTTCCGCATAGCCGTACAATCCCCCGAAGAAGACGACCGCCTGCTCTCCGCCATCGGAGAGTGGATGTTTTCCATATAACCACGACTATGCACAGCATTATTCCTTTACTCATCGGATGGGGGTTGGACCTCTGCACCGGAGACCCCGCCCGGCTACCGCACCCCATAGTGGCTTTCGGCCGTTGGATCAGTTTTTTTGAACGGAAAGCCAACCACGGGAACCACCGGCGTGCCAAAGGGACTTTCTGGACCATCGCCACGCTCTGCACCCTGTTCCTATCCGCCCATCTCGCCTTGGCCACCTTATGGGCAGCCTGCCTGCAATGGGAGATCTGGGGAACTTATTTGTACTATCTCGTGACGGGCATACTTATCTTTTACTGTCTGGCAGGCACGACGCTCGTCCGGGAAGTGCGCAGGGTATTCCGAGCCGCCGACCGTTCTTTGGAAGAAGGAAGGCGGCAAGTGAGCCGCATCGTAGGACGGGATACAAGCCGCCTCAGCGACCAGGAAATACGCACCGCCGCTTTGGAAACCTTGGCGGAAAACTTGAGTGACGGTGTCATCGCCCCGTTATTCTGGCTCTACGTGCTAGGTATCCCGGGGATGCTGACCTATAAAATGATCAACACCATGGATTCCATGCTCGGCTACCGCACCGAACGGTTCAAGGACTTCGGCCGCACAGCCGCCCGGATAGACGATGCCGCCAACTACTTGCCTGCCCGGCTCACCGCCCTTCTGATGGCGTTGGCCACGTGCATCCCCTTCCGGAAAGGCAAAAGCGCCCGCAACCTGAAAGAAGAACTGCGCTTCATCCGACGCTACGGCCGGATGCATGCTAGCCCGAACTCCGGCTACCCCGAAGCGGCGTTGGCCGGCATATTGGACTGCCGCTTCGGCGGGCCGCACCACTACTTCGGCGAGTATTGTTTCAAACCGTACATCGGAAACCGCCTGCGCCCGCTCACCACTGCCGACATGCGACAGGCCGTGGCCATCAACCGGCGTGCGGAAATCCTGATGATCCTGACGGGCGTCTTACTCTACCTCCTCTGACGACAAGATGCGATAGAACTTCTCCATATCCAAATGCCGCCGAACATGGGCGGCCAAAAGGTCGTATTGCCTTTCTTTGTAGTCAGCATAGTCCTCCGTAGTCCCGCAAGCTGTCCCCTCCGTATAAGGAGCCAAAAGGAAATCCAAGACAGAAGGGTTGTCCAGAATACCATGGATGTAAGTCCCCATGCAACGGTCATGGACATAACACCCGTCGGCTGTCCCGTCCGCCAATCGGTTCAAGGGGATGAAGGATTGCCCTGCCTCGTCGGCCACCGTCCTGCCCATGTGGATTTCATAGCCCCGGCACAGCGTTCCGCAGCCGTGAAAACGGAACTCCACCTGACGGGTCACTTTCTCCCGGCCGATGACCGTATGCACGGGCAATAGCCCCAGACCGGACAAGCGTGCCGGTGTGCCTTCCACCCCGTCGGGGTCGGCCACCTCCGTGCCCATCATCTGATAGCCTCCGCAAATCCCCATGACGGTCTTGCCGCCCCGGGCTGCTTGTACCACGGCCTCGGCCAAGCCGTTGCGTTTCAGTTCGCGCAGGTCGTCCAACGTGCTTTTACTACCGGGTAACACGATGACATCCGCTTTCTGCAACTCATCTGCCCGGTCGGTGTAATACAGGTGCACCCTGTCGTCGCGTTCCAATCGGTCGAAATCCGTGAAGTTCGACAGATGGAGCAACTTCACCACGGCCACATTCACCCGTCCCGCTACGGCACGTCCGTTCTTCTGTTCCAGTTCCACGGAATCCTCCTCCTCAATCTGTATGTCGTGGAAATAAGGTATCACTCCGAGTACCGGCACGCCGCACACTTCCTCCATCATCCGCACACCATCGTCGAACAACCGACGGTCGCCCCTGAATTTGTTAACGATGATTCCTTTTATCCGGCAACGGTCTTCAGGTGTCTGCAACATGATGGAACCGTAAGCCGAAGCGAAAACCCCGCCCCGGTCGATGTCTGCCACCAAGAACACGTCTGCCCTGGCATGGCGGGCCATGGGCATGTTCACGATGTCGCGGTCCCGCAGGTTGATTTCGGCAATGCTGCCCGCACCCTCCATCACAATGGGATTATAGCGGATGGCGAGCCGGTCGAACGCTGCACACACCGCCGCCCGCAGTTCCTCGCGTCCGCCTCGGCGGAAATAGTCGTAAGCCGAACTGTTCCCCACGGGCCGCCCGTTGAGCACCACTTGCGACGTATGGTCGGAATTCGGTTTGAGCAGCACGGGGTTCATATCCGTGTGGCACGGTATGCCGGCCGCTTCGGCCTGTACGGCCTGCGCCCGCCCTATCTCAAACCCTTCGGGAGTGGCATACGAATTGAGCGACATGTTCTGCGCCTTAAACGGGGCGGGACGGTAACCGTCTTGCCGGAGGATGCGGCATAAGGCCGCCGCCAGTACGCTCTTGCCCACGTCGCTCCCCGTACCGGCCAACATGAAAGGATGTAATTTTCCCATATACGAATCATGGATGATTATGCCGCAAAGTTAAGGCGAAACCCGTGATAATAAAAATGAAAGGTCTGAAAAATGAACCGTCACCATGACCGGACGGAAACAATGGCAAAGCCCATACGTTCATTTTATCCAACAAAACGACCTCGCACCGTGAAATCGCAACACACTATATTCTAATAAATTACAATCTTAAAATCAATCTCCTGAGATTGATTTCCCGTTCTGCGCCAAACGATTTTTCATTCTACGCCAAACGATTTTCCGTTTGGCGCACGATGAAAATGCGCCTTCAAGTCCTCTTACAAACGGAAAGGCGGTATCGTGCCATCACTACCGGGGACAACCCAAAAGAGGATGCCCCGGTACACCCCGAAACATCCCCCTACTTTACCCCTTATGCCAAGAAGGAGAAGAACTGCTTACTGTATTTCAATCACACGGTTCACTTTCGCTTTTTCTTCCGGCGTGCGTTTCGGAAGCGTGATGTTCAACACTCCGTCGCTCACGTTTGCACTGATCTTGTCTTTCTCTACATCATCCGGCAAAACCAAAGCCTGTTGGAACTTGGCGTAAGAAAACTCACGACGCAAATAGCGTTTGTTCTTCTTGTCTTCCTCTTTTACCTCGTTCTTTTTCTCCATCGAGATAACCAGTTCTCCGTCTTCGCCCAAATGGATGGTAAAATCTTCTTTCGTCATTCCCGGGGCGGCCACTTCCACCTTATAGTCTGCGTCGCTTTCTATCACGTTGATAGCCGGTGCCGTGGCGTTTACCTTGCCCATCCATTCATTATCGAAAAAGTCGTTAAACAAACTCGGTAACCAATTCTGTCCATTGTACTTTCTAATCGGTGACATAATCTTCATCTCCTATCTTTTAAGTTTTACATTCATTTTTTTCTTTCCGGACGGCCTTCCTGCCGGTTGCCCCGTCCGCTTGATTAAAATACAAACCCCGTACCCGGCAACTCCAAACTTTCATCGGGCCGCCTGAGATTAAACTTTTGAAAACCTTTTTAAGCCTGTACGGACTGATTTTAAAATTGTGCAATCCTTTTTAGCACCAACTCTTTTTTCCAACTGACACTATTGGCGTAGGAAGCGACAAAATGTCAGCAATCAACGGTTTATCATTTTCTTTCTATTCATTTTATTTCATTATATTTTACTTCGCAAGGATAAATCCTTATATTTGTAACATGATTATTTTTCTTTCAATCCCCAATCACCCGACGAAGCAGAAATATCCGGTAGGGCGCATCTTCCAGTCGCGAGGAAATGATGGAACGTATCGCAGACATATACATTATTAATATAACAAAAACAGAAAATGAAGAAAATGACGTTCAAAGTTTGCATGGCGGCTTGCTGCGCCGCATTGGCCTTAAGCGCCTGTAGTGAAGAAGATGCCACCCTGCACGGCGTGGCACCGTCGAAAATCGGTACCATCAGCCTGAACACCGGCAAAGACCAAGTGCGCCCCGGCCAACCCCTGACAGCCTACATCGCCCTCCCCACAGGCGGGCAGAACATCAGCGAAGCAACTTACACATGGGGTGTCCTGAACTATCCTTCGGACAAGGAAGAAAACGGCACGGCCTATTTCAGCTTCACCGCACCCGAAGAACCGGGGCAATACAATTTATCGTTTAACGCCCGTTACTTGTTCCTCGGCCCTGACGCGGAAGGCAATATTTACAAGGACATGAGCAGTACGTTAGACTATACCGTCATTACCTGCAACATTTTCAGCAGTTTTTGGAATGATGATATAACCACCACCCTGAAGGTATACCCCCAACTCACGGAAAACGAATCGCAACCCGGCACTTATTTGGGCACATTCGCGGACAAACTGTCCTCCAGTTCTGCCGCCACCATCAACCGCGCCTTCATATTCAACAACGACGTTCTGTCGAAAATCACGGAATATGAAATCTACTCCAATAAGGACGTAAAGACATACGCCAGAAAATTCTATCTCCTGCTGAACTATGCCCAAAGGAGATTCAACATGGAAGTGAAGGCCACATATTACGACGATGCTTCAGTTCCCGGCCTCCATACCCCGATAGCCGAAGAAGACTGGAACAATGAAAATTGGAGGAACGAGATTGGCCAAAAACTCCAAGCCGGTACTCTCCGCCTTTATTGCCAATTACAAGACGAGCATACCCAACTGTGGCTGAGTGCGTTCAACACCAGTGACGGCAGTGGCATCTACATCGTCCGTGACTACACTGCGAATATCATCAGATAAACCTTTCGACATGAATCACATGCTGTGCAATTAGCACGGCAAAAAAACATAAACAAAAAGCATCGCATCCCTGTATGCCATTGCACGTTTCTTCGGGAAACGTCCGGCCATACAGGGACGCGATGCTTTCAACAAACGATAAAACTATTGTTTCATCAAGTATGCCTTGAATCCGGCAAAATCCTTGCCCATCGGGATACTCTTCTTCTCCCCTTTCATGAAGGCTGCCAACTTTTCAGGTATGTCCACCGAGCCACCGATGATATTCTCCACCGTGGCTTGGAACTTGGCCGGATGTGCCGTTTCGAGGAACACGCCGCATTCGCCCTCACGCAGCCCCTCGCTCAAGGCACGGAAGCCGCAAGCCCCGTGCGGGTCAAGCAAGTAACCGTTTGTTTCATAACAAGCCTTTACCGTCTCGGCAATCTGCGCGTCGGTATAAGTCGCCCCGCTGATTTCAGCCGTAATGGCCGCGTGGCTTCCCTTGTATAAATCGTAAATACGGGCAAAATTACTGGGGTCGCCCACATCCATGGCATTGGCGATGGTCTGCACCGACGCACGGGGATGGTATTCTCCCGTCTGCAAATAATTATAGAAGATGTCGTTGGCATTGTTGGCTGCAATGAAACGCTTCACCGGCAAACCCATCACCTTGCCGAACAGTCCGGCCGTGATGTTTCCGAAGTTTCCGCTCGGCACGCATACCACCAACTCGTCGGCCTTACCGAGCTTCTTCATCTGGGCGTAAGCGTAGAAATAGTAAAATGCCTGCGGCAGGAAACGGGCCACGTTGATGGAATTGGCCGAAGTCAGCTTCATGTGACGGTTCAGTTCCTCGTCCATGAAAGCGTTTTTCACCAAAGCCTGGCAATCGTCGAACACGCCATCCACTTCGAGGGCGGTAATGTTCTGCCCCAACGTCGTAAACTGGCATTCCTGGATGGCACTCACCTTGCCTTTCGGATAAAGTACATACACGTGGATGCCTTCCACACCCAGAAAACCGTTGGCCACGGCACTCCCCGTGTCGCCGGAAGTAGCCACCAACACATTCACCTGATTGCACCCTTCCTGCTTGATGAAGTATCCTAAAAGGCGGGCCATGAAACGCGCCCCCACGTCTTTAAAGGCTAACGTGGGGCCGTGGAAAAGTTCCAAGGAATAGATGTTCTCCGTCACTTTCACCACCGGACAGTCGAAACTCAACGTGTCGTACACGATTTGTTTCAATGTATCGGCCGGTACATCCTCTCCGAAGAAAGCGTCCGCCACGCGGTAGGCCACTTCTTGAAAAGAAAGGTCCTGTATTTCGTCGAAGAACGACTCCGGAAGATGCCGGATTACCTCGGGCATAAACAAACCTTTGTCGCTCGCTAAGCCTTTCACTACGGCTTCGTGAAGCGTAGCGCGGTCGGCCTTACCGTTCGTACTATAATATTTCATAAAGTATGTTCGATTAATGTTTCATAAATTCACGAATAAACTCATCACCCCGAAGCAACCCGTAACTTCCGGCTTTAGCAGCGTCCTCATCGAACGTCTGCACGCTGTCCGCCTCTATGCCCGGATAGTAAATGGCAAACGGTATCGGGTCGGGCGTATGCGTACGGTGGGCGCAAGGCGTAGGATGGTCGGGCAACACGGCGATGGCCACCGGTTCTTCCCAACCCTTCACGGCTTCCAAAATCGGACCGATGGCACGGCGGTCCAGATTCTCTATCGTCTGCAACTTCAATTCCACGTTCCCGTCATGGCCGGCTTCGTCGCTTGCCTCCACATGCAGATACACGAAATCACCGTCTTTCAAGGCTTCTATCGCCGCTTGGGCCTTGCCTTCATAATTCGTATCGTACAAACCGGTAGCCCCTTCCACATCTATGACGCGCAAACCGGCATAACGTCCGATACCCCGTATGAGGTCTACGGCTGTAATGACCGCACCCTTTTTGATTTGAGGATAAGTCTCCGTCAACGGGACCATGGCCGGACGGTTGCCGCCGCCCCACGGCCAAATACTGTTGGCCGCATCGCGGCCTTCCTTCATCCGGCGGAGGTTCAACGGATGATCGGCCAACAATTTCTGCGATTCCAAAACCAAGTGGTTCAGCAAGTCCGCAGTTTCCTGTGCTTCGGGCATTTCTGCCTCCACCAAACAGTCACGGAAAGGCGTGCCCGGCACATCATGCGGAGGCGTACAACGCAGGTGCTTGTTTCCGCCTTTAATGACCAACAGATGGCGGTACTGCACTCCCGTATAAAAATGTATGCGCCCGTTACCTAACTTTTCTTGCAGGAAACGAATCAGCACATCCGCCTCTTCCGTCTCCAACCTTCCGCAAGAATGGTTTTTTATCTTACCTTCTTCAATGCAAATCAGATTACAACGCAACGCCAAATCGTCATCGGCCAATTCGACTCCGATACTGGCCGCTTCAAGTGGGCCACGCCCTTCATACACCTTGTGTTGGTCGTAGCCCAAAATGGAAGAATTGGCCACTTCGCTACCGGGATGAAAACCCTCCGGCACGGTCTGCAACAGTCCGTTGCGTCCCATACGGGCTATCCAATCCATATTAGGCGTATGGGCATATTGCAGCAGCGTCTTATTGCCCAAGGCCGGAACTTTCCAATCGGCCATGCCGTCGCCCAGTATAATAATATGCTTCATCTTTATCTCCTTACCTTAATTATATATATGTCATACGTTGGCAATACTCATGATGTCGGCAAAAACACCGGCCGCAGTCACTCCGGCCCCGGCCCCGTACCCCTGGATTTGCATAGGATACTCCTTATAGCGTTCGGTAGTCAACAAAATTATGTTGTTGGAACCTTCAAGATTATAGAACGGATGTTCGCGCCCTACCTCACACAGTTCCACACTGGCTTTGCCGTTTTCGTAACGGGAAACAAAACGCCAACGTTTTCCTTCGCCCTCCAACACCTTACGCCTCCGTTCGAAATCGGCATCCAGGGAAGGCAGGTTCTTCCAAAATTCATCCAATGTGCCCTGGAAAAACGAATCGGGCACGAACAGGTGCTTCTCCACATCGGACTGCTCGATACGGTAACCGGCTTCACGCGCCAAAATCACCAACTTACGGATGACATCCTTTCCACTCAAATCCACACGGGGATCGGGCTCGCTATATCCTTCTTCCTTGGCCAGCCGCACGGTCTCGCTAAACGGGACGTCGGCCGAAATCTTGTTGAATATAAAATTCAAAGTTCCGCTCAATACGGCTTCTATCTTCAAAATCTTATCACCGCTGTTCAGCAAATCGTTCATGGTACGGATAATGGGAAGACCGGCTCCCACATTCGTCTCGAACAGGAACTTCACCCCACGCTTACGGGCTGTAGATTTCAGTTTCTGATAAGTAGCGTAATCGGAAGAGGCCGCAGCCTTATTGGCCGCCACCACGGAGATGTTATGCTCCAGGAATTCCTGATACAGCCCGGCCACATCGGCACTGGCCGTACAGTCGACAAACACGGAATTGAAGATGTTCATGCCAATCACTTCGTCACGCAAGCGGTTTAAATCGCTCGGTGCACTAAGCGTCAACCGTTCACGGCAGTTCTCCAGACCGATACCTTCTCGGTCGAACATCGCATTATGCCCGCTGGCAATACCCACGACCTTAAGCTTCAATCCCCGTTCTTTCTTCAATTTCTCACTCTGCTGCGCCAACTGCGCAATCAAGCTGCTACCCACCGTCCCTACTCCGCACAGAAAAAGGTTGAGGACTTGGTATTCCGAAAGAAAAAAACTATCATGGATGACATTGAGTGTCTTGCGCAAGAACTGTCCGTCCACCACAAAAGAAATGTTCGTCTCCGATGCCCCCTGCGCACAAGCAATCACATTGATACCGCTACGCCCCAACGTTCCGAACAACTTACCGGCGATACCGGGCGTGTGCTTCATGTTCTCGCCCACGATGGCCACTGTAGCCAAACCGCTTTCCGCCGTCATCCTGTACATCGCTCCCGTCTCTATTTCCTTGGAGAACTCCGCATTCAAAACCTCGCAAGCCGCATCGGCATCCGCATCGCGCACACCGATGGAGGTGCTGTTTTCGGAAGAAGCCTGCGAAACGAGGAACACACTGATACCGTTATTGGCCAAAGCCGAGAAAATCCGTCGGTTGACCCCAATGACACCGACCATGGACAAACCTGAAACCGTAATCAATGTCGTTCCGTTTATACTGGAAATACCCTTGATAGGCTTCTGGTCTTCGGCGATGTCGCTCTTAATCACCGTGCCTTTTCCCGAAGGATTAAACGTATTTTTGATGAGAATCGGGATATTCTTTACGCAAACCGGATAGATGGTAGGTGGATAAACCACCTTCGCACCGAAGTTGCAAAGCTCCATAGCCTCTACATAACTCAACTCATTGATGGTATAAGCGGTGGAAATCACCTTAGGGTCGGCCGTCATGAACCCATCCACATCGGTCCATATCTCCAAAAAAGAGGCATCCAATGCCGCTGCAATGATGGAGGCCGTATAGTCCGACCCTCCACGGCCTAAGTTCGTCACCTCTCCGGAGTCGGCATCCGTGGAAATGAATCCCGGCACCAAAGAGACCTTCGGCAAGTCGACAAAAGCCTGTTTGACCAATTCGTGCGTCAAATCAGATGCCAACAACTGACGTCCCGACTTAATCTCTGTCTTAATAAAGGTACGAGAGTCAAACCATTTGGCTCCGTCTATCAACACGGCTACTATATTGGACGACAGCCGCTCCCCGTAGCTGACTATGGCAGCAGATGTCTTAGGCGAAAGGTCACGGATAAGATAAACGCCTTGATAAATGCTTTTCAACTCATCCAACAAGGCATCGATAGTCTCCGACAAACGTTCCTTATTTTCTCCGGAAGGAATTACAGTTTCTATCATCTGGTGATGACGCTCGGCAATCTCGTCAAACTCGGACAGGTAAGACAAGTCTCCGGCCAAGGCCAACTTAGATGTCTTTATCAACTTGTCGGTAATTCCGCCCAATGCAGATACTACGACCACCACAGGCTCCTCTTCAGCCTCAACAATCTTTTTAACACTCAGGATGCTTTCTACGGAACCTACGGATGTTCCCCCAAATTTTAATACTTTCATATCTACGTTTTCTGAATTGGATCTCTTTGCATGCAGGCCCACAACACCTGTCTCGACCGCTCCGAGACCTTAATATTTCAAAGTTGTTCTATCGTTACATAACATCCGCAAAAATAGCAATTATTTATCTAAAAAGGCTTATGAAATAAAATTAATTTGTATTTTTGCCTAATAAATCATCGACATTAAGTATACATTCACATGACAAAAAAAAGTTTTCTTCCCTATATCTTATTACTGTTGATTGCCATGCCGGTGAACGCCGGAAAGGATTTCTATGAAGGAGAACCCGTATATGCGAGCCGTTGGAGGGATTACCGGCGGAGTTCTTACTTCGGCCTGCGTTTCGGTCTGAACGTCCCTACGGTACGATACAAAGGGACAGGAGGAGAAGCACAGACCAACCCGTTACCGCGCTACCACATCGGGTTGGTTTACGGGAACAAGCTCGGAGACGGACTGCCCTTTTATTTGGAAAGCGGATTAATCTACACGGAAAAGGGGACGGAAATAGAAGCCACGGAGGAAGTCGAGTTTAAGAAATGCTACATGAGGTATCTGGAAATTCCCATTGTCCTGAAATATAAGCTCAATACTAACGCCGACGATTTTACCGTGCAACCGTTTTTCGGTGGTTTCATGGCCATAGGCGTAGGCGGAACGGCCAAACTTTACGATTCCCGTACCAAGATAGACCCTTTCGGAGCCGACCGCTATAAACGCTTCGATGCCGGACTACGGGTCGGCTGCGGCATGGCTTTCCAGAATTTTTATTTTGAAATGGGCTATGACATAGGATTGTTCAATATCGCCGGACGAAATTATAGCGAATACCATTACGACGACTTTGACGGGCACATCCGTACGGGCAATCTCACGATGTCCTTGGGGGTAGACTTCTAACCCCCAAGGTAGGCCGCAGCCGCCTCCGCGCAACGTTCCCCGTCCATCGCGGCCGACACGATGCCTCCGGCATATCCGGCACCTTCGCCACAGGGGAACAATCCTTTCAACCGCACGTGCTGCAACGTTTCGCCATCACGCGAAATGCGGATAGGCGCAGATGTACGGCTTTCCACTCCTATCATCACGGCCTCGTTGGTCAGGAAACCATGGGAGGCTTTGCCGAAACGGCGGAAGCCCTCTGCCAGCCGTGCCGTGATGAACTTCGGCATCCAGAAATGCAAAGGCGAGGACACCAGTCCGGGAGCATACGAACTCGCGGGCAGGTCGTAACTCAAACGCCCGTTCACGAAATCTGCCATCCGTTGCGCGGGAGCCGTCTGCCGGCAATTCCCCTGCTGCCAGTTCTGTTCTTCCAAGGCTTCCTGGAAGAACATCATGGCCAACGGATGCCGCACGTCCGGCTGCCAACCGGAAACAGCCATAAAATCGGCCAGTGATTTCTCCTCCAGATCTTCCGGGTGCAACTCCACCACCATACCGGAATTACTCCATTTCGACCCACGGTTGCTGGGCGACATCCCGTTGACCACCGTCTGCCGGGGACCGCTGGCAGCCGGAACAACGAATCCACCCGGACACATACAGAAACTATACACCCCACGGCCTTCCACTTGTTGCACAAAGCTATACTCCGCAGCCGGAAGATACTTTCCCCGCCCGTTCCGGTTGTGATATTGTATCTGGTCGATGAGGAGCGACGGATGCTCCAAACGCACACCGACCGCCAAGCCCTTGCTTTCGATTTCCACACCATGGGCATGCAACCAACGATAGACATCACGCGCCGAGTGCCCTGTGGCCAGGATGACCGGCCCCCGGAATGTTTTCCCCGTGTTCGTCTCTATCCCCACGACCCTATCTTTCTCTATGAGCAAAGCATCCATACGGGTCTCGAAATGCACTTCTCCCCCACAGTCCAGAATCGTCTTGCGCATATTCTCGATGACTCTCGGAAGCTTGTCCGTCCCGATGTGGGGATGGGCATCTTGCAGGATGGACACACTGGCACCGTGTTGGCAGAACACGTTCAGGATTTTCCCCGCATTCCCGCGTTTCTTGCTCCGGGTATACAACTTCCCGTCGGAATAAGCTCCTGCACCGCCCTCCCCGAAACTGTAATTGCTCTCGCTGTCCACTTTATGCTCACGCGATATTTTAGCCAAATCCAACTTGCGGTCGCGGACGTTCTTGCCTCGTTCCACGATGACGGGACGATACCCCGCTTCAATCAGGCGCAAGGCGGCAAACAGCCCGCCGGGACCGGCACCGACCACGACCACCTGCGGTCGTCCCTCCACATTCCGGTACGCCGTACGGACAAATTCATCGTCCTCCGGCTGCTCATTGACATACACCCGTACCTTCAAGTTGACGAATATCGTGCGTTGACGGGCGTCAATACTGCGTTTCAACACTCGAATGGCCGTCAGCGTCCGTTCGTCCTTTCCTTTCTCGCACGCAATGTAACGGCGCAAGGCCTGCTCGTTGGCCGCCGTTTCCGGCAAGACCCTGAGTTGGTATTCTTCTATCATATCCTTATCGTTATCTGTTCGTTTAACCGAAAAGCGCACGGAGCGCCTCTTCCACTTTCCGCACTGGGACAAGTTCTATCTTCAGTTTCGACGTGTCGAATCCCTGCAAGTTGTGACGCGGAACAATCATTCGCCGGAAACCGAGCTTGGCAGCTTCCGCCACACGTTGCTCGATACGGTTCACCGGACGTATCTCGCCGCTCAAGCCGACTTCCCCGGCCATGCAGACACCGCTTTCGATGCCTGTGTCCACATTGCTGCTCAACACGGCGGAAATGACGGACAAGTCGATGGCCGGATCGGTCACTTTCAACCCTCCGGCTATGTTCAGGAACACGTCTTTCTGCGCCAGCTTGAACCCAACCCGCTTCTCCAACACGGCCAACAACATATTCAACCGGCGCAGGTCGAAGCCGGTGGCCGAACGTTGCGGCGTGCCGTAGGCTGCCGTGCTGACCAGTGCCTGCGTCTCGATGAGGAAGGGGCGCACGCCTTCGATGGCCGAAGAGATGGCCACGCCGCTCAGCCCTTCGTGATTCTCGGTGAGCAACAGTTCCGAAGGATTGCTCACCTGCCGCAAACCGTCCTGCCGCATCTCGTAGATGCCCAACTCGGCCGTACTGCCGAAACGGTTCTTGATACTGCGCAGGATGCGGTACATATAATGTTGGTCGCCCTCGAACTGCAACACGGCATCCACGATATGTTCCAACACCTTGGGGCCGGCCAGTGTCCCCTCCTTATTGATATGGCCGATCAATATCACGGGAATGTTGCTCTCCTTGGCGAATTTCAACAACAGCGCAGCGCACTCGCGTACTTGCGAGATACTGCCGGGCGAACTGTCCACGGCCTCGGTCATGATGGTCTGTATGGAATCTATGACCACCAACTGCGGCTGCTCGTTACGGACGTGCAGGAATATCTGGTCGAGCGAAGTCTCGCACACGACCATGCAAGACGAACGGGACAAGAACCCTTCCTGTCCGTCCGCCTTTCCTCCTGCCCTTGGCACCAAACGGTCGGCACGCAACTTCAACTGCCGCGCACTCTCCTCGCCGCTGACATAAAGCACACGCTTGTCCGTCATCTTCAGTACGGTCTGCAAGACCAAAGTGGACTTCCCGATACCGGGTTCCCCACCCAAAAGCACCAATGAGCCGGGCACCAGTCCGCCGCCCAATACGCGGTTCAGTTCCTCGTCGTGCATGTCCAGCCTCGGCTCCTCGTCGGTCACAATCTGTCCCACGGGAATGGGCCGCCTACGCAACGGTTCCCCCGGCAACGCCTGGTGAAATCCTCCTGACGCGATGGCCGACACACTCTCCTTACGCACTGTGAATTCCTTAAAAGTATTCCATTCCCCGCACGCAGGACAACGCCCCACCCACTTCGGTGATTCCTGTCCGCAATTCGCACACACATAGACGGTCTTATCCTTTGCCATAGAATCTCCTTGTTCTTTGAAAGGATAAAAGTACTGAGTTTTTCCGGAGTGACCATAAAAATGCGGGAGAAAATTTTTCCAAACCACACGATTGACAAAAAGTTTCCGGATACTTTCGTTTCATCACAAAAGGAAAGCAATTCCGCGTTTTGCAGTTGAAATAAAAAAGAAGATGGAGTGCCGTTTAGAAGCCCGTAAGTTAAAAAAGCGAGAAGAGAACTGATTCTATCCGTCATTTCTGCCCGTTTCGCCTCATTTTTCTGCTGAGAATAAAAAATCGTTTGGCTGAAAGCGATTTTCCATTCTCCGCAGATTGGTGCTTCAAACTCCATTTTTGGATAAAAACATTCAGGAATATCCCCGAGACAAGAGATGTCAAGCCAGATTTTTTCTCTAACCGACGCTTTTCAACCGCTCTAAAAACAAAAACAAAATGCAAGCTTACTTCGTTTCAAACTTACTCCTCTACAAGCTTCCAACGCCCAATGCCCACTTTTCATTTTCAAAAAGACCGTAAAAACGCCCCGAAAACTTTCTCCATGTACAACCTCAGCTTTCCAAATAGTGCGCATTCTCCCATCATGTTCCCTTCCGGGCACAAATACGCCATTCTCGCCACTTCCAAACTGACGTTTTGGCACTCTGACACTTTGTCTGTTTACCACCCGATGCAGGCCCGTCATAACGGGCGCAACATTTCGGCCAGTCCGGCAAACGAACAAAAGTGGGAGGAGATACCGTTTTGTGTCCATACCATGTCCTGCGGACTGATGACTGCAAGACTCGCTACCCCCTCTCCGCCCTCGTCCGGCGCAATGGGGCGGAAACCGTGCCGCACCAAAAGGTTCTGTGCCCAATAACGCAAAGCCTCATCGGCTGCTTCCAGACGAACCACCCGGCTGTTACGGTTCTCCGGGGCGTAGATGCCGCGAACCGCGTCGAAACGGATGGACGTGCTGCCAAACAGCCGGTCCATCACCCCCGACAGCACCAAGTCCTCGGTCGTTCCGCACAGCATCTCGCGTTCTTGCGTCATCAGCCACAAGCGGTCGGACATGGCCAAGGCCTGATCCACATCGTGCGTGGAAAGCAAAACGGCCTTCCGTTCTTCCACCGCCAACTTCCGGAGCAGACGCATCACTTCCATACGGCTTTCCACATCCAGAAAAGCCGTAGGCTCATCCAAGAGAATCAACGGACATTCTTGCACCAATGCTTTGGCTATCATGGCTTTCTGACGCTCTCCATCGGACAGTTCGGCCACATAACGACGTGCCTTTCCAACCATACCGACCTCTTCCAACGCCCGCCATACCAAGGCTTTGTCGGCAGAAGCCAGACGGCCGAAAAAACCAGTGTACGGTTGACGCCCCAAAGCCACCAGTTCGTAAACGGTCAGCCCGCCTGCCTGCATGCGGTCGGTCAATACCACACCGATGGTTTTGGAACGCTCATGCGCACTGTAAGCCTCCAAAGGCCGCCCCATGAGTTCCAGACGGCCGGACAAAGGGGGCTGCATGCCGGCCAACGTACGCAACAAAGTGGACTTTCCGGCTCCATTGCATCCTAACAAACAGGTCAGTTCGCCGCCCGACAGACTGAAATCCAATCCATGATGCACTTCCGCCACCTGCTTTCCCTGGCAGTATCCCGTAGCAATCCGTTCCCCTTCGAGCACTATCCGCTTTTCCATTAATTGAAATACTGTATTCTACGTTGGTTCACAATGACATAAATAATCACCGGCGCACCCAACACGGGTGTAACGGCATTCAAGGGGAGAAGTCCCTCCTCGCCGGGCAGGATGCAAATCAAATTGCAAAGCAAGGCCACCGCCCCGCCGCTCAACAACGTTACCGGCAAAAGGGCATTGTGGTTCGATGTCCCCAACAGCAACCGGGCCACATGCGGCACGGCCAACCCGATGAACGACACAGGGCCGCAAAAAGCCGTAACCACAGCCGTCAGGATTCCCGTAACCACCAACAACATGCTGCGCGTACGACGCACGTTCACCCCAAGGTTCTCCGCGTAACGTTCTCCCAACAACAAGGCATTCAGCGGCTTAATCAACAGGACGGACATCAGCAACCCGACTGAGGTAAAAGCCGCAAACCACGGCAGTTGTTCCAACGAAACGCCCCCGAAGTTGCCCATCCCCCAAACCATATAAGAGTGCACGCCTTCGGCCGTAGCAAAGAAATTCAGCAAGGAAATGGCCGACGAGGCCACGTAGCCCATCATGATGCCGGCAATCAACAGCATGACGCTGCTGCGTATCAGCGTGGAAAGAAAAAGAATCACCCCCATGACCAACACGGCACCGGCGAAAGCACCGGCCACCACTGCCAGAAAACCGGAAAAAGAAAAAGTGCCGGCCGACACCATTCCACCTCCGGCCAACATGACCAAGGCCACCCCGAGACTTGCCCCCGAACTGATACCCAAAATCGACGGGTCCGCCAACGGGTTGTTGAACACCGTCTGCAACATCAGGCCCGAGGCGGCCAAGGCGGCCCCACAGCACCAGGCCGTCACGCACAAAGGCACGCGGGATTCCCACACGATGAACGACCAAGCTTCGTTTTCCACCGTCCCACCCGTCAACGCGCCCCAGACCGCTCCGGCCGGAATGTCCACCGAACCGAGCAGCAGGTTAGCCGCCGCCAACACAAAAATGACGACGACCAATATCCCTCCGCACACATATCCTTTACGCTCCACCGGAATCATCTTTTTCAGTCCGCTAATTTACGAAAATATCTGCCACCTTCCGCCTTTGCCACGTCCGGATGGAATATTTTTATCAAATCTTCCAGCAACCATTCGGGATGGAAAGGCGTTTCTTCATAGTATGGCACCCTCCCGGTATTGCAGCCGTACACCCGCCGTTCACGGAAGGCCCGGAATCCGGCGTATGGCGCATAATCGTTTTTCAGGTCCCGATAGGTCTTATCCTCCGGCATGTTGTACTTAATCAGCCAAATGTCGGCATCTTTCGCTTTCTCATACACCGTCTCAAAGCTCAGGGGAGACGATCCGCTGTTCTTCAAATCACTGAAAACATAGTCGGCACCGGCATCGGCAAACGTCCGTCCGACCGTACTGCGTCCACCCGGCACATACCACGTGGCTCCGGACTTCAAATCGGCAAACACGGTAGGCTTGTTTTCTATGTCGGCCACCTTACCGGCCCACCGGAGGTAATCAGCCTCTACCCGGGCAAACAAAGAATCGGCCTCGGCTGCTTTTCCGAACAACAGGCCGTAGAAACGCATCCATTCGGCACGCCCCAACGAAGAGGTTTCCATATAGTCGGCACATTCGATGATGGGAATGTCCAACTTGCCCAACCGGCCATATCCCCCGCTGTTTTCAAACGGAGAAAGCATCACGGCATCGGGATGCAACGCCATAAGCTTCTCGATGTCCGGATTCATCCCGCTGCCCAAATCCGCGATACGTCCCGTGCGGCATCCTTCCTTGACGTAAGGCAAGTCGATATACCGGAGGTCGCACACTCCGCCCACGGCAGACAGTGCTCCCAACTCTTCCATCAACCCGCAATGTACAGACGAATAAATGACGGCTTTCTGCAACGGTACGCGCACGACCGTCCCTTGCGGCAGACTGTCGGGCAAAGGCTCGTCGCGCCCGACCAACACATACGTGTGCAGTATTTCCAACGTATCCCACGGATTTCTCAGCGTAGCCACCTGGTAACCGTCGTAAGACACAACCTTCAGGTTCTCTGCATACTTTAAATCCAACGTGTCACCGCCCTCGTCCAAAAAGGAAGCCGTCTTGCCCCCGTCCTTACAAGAGGACAGAAGCAAAACGGCAAACAAACCATAAAAAAGGCTACTTACCTTCATCTCCTTATTTTGTGACAAACACCATCTTCGAGGTGGACATTCCAGCTTCAAACGTACGTTTATAAGTTCCATCCGCCCCGTATACATGTACGTCGGATGCAGCACCGTAAGGTACGTCAAACACATACACATCGCCAGATGCTGGATCAACAGCCAAACCGTTGGCACTCTGCAAATCAGCCATGTCCATAAACTCTTGTTCATCTCCTGTCTTTAAGTCACGGACGTAAGCACGAGCCACGTCCGGCATATAATACTCTGAATAAAGGATGTACATTTTCTCCCCGGCATTCGCGATATAAGTTGCACGGCACACCTGTTCCACTTGGTCTGTTTCCGGATCGAGACGTTGCATCGTACCGTAAATATACTGGTCCGGAGTCAAGGACGGGCTTCCTGCATAGTTGCCATTGGACACGAAGTATACATACCCGTCTTCTGCCGTGATGCACTGGGTATAAGGATTGAGCATCACTTCAATATCCTTCAGCTTGGTGAAAGAAGCTGCATCAACCACAGCCAGCCACTTTCCTTTTGAATACCCCGAAATATTGACATACAGTTTGCCGTTGGCGGAGGTAATGGCCTCGGGATGGTCATAACCTGTTTGTGCCCCGGCATCTATAAGATTCAGTTTGCCATCGATGGCCATGGAAGTCGTATCGATACGGGAAACCGTCCCATCGTATGCTGTAAAATAAACCTTCCCCTCACACGCTGCCATGTAGCGAGGCTCAACCGGAGTACCGTCTTCGGTAGCCACCGGAATGGATTTCAGAACCTTGCACTTACGGTCCATGATGACAACTTTGGAAGAACCGCTCACCGTCACGTATATTTTCGAACCATACACACAAAGGTCTTGCCCCAAGTCGCCAAGCCCTTCGCCATTGGCAGCCGCATAAAGGTCTTCGCTCAACTCTCCGGTCTGAAAATCCAAATATTGGATACCGGCATCGTTTCCACCCCAATTTCCGGTATTCAACACATAAGCTCCCAAAGCGACCACGGGGGAAGGAACCGCAGTGCTGTCACTTCCATTGGCACCGCCTCCATTTCCACCAGTCTCTTCTCCCGGCTTTCCACCATCTCCAACCGTGTCATCATCCTCGCTACAAGCGGTAAAACACCCTAAAGCCAGAGCCATTATGGCCCATTTACACCATTTCATTTTCATTTTTTTCGTTATTAAAAGTTTATAAAGAATATGTTATTGCCACTTTAAAATTCCTCCCGGGCATCGGATAGTAACGCACCACCTCATAATTTCTTCCACCCAGATTGGCCGCGTCCACCTGCAGGCGCAACTTATGATCTCTGAACCGGAAAACACGGTACAAGGAAAGGCTATGATCGGAATAGGCATTCACGAGATTGCTCTTTTTGTTTTGCGGCAGACGATAGCGTTCACCGCTCCACGCCACATTATATGCCACGTTCATCCACGGCATTTCAAGTACCACACTTCCACCTCCGGAATGTTTCGGCGTATAGGCAATCTGATGACGCCACAACTTGCTACCGCGTTTCGTCACGTCTTCCGCCTGCATGAAACTGTACGCTCCTGTCAAACTCAAATTCCAAGCTTTTGCCAAAGCCCATTCGGCAGCCAGATTGGCATCCACGCCGTAAGTCTCCACTTTGCCTACGTTGGACATTTTCCATACGAACATCGTCGGAACTGCCACAATCTTGTCTTTCACCTTATTATAATAAGCATCCAACGAAAAGCTCACGTAATCCGCCACTTTTCCCATACGTCCGGCCCAGGTGGTCCCTATATTCCATTGGCACGTTGTTTCCGGACGCAAGCGGCTGTTCCCAATGAGCAGATAATAGAGGTCATTGAAAGTCGGGACACGGAATATGTCTTTATAAGACGCGCGCAAACGCCAACTCGCCTTTTTCACAGGGCGCCACGCCAGGCTTACCGCCGGAGAAAGCCGCTTACGGTCGTCGGCAGCCATCCCTAAAGAAACTCGTTCGGTAATGAAAGTATTCAGCAAGGAAGCCGTCACCTGAAATCGCGGATGGCGGTATTGTGCTGAAAAGGCCGTCAGACTGGTATAACGTTCCGGGTATTGGCATTGGTCCAACGTCGTGGCCAAATCGTTATACACAAAATCCTGCGCCAACGAAAAAGAAAGGTTTTTCACGGGCATCGCCCATAACGTCGCGGTCAGGTAGGTCTCCGTCTGGCGAAAACGGTCTTCCGTCGGCCCGGCAGCCTTCTTGTCCGTATCTTTGTTCCAACTATAATTGAACTTCCCGGAAGCCTTCAGTTTCCACTTCTCCGAAAAACGGTTCTCATACCTCAACTGGCCGAAATAATTACGGTCATAAAGCCGTTCCGCCGCATAGGGATTGTCATATACGACACTACCGGGCAATCCTCGACGGGAATCGAACAGATACCCCTTCACATCCAAATCCTGACGTTCTGTCAAATGGGCAAAAAGATTCACCTCCGCACGGTATGCCCCTATGTCGCTATTGTTACGCCGTCCTTTTATCTGTTTATCCAAGTTCATCATCGTAAAATGATAATTCCCGTCGGCACGTAAATATTCACCGTAAAGAGAACAAGACAAACGCGGTGTGAACCGATGGGCATAGAACAATGAGGGGTTGGCCAAACCGTAAGCCCCCGCCTTCACCTTTACCGAAAGAGTGAAATCCCGGCCTTCAAAATCAGGCCGGCTCGTTTCGATGCTCAACGCGCTTGCAGCAGCCAACATGCGTGCCGTCTGATAAATATTGTCGCTTTGCCCGATAGTCAACGTCAATGAAGAAACATTATCCAACGAGAAACGGGAGATGTCCACCTGTCCCGACTGGCAATCCCCTATGGCCACACCATCGTAGAGCACGGCTGTATGCTGTGCGCCCAGACTGCGTACGGAAACAGTTTTCAACCCTCCCACACCGCCATAATCCTTCAGGGTCACCCCCGAAAAATGCCGTACGGCATCCGACACGTCCAACACGCCCATACGTTCCAACTCCGCCTTATCAAGCGTCTGCACAGGAGCACCCGAACGTACGGTGGCAGGCAAAGCCTTCTCGGTCACCGTCAGACCTTTCATCTGTTTCAGCCCCACATCCACGCTATCTACACCATTTTGTGCGAGCACGAACACAGTCTCCATACAAAATGACACAAGCAACCATCCTCTCATTTTATGAGATTCCTTGTATACGCCCATTTATTATCTTCATTCTTCACTCAAGACACCTTCCTCCCATCCCACGGAGATTCCGGCATGACTACGTTTTGCAGGTCTTCTGACTTACTCCGGCTTGTTGGCCTTCCCACCTTATTATTATAAATAAGGAAGTGGCTTGAGGTTTGAAACAAACCGCACAATGAGTTCACAGCAGCGGGACTGTCCGGGATTTCCACCCGATTCCCTTTTCATCTGCCGACCTGAAAGGGCTTTCCCATAGGCCGGGCAGAACAAAACGTTGCAAAGTTATTAAAAAAATCAGTATCCCAAGACCTTTTCATTGATTTATATCAAGAAAAGGGCATTTAAATGATAACAAATGCCCTTTTACTTGTTTTGCAGGAAGAATCGCCGTACCTTTGTAGTGTCATAAGGAACAAAAGATATTTAGTTTTTAGGTATTTAGCTCCGTGAAGGAGCAATGTTTAGGTAAAAGATTGTTAGATTAAAAAAGAAAGGTAAGAAGATTATGACAGGATTAATGATTATCGCAGCGGTCGTAGTAGCTATGGCAGTTGCAACAGGTTCAAAGAAGAGCAACGGTAAGTTCTTGGGTTCAAGTACTTCAATGTTGTTCGGTAATAAAAACCTGAATGCAGGTGCAGCTTGTTAAGTGCAATGCACCTTAGTTTGAAACCAATTAAATTTTTGATAAGGTAAGGATGTCTGGAATAAGGCATCCTTATTTCTTTTTAAGATACGACGAGATTTGAGTAACTTTGCATGGAAATATGAGCGTGAACATGAAACTATCCCCCGAAATTGCCATTATAGAAGCCAACACATTGACCTGTATGGGACTACGCGGCCTCATTGAACGGATGATGCCACAAGCTGTCGTCCGCACGTTCAACAGTTTTGAACAACTGATGCGCGACACACCGGACATGTATTTCCACTACTTTATTTCAGCCCAGACCCTTGTGGAGCACAGCGCCTTCTTTGTGGAACGGAAAGAAAAAACCATTGTGCTTACCAATGGGACAACCGGCACCCCTCAAACCTCCCACTTCCATACGTTGAATATCTACCAGAACGAAGACAATATGGTGCGTGCATTGCTGCAACTGCAACAGTATGCGCATGCCCACGGACGACATCTGCCCCAAGGTATGAGGAAGCCCATATCGGGAACCACTGCCTCTACCGACCCCAACGGACTCAGTCAACGCGAGATAGAAGTGCTCATACTCATTGTACGCGGACTGACGAACAAGGAAATTGCCGACCACTTGTGTATCGGCACTACCACCGTTATCTCCCACCGCAAGAACATCATGGAAAAACTCAATGTCCGCTCCGTATCGGGACTGACTATCTATGCCGTCATGAACGGGTACATAGAGGCCGACCGCATCTGAAGAGTATTTCTTGTAAACTTTTAGTTTTCTCCAATCAAAATCAATCTATTTCCATATTTTTCCCCTTCCCATTGTTTCTTTCATATTCTTGCAATTTAAGCCCTGCTTCTTTTTTAAGATATTCCGTCAAAGAAGAAGGTACTTTTTCTTTCTTCCCTACTATTTGATGAGCCTTCTCCAACATTTCCAAATCCCGCCCCTCTTTTTCATACAACCCCATCAACAGATATAAAGGGTAAATACGGTGGGGAACTCTATAATAAGCCTTATAAAACATTTCTTCAGCCTCCTCAAACCTGCCAAGAGCTTGAAAGTTTTTTCCCATGAGATTAAAAAACATGGGGTCAGAACTTCGTTTTGACCCTTCATTTAATATTATGTTGCTTTCTTCGTAATGACCATTATACGACAAACACATTCCATACTCAAAAAGGAAACCAACATCTTTCTTCAAATCGGGATACAAAACCCTGTAACAATTCTCTATGCCCTCATATTTTTCCCTATCAAAATATGGCCGCACCATATCCCAATGCCTCACGGCCACCCACGTTCGGTAAGATTTATTAAACCGGACACACACCATCGCCTCCACTCCAACCACCAACAACAAACCGAACATCATTCCAAGCTTTCTGTTCCGTTTCTTTTCATCAAGCACCATTGGCATCCACGCAGCCCATAATAAAATAAACAAAGATAATAAGCATGTGGCAAAATATCGAAGAGGATAAGAAAAAAAAGAAACCACCATAAAACTCACCATTGCACCACATAACCCGACAACCTCAACATTCCGACACCTAAGAAGGCGTATATAGACATAAGCCATAAGGCACAAACAAGACAAAACTCCCGGCAGTCCAAGTTCTATCCATATCTGCAAATATTCATTATAAGCATAATCCGGGGCACCAGCCAACATTTCCTCATCCTGTGTCCCTTTCTTATCCCGAAAATACGCTTCTTGTGCTTCCCCATAAACATACGGGAAACCGCCTATTCCCACCCCGGAAAATATCTGTTGTTTAGCCACCGGATAAGAGATTTTCCAGATGAACAAACGACCGTCTGCCGAATCTTTTTTCAGCACATACATGCCATACAAAAAAGGAACACAAAGAACGAATACAGCCAACAATACAAAACACTTTTTTATCCACGCACACTTCATCCGTAACCAAACCATTGACATCAAACTGATTACAGACGCCACCCAAGCTGCCCGACTTACACACTTGACGAGTATGACTACGGAAAACAAAAGATAAAAAGCAGAAAGATAAAAAAGCATATTTGTAACCTTTTGCCCATGTCTAAACCTCACAAACAACGCATAGTCCAAGGCCAAGGGCAAAATAAGGACAATCAAAATAGAATAAGGGGCTGGATTTTCAAATGTTCCGCAAACCGTGTAATAAGGCATACCCAACCTCATTACCTGAATACATTGGAACAATCCAACCCCTAATTCATAAAGTCCTATCAAAATAAGTACAAAACAAACCCATCTATATAGTGCCATGCTTTGCCCTCATCCAATATCCCTATTCCAATGGGATGTTATATCCCTTGTGGAAATCCTCGCTCTGATAAGCCTTATGCTCATCCCAATAGACCAAAGAGCCTGCGCAAGAACCATACAGCCGACCGTTTGCCGAGTCATAACCGACAGTATGGGAACCATTCACTTCGATGGCCTGCCCTGCTTTCTGCATATCTTCTTTTATGACCTGCACGCTGTTTTGGGCTTTGTCGTACACGCACCACACTGTCACTTTCACTTGGGCTTCGGGATAGTCCTTTGAATGGAACACGATTCCTTCAATTTTCCTGAAAGACAGATTTTCATCTATTTTCACGTAACTGCACGTATTCCACACGATTGTGGAATCTATTGGCGCAGGTAACGCAAAAGTGAGCATTTCACCCGCCCCGTCTTGCTTCCCACGAACCTCCATCTTTTCACAAGCCTCCGCCAAACTTTCGTAAAGCCTCCGTTTCTGTTCTTTGGACAAGTCCTTTTGTAGAACGGAATAATCCACCTGGTAATATCGGGATGCCTTTTTCCACAATTCGTATTCCTTTTGGGTTGTTTTCTCTTTTACCCAATCCGGCATAGAATCAAGGGGACAGAAAGAAGAACCGGTCTCCTTGTCCAACGATTCCCCGGACTTTGGAGCAACCTCGCCCTGAGCCAAACACACTTGCCCCAAAAGTACCAACAATAAAAATACAACTTTTCTCATGACTGCTACAATATATTTTGCTTTTTTCATCGTTCTCTTTTTTTTTAGTTTTTAAATATCTGTTCACTCTACACACTACCATTGCATTAATGTTTCATTCCATAGGCAATATTCTTATTCATGTTCCACATATATTTAATTCTCACATCGCAAAGTTAAGCATACTTTTGAGTAGAAACCCAATATTTGAGTTTGCATTTTCAGATATCGAGATTTTTTCTATCTAATTGAATATGTACAAGTTACAAAAATCCTATCAAAAAAAGAATTTGCATCGTATTTTGAAAGCTAAATTTTTGGTATTTATTTTAGCTTTAAGACCACTTTTTATAAACAGGTACTATACTTAGGCAAAACATTAAACAAACCTTCGTGTTACCATCTCTTTGTACCACCACAATCTTACCCGAGATTCACATATTTCCATCCGAACCCGACGTGACGGTTTCGGAGCGATTCTCACGCAACGGGCATAAAGCAAATTGTCACGTCCCTGCTCCACACTACGCACGGATTGCACGCCCTTGGTAAGTTCTATCCGCACGACAAACGGCCTTACGTCAGTTTACGGAATATTTTACCGACAAAACGACACTTCGTTTTTGTCATCCGAAAACCATCAATTAGAAGAAATATCGAGGTTTTCAGCACATTTTCATCTCGTCCGGCTTCAAACTCCTCCACTTCCTGCGGAGAAAAACCGGAAAATCTGCGGAGAAAAAAAATGTTTTCTCAGCCGAATGAAAAATTTTCTTCTTCATAAAAAACGGGAAATTGAAGGTAAACGCGCACTGAATCCGTCATTTTTCACATTCGGCAACGGTTTTACAGTTCCATTAACTCCTGTTTTGGCGTGAGGAAACAAGGAAAAACAGAATAAAACAGAGGAAACCACAGGCCGTGAATAAAGAAAAGGATATACAAAACCTATTCTTCTGCCATTTCCGGAAGCCTTTGCTTCCGGCGGAAAATCCTAATAAATAAGGATTGCCCCACCCGACGATTCATCGTAACTTTGCATCCCGAAACAAAAACCACGGATGGACAGATTGAGCATCATATCAGCAATATTATTCCTCTCGGGCGCACCTTCATACGCGCTCCCCATCGAGGAAACGGCAGAAGACAGCGCACGGGTAAAAGACATCGAAGAGGTGGTCATCGTATATTCTCCCAAAGAAACCGGCAAGTTACGGCAGGCTCCCATCGCCGTTTCCCTTTTCGACCGGACGGCATTAGACGACCAACATACTGCTTCGCTGAAAGAACTTTCGGCTTTCGTACCCAACTTCTACATGCCGGACTACGGCAGCAGCCTGACCTCGGCGGCTTACATACGCGGTATCGGTTCGCGCATCAACACCCCGGCCGTGGGATTGTACGTGGACAACGTGGGATATGCCGACAAAAGTGCCTACGACATTGAATTGCTAGACGTGGAACGCGTGGACGTGTTGCGCGGCCCGCAGGCCACACTGTACGGACGGAATGCCATGGGCGGCCTGCTCCGCGTGTTTACCCGCAACCCGTTCCATTATCAAGGCACGGACATCCGCATGGGCACTTCGGTAAAAGACAAGGGCTACGGGTTGTCGGCATCTCATTACCAAAAGACAAGCCACAGGATGGCATACGCCTTGAGTGGGTTTTACAAGCATTCGGAAGGATTCTTCGAAAACGTCACCCGACATGAAACGGTGGGAGGAAGCGAAACCGGAGGCGGACGCGTACGGGTCATTTACTTTCCGGCAGAGGCTTGGAAACTGGACTTCTCTACAGATTATTCGTATCGTGAAGACCAAGGCTATCCCTACCGTTACTTAGGTGCGGCTGAAGGAGAAGAGCCACATCCCGAGGATATAGGCCGCATCCTCTACAACCGTCCTTCATTCTACCGCCGGAGCTTGCTGAACAGCAGCCTCAACGCGCAATATACCGCCGACCGGTTCATCCTGTCGTCCGTCACAGCCTACCAAAACCTGAACGACAACATGACGCTTGATCAGGATTTCACGGAAGCGGACTATTTCAGCCTGACCCAAAAGCAACGCATCAACTCCTGGAGCGAAGAACTGACTTTCAAAAGCCGCAGTAACCGCCGTTGGGAATGGATAGGAGGTATCTATGCCATGCGCCAGACCCTACACACGAAAAGTCCGGTATCTCTGACCCGCGAGTTCATGAACACCGTGTTCGACAAAGCCAATGCCGCCATCAGCCCGATGGGTATGGGACTTACATTAGATATGCCAGTTTCCCCCTACGTGGCCGACGGGGCTTTCGACACCCCGACCACCGACCTTGCCGCTTTCCACCAAAGCACGTTCAACGACTTGTTCGGGACGGAAGGGCTGAGCCTTGTGGCCGGCCTGCGCGTGGAATATGAAAAAATGAGGTTGGACTACGATTACGGTGGTCGCATGGACTACGGCGTGGAGCTTACTTCCCCCATGATGCCGCTCGTCCTCGAAGGCCTGTCGGACGACAGCCATTTCCGGGGCAGCCTGAAACACGATTACGTGCAATGGTTACCTAAGGTGGCCTTGCAATACCACTTTTCGGCGCAAAACAACGTGTACGTAAGTTGGAGCAAGGGCTACCGCAGCGGAGGATACAACGTACAGATGTTCAGCGACCTGGTGCAAGGCGATTTGAAAAGCCGGATGATGCGCTCCGTCAAGGACAAGACGGCGGAGACGCTAGACGGACCGATGTACGCCCACATGCCGGAAGCCGTGAAACAGATGATTGTCAGCCAAATTCCGCAGGAGGAGTTTTCCGGAACTCCGGCACAGACCCGCTTCAAACCGGAATACAGTTATAATTATGAGGCAGGTGGGCACTTCTCGTTCTCGGACGGCAAGATACAACTGGATGCCGCCGTGTTCTACATGGACGTGTACGACCAACAGATTTCCAAATTCGTGAGCAGCGGATTGGGGCGTGTCATGGTCAACGCCGGACGGGGACGGAGTTGCGGTACGGAAATAGGACTGCGCGGCGGATGGTTGGACAACCGCCTGACGTGGCATGCGTCATACGGCTACACGCACTCCGTATTCAAACGCTATGAAGCGCAGGAAGCCCAGACGGAAACAGCGCAAGAGGCGGTGAAATATGACGGTAACCATGTGCCTTTTGTCCCCATGCACACGCTCGCGGCAGGTGTGGAATACGAACAACCTTTGGAACACCATAAGATAAAAAGCTATTTCTTCGGCGTGAATACCACGGGAGCCGGAAAAATCTACTGGAGCGAGGACAATGCTTACCACCAACCGTTTTACGCGCTGTTGAATGCCCATGCCGGTTTGGACTTCGGCTCCGTACGCATCGACATCTGGGGCAAAAACCTGACGGATACGGACTACGACGCTTTCTTTTTTACTTCGGCCGCTACCACCCGCAACATGAAATTCGGACAACGGGGCAATCCGTTACAGTTCGGAGTGGATGTCAGCCTGCATTTCTGACTCTCCCCCGCAAGACAGACGGGTCATTCATTCCATGCACCGCAATGCGGACAACGCCCTTTGCTGTGAAGCTTGGCTCCGCAACGCCCGCAAACGTAAGGACAACGGGCATAACGGAAATAACGCCACAACGCCCAACCGACGTAAAACAAGAAAAAAGGATAGCCGAGATAATACAACGTGGTGAGCGAAAAGAACAGGTAACACCCCGCACATACGCCCAACAAGGCAAACAAGTACAACATGGCTTCCTGAAAAGGGAGTTGCCGGCAAACGTCTTCCACCGACGCTATGGACAGAATGACTATCAGCCACACGGAAGCCACGAACAAGCCCAAAATAAAAGGCAATCCGAAAGGATTGAGTGTCGGGTGGAAATAAAACTCCGTCCATGTATCGGGCACAAAATTCTGCATACTGGCATAAAGCGTAGCGGCACCAGACAGCGTCAGGCATAGCAATGTAGGGTAACAACTTCCGATATCATCGAAATGCACGATATGGAAACGCTTGCGACGCATACGGCGTACTAACCATAATACTGACAGTACGCCTAAAACGGACAGGAAATATATCAGGTGCGTATTGCTGAAAGCATGGATAAACTGCGAAATGGAATCATCCGGAACAACCCGTGCCAACAAATCCTGCTCGTGCACCCAACCCATGGTGGACTGGTCGCGGGCTACTTTCACCCAAACCGAATCTACCGAATCCTCCGGCACAATCATGACTTCAGCCACGACGAGACGGTCGTCCGCAAATACAGCCACGGTGTCTTCCGGCATACCGGCATGTACCGGATTATGGACGGGATGGACGGTTTGCAGGCACAACGAATCTTCCACCACCACGAAATTATAATTCCGGTTATAATGATGGGAAGCTTCAAAATCCAACGAATCTTTCCGCTTCTCCGTCAAATCCCACTCGTCGGAATAATCGGGCTTCTGGTAATAACAACCGGCCGACAACAAACTGCCTAATAACAGGCAAATCAGAAAAAAGCTACTCTTCCGCATCGGCATACACTTTCATTTGGCAGGCTTTACAGTCGAAAGACAAACGGAAACGGCGTCCGTCGGACGAAACCAAATAATACGGTTCACGGAAAGGAGACTTCTCTCCCCCGTAACGCGGACACCATCCCATGCTGTAACGCAGGCAATGGCGGCAAAACATCAGCACGGCACCGGCAGGTTCCCGTTTCTCGAAAGCCGGAGCAATGCACACTGCCCCTTGCCGGTGGTAGAAGTCCTCAGCCTTGCGGTTCATCACATTGGCCAGATACGTCACCTCTTCCGGAATCCACCGCACCGGAGCCTTCCCTTGCTTTTCATCCCGGTTGCGTGTAAAGGCCGTCGGAAAGGGACGTACCTCCTGCGAATAATTTATTTTGCGTGCCGACAACAACCGCCCAACCAACGTCCTGCGCCAATCAGCCAATACGGAAGAAGGGATAAACCAGTCGGAACAGAAACGGATGTCCACTTCCTCCGCCTCAAACGGCGTATTTCCCAACTTGGACAACTGAGCCTTGATGTTTTCGACTTGCGAGCTGCGTGCCTTTTCTTTAGGATAGGGGAAAGCTACGGTTACCGACACCTCGTCCTCGTCGCGCACCTCCAACGCAAACCCTTCGGCATATTCGCTTAACGTCCATTCCACCCGGATTTTGCGGACAGCGGACGGACGGGACAGCACGTCCTCGAACGCCTTGTCGAAATTGCGGTACAGACGGGTGCGGGGACGGACACGCGGCATTTCCGCCGGATAAACCTTATTGGCTTCCACACGGTTCACGCGGAATCCCTGCAAGTTGCCCTGCCCGTCCAAGAAGCACAGCCCGTCGCCGTTGGCAAACGGCTTGACCCCAGACACGACGATGCATCTTCCGCGGACATCCTTCACCGTCCCCACTTCTTCGCCCAGCGATTTGGGCGTATGGAACGAAAAAATGTCAGGTGTGCGGCCATCCAAGAAATAACGGGTGAATCCCCGGTTGAAGCTTTTCTCCAAACAGGGTGTAAACGCCAAAGACACGTGTCCCGATGAAGCCCGGCGGTACTCCGGACGGCGTTTGAAGATTTCGTCCAGGCGGCTGCGGTACCACGCAGTCACATTTTTCACGTATGCCACGTCCTTCAGGCGCCCTTCGATTTTCAGCGAAGTCACGCCGGCGTCCAACAAGCGTTCCAAATCAGCCCCCCGGTTCATGTCCTTCAAAGAAAGCAAGTGGCGGCCTTGTTCTATCATACGTCCGTCACTGTCTACCATATCGAACTTCAACCGGCAGAACTGGGCACATTCCCCCCGGTTGGCACTCCGCCCGAAACAATGTTGCGACACGTAGCACTGTCCACTGTAACTGACGCAGAGTGCCCCGTGCACAAAAACCTCCAACGGCACGTCGCAAGCCGCATGAACGGCCTGAATCTCGGCCAAAGACAGTTCACGTGCCAACACCACCTGGCTGAAACCCAAACCGTGGAGAAACTTCACCTTATCCGGCGTACGGTTGTCCATCTGCGTGCTGGCATGCAAAGGGATGGGCGGCAAGTCGAGTTCCAACAAAGCCATGTCCTGCACGATGAGCGCATCCACTCCGGCACGATACAAGGCCCACACCAACTTTTCCGTCTCGGGCAATTCCTCGTCCTTCAATATCGTATTGACCGTGACATACACTTTGACACGGAACGTATGGGCATACTCCACCACACGGGCGATGTCCTCCACGGAATTGCCCGCCGACGCCCTTGCCCCGAAACGGGAAGCACCGATATACACGGCATCTGCCCCGTGGTCCACTGCCGCCATGGCACATTCCACATTACGGGCCGGAGCCAGAAGCTCTACTGGTCTTTGTCTGATCATCGGATACTGTTAATATCGTAAGGAGTTTCCTGGTACACGTAATAATTCAGCCAGTTGGAAAACAACAGGTTCCCATGAGCACGCCACGTCACCAACGGTCCTTCTTCCGGCACATTGTGACAGTAATAGTTCACCGGCATGTCTATCGGCAAACCTTTCTCCAAATCGCGACGGTATTCCGTATCCAAGGTATGGGGGGAGTACTCGGCGTGCCCCGTGACATAAATCTCCCGTCCGCCACGCGCCATGACCATGCACACCCCGGACTGGGGAGATTCGGCAATGACCTCAAGGCCGGGCACCCGGAGCACGTCCTCGCGCCGTATCTCCGTATGGCGGCTGTGCGGCATATAAAACTCATCATCGAAACCGCGGAATATCGGCAGCATGGGAGCCAACGGATATTGCTTGAAAACACCGAACATCTTCCGGTCCAACTTGTATTTGGGTACGCCATAATAATGGTATAATCCGGCTTGGGCGGCCCAACAGATATAAAGGGTGGAAGTGACATGGGTGCGTGCCCAGTCGAAAATCTCCTTGATTTCGTCCCAATAGTTCACCTCCTCGTAATCGAGATGTTCTACTGGCGCACCGGTAATAATCATACCATCGAACTTCTCTTCCTTCATCAGTTCGAAATCACGGTAGAAAGCTTTCATGTGCTCCACCGGCGTATTCTTCGACGTGTGCCCCTTCACTTTCATGAAAGAGACCTCGACCTGCAAAGGCGTGTTGGACAACAGACGGACAAGGTCGGTCTCTGTCGTAATTTTCAACGGCATGAGGTTCAATACGACAATGCGCAACGGGCGGATGTCCTGCGAAGAGGCTCGCGAAGTGTCGATGACAAAGATGTTCTCTTTTTTCAACAACTCGATGGCCGGAAGCTTATCTGGTAAATTTAATGGCATGTATAATCGGTTTTATCGTTTCTATGACCACGCAAAATTAGCAAAATCTTACCGAAACGCCTACCATTTTAACGCAACAAGCGGAACGATTTAGAATCTTTATCGTTCCGCTTGCCTGAAAAATATATGCCTGCGCCGAATGGCTTACCAAATCGTCACGCGCTTTTCTTTCGGCACAAACATCGAATCTTTTTCAGTGATACCGAAAGCCTCGTACCAAGCGTCGATATGGGGCAATGCACCGTCCACACGCCAACGTCCCAATGAATGGGGGTCGCTCTTCGTCCGTACGCGGATTTCCTCATCACGGATGTTTCCGGCCCAAAGGTTCGCATAAGCCAGGAAGAACCGCTGTTCGGGCGTGAAACCGTCTTCCGTCTGCAAAGGCTTCTCTTTCATCGCATTTTGGAATGCCGTATATGAAACCATCAAACCACCATGGTCGGCCAGGTTCTCACCCAAGGTCAAAGCACCGTTTCCTTTCAAACCGGGCAACACCTCTATATTGTTGAAGAAATCCTCCATCACTTTGGCACGGGCTTCGAAGCGTTCCGCATCACCCGGTGCCCACCAATCGGTCAGGTTTCCGTTCTTGTCGAACTGACGGCCCTGGTCATCGAATCCGTGCGTCATCTCATGACCGATAACCACACCTATGGCACCATAATTATAAGCATCGTCGGCCTCCATATCGAAGAACGGCGGCTGAAGGATACCGGCCGGGAAGCAAATTTCATTGGTCGTCGGGTTATAGTAAGCGTTCACAGTCTGCGGAGTCATGTACCATTCGTCACGGTCGACGGGCTTATTCAACTTCTTGTCGATGATATATGCCAAATCGAACTCATTGCTGCGCACGATGTTGGCCCAGTAACTGTCATCCTTGATTTCCAAACCCGAATAGTCGCGCCATTTGTCGGGGTAGCCCACCTTGACATAGAAAGAAGCCAATTTGTCCAAAGCCACTTTCTTCGTCTCGTCGCTCATCCAATCCTGTACTTTGATACGTTCAGCCAAAGCGTCTTGCAGGTTTTTCACCAGTTTCACCATACGCTCCTTGGCGGCTGCGGGGAAGTATTTCTCCACATATTTCTCGCCCAAGCCTTCGCCTAATACACCTTCCACCGTACCTACGGCTTTCTTCCAACGCGGACGGTCTTGCTGCTTCCCGCTCATCACCCTGCCATAAAAATCAAAACGGCAGGCACGGAGTTCATCGCTAAGATAGGAAGCCGACGAATTGATCAACTTCCATTCCATGAACGCTTTCTGGTCCTCTACCGGCGTTTCGGCCAATATCTTTTCCACCTCATGAATCGGTTCGGGTTGGCCTACGCTGACTTCTTTCAGTCCCTGAATACCCATCGTCGTGAAAAACACGTCCCAATCAATTCCAGGATAGTCCTTTTTCAGTTCCTCGTACGTCATCTTATGGTAATTCGCTTCGGGATCACGCTGCTGCACAGCCGAATAAGAAGGCACGGCAATACGGGTTTCAATGCCCATCACGGCCTCCATCTTACGTTTGGCCTCTTCTGGAGTAGAGCCGCACAAGGTGAACATCTTCTCCATATATGCCTTGAATGATTCACGGATATGCACCGTGGCCGAATCATTGTCCAGATAATACTCTTTCTCGCCTAAGCTTAAACCGCCTTGCATGATTTGAAGGAGGTTCATGCTGCTGTTCTTGATGTCGGCATCGATGTAGAAGCCGAAGTAACCGGGAAGCCCTTTCCGGCCAAGCTTGGCCATCTGGGCTATGATTTCCTTGCGGTCCTGGATGGCCGCAATGGCATCCATGTCCTCTTTAATCGGGGCATAACCGTCCTTGTTCTGTTTCACGCTGTCCATGGCGATGTTATACAAATCACCGATTTTCTGCTCCAATGTCCCGACTTCGTGCTGTCCTTTGGCCATGGCTTCAATCAAACCGCGCAACTGTTTGTTATTGTTCTCAATCAAGACCTCAAAATTCCCGTAAGTCGAGTACTCGCCTGTGAGTGGATGGGCTTTGATCCAACCGCCACAGGCATACTGATAAAAATTGTCTCCCGGCTTTGCCGTCTGATCCAAGTTAGCCAGGTCGATTCCCGTCTTGGAAGTCGGCCCGCCGCAGCCCGCCAATGCCAAAGAAGCAAAGGCCATCATCGGAATAAATTGTTTTAAGTTCATCATATCATTCATTTAAGATAATATTTGTAGAATATTCAAGATTGTGCCTCTTCAAGTTCCAACGAAGTCTCTTCCCACGTATTGACGGCCTCGTCCAACTGCTTCTTCAACGCACCATGGCGTTCGTAAATCGAAACATCGGCAGCCCCTTCCGGTGTAGCCATCTGCTCTTCCAACATTTTCACTGCGGCCTCCAACTCCTCGATTCGGGCTTCACACTGCTCCACAGCCTTCTCCAACTTACGGATTTTTTTCTGTTGTTCTTTCTGCTGTTCGTAGCTCAACCGATTGGAAGCTCCTGTTTTTTCCTCCACAGAAGAAACCACCGTCGAAGATGTGGAAAGTGAAGGTTTCTGCAAATCGTTCAAAGATTCGATATTCTTACGCTGCAAGAAGTCATAGATGCCTCCCAAATGTTCCTTGACCATTCCCCCGCCGAACTCATACACTTTGGAGACGAGGCCGTCAAGAAATTCGCGGTCGTGGCTTACGACAACCACCGTCCCGTCGAAATCCCGTATGGCATCCTTTAATACGTCTTTGGAACGCATGTCCAGGTGGTTCGTAGGTTCGTCGAGAATCAGGAAGTTCACGGGTTCGAGCAAGAGCTTAATCATGGCCAAACGGCTCCGTTCCCCCCCCGACAACACCTTGACTTTCTTCTCGGAAGCTTCGCCGCCGAACATGAATGCTCCCAATATGTCGCGTATCTTCAAGCGGATGTCTCCCTTGGCCACACGGTCTATCGTGTCGAACACCGTCAGTTCGCCGTCTAAAAGTTGCGCCTGGTTTTGTGCAAAATAACCTATCTGCACGTTATGCCCCAACTTCAAACTCCCCTCGAAAGGAATCTCACCCATAATACATTTAACTAAGGTAGATTTTCCTTCGCCGTTCTTTCCGACAAACGCCACCTTCTCGCCGCGTTTGATGGTCAAGTCCACATCATGGAACACGACATGTTCCCCGTATGCCTTTCTCACGCCTTCACAAATCAGAGGGTAGTCGCCGCTACGCAAGGCGGGCGGGAACTTCAGCCTCAAAGCCGAGTTATCCACCTCATCAACCTCTATCGGCACCATCTTTTCAAGCTGTTTGATGCGGCTCTGTACCTGCACGGCCTTAGTGGGTTTATAGCGGAACCTTTCGATAAACTCCTTGATGTCGGCTATTTCTTTCTGTTGGTTCTCGTATGCACGAAGCTGCTGCTCGCGACGTTCTGCGCGTAACCGCACGTACTCGTCATACTTTACCTTGTAATCGAACACGCGGCCGCAGGAAATTTCCAAGGTTCGGTTGGTTACATTATTGATAAAGGCGCGGTCGTGGCTCACCAAGACGACGGCATTGGCCTTAGTGGCCAGAAAATTTTCAAGCCACTGTATGCTCTCGATGTCCAAATGATTGGTCGGCTCATCGAGCAACAGCACGTCGGGTCTCCTCAACAGCAACTTGGCCAACTCTATACGCATGCGCCATCCTCCGCTGAACTCACGGGTGGGACGGTCGAAATCCCCGCGCACAAATCCCAAACCCATCAAAGTGCGTTCCAGTTCGGCCTGATAATTCATACCGCCCATCATCTGAAAACGCTCGCTCTCATGCGTAAACTTTTCCACGAGAGCCATGTAGCTTTCACTGTCGTAATCCGTACGGTCGGCCAGTTCCTGGTTCATCCGGTCAAGCCGTTCCTGCATTTGGCTGATATGGGAAAAGGCTTGTTCTGCCTCTTCACGCACCGTATGCTCGTCGCTCAACACCATCACCTGCGGCAGATAGCCGATGGTGGAACCGCCGGAAACAGCCACCGTCCCCGAGGTGGGCTGCTGCAATCCGGCTATAATCTTCAACATGGTGGACTTCCCGGCCCCGTTCTTTCCCACGAGGGCGATACGGTCTTTGTCATTGATGACATACGAAACGTCCTGAAACAACGGGGTCGCCCCGAACTCCACCTTTAACTTTTCAACTGATACCAATGCTCTATAATTTTGTTGCAAAGATAGTGAAAGGCAGGCGCAGGAACAAAAGAAAACATCGTTTTCTACTTGTTCCTGTCCATCCCTATTCTTTTTTCGTCCTTATATGGACTGTGGAATCAGTACCCGCGTGAACCAAGGCGGGCGATTTCATCCGGATTCAAGGCACGATGGTAGACCGTATAACTTTCCATACGGCCATTGCAAGCGTCCAAGACCAAACGGCGCAAACCGCAATCGCCCTCGATGGTTTGGTCGACCAAGCCATTGACATAAGTGGTCAAACGTCCGTTTTCCGACACGACGGCAAGCGCGAGGCGAGGATAGGGCACCACAGGGTACCATTTGCCGTTCGTCCCCCGGCCATAACGTGACCAACTGTCCGCCGTTCCCAACACGTTGCAACTCCGGACGGCTTTCTGCCCTATCGTCAAACAAGGCTTGAACGAAACGGAATCGGCTGCCCACGACCAACCGTCTGCCTCGCAGACAGTACCGTGTAAAGGCATGCCGTCTGTCGCCACCGAGATGAAAACCGTGAAATCGCCTTTCTGCCATTCGCGTGGGACATCCACTTTAATCCCTTTTCCTTTTTCCTGCATCTGCCCGCCTGCGGCGCATTTACCTGCCACCACACCCTTGTCCAAATCCACAGGTTCTTCCGTCCACCGGAAATCGCCGTAAACGGAAGTGGGATACCCCGGACGTGCTGAACTGACAATCCAATCGAAATAGTCACCATGCATCCATGCCAGACGTAAAGGCGAACTTTCGGAATCCGGAAGAATGTAAGGCCGCACGTTATTCTTACGGGAATGGCGGGTAACAGGCTCTGCCTTCACGTCCCCACTGCGGACATCTACCGTGTACTTGACAACCTCATACACACGCCCGAACGCCCCACTGACGGGCACAGAACAATACACAACCTCCGGATGTGCCGGATCTATGGCCATGCCGCCGCTGTAACAACGTTCGATATCCGGCGTCTGGTGGAAATGACCTCCTGCATGCGCCAAGAAGATTTCCTTCCAAGCTTGTCCGTCCCAATACTTATAGTAATAATCATGCCGCGTCTTGTCCCCACTTATTTTGACCATGGCTATTACCGGATGGCCCTGCTTGTCGGTAGCCACCTGCCACACCCAGTCGCGCACACCGGGCGTATGATCTACGACCGCTACCGGGTAATCTACGGCATGCTGCTCCGTACGGTTCACCTTAAACGGTCCGTCGGCAATAGTAGACAAGACCTTGCCCTGTACGTCTTCTAATTGCAAGGTTTTGATGTTGACACTGTTCAGGTATAACCAATTCGGATTTTCGTTATCCGGATGACCGGTCGTATAGGTAAACATGATACGGTCTTTCCCGTTGGAATAGTATTTGGCATACGGACGTGCGCCCGTGGACTGCACCATCTGGTAAGGCCCCCAGTCCATCTTCACCTCATCATTCTCATCCGGCAACGACAACCGCGCGATGGTGGGATGCCAACGGATACCACGCCAACATAAGTAGATATGTTCCGGGTCGTCGGACAATATGAAAGGAGAAGGATAGGTCGTATTGTCTTTCGTCAGGATTTTCCTCTCTTCGCCCAACGTCGTAATGTCGCCGGGGGCATGCGATATGCGGTAATAGAAGCACGGCTCATCCGTATGGCGCGAATAGAATATCATGATACGTTCGTCCGGCAATACCAGAAACGTCGGGTTGTTATGGTCGTCCGGTTGGAAGTAAGAACGTACCAACACCTCCGACCTCCGCCCCTTCAGAAAATCATACTGCACAGCCTTCACAGCCCCATGCACGTCGATATAACCGACATAACTGCTGTTTATCGTGCCGCTTTCATTCTCATAATGCAACGCACGCGGGTCGGCAAACCAACACCATGCGCCTTCGTCGGCCAATTTTTTACCTTCGTAAACCGTAGCCTCGGCGGGAGAAAGATGGTTTTGTGCAGCCGCCGTCCCTACAAATCCGACCCAAAGGGTCACCGCAATCAATAATAAATTTTTCATGAATATGGATTAGTTTAATGTATTTGCCTTTCTACGGCTTTCATTTATCATGTAATAATAAGCCGCGCAAGCCGTCAAGAAATATACCCCGGCCTGAATCCACAGGCCGACGTACTCGAATGCCACATCCTCCAATAAAGCCCCCATCGTGTTGATACGTACGAAACCGTTGATGCCGAACGTAGAAGGAGCCAACCAGGATACATATTTCCAGAAATCGGGCACAGCCACTCCCGGCCATGAAATACCCGAAATGAACAACAAAGGCAAGGAGGTGAACACGAATACCAACATGCAAGTCTCACGTTGGCACACCAGAATGGAACACGTCATGGCAAAGAATATACATGCCAACAAATAAGGCACCATGAACGCCAACAAGTCAGACGTTTGGGGTATTTGAGCTAAATGGAACAGTTGTGGCACTACAATCAACACCCACACGCTCACCAAAGCATACAGCATCAGGTAACACAGAGCTTTGCCCAACACCAAACGCACCGTACCTCTCCCTGTCCCTTGAACCAGTTGGGTATGCAACGTGGCCCGTTCGCGGGCAGAACCGTTTATCAGTCCTATACCCAGAAGCAGCGTCTGTTGGATGACCAACATCAACACAGCCGGAATCAGGAAACTGGCAAACCCGTTCGTCGGATTGAACAAAGCCACACTCTCGTACCGTAAAGGTGCAGTAGACACTTCATCCTGCCGCACAGTGGTATTCCCCATCCGTTTGATCTGCAATTCGGTGTTCATATCCAAAGACACGTCCGTACACGCCGTCAGCAGCGCTTTGTAGTAAAGCAATCCGCTCATATCGCAATACAAACCGACATACGCCTGTTGCGTCCGGTTGACCTTACGGCTGAAATCATCCGGAATACGGATGATGCCATACGCTTTCGTGCGGCGCATCAATTCTTTCGCCTCTTCCATATTTCCCGTCCGCGCCACGACTTTTACATCGGGAGAAGCATCAACCCTGCGGACAAAGTCGCGGCTGAGAGCCGTATTCGCCCCATCGACCACCACCGCCGGGACTTCCCTGACCGTTTCTCCCGTATAAATAAAAGCATAGAGCAAGGGATAAAGTACCGGTACCAGAATAAAAAAGATCAGTACTCCCTGGTCACGCACCACACGACCGGCTTCCTTACGCCATATAAAAAACGTATCACTGACAGCCTCACGGAATAGGATATGCAATTCTTTTATCGTTCTCATGACAGATTAAGGTATATAATCATAGTTCAACATTACCGTACGCAACCGCCTGAGCAATAGTAACGGAAGTAGAACGAACAACAACAAAGCCAAATAAGGCTTCCAAGCATAAACCATCGGGTAACCGTTCAGCGTCTGACTGACATAAATCAGGAAATAATGCCTCAACGGGAATAAGTTACTCAGCACTTGCAAAGCCGGATGCATAGCCATCACCGGGAACGAAAAACCCGAAATGGAAAACGACACGACCCCCCACAGCGAACTGGAACTCAGAGCCAACCGCAACGTGGGCAGGACAGAAATGAGAAATACTCCGAAGGACTGCGATGCCAACACCATCAAAAAAGCAGCACATAACAGCGGACCGATACCGCTATGGCACGGAAAACCCAGTATGCCATAAAGGTAAGCGTCGTAAGCTGCGGCTACGCTGAAAAAGATGACCGTATGAGGAAGCAACTTGCCTACAAGGGCATTCCACATCCGATTGTCCGCCATGGCCAACCACTCTTTCCCCGTACCCTCCTTAATTTCGCTCCCGATGGCAAAGACCGTGACCATGAATATCATCATCATCAGGATGCCGGGCAGAATCGTATTGTTCAAATAGACCGAATAGTTCAGCCACGGATTGGACAAAGCGTGCGTGTCGATGACGATCGGTTGTAAGAAAGCCATAGCCGTACGCTCGTCCATTCCTTTGGCCTGCAACGTCTGCAAGCCGACCGAAGCATTGGCCAACACGGACATCGTACGTAAATCACGATATATCAATGAACCGGCAATAAGCAGGCTGTTATTGGTATAAAAAGACACCGTGGGCTGCCGGCTCGACAGAATCTTTTCGGTAGTGCCCTCCGGGATATAGTAGAAAGCGTAAATTCTACCTTGTTGCATGGCTCGCCGCGCCTCACTGACCGAGGCATAATCTTCTGTCAGGTGCACTTGGCTGAAAGCATCCATGTTACGCAATATTTCCCGCGTCGTGGACGTATTGTCTTCGTCCACCACTCCCACGGGCATATCCTTGGGTAGCCCCTCGTACATCAGCGTGGTAAAGAAAAGGCAACAAAGGAGTGGAGCCGCTACCATGCAACAAAGGTACAACGGCCGGGAAACCAGCCGCCGTAACTCACGCACCATAATGCCTGCTATACCATGAGACTCCTGCATGCCCGTTACCTCCTTATCGTTTGATGATGACCGACATGCCCGGACGAAGCACTTCCTTCACCCCCACCGGAACCGCACGCACCTCAAACGTTTTCAAATCGAATTGTCCGGTGGTCTTGGTTGCTTTCCATGCCGCATAAGTTCCCCTGTCCTTCATGTAAGTCACTTTCAGTTTGATGTCTTTACCGAAAGCAGGCACGTACGCCGTGAATTCTTTTCCCACGGCCAAACCGCTTAACAAATCTTCACGCACATTGAATGTCGCCCAACGGTCGTCCAACATCGTAATGTTCATGATAGGCGCCCCCGTACCGACCAATTCTCCCGTCTCGGGGAAAATCTCGGAGACTTCACCGTCCATCTGCGCCAATAATATAGTCTCTCTCATGTAAGACTCCACCTCGGCAATCGCCCCCTTCGCACGTGCGACTTGTGCGGCTGCCGCTTCCTTATCCTCACGCTGCGCCCCATTACGTGCCATTTCGTATTGTGCCCGGGCGGCGCGTTCCGTGGCTTTCATCGCCTGATAGTTTGCATAAGCCTCGTCACGCTTCTGTGCGCTCATCACTCCTTCTTCGAACAAACGGTTGACGCGATGATAAGACTTTTCCGCAATATCCAAACCGGCTTTTGCCTTTTGCCACATCTCGTATGCCCCCTGCAACTGTTCTGCCCGCGTCCCGCGGTCGGCTTTTTCCTTAATAGCTTGGGCTGCCTGACCGGCCGCTTCGGCCTGTGACAGTTTGGCCGCCACATCCGGAGCCTCCAATACGACCAACGTATCCCCGGCTCTCACATGATCGCCCTCCTTCACATAGAAATGCAATATCCTGCCCGGCACCTTACTGGAAACCCTATATTCAGATGCCTCCATTTGTCCCTGGACCGACTCATCGTCGTGCCCCAACAGAAGCATTCCTGCCACAGCTACAGCCGCAATGACCACCACGAGCGTTACCAACGCCCATATCACATTATTATTTTGTTTCTTGAGTTCCATACATCCATTTACATTTTATTATCGTCAAGGTTTCATTCTCATTATAATCCCGGGCCTAACGTACCCATGGCCTTTTGCAGGTAAGTCTGTGCCAACTTCAAATCTATCTGTGCGTCAATCCTATCCGACTGGGCGGAAAGCCAGGCCGTTTGGGCCTCCATGACATTCGTCACAGGAATCACTCCTTCCTTGAATCCCTTATCGGCATAACGGAGATTCTCTTCCGCTTTTTCCATGTTCTTCTCCGACAAAGCCAGTCTCTTTTGTGCTTCCGTATTTTTAAACAGACTTTGGTTGACCTGTAATTCTATCTTTTCCTGTGCTTCGGTCTGTTGCAAACGGGCGATATTGACTTCGCTTTTGGCAGCCTTTACCTTATATATACCCTCATTCCAATGAAAAACAGGCACGGAAAGCATGATGCCCACGTTCCACATCCCACGGAACTTATTCTCGAAACCGTTCAACAACGAAGGATTGGAGACCAAATACCCACCGGTCAAAGCCAACGAAGGCAGCATTTCCGAGCGAACCACCCGCACTTTGTCTTCGTATATCTTGTTAGCCCAATCCAAACTTTTCAATTCCGGACGATAAGTCCACGCCCGTTGTACGGCATCATCGGGTACCGTCTCAGACACCTGCAAATCCGTCCGGTCCTCGTCCGTCAGCGTGAACTTCGTGTCCAAATCCATGCCGCACAACTGGCAAAGCACCATTTTAGACAAAGCCAAACCATTGTCAACCTTAGTCAATAACATTTCAGCTTCGTTTACTTTCACCTTTACCGTCAATCCGTCTGCCTTGGTAGCTACTCCTTCCCTTATCATCTTCTCCACATCGCCGTCCAGACGGTTCACCAAGTCCAGGAAGCTCTCGGCCATCTTTTTCTTATAGCTCAAAGACACGACTGTCCAATAGGCATCGTCCGTGTTGAGAATCAAATCCTGCAACTGGGCATCATGCTGCGTACGCGCCAATGCTTCGGAAAACTTCGTGATACGGTGGTAAGCCCTGATTTTACCTCCCATATACAATGGTTGCATCAGCGTCACAGCCCCGGCCCATACGTTACGGGTATCCGTCCTCAAGGCATCCGTCAGTTCATTGCCCAACTGGTTTAAAGCCGTGGACATATCGTCCAGTTTTCCGCTCTGTATGGCCTGCTGCAGAGAAGCCGCCAACTGGGGATTCGTCTGTGCGATATGCTGGATGATAGGAGTAGCCGCCTGCGTCAGCCCTTGCTGCAACGAGGTCCCCATGTGGTTCAGAGCCGATTTCTGCCCGTCGTTCAGCAATGAAATTTCATCACTGAAGTACATGTACGTTCCCGTGGCCGAGAAATCCGGCAGGAAGTTGGTAAATGCCGCTTTCCGGTCATAATGCGCCTTCTGCATCCTTTCCTTGGCTATCAGCAGGCTCTTGTTGTTTGCAATGGCCATATTCCGGCAACTATCCAGACTGAGCACACGCTGCGCATGCAACATGCAGGAAAAAGCCGCGAGAATCAAAAAGCCGAAAAGTCTTTTCATCTTGTCTGTTTTTAATATTCTGCTTGAGCGTCGCCTGAAAATTGCATAGGCAACGATGCAAAAGTATCACAAAAATAGGTCAAATCCTCATGATTTAACCTATTTTCGTACATATTGCATATTCCACAACATTTCTACTTCTCATAGTTGAAGCTTGCGTTTCCGATATTATGTCCATCGGCAAAAACCGACACGCGGTAAGTACCCTTGCTCAAGAACTCATTGACATCCCAATATACAGTCACCGGCGTAGCTTCTCCATTATATTCGATATCCTTTTTAGCCGAATACTCCAAATTCCGGTTCTCATAGACAAACGTTCCTCCGCTTGTCAGCACTTCGTTGTTCGGTTTGGTAATACGCACATAAATACTCCGGTTGCCGGCTTGTGCCGTAATATTCCTTGCAATGACGAAGCTGATGACAAACTTCTTCACATCTTTGACTTTACGGGCCTTCTTCCCACGCTTGTTCTGTCCCACCATAGAAATTCCCGTGGCATCCAGTTGGGAAGCGATGGCCACTTTCTCGCTCAACGTTTCCTTTTCCGTGGACAAGTTCGTGATGGTCTGTGTTGCCTGGGTGTACTGGGCTTTCACTTGTTGGTTCTCGCTACGAAGCTGCTCGTTTACCCGGTTCAACGAATCTATCTCATGCACATAGCTTTTCAAAATGTTGCGCAATGTGGCCAATTCTTTTTTCAGGCGCATGATTTCAGCCGCATCGGTGGCTTTCACCTTCTTCAGTTCGGCTAACAGCTCTTCCGTCCGTTGCTGTTCCTTGTCCAACTGGGCGATTAACGAATCATTGTTGATTTGCGTTTTCATTTCGCTGTACTGTTGGGCAAAACGGGCATATTCGTTTTCCATTTCCCTTTTGTCCATTTCCGCCAGTTTCAGCATTTCCTCTTTCTCCGCACTCTCCTGCATGTAAGAATAGACCATGTAGCCTAATCCCGCACAAAGGAGCAAGACTACGACCGAAGCAATGATGATTATCTTTTTCTTGTCCATAGTTGAAGTGTTTTTCGCGTTCCTCGCACGCGCTCCCAAACTTATTTATAATAACGGACGCAAAGATAATTCTTTTCTGCCAAGGCAAAAAGCATTTTTCAACTTTTAAAAAGAAAAAAGTAACGGCTAATTTTATATAGATACAATCTTTTTTCCTAAATTCGCGACCAATTACAGAAAATTAACATCCTCGTCATCATGATGAAAAGACTTTTTGCCGGGCGTTTCACCCGCTCGATAGGTTATCTTTTAAGTGTACATCTCGTAGCATTGCTGTTCTTCTTCGGATTCCGTGTCGCGCTTTTTATCGCCACAGACTATGATTTCCCCAAAGAAATATCGGAAGACTATGCCTTGCAAAGCATGGCGTTCCTGCGCGGCCTCTGGTTCGACAACGTCATCGCCTGTTACATCCTGCTGCTGCCATTGGCGGTGTTCTGGATAGCCGGATGGTTCGGCTACACCGCCCGTTGGCTTTACCGCTCCTCTGCGTTCTTCTTCATCTTTTTCTATTCGCTGTGTTTCATCATTTCCGCAGCCAATATCCCTTATTTCGCCTACTTCTTCAAGCCCATCAATTCCTCCATATTCAACTGGTTCGGATACATGGACACCACGGCAGGGATGGTATTCGGGGAATCGTCCTATTACTTCCCCATCGCCTTGGGCCTGACAGCCATCGCGGCTTTTGCCTACATCACCCTCCGGCTGTCGCGCACGTTCTTCCTTTTAAGCCGGAACGCCGCGCCCCCGGTAAACAAATGGAAAGCCGCCGTCTTTACGTTTGTGGCCGGAGCCGCCCTTATAGGATTGTGCTTTTTCGGCATCCGCGGACGGCGGGGTTATAACCCCATAAAAGTAAGCCAGGCGTATTACTGCAATGATGCCTTCCTGAACCAATTAGGGATTAATCCGGTATTCAACCTGATGACCAGTGCCATCGACGACAACCGGAAGGAAAACCGCCGCCTGCACCTCATGGCGGAAGACGAAGCCATAGCCCGCGTGCAAACCCTCCTCGGCCGGCAAGGCATGGACGGCATCTCGCCCATCGCACGCCGCGTGGAAGCCGACAGCCAGCCGACACGCCGGAACGTGGTCGTCATCCTCATGGAGTCCATGTCGGCTCACCTGATGCAAACTTTCGGTCACGAAACCAGCCTTACGCCCTTCCTCGACAGCCTGTGGCAACAGTCGCTCAGCTTCAGCCATTTCTATTCATCCGGCATCCATACCAACCATGGCATGTATTCCTCGCTCTATTCGTTCCCGGCCATGATGAAGCGCAACGCCATGAAAGGTTCCGTCATTCCGGTCTACTCCGGCCTGCCCACCGTGCTGAAAGAAAACGGCTACCATAACATGTTCTTCATGACGCACGAATCGCAATACGACAACATGAACGCCTTTTTCCGTACCAACGGTTTCGACGACATTTATTCGCAGGAAAACTATCCGGCCGACAAGGTAGTCAACGGATTCGGCGTACAAGACGACTTCCTGTTCCAATACGCCCTGCCCGTGCTCGACCGGCAGGCCCGGAGCGGACAACCGTTTTTCAGCGTCCTGCTCACCATCAGCAACCATCCGCCTTACATCATCCCGCCCTATTTCCATCCGCGCAGCCGGACGACCGAAGAACAAATCGTGGAATATGCCGACTGGTCCATCCGGAACTTCATGACGGAGGCCCTCAAACGCCCTTGGGCGGACCATACGCTATTCGTCCTCTTGGGCGACCATGGCAAACTGGTGGGCACGCCCGAATGCGAAAGCCCGCAATCGTATAACCACATCCCGCTCATGATTTACGGGCGGGACATACCCCCGCGCATCGTGGACGCTTACGGCGGGCAGGTGGATTTGGCCCCGACCCTTTTGGGGCTGTTGGATATCAGCTACGTGCAAAACGATTTCGGTGTGGACTTGCTGAAAGAGAAGCGTCCATATATGTATTTCACAGCCGACAACCTCATCGGCGTGAGGGACTCGTCGCGCCTGTTCCTTTATTTTCCGGACACGCAACAGGAAATCCGATACCGCACGGAGGGCACGTCGGTACAGGCTGCCGAGGACGACCCGGCTTTCCGCGACATGAAGCAATACGGTTTTGCCATGCTCCAATGTGCCGAAACACTGGTGCAGCGGCAACAAACCCTCAACTATCCCCATGGGGACAAGCGGTAGAAAACGGATCCGGCTCCCTCCTTCCTGAATTTGACATTCTGTCAGAATGTCAAACCCAAGCGCACGAGAATGGCGTATTTGCTGCCCTACTGGACAAACGGTGCAAATACGCCATTCTCGCACGTTTACCCATAAACAAAAAGTCAGCCGATACCTTATCCGGCTTTCATCCGGACACCCGGCATGCCCAACCGTCCGCATCCCCATGTAAACCCGTCAGCATCCGCACGCCTATCATGACAAAACGACACACGGATGACGACACTTTCCGGTCTCCAAATAGAGGAAAAAACGGACTTTTCCTCCTGTCTTTCCTCCATTTTCCAGGCATTCGTCCCCGTTTTTATCCACCCCGTGAAACCGTTCTGCGCCAAATGATTTTTCATTCGCCTGCAAACGAAAAATTTTCTTCCTCATGATGAATTGCATATATACGGAATATCGTTGCATAACCGACTCCGTACACGGATATTTATTCAAAACAAAAAACCTAAAAAGGACTGAAAGCGGTTTTCCATCACCAAAATGGGATGCAAAAAGTAACAAAATGACAACCTTTTGCCCTCTATTCCCTGCAAAATTACTTGGAAACGATTTCTTTTTTTTGTATATTTGCATACGGTGATACATGCCGTAGAAAGGAGCAACCAAGAACAGCATACGATTCTACGAACCGGTTCCGGAAACGGACATGGCACGCGTCACGGCTACCGTCGCAGCGTTCAATTCCGGACGGACATCCGAAAACGGTTTTTATGCCATCAGCATCGCCACACCTTACCGGCGGTATTATGCCTTGTGGCGCATATTCGCAGACGAACGCCCTCCCCTCTTTATCCGTACGTTGGCTGATACATTCGTCATGGCCGCAGGCAAAGCCATGGACTTGCTGAAGTACTGCAAGGTAACCCTGAAGTGGGTGGACAATACTTTTTTCATTCCTTATTACGAACAGACTTACGACACGCTGCCCTTCGGAAAATACCGGGGCAAACGCATCGCGGAAGTCTACTACATCGACCCGAACTACGTCCTGTGGATGGCCAACCGCTTCGAGCCGGAAAAGAAAAAGCTCCTGAAACTGAAAGAAACCGCACAATGTTTCGCCGTGGTACATGCGGAACTCAGTCCCCCGCGACGGCCTGCCTACCGTTCGCCTAGCCGTTACATCGGGGAGATAGGAGAAAAACTGGAAGCCCTCCGCTTGAAAATCCTATTCGTCAAGCAGCAAGTGGACACTTACAAGCCAGACTTTTATATCGACCAACGCATTTTGGCCGCAGACAGCCAAGGAAACCGTTACATCTTCACCGAAAAAGCTGCCGGAAAAAGCCTGACGCCCAAAGCTTTGAGCTGCTTCAGCCGCCAGTTTTCACCCGGCATGGACATCACGCTCTCCGCCCGCGTCATGGGGCATTACGAGAGCCGGGGCGTAAAATATACGCGTTTAGGGTACGTGAAATACGGTTGACGGTTATTCCAATACCGTCACCTTGCGTACCACGACCTCCTGCAAAGGACGCTCTTTTGCCGTACGCACTTTTTCTATGGCCTCAGCCACTTGCAGCCCTTCCACCACCTCGCCGAACACGGTGTATTCTCCATCCAAATGGGGCGCACCGCCTACTGTGGTATAGGCCTGTTTCTGCACCTCGTTAAACGGCACAGGCGGATGGGCAGCTACCTTTGCTTCCGCCTCATGCAACAAAGAGTCTTTCAGACTTTCCAGTTTTTCGGTTTCGCCACGACGGCGCATCAGGTACATTTCTTTGAGAAACCCTCGCGAAAGTTCCTCGTAAAGCGTATCCACCCGGCTTTGGTAAATGGCAGAATAAAGCTCCATCAACGAACTTGGCGTATAGGCCTTCCCCGTCACGATATAGAACTGTGTACCGCTAGAGGCCTTTTCGGGATTCACGTCATCCCCCATACGGGCTGCCGCCAATGCGCCTTTCTTATGAAAATGGTGCGGATAACGGATCTCCGCCGGAATCGTATAACGGTAGGCCGCAGTATCCACGGCCGGTTTCATTCCCCCGGGTTTGAGAGCGGGGTCTCCGGTCTGCACCATAAAGCCTCGTACGACACGATGAAACAAAATATTGTCGTACGCCCCTGCCCGGGCTAACTTGATGAAATTATCACGATGCTTGGGCGTATCGTTATACAACTTCACTTTCATGTCGCCCATAGAGGTTTCTATCAGTACTTCAGTCTCTTCCATTGCTTTCTTCTTTTGCGGACCGCAAGACATTACAGTCATGCAGCACGCGATATAAATCATACTTTTCAATTTCATGCAACCGACGGATGACGATTATTATCCTGCAAAAATAATGAATATGGGGAGTTTTTGTTTTATTTTAGTGAAAAAATATTCCCGAATTCAAAAAAAAGCCGTTCCTTTGTAGTACACTATAACTGAGATTATGAAAAAAAGAATCCTGAAATGGGTAATCGGCATTTTACTCACCCCCATCATACTATTCTTCATATCGGCTACACTGCTTTATCTTCCTCCCATACAAGATTTTGCCGTACGCAAGGCTACGGCCTATCTGTCCGAGACCACTGGCATGAAAGTGCATGTGGGCCGGTTGCGGTTGACCTTCCTTTTCGATATCGACTTGCAGGACGTACAGATAAAAGACGGGCAGGACGACAGCCTGTTGGACGTAGAACGCCTGAACGTGGATTTGAGTTTCGCGTCCCTGCTCCACGGGGAAATTGACGTGGAAGGCATCGAACTGACCCGTGCCGCAGTCAACACCAAATCCATGATTGCCGGGGTGGAAATCAAGGGTAGCATAGGACGCTTCTTTATAAACTCCCATGGTATAGAAATCCCACAGGAAATGGTGACGGTGAATACGGCCCTGCTTTCGGATGCCGACGTGGCCATCGCTCTGACCGATTCCACGACGGAAGATACGACCGCCAGTTCGCCAGTGAACTGGAAAATCGCCCTTGGGCAAGTGGATCTGGCACGCACCCGGGTACGGTTCAGCATGCCGGGCGACAGCATGACCGTTTCGGGCGGAATCCTTGCGGCGACCCTGCGGAACGGTCTCATAGACTTAGGACAAGCCCTGTACACAGTGGAAACTTTCGACTTGCAGGCCGATTCGCTATTCTACGACCTGCCATACGAGAAAACCGCAGAAGGCCTGGATGTCAACCATATTGCACTCGGGGACATTGGTTTGGGCATCGACAGTATCACATTCGACGGAAATACCTTAGGACTTTCATTGGCGTTACGCGAAACGCACATGAAAGAAAAAAGCGGTCTGGAAATCCGTTCGCTGACAGGGCACTTCAATATGGATTCTACTTCCCTGCATGTATCCGGACTGGTACTCCGCACCCCGGATTCTTACATCAGGACACAGGCTGACATGGACCTTGCCTCCGTAGCCGAACAGCCCCAAGGGAAAATGTCCGCCCGGCTTATGGGAGAACTGGGCAAACAGGACGTATTATTGTTTGCCGGAGGATTGCCCCCTGCCTTTGTCAAGGCTTATCCCAACTCCCCCATCATCTTACGGTTATCGGCCGACGGGAATCTGGATACGCTGAACCTCACGACCGCAGAAGCACGGTTGGCCGGCGCTTTCGAGCTGAAAGCCGACGGAAAGATGTTCCGGCTGACAGACTCCGTACGAAGGTCGGGCCACGTGAATCTGGCCCTGCGTACACGCAATCTCGATTTTGCGAGGGCATTGGCCGGAGAAGAGGCTCTGGAAGACATAGCCCTGCCCCCGATGCGACTGGACGGAAATGTGGGGTTGGACGGACAAAAATACACCGCCGACCTCCGTTTAAGGGAAGGAAAAGGAAGCGTGCAAGTAAAAGGAGGATTCGACGCAGCACGCATGGCCTACCAGGCGAAACTGGCCATAAAGGACCTGCAACTCCGTCATTTCTTACCCAAAGATTCCCTGTACGGCCTGTCCCTCACGGCATCTGCCAAGGGCGTCGGAACGGATTTCTTCAGCCGACATACCCGGATGCAGGCCGACATGACATTGGAAAGCCTGCAATACGGACAACTGCATCTCAGTGACATCAAACTGGATGCCGGATTGCAAAAAGGCAACGGTCACGTCGCGCTCGACAGCCATAACCCGCTATTGGATATGCGCTCCAGAATCGACGCGCTGCTAAGCCGACATAATACCGACCTGACTTTCAGTATGGATATGCGCAGCATCGACCTGTATGCCCTGCGCCTGACCGACAAACCGTTCAAGGCGGGTATGTGCCTGCACATGGACGGCAGTACGAACTTAAAAAACGCCCATACGGTACACGGAACCATATCGGACATATCCCTCATGATGCTAGATTCGGTATTCCGCCCCAAAGATTTGGCCATGAATGTGCTGGCTCTTCCGGACACCACGTATGCCGACATTTCGGCCGGCGACTTCAAACTGCATCTTGACGGACGCGACGGATACGAAACCCTGATGCAGAAAGGTGAAGAATTCATGGCCGTGGCCGACCAACAAATGCAACGCCGGCACCTGAACCAGGATTCACTCAAAATTTTCCTGCCACGCATGACACTCAATATGGAATCGGGGAAAAACAATCCCGTAGCCAACTATCTGACAGCCATGGGATATTCTCTCAACGAATTGAAGCTAAACCTGAACGCCGACCCTGAAATCGGCCTGAACGGAGGCGGCCATATTTACACGATGAATGCAGGAGGCATCTTACTGGATACGATACAGATGCACATCTTTCAGGATACGACCGGCGTAAAAATGGATGGACGGGTACGAAACGGCCCTAAGAACAAACAATTCGTATTCGAGTCCCGGCTGAATGCTTATCTGCACTCCACCGGAGCGGGAATCAATCTGATTTATTTGGATGACAAGCGTAAAAAAGGAGTGGATCTGGGACTGAGAGCCGACGTGCAAGACAATGGCATAAAGGTCGTGTTCTCACAAATTCATCCGATTATCGCCTATCGAAAATTCGATATCAACGAGGATAACTACATATTCCTGGGAAATGACAGACGGGTGGAAGCGGATGTGAATATGCTTGCCGACGACGGCACGGGAGCCAGGGTTTACTCGACGCCCAATCCGGAAGCCTTGCAAGACCTGTCTGTCAACCTGAACCATGTGAACCTAAAGGAACTGACTGCCGTCATTCCATACGCACCCCGTATCTCCGGATTAATGCAAACCGATGCCCACTTGATACAAACGGAGGAAAACCTGTCCGTCGTAGCAGACGTTTCAGTCGAAAACATGGCATACGAAGAAGCCCCTTTGGGAAACATCGGACTGGGACTGGTTTATCTGCCTAACAACGACGGGACACATTTCGTAGATGCACGTATCTCGCACAATGAAACAGAAGTACTTACGCTTTCAGGAGCTTACAAGGACAACGGCAAAAGTGGAACGATAGAGGCGGACTTGGACTTGGCTGAGTTCCCGCTGTCGTTGGCCAACGGTTTTGTCCCGGCCCAAATGGCAGCGTTAGGCGGAATGGCCGACGGCTGCATGAAGGTGAGCGGCCCGACCGACCGTCCCGTCGTAGAAGGATGGTTGGCCACCAAAGCCATGAAAATAACGTCGTCCGAATATAGTTTGAACCTGCGTCTGGAGGATGACACCATCAAAGTAAGGCAAAGCCACCTGAATTTAGACAAGCTGAACGTATATTCCACAGGAAAGAACCCGCTCGTGTTCGACGGAACAGTGGATTTCGCCAACTTCGATAATATCTTGCTCGACCTGAAAATGAATGCATCCAACTTCGAACTTATCAACGCCAAACGTACCCAACAGGCATCAGCCTACGGAAAAGTATACGTGGATGTCAATGCACGGATGGCCGGGAATCTGAACAATATCAACATCAACGGACGTTTGGGGGTATTGGGAAGCACCGATGTGACGTACGTGCTGAAGGACACCCCGCTTTCATCGGAAGACCGATTGAGCGGCCTGGTCACGTTCGTGGACTTCAGCGATACTACGACCGTGGCAACCCAGGAAGAAGTACAGCCCATGAACATGAACGTGATGATGCAAATCAGCATAGACCAGGGTACACAGGTACACTGCCTGCTAAGTGCCGACCGCTCCAAATACGTGGACCTGGAAGGTGGCGGCGAGCTGACCATGAACTATACTCCGCAGGGAGAACTGACGCTCACCGGACGTTATACGGTGCTGAACGGAGAAATGAAATACTCACTTCCGGTTATCCCTTTGAAGACATTCACCATCGCCTCGGGCAGTTATGTGGATTTCAACGGACCTATCCTGAATCCTACTTTGAACATCTCGGCATCCGAACGTATGCGTGCCACCGTAACGGAAAACGATACCCCACGCACCGTTTCCTTCGAAGTGGGGCTGTCCATCACGCGTACGTTGGAAAACATGGGCTTGGAATTCACCATCGCCGCCCCCGAAGACATGACCGTGCAGAACCAACTCGCAGCCATGTCGATAGAGGAGCGCGGGAAAGTGGCCGTCACCATGTTGGCCACCGGCATGTACTTGTTGGGGGATAATGAAAGCGGAGGGTTCTCCACGACCAATGCCCTGAATGCCCTGTTGCAAAGCGAAATCACCAACATTGCAGGCAAGGCTCTTGAAACCATAGACTTAAGCCTCGGCGTAGACCAAGAAACTACGGCCGAGGGGACGGAACGCACGGATTATTCATTCCGCTTTGCCAAACGCTTCTGGGGCAACCGCGTGAGCATCATCGTGGGCGGCAAAGTGTCTACGGGCGAGAATGTGGAAAATACCGGCCAGTCATTAATAGACAATGTATCGTTAGAATACCGCTTGGACAAGAGTGCCACTCGTTATGTCACCCTATTCTATGACAAGAGTTATGAATCTTTGTTGGAAGGCGAAATCACCGAAATGGGAGCCGGTCTCGTACTAAGACGCAAAATGACACGTTTAGGGGAACTGTTCATCTTCAAGAACAGAAAAAAGAATGAACCTCAACACGAAAAAGAGAAAAAATGATGAAGGCAAGACTGAAGATATATTGTGGCATTATCCTATGCTGCGGTTTGGCCGCAGGTTGCTCAACGACCAAGAACCTTCCCGAAGAAGAGGTTCTGTACACCGGTATCAAGGAAATAGACTATGGCCAAAAATCGAAAAAGAAAGCCAAGAAAAAGGCCAAACAAAAGGAGGAAGAGGGAGTCATTACCTCTCTTGCCGATGCTTACAAAGCGGTAGACGACTTACTCACACAAAGAGATTTGTCCGTGCTGAAACGGAAAGAGGAATTGACACAGGAGCAAAAGGATTCCATCGCCGCCGTGCAACGTATCGAAGAAGAGGCGTATGAAACGGCGAAGGAAGAAGTGGATGCGGCACTGGCTTACGCCCCCAACAACGCTCTTTTCGGAAGTTCGTCCTACCGTATTCCGTTCCCCACCGGACTGTGGATATACAACGCCTTGGTGGGTAAGAAGTCACGCTTCGCAAAATGGCTGTTCGACACATTTGCAGGTACTCCGGTTTTCATCAGCACCGTCAACCCGAAGACCCGTGCACTCGTGGCACAAAACACACTCCGGAACTACGGTTATTTCAACGGCACCGTGGATTATGAAATCCTACCGGAAAAGAACCCCAAAAAGGCCAAAATCAGCTATACCGTCAGACCGCGCAACTTGTTTCGCCTGGACTCCATAGCCTACCTTCGCTTTCCGGCTGTGGGCGACAGCCTGATACGGGAAACGTTCCGGCAACGTACCCTTTTCAGCGGTGATCCGTTCAGCGTAATCAATCTCGATGCCGAAAGAACACGTATTTATAACATGTTCCGTAATTCCGGTTATTTCTACTATAAACCAGAATACATTACCTACCGTGCCGACACCATACAGCGACCGGGATTCGTACAACTGCAAGTCGTGCCGGCCGACGGCATTCCTGCATCGGCCAACAAAAGGTATTACCTCGGTCGAACCACCGTCAACCTGTTCAACAATGAACCTTACGAACTGACCGACACGCTACGGTTTCGCGACTACACCTTATATTATAATGGAGGAAAGAAAGGAAAAATTCCCTTGCGCTTCGGTGCCCTACGACGCAACCTGTTCTATCGGAAAGGCATGCTCTACCGACAGGACATCATGAGCTTCGTACAACAGCAACTCTCCGAAATGAATGTGTTCAGCACGGTAAACCTGAAATACGTTCCGCGTGACACCACTGCGCTCAACGATACGCTCGACATCGAAATTACTGGAATCCTGGACAAACCTTACGATGGGGAGTTCACCACAAAGGTAACCTCTAAAAGCAACGGGCAGATTGGGCCGGGCCTCTCGTTCAGCATGTCCAAACGTAATGCTTTCCGGGGTGCTGAAAAATTGAAATTCGAAGTACACGGTTCATACGAATGGCAAACCAACTCTACCGTAAAAGGACGCAGTTCCGTCATCAACTCCTACGAATACGGTACCTCATTGTCATTGGACTATCCCCGACTGATATTTCCCGGGGCACGTAAGTTCTCCCGACGCGCCAAAACGAGCACCTCGTTCGTATTGGATGCTACATGGATGAACCGGGCCAACTATTTCGGCATGGTGTCTTTGAGTGCACGGGCAGCCTATACTTACCAAGCACGTCCTACCATCAAACACGAATTCGTCCCGTTCCGCTTGGATTACGACGAACTGTTGAGTACAACCGCTACTTTCGACTCTATCATGAACGTCAACCAGGCCCTCTACGTAAGCATGCGCGACCAGTTCGTGCCTTCCATGCGCTACACTTTCACTTACTCCAGTCCGCGCAGAGCACGTAATCCGCGTACTTTCATCTTTGAAGTGAAAGAAAGCGGAAACGTCACTTCCGGTATTTACGCTGCTTTCGGCAAACCGTTCAACCAAAAAGACAAGAAACTTTTCAACGTGCCTTTTGCACAGTATATCCGTTTCCTGGCCGAGTTCAGGGAAGAATTCCGACTTACTCCCCGCACAAGCATCGCCACGCGAGTGGGAACCGGCGTGATATTCAGTTACGGAAACTCTACCGCAGCTCCTTACAACGACCTCTTCAGCGTAGGTGGTGCCAACAGTATCCGTGCGTTCACCGTCCGAGGCGTGGGGCCGGGTAGCTATATTCCGGGCGCGTCGGCCTATTCCTATATCGACCAGATGGGAGACTTCAAAATCGAAATGAACGCTGAGTATCGCTTCCCCATCGTTTCTATGCTTTCCGGAGCCGTATTCCTGGATGCAGGAAACGTTTGGCTTCTGGATGCAGACGTAAATCGTCCGGGAGGAACTTTCGACATTTCAAGATTCGGCAAGGACTTGGCTTTAGGCACAGGATTGGGTATTCGTTGCGACCTCGATTTCCTCGTATTGCGTTTCGATGTCGGAGTGGGACTTCACGCTCCTTACGACACAGGAAAGAGCGGCTATTACAACATGCCGAAATTCAAAGACAGTCTGGGATACCATTTTGCCGTAGGTTATCCTTTCTAAACTTACGGGATACCATATTAGGTACAACGTTTGCCTGCACACTCATATACCGCATAAAAAAAGGAAGAAGAAAGGACGGTTGTCTCAAATAAAAAAGCTACTTTTGCAATATAAAACGCAAATATTTAACTTTTAAACGAACGAATATGAAACCTACACTTTTCTTGCTAGCTGCCGGAATGGGCAGCCGTTATGGCGGTTTGAAACAATTGGACGGATTGGGCCCGAATGGCGAAACCATCATGGACTATTCTATCTATGATGCCATCCGTGCCGGTTTCGGCAAAATCGTCTTTGTCATCCGCAAAGACTTTGAAGAACAATTCCGCACACAAATCCTTTCAAAATACGAAGGAAAGATTCCGGCTGAGTTGGTATTCCAAAGTCTGGAAGCACTGCCCGAAGGCTTTACATGCCCGGAAGGCCGTGTAAAGCCATGGGGTACGAACCATGCCGTATTGATGGGTAAAGATGTCATCAAAGAACCGTTCTGTGTCATCAACTGTGATGACTTCTACGGCCGCGACGCATTCGCCACCATCGGAAAGTTCCTGAGCGAATTGCCGGAAGGCAGCCAAAACACATACGCCATGGTGGGCTTCCGTTGCTGCAATACGCTCAGCGAAAACGGCTCCGTAGCACGTGGTGTCTGCATGTACGACGACCATCATCACTTGAAAGATGTGGTGGAACGTACGGAAATCATGCGTGTGGACGGTCCTATCTGCTACAAAGACGAAGAAGGCAAATGGATTCCGTTGGAAGAGAACGTACCGGTCAGCATGAACATGTGGGGCTTCACTCCCGACTACTTCCAGCATAGCGAAGAATATTTCAAAGAGTTCCTGAGTAATCCGAAGAACATGGAAAACCCGAAAGCCGAGTTCTTCATCCCGCTGATGGTGAATAAGCTCATCAACGAAGGTACCGCTACGGTAGAAGTGCTCGACACTACCAGCAAATGGTTCGGTGTAACATACGCTGCCGACCGTGAAGCCACAGTAGAAAAGATTGCCTCCTTAGTAGCAGCAGGAGAATATCCGGAAAAGCTGTTCTAAACAAGGCTCTTTTATTTCTTTACCTAAAAAAAGAATCCTTCTTGCATGGAGTTCATCCGGCAAGAAGGATTCTTTTTTCATATTGCCCGCCCTCCATCTGACTGTCACCTAAAGTCAGTCTGTTTTTTTCTGCAAGATAAAGTAAAAAACACAGTATTGTCTTACACAAAAAATCGTAAAATGAAGAAATCAACAATCTGTAAAAGCAAGAAAGCCGACTTCTTGTCTTTCATGCAAAATCAAATCCAAGAAAAAAAGATGCGTAACAAAATCAAAACATCAGCGAACTACCAATCAACCCTGCGTTCCTTTACACATTTCCTCCAAAACAAAGGCTACTGTCGCCCTATAAGCTTCGAATCTATCACCGAAGAATTAATCGCATCTTACGAGACCTACCTGCAACACGAACGTGGTATCACCAAAAACAGCAGTTCCTTTTATATCCGCACATTGCATGCGGCCTATAAAAAAGGAATTGCCATGCTCAATCTGAAACTTCGAGACCCCTTCGGCAACGTCTATACGGGAGTAGACAAAACCCGAAAACGGGCTGTAAACATCGATGTCATCATCAAACTCATGCAATATAAGAAGCTCAATAAAAGTATGGAATTCAGTCGCGATACATTTGTATTTTGCTTTTTCGCACAAGGTATGCCTTTCATAGACTTCGCCAAACTCAAAAAGGAAAATCTGCAAAACGGACGCCTCTCCTATTATCGGAGTAAAACCGGACGCCTGCTCTCTGTCAAGGTAGACAGAATCATGAGAACCATCATCAATAAATACGCCTCTCCCCAATCGGACTTTCTTTTCCCTGTGATGAAAACCACAGAATTCCGACAGTCCGTTTACGACTCAGCCTTACGGACATACAATCTCAATTTAAAAAAGCTATCCGAATTGTTAGGAGAGAAAGCCACGCTCACCTCTTACGTCCCGAGGCATTCATGGGCCTCGGAAGCCTTAAAGCTTCATATCCCGATGCACGTCATCAGCGAATCTATGGGGCATTCCAATGAAAAGACCACTTCCATCTATCTCACTTCGCTGGACCACCGCAACATTGATGCTGCAACAAGAAAAATATTTGAAATGGCAAATAGAAGAAGTAAAATAAAGAAACGAATCAGGCAGCCTTCAACAAAAACTTCAACGCTCTCCTATTCAGCAATATATCCTCAATATTATTATTCCATCTCTATGCAAGAGGTGGATAAATCCGATGCAAATGTAGATAAAATACTTAAACCCACAAAATAATCGGTCTTTTTTTCACCGAAAAACAAACGATTTACTAAAAAAACACGAAAGAACAGATTTGGAAGATGGTTCTAAAGCACTATGACTCACATATAATAGACAGGCCTACATTCCCTTTTTCCACCTCTTGCATAGAGAGAGAAATGAATATGCTTCTAAAAACAGGAAAGTAGAGAACATATATTTTTTAATTAATTTGTTTTATTATGAAGAAGAAGTTTATTAGTGTTGCGATGTTTTGCGCATTGATTGCCAGTACCCCGGTTTGGGTCGGCTGCTCAGATTACGATGACGACATTGCCAATCTACAATCGCAAGTAGACGCATTGAAACAAACGGTAGATGTTTCAACCGCAGAAGCCCTGAAAGCCTTGCAAGAAGCTCAAGCCGCCCTGCAGGAGGACATCAACGCACTGACAGCGGGCAAAGCCGACGCACAGGCCGTGAAGGACTTACAGGAAACCGTGGCTGCACTCCAAACAGCCATCACAGAGAACGACATCACCAAAATCGGTGAATTGAGTTCCCAGGTCAGCGAACTGGTCGCACAGGTAAATGGAATAGAAGGCGACTTGGATAAGACCCAAAGCGACCTTGAGAAACAAAAGACTGAGTTGGAAAGCAAAGTCAACAGCCTGCGTACCGATTTGGAGAAAGCCATTGCCGACAAAGCCGACCAAGCTACCGTGGACAGCATCAAGTCTGAATTGGATACGGCCGTAACGAACCTTACAGACGTAGAAAACCGTTTGGTGGAAGTGGAGAAATGGATTAAGAACAACGGACAGGAATTGGCTAAACTGACTGCAAACGTAAGCCAGATCAACAACCTGATAGCTAAAATCAGCGAAGAAGCGGCTACGACTATTTCCGACCCGGCCATCTTGGCAGCCATCAAGGCATTGCCCACCACGGTAAGTTCGCTTACCACCCTGCAACAACAAATCGGCAAGGAAACGGAAGCCGGAAGCATCCTCTACCGTCTGGCCGCCCTTGAAGAATGGAAGAACACTATCGTGACCGAATTACTGACCGGCACGGGATACAGCAGCTTTGCCGACATTTGCCAAGACATCAAAGAGCTGCAAGAAGCATTGACGGGCAGCGGCAGCGAAACTCCGGGCGTAGACCCGAGCGACCCGGGCTTGGTTGAACAATTCAACGCACTGAAAGCCGAAATGGCCAAGTTCGACATGATTCAAAGCGTGGTGTACATCCCGAACCTTACTTCTACCGAAGAAGGAGGCTATTTGTTGAAGTCTTCCGTGCTGAAAGTGTACAACGAAAAGCTCACGACAGCGGACAAATACGAGACGGTGGCACAAGGCATAGCATCCAACAAAATCCAATTCCGCGTGTCTCCGGCCTCTAAAGCCAACGACTTCATAGGAGAAAACGCCAAATATACCTTGACTTTCGACGGCTCGCTAATCAGCAAGAAAAGCTTCTCTAAAGTGAAGACGGCAGGAGCCCCCGTTTTAGTCGACTCAGAATCCGGCATCATCGAATACTCCGTAGAGACAGAAATTGGCGAGAATGAGATTTGGGCCGTTTGCGCCGTCATTAAGGCCGTAGACCCACAACCTGCCGAAGGAGAAGAAAGCACGGGAAGCGCAAAGGACAACACGGACCTGACCACGACCTATTTCAAGGCAACGAGAGTGACGGACAAGGTGAAAACCATTGAAATCACGAACGACAACAGTTCCGCAACGAGCTTGCCTTACATGAATCCGGATGGCAGCAACAGCATGTTGGACTACAGCAAGAACCGCAAAGTCGTAGGTAAGGCTGAAGATGGTTCCGTAATCGTGGAAGACATGGTAGGAGAATACGGCGTTCCGACTACGATTTCCTACGAACTGTCCACGTTGACGAACGACGACAAGAGCGACGACAACTGGTTCAAGATTGATAACGGCCAACTTACATTGCCGAATGCATCGAATGCCATGATCGGACGTAAAGTCACAGTCACTCCCGTGGCCGACTTCGGTTCGTTCCAACTCAAGGCACCGGTATACAAAGAAGTAACCGTCGCACGCCGCGTTGTAGAACATAGCGTAAAAGAGACCAAGGAACTGACATGGAACAAGGACATCCAGTTCATTGCCCTGAGCAGCGACGAAATGGACGAAATCATCAAAGCGACCGAACTGTCACGCGGTGACTTCATGGAGCTTATCGATGAAAACGAACCGGCAGACTTGGCCAAGTTGTGCCTGATGACCGGTAAAGACATCTTGGAAAAAATGCCTGCAGCAACCGACAAGGTAGCAAACGACAACACGCTGTACATCGTCGTTCCTGCCCGAATGAATACCGGTGAAGCCAAGAAACTCGATATCACATTGAAGGAACAAAACAGCAGTACCACGCAGACCGACTCTTACATCATCCATGTAAACGTCAGCAAGATGCAGTATCCTGTCACTGTAATCGAGAAGAACCCGACCCGCTGGACAGAAGACGGTCAGACCATCGAATACAGACCGCAGATTGAATGGGCTGACGGCACAACCGACAAGGTGGAAAGCGTGGGCAACACGTTCAATGCCGAAGACTTGTTCGCCGACTATGCCGCATTGAGCCAACAGGCCGCCGACCTCGGCTTCACCCTCGTCATCAAAGCCAAGGGACTCACAAATACTGACGGTGTCAGCTACAACTCTGCCACCAGGGCACTTACTTACGACAAGACCCAATATAACGGCAAAGTCGTTGAATTTGAAATCTATTTGGACTACAACGGTACAAAGATTGGCGCAACCAACTGTAAGATCAGCGTACAGGCATTGAGCGGAACATGGACGAACCCGACTCAGATGGCCATGAGCGTCACCGACTTGTCTAAGACTTATGACGTGGCCGAAGGCGCCAAATGGGTTGATGTCGCCGGACGCACTATATGGGAAAACGGTGCCAAGGTGAAGACCGGCCAAGACGATAAAGGCAACTGGTTGTCCGACTTCAGCAAGGATCCGTTCTCGACAGTTGTATATGGCATGACTGCCCCGTCATTCCATGTCATCGACCCGAAGACCGGAGCGGCCATTGCCGACCAATATGTCAACGTAGACAGCTCTACCGGTGAAGTTTCGTTCACGGACGATGCCAAACAAGCGTCTTTCGCCACGGCTTATACGGTAACCATCCGTATCAGTGCCGATTCTCCGTGGGGCGCAATCACGAACATGCCGGACGACCATGTAGACATGACGTTCACCATTGCACAAGGTGCAAAATAATGACAAAAAGAGAAAGTAATCTCATAAAAAGCCTTGCCCGTCCGTTTTCTCTCCATCTACGGACGAAGTAAGGAAGGTTGGTCAGAGACGGTCTCCGCGAGGAGGCCGTCTCTTGTATTTATAACACTACGGACAGCCGCGCCAGATAATCATAATGTTCCCCGTCCTGCAACCGTTCCGCACGGAAACCGTTTTCCTGCGCATAGTAGGCCAAAGTGTCGAAGTCCACATAGAGCCACGGGAAAGGTGCGCCTTTCACTCGCTTGTACTGCATCCGGAAATCCAACTCACCGTAGTAACCGGCATTCAGGTCGATATCCATCGCGCCGTCTTCGTCTTCATAAATATAGCGCAAGTCACTGGAATCCAACAACACGCAACCGCCGGGTGCCAACAGTTGCTTCATGCGACGGAAAAACAAGGGCATGCGTTCCAGCCGCCCGATGATGCCGGAACCGTTCATCAGCATCAGCACCGTATCGTAACATCCGGCGAAAGCCTCGTCGAAGACATCCGCCTCCCAAGCCTGCCTCACCCCGCGCCGACGCATCACGTCCACCGACAACGGCGAGATATCCACCGCCGTCACGTCCAACCCGCGCCTTTGCAAGGCCAGGCTGTGGCAGCCCGCCCCGGCACCGACATCCAACACTCGCCCGCGACACAAGTCCAAAGCTTTCCGTTCCAATGGCGGCATATCCTCCTCTTCACGGAACAACGTGCCGACCGGCATCTCGTCTTCGTCGAACTGCGGGGAGAACACCCGCAGGCGACCGGCCCTGCCTGTCTCATAATAGTCACGGATGGCCTGCCCCATCGCGTCGTATCCGTCTTCCAACAATCCGTTCTTCATATTTTTATGTCTTGGTGGCGCAAAGATACGACAAATATCCTCGCCCCTATACTTATTTGCATTATCTTTGCGGAAAAAGACAAGCAAGATGAACCAAGAACACATAGAAAAAAGGACGTTCCCCGTATTGGGGATGAGTTGCGCCGCCTGCGCCGCACGGGTGGACAAGACCCTCAACGGACAACCGGGGGTGCGCACGGCCTCCGTCAACTACGCGGCGGCCACGGCTACCGTGGAATACGACACGGCACAATGCAGCCCCGAACAACTGAAAGCGGCTTTGCAGGCTGCGGGTTACGATCTGTTGGTGGGCGATGACCGCAAACAGTTGGAAGACCGGGCGGAACAGGCGCACGACGAGAAGTACCGACGCTTGCGGCAACGCACCGTCTGGGCCATCATCCTCGCCCTGCCCGTGGCCGTCATCGGCATGTTTTTCATGCATACGCCATACGCCGACCTCATCTCATGGGCATTGTCCACCCCCGTCGTCCTCTGGTTGGGACGGGATTTCCACCGCAACGCCTGGCGGCAACTGCGGCACGGCACGGCCAATATGGACACCTTGGTGTCGAACAGCACGCTCATTGCCTACGTCTTCAGCCTATTCAACATGCTCTTCCCGGAATTCTGGACGGCACGGGGCGTAGAACCACACGTCTATTTCGAAGCGGCGAGCGTCATCATCGCCTTTATCCTGCTGGGACGACTCTTGGAAGAAAGGGCCAAGGGCAACACATCGACGGCCATCCGCAAGCTCATGGGGCTGCAACCCCGTACGGTCACTATCGTGGACGACCGTGGAGAAACACATGAAATCAGCATCGACGACCTGCAACGGGGGCAAACCGTCTCCGTCCGTCCCGGCGAACGGATTGCCGTGGACGGCACCATCGTCTCGGGCAGTTCGTACGTCGACGAAAGCATGCTGAGCGGCGAGCCTGCGCCCGTAGCCAAACGCGAAGGGGCACACGTTTTCGCAGGCACCATCAACCAAAGGGGGGCGTTCCGTTTCCGTGCCGAAAAAGTAGGAGCCGACACCGTACTGGCTCACATCATCCGCATGGTACAGGACGCGCAAGGCAGCAAAGCCCCTGTGCAACGGTTAGTAGACCGCATCGCGGCCATATTCGTACCGGCCATCATCGGCATCGCCCTCCTTTCATTCGCCTTGTGGTGGGTACTCGCCCCGTCGGACGGTTTCACGCACGGCCTGCTGGCTTTGGTCACCGTGCTCATCATCGCCTGTCCCTGTGCGCTTGGACTGGCCACGCCGACAGCCATCATGGTGGGCATCGGCAAGGCAGCCGAACACGGCATCCTCATCAAAGACGCTGAAAGCTTGGAAACCGCGCGGAAAATAGACACTGTCGTATTGGACAAGACGGGCACGCTCACCGAAGGGCACCCTATCGTCTCGGGTATCTTCTGGGAAGAAGACGGTGCGGCAAATTTGTCCGATATCCTTTACAGCATCGAAAAACGTTCGGAACATCCTTTGGCAGAAGCCATCGTGAAGCACATCCAGGGACGGGAAGTCCCCATCACCGGTTTCAAGAGCATCACGGGTTGGGGCGTGAAAGGATGCCATGGCGGCAAGACGTACTTCGTAGGCAACCGCCGCCTGATTGACGAACACCACATCAGCGTCAGCCAAAGACTGAACGAGATGGCCGATTGGATGAACAAAACGGGAGCCACCATCGTCTATTTTGCCAATGAAAAGGAGGTGCTTGCCGTCATGCCCATAGGCGACCGTATCAAAGAAACGGCAATCGGCATCGTGGCGGAACTGGACGAAATGGGCATAAAAGCATGTATATTGTCGGGCGACAGTTCCTACGCGGTAGGCAACGTGGCCACCGCTATCGGCACCTTCTATTACCAGGCAGAAGCAACCCCGAAAGACAAGGTAGCCTTCATCGAAAAGCTACAGCGTGCCGGACGGAAGGTGGCCATGGTGGGCGACGGCATCAACGACAGTGCCGCCTTGGCCCAAGCCGACCTGAGCATCGCCATGGGACGGGGCAGCGACATCGCCATGGACGTGGCGCAAATGACGATTATCTCGTCCGACCCGTCCAAGATTCCGGATGCCATACGGCTGTCCGCACGCACCGTGCGCACCATCCGGCAGAACCTGTTCTGGGCTTTCATCTATAATATAATAGGAATACCCATAGCCGCCGGGGTTCTCTACCCCCTTTGCGGCTTCCTGCTCAACCCGATGATAGCTGGGGCGGCCATGGCCATGAGCAGCGTATGCGTCGTGACGAACAGCCTGCGGCTGAAACGGGTCAGACTGCAACATGAAGAAACCGAAATTTCAAAATTCTATGCAAAAATGAAGAAAGAATATAAAGTGGAAGGCATGATGTGCGACCATTGCCGCGCACATGTGGAAAAGGCATTGAACAACATCAAGGGCGTGAACGCCATTGTCACCTTAGACCCTCCCGTGGCCGTCATCGAATACTCAGGAGACGTGATTCCCTTGGAAGAATTACAGGCCGCGTTGGCCGAAGAGGGTTACAAAATCTCGGAAATGTAAAGGAAGGAGGAAACCATGCAGTTAGACAAGCTTTGTGTGGCCTACTTCTCGCCCACGCACACTTCGATGAAAATCGCACGCGCCATCGCCGACGGCACGCGCATCGCACGCCGTGAGGAAATCGACCTGACCACCGACCCCGCCGGCATGCCCATTGCGGTACGCAATGCCATCTGCATCGTGGCCGCCCCCGTCTACGGGGGACTTGTGGCCCCGGTAGCCGTCCGGCGCATCGCCCGCCTGCGGGCGGAAAACAGCATCGCCATCCCGGTGGTGGTCTATGGCAACCGCGACTACGAGGATGCCTTGGTACAGCTCCGCGACCTCCTGCACGCCCAAGGGTTCACGCCCCTCTGCGGCGCGGCATTCGTGGGCGAACACTCCTACAGCCGCCCAGGCATGCCCATTGCCGAAGGCCGTCCCGATGCCGCCGACTTGCAGAAGGCCGCCGCTTTCGGGGCGCAGGCATACGGCAGCCTGTTGCGCCAACTGGACTTGCAAAACCCTCCGGCCACGGATGCACGCGACTTCGCCCTGACCTACAACAGCCCGTTGGAAAACCTTGTGACCGCGCCCGCGATGAAGGGCAACGTACCCTACAAGACCCTTGGCCCCTCCACACCGCAGGCCCCGGTAGTGAATGACAACTGCTACGGTTGCGGAGAATGCGTGGACTGGTGCCCCACCGGTGCCATCACCATAGCCGACGGACGCTCTGCCACCCGTGCGGACTTGTGCACCAAATGCTGTGCTTGCGTCAAGTTCTGCCCCGTAGGCGGACGCACTTTCGACACCCCTTATACTGCCATGTTGCACCAGAACTTCAGTGCACGCCGCGAACCGGAATGTTTCGTCTGACAAAATGTCAGACCAACCTCACGAGAATCGTCTATCCGCCTCTTTATTCGGGCGAGGTGACAAAAAACGTCGGCATTTCAAGCCGACGTTTTTACATTCCGCAACCACGGGCGAGGTTTTCGCTTACAAAAAGCCCCCCTCTCCACACCGCCATGCGGCATGCCCCGCATGCAAACGACATCCGTCAGCCTTTTCCCGTGACAAAAAGCATGAGGATTTGGCGCACGGAAATCCGCCAGATAAATCAAAAAAAGCCCTTCTGCCCTCCCTTTTACACCGTTTACCGCCCCCTTTTCCGCCGCACGGAAGACCGTTTCCGGCCGCCAAGCGGACAACTCCATTTTTTTCTACGCCAAAACTTTTTCCGCTTTCAGCCAAACGAAATTCCAATCTCAGGAGATTGAAACCCCGAATTCAAAAGAAATGCGTCATAAATACATAAAACGGGACTTATCCTGATTTGAATTTAACATTTTCTCTCTATTTGAGCCTTTTACGACCCGTCGATTATGCGTAAAAGGCTGACATATTGTCAGCACTTCACGTCCTGCCTCGTCCGCCTTATTTTCCCTTTCCCATCTTTTTTTTCTCAATTCTGTTTGCGTTACCAATAGTTTTATTTAATTTTGCCGCACCTAATCATTTACGAATTAATACCAAGAAAATTAGGAATATGGAAGCTGTATTCGGTTACATCATTGGCCTCGGGGCCGCAGTCATGATGCCCATTATCTTTACCATACTGGGCGTCTGTATCAAAATCAAGTTCGGAAAAGCCTTACAAAGCGGCCTTTACGTGGGTGTCGGCTTCGTGGGATTGTCGGTCATTACGGCGTTGCTCACCAGCAGCCTCAGTCCTTCGCTCTCGAAAGTGGTGGAGATTTACGACCTCAACCTCGAAGTGTTCGACATGGGATGGCCTGCTGCAGCCGCCGTGGCTTATAACACGTCGGTAGGCGCATTCATCATTCCCGTATGCCTCGGAGTGAACATCCTGATGCTCCTCACCAAAACGACAAAGACCGTCAACATCGACCTGTGGAACTATTGGCATTTCGCCTTCATCGGCGCGATGGTCTACTACACGATGGACAACATCGCATGGGGTTTCTTCGCCGCCGTCATCTGTTATATCCTGACGCTGATAGCTGCCGACTATACGGCTCCGAAATTCCAGAAATTCTATGATAAGATGGACGGCATCTCCATCCCGCAGCCTTTCTGCCAAGGGTTCATGCCTTTCGCCATCCTCATCAACAAGGCGCTCGACCTGATTCCGGGGTTCAACAAACTGTATATCGACGCGGAAGGCATGAAAAAAAAATTCGGCATCCTGGGCGAACCGCTCTTCCTCGGCGTATTGGTAGGATGCGGCATCGGCGCACTGGCCTGCAAGGACGGGCAGGAATTGGTGGACGGCATTCCGGGTATCCTCGGACTGGGTATCAAGATGGGAGCCGTCATGGAGCTGATTCCCCGCATCACGGGACTGTTCATCGAAGGCCTGCGCCCCATCTCCGATGCCACGCGCCAGATGATTGCCCGCAAATTCGGTGAGAATGCAGGCCTTCACATCGGCATGAGCCCGGCCTTGGTCATCGGCCACCCGACTACGCTCGTCGTATCGTTGCTGCTCATCCCCGTCACGCTGTTCCTCGCCGTCGTCCTGCCGGGCAACCAGTTCCTTCCTTTAGCTTCGTTGGCCGGCATGTTCTACGTGTTCCCCATCATCCTGCCCATCACGAACGGCAATGTGGTGAAGACGTTCATCATCGGCCTTATCCTGATGGTCATCGGGTTGTATTTCGTGACGAACCTCGCGCCCTACTTCACCAGTGCGGCACACGATGTGTTCAACATCACGAAGGACACGGCCGTAGCCATTCCCGAAGGTTTCGAGGGCGGCGCACTCGACTTTGCTTCCAGTCCGTTGGCATGGGTCATCTTCCACCTGACACACACGGTGAAATATGTGGGTCCGGCCGTCCTCGTGGCCTGCACGCTCGGGTTGGCTGCCCTCAACCGCCGCGCCATCGTCCGCAAGAAGTACTAAGACGCGGGCGCATACCACGCATTTGAATCTAACATCACATAATCAAAAACAGAAAGAAAATGAAAAGATTTGCATTGGCTCTTTGCCTCGGCCTCGGCGCACTTTCGGCAAATGCCCAAATGAACTACAAAGTACAGACCGCCTGCCATCCGCAGGATGTCAAGCACTACGACACCGAACGCCTGCGCAGTGCCTTCATGATGGACAAAGTCATGGCTCCGGATGAAATCAACCTCACGTACACCCTCTACGACCGTCTGATTTACGGTGGAGTGATGCCGGTAAACAAGGTTCTGAAACTGGAGAAGTTCCATGAACTCGGACCGGAAATCACCTACTTTTTGGAACGCCGGGAATTGGGCGTAATCAATGTCGGTGGAGACGGTGTGGTAACTGTAGACGGCAAAGCATACGAAATGAAATACAAAGAGGCTCTCTACGTAGGCTGCGGCAACAAAGAAGTTACCTTCAAGAGCAACGACCCGGCCAAACCGGCCAAATTCTACATCAACTCGGCTCCCGCATACAAGCAGTTCATCACCCAGTTGATCACGACAGATGCAAAGTTACAGAAAGCCAACCCCAAGAAATATGTATTGGGCATCTCCGACCATTACGGCAAGATGGAAGAAAGCAACGACCGTGTGGTCAACCAGTTAATCGTAAAAGACGTTTTGGAGAAAGTGAAAGGCGGCGGCACGAACCAACTGCAAATGGGACTCACGGAACTGGCTCCGGGTTCCGTGTGGAACACGATGCCCGCACACACGCACACACGCCGGATGGAAGCTTACTTCTATTTCAACGTAACCGACGGCAACGCCATCTGCCATTTGATGGGCGAGCCGAAAGAGGAACGCCTCGTATGGTTACACAATGAGCAAGCCATCACTTCGCCAGAATGGAGCATCCACGCTGCTGCCGGAACTAGCAACTATAGCTTTATTTGGGGAATGGCCGGCGAGAACTTGAAATACAGCGACAAAGACGAAATCAAATATCAAGATATGCGCTAAGCGTTTGGTTACTACCGCATATACCCATATCCCCGCCCTCTACTCCAAAGGACGGGGATATTTTATTTTACACAGTTTAACACTCCTGCCGTTTGTTTTCCCATTTCTTTCCAGAATCAATCCTTTACTTTGTATCATCAAAAAGAAACAAATGTCTAACTTTCAAAAAATGAACATTATGAAAAAGTTATTATTCTTACTGCTGAGTGTATTCACTTTACAAGTCGCTCAGGCCGACAACGACAAACCCATCACATTCGACAAGCTGCCTGCTAAAGCACAGACCTTCATCAAACAGAACTTCCCCACGGAAAAGGTGGCATTCACCAAAATGGAGAAAGGATTCTTGGACACGAGCTACGATGTCGTGTTTGTCAACGGCAACGGGGTTGAGTTCGACAAGAACGGCGAATGGACAGAATTGGATTGCAAACGCAGTAGCGTACCGACGAAAGCCGTTCCCGCCCAAATCACAAAGTTCGTAAAAGAAAGCCATCCCAATGCTGCCATCCTCAAATTGGAGCGCGACCGTTACACCTACGAAGTGAAACTGTCCAACTTCTGGGAAATCAAATTCGACAAGCAATTCAATGTCATTGACATGGATATGGATGACTAAACAGAAAAAACTGCAAATCCGGATCCGGCACATTCCATCCCGAAAAGGGGGGAATGTGCCTTTTTCGTACCCCTCCGGTTACCGGCAGCTTTTTTCAGTACGCATATCCACAAAAACATATCTTTTCATAAAATAGGTTGTATCACGGCAAAATATTCAAGCAAGCTTAAGATTTTGCATTCGATTTGCATTATCTTTGTGAACATGAACATCCGTAAACTTTTCCTCTTTGCATTTTGGACGAGTTGCTGCCTGACATCGACTTTATACGCCCAAGAACGCGCCAAACCTAAAAACGGAGAAGGCGTATCGACATTTCTTCAACGTTTTGGCTACACTTCCCGTGCAGCCCAAAAGGAGTTTCTGGAAATCAACAAAGGGAAACTGACCCGTGACGGAGGCTTGATACTGGGACGTAGTTATCGGCTTCCCACCGGTAAGAAGTCCGGGAAAAAAGCGCGGGCAGGCAGCCGTAAGACTAGCGTCGTAGAACCGCTTTTCGGCCCGTCATACCAAAACGTATCCGTCCGTTCCCATGAGTTAGACGGTGCTTGCTTATATCTGGTCAGCGGGCACGGAGGTCCCGATCCCGGAGCCATCGGGAAAGCAGGTAACCGGGAATTGCACGAAGACGAGTATGCCTACGACATCATCCTGCGGTTGGGACGTGCATTGATGGAAAAAGGCGCCAAGGTACATATCATCATCCAGGATGAGAAAGACGGCATCCGCGATGACCGATATTTGTCCAACAGCGACCGTGAGACCTGCCTCGGGCAAACGATTCCGCTCGACCAGATAGCCCGACTACAGCAGCGGTGCGATGCCATCAACCGACTGACGTATAAGGATAAAGAGAAATACAAACGTGCCATCTTCATCCACGTGGACAGCCGTGGGCGGAAAGACCAGGTGGATGTATTCTTCTACCACTCTCCCGGCAGCAAGTTAGGAAAACGTCTGGCGGAAAACATTCACAAAACCTTTGAACGGAAATACGACAAACACCAACCGAACCGGGGATTCCGGGGTACGGTAAGCGAACGTTCGCTCTACGTATTAAAAAAATCCAATCCGGCGGCAGCTTTCCTGGAACTGGGCAACCTGCAAAACGAACGCGACCGGAAACGCCTCGTCATCCCGTCCAACCGCCAAGCCTTAGCCGACTGGATTTGCCAAGGTATCATAAAAGATTTCAAAGGGAAACAGTAAAACCGCAGCCCCTATAAGGCAAAAAGAACGCATAGAGGAAATCATCCCCTATGCGTTCTCTTTTTTTAGTGCACGCGCTTCACAGCGCACGCAACTACCAACCTATTATTTCATATAAAACTTCTTCACTGTTCCGTCAGAGTACTTGAAGATGTTGACCTGCCCTTTGACAGGTTCTGCCACACGACGACCATCTACCGTATAGATGCCGGTAAGTTCTGCGCCATTGGCATTCTTCACACCATAAATGCTGCTGCCTTTATGGGCTTCTTCAGCATCAGCCAAAACCTTCTCGATTCCGGCTTCGATGGCCGTTGCATCGATCTGGCTTTCGGCCGTCAGCTTCACTTCCTCGTACAAGCCCTTCACTTCGTTGCTGATGGAATCAATGTCCTCCTGCAAAGCAGCAATGTCGGCAGTGAACTGCCCTGCCACCTCTGCATAATCCGTTTCTATCGTTGTCTTAGCGGCGTCTAATTTAGCCTGCAAAGCCCCGATTTCTTCTGTCAGACGGACAAAAGCCTCGTCATTGGCAACCTTGGCTGCCTGTAAAGCCAAAGCGTCGTCCACCATCTTCACGATAGCCGTATCAATGCTAACCACAGGAGCCAACACCTCGTCATAAATAACCGGGAGCGTTTCATTGGCGTAAGCCTCGTCCACAGACTTCCGCAAATCCTCAATACGGGTAGCCACTTCCTGGACGGCATTCACGACGACCGCACTGTCTTTCACGTCAGCAGCCGCAGTATTGATTTTCTCCACGGCAGCCTCATAACGCGTACGCAGCCCCTGTATGGAGTCATTGGCAGGAGTATAGTAGGCGATGAAAGAATTAATCACCTCCATGACTAACTTACCCTCCATATTAATGCCATGCCCTGCATTATCCGACAAAATAATTTCATCCAACGAAAGTTCTGCAACCTCTTGGAAAGTCTCGGAAGCTTTCACAAAGAAAGAAAACACCACACCCGTATCTCCTTTGAGGGTATCACTCGTCAGACCACTCAGCACCAATTTGGTACGACCGTCTTCCAAAATACTGGAAGAGATAGACAAATTCTGTGGTAAACGTTCACCATATTCAAACTTAGGTGCACCGTTGGCCTCCGTATCCAATGACAGTCCTTCGGGCAACGACAACACTGCCTCCATACCACGGACACTCGTATAGTTACGCAAGCCCAAGCTTACTTTTTTAACACTACCGTCGTTCTTCACGCAAATAGAGTCTTCGGTAAGATAGAAAAAGCCCACGTTCGGACTCACATGTGCGGTATAGGACTCAAGGTAGTACCCCTTGATGTTACCGGTCTCTTCGTCAAACTCCGAACTGCTGCCTACAATGTTATCCAACACGATTTCACTGGTTTCCACCATATTCTCATTTGCCTTTACTTTGAAATAAGCCACGGCACCGCGGTCGCCTGCAATATTATAAATCCCATTGGGCTGAATGAGAAGGCGCACCGTCTTGATACCTTTGGCCATATCGTCCATGGAACTTTGCACCTCATTCATATAAATGCTGTGAGAAGAACGGCTCAAACGCACCTCATCGCGTTGTACGCTATTCGTAACGAAATCCAAGCCTTTGGGAAGCTTGAAGTCCATCTGCAAACCCACCATAGGATCGCTATTCTCCAAATAGACAGAAATCGTCTTCTCTTCTTCCACCTTGATATTGAAATTATCAATGGTGACCTTGTTCTCAGCTTCAGCACTTGCCACAAAAGCCATCACCATGCCCCATATCCATAGGCACTTCGCCGCAAACCGTCGCATCGAAGTATTTGTATTCTTTGTCATACGTTCTGTTTTTATTGTTCTACATTAATCCTTTAGAAGGAAAGCGCGGCCACCTTACGTGGCAGCCACGCTTCCTACACACAGAGACTTTATTCACTTACTTCTTCAAAACTTTCTTCACTGAACCGTCAGCATTACGGATAATGTTGATACCTCTTGTGAACTTGTCCATGATCTGACCGCCCACAGAGTATATCTTCTCTTTCACGCTTGGGTTGGCCTGCACACCATTGATACCGGTTACGCCGCCTTCGCCACTGCCACCGATGCTGTAAAGTACGCCATCGGCATCTGCTGCAAGCACATTGCCTACGGTCATCTTAGAAGCAGCACGACCCGATACTTCCAAATAAACCAGGGCTTCGCCATTTGCGTTAAGCTCTTTATTCTGGAGCGAACTTACCACGATGCGGTGCGTCGTCCCATCGGCCAATGTATTGGAATACAACTGGTGGTCGTCTGCACTTCCACCCAAAGATTCTCCCAACAAAGTTACGCCTGCGGGAAGCGTCACGTCCATCTGACAAGCTACGTAGGGGTTCACGTTTTTCAGAAGGATGGCTACACGCTTCGTACCTCCGACTTCTTCCATGTTCATCTCTACGCTTTCTTCGGTCTGCGTCATCGCAGGCTCTGCCAAACGTACACGAGGTGCCACTTGACTGACCTCCATTGTATTGTAGCCCATAATCTTGTTCGTGAGCTTCGTCAGGTCAGCCACGTTGATCCGACCGTCGTCATTCACATCTGCGGCATACCACTTGATCGTACCGGCGATAGCCTCGGCTTTAGACGGGTCGAGCACATACATCATCAATTCCGTGTAGTCGAGTACATCGACAACGCCGTCACGCAATACATCACCCCGTATGAACGATTCGGTTTCTATCGTCTCACGTACGTTTGCCATCCGTTCTTCCTGCTTTGCAAGTGCGGCCTGAATTTGCGGAAGGGCTTCCTTTACGTAGTGAATCGATGTCGAAACAATATTATTACCATTGATGTCTATATCGACGTAACCGTCTTTAGCCTGTTCGTTATACTCTTCGATTATATTCAAATCCTTATTGACAAGATTCAAAGTATCTCTCAAGGCATCTTCAACTTCGACAATGAATGTATGATTGTTCACAGACTTAACAAGTTCACTCCTGTCACTTTGCGCCTTATCAATCACACCCGTATATTCTATGCCGGAAGCCTTACAGTCCAAAGAATCGATACGCCACAACACTTCGTCCATAATGAATTTAAGCGTATTTTCGGCATCCACTCCAGCCAACTCGATGTCAGCATAGTATTCATCCATAGCCTTACCGTATTTGCCGATATGGGCCGTAATGTCAGCTATACTTTCTGCATTAGCCTTCTCGTCTACCTTGTAATACTCAAAGCCTGTCAACTTGTCTACTACAGTGGTGAGCGAGTCATTCAAATGAGCCATATCAGCCTTGCGAGCCTCGTAAGCCTCATCGTTGAGCGTATAACGTTCCTGATCTTTTGCGATGTCGGACAACAACGTCTTCAAATCAGACAAGATAACATCCATCTTGTGATTCAACTTGTCTTGATAGAACAACATGTTCGCCTTGTTCTGCTCTATACCGTCTTTCACGGCTACCACATCACTTTCAAGTCCGGCCATATCGCCCTCGAATTTACCCTGTACATTGGCATGACATGCAGCAAGCGTCTCTCGTCCAACCTTCACATCTCCTTCCACTTCTCCTGCACGGTTCATAAGAACTGTGTAAGCATTCTCTGTGGCAGCAGCATCCGTGTAAGTTGCCAGTTTCGTACGCATGCCTGCAATCCAAGTCTCATAAGCCAAGAATAACGGCTGTTTGGCTTTAGTTTCTGCGTTGTCGATTGCACCGCCTTTAGCGGTATCCTTCGTAAAGGCAGCCATTTTTTCCTTGATAGCTGTAGACAAAGCGTTTACTTCTGCCTCAGCGTCAGCATCGCCTTTCACCTTATTCTGTGCGTCGGCACAAGCGGCCTGCAAGACATTGAACTCTGCCAATATTTGAACCGATTCTTTCATATTGGCCGATCGATAGACTCTTTCGGTAGAAGTCGTGATGTTCTTGCATTCATTCTCGGCAGTTGTCTTGTAAGTGTTATCCAACCCACCTTCGTAACGTTTGGTCTCCAAATCGCTCATCAGCCTGTCGATACGAGCTTGCAAAGCCTCCACACCGCAAGTGTCGGTCAGGATATAGGCATCGACATACTTCGCAGCCTCATCCAACGGAGCCTGCAAGGCTTCAACTTTCTCAATAAGAACGTTATATACGTCATTATTGGTCACATAAAGGTTATGTTCCTTCTTCCCGTCGACATAAGCCTTATACATTGGAACACCGAACTGTTCTAACTTCGCATGCAACTCTTCCATGACAGCACCATAAATATGGCCCGTGTTATCAGCATACGTCTTTTCAGCTTCTGTCAACGTAGGCCGGGTTGCCTTGATATCATCAACGAATTTCTTTCCATCGACTCCTTCAAGATAAGCACCATTTTCATACCATTCTTCCAATTCTGTCAAATGGCTGTTGTATTGGTTAAGGGTATCGGTAGACAATGTCTCCCATTCGTACACTGCTGCAGGTTCTTTTCCATCCGCAATCCAAGCTTCGAAATTAGCGAAATCAGAGACGATGCCGTCCACTTTCGTGATATTGAACTGACCCGGAACGAAATCTTTGATAGCTTCTGCTTTTTCGAGGACAGCCTTAACGTTAGCAAACGCCTCATCAGCCGTAACATAATCGGCATCAACCAATTCTTGACGGGCATCTTTATACAGTTTATTCGCAGTTTCATATTCTCCGTCAAAGAACGTATACGTAGCACTTTGCACAGCTGCATCCATTGTATACAATATCTGGTCAATCTTGCTTTCGTATGCCCGTACGTCGGCCTCATATTGTTTATCAGGGTCGAACAACATTTTGTCTGTATTTTGAGCCTCGCTAAAGGCTGCAAAAGCTTCATTCTCGATGTTGTTGATTTCTTGAAGGTAGTTTTGGATACTTGCATTCGCTGTTTCTACCGCACTCTTAACGACATTAAGCAGTTCCGGAGTCTGTACTTTGCTGACCTGCCCTATCACATCCACAGCCTCGATGTAGCAATTACGCATATCCTCGACGGCACGATTAAAACTGTCGTAACGGGTCTGGTTATCAGTTTTCACGGCATCCACGTAGCCCTGTTCACGGCTTGCGCCAATCGTAACCACCTGTATTTTGATGGTTTGCAATACGCCGTGTATGGCTCCATATTGAGCATCTGATTCACCCTTTTCAAAAGCTGTGGCAATATCCTCCGCAACTTGATTTTCAAGTTTGCTCTTCTCTGCCTCTAATTGTTCGATAAAGGCTTTGGCCGCCGTAGTCGGGTCACCTACAGTCAATATGGTATACAAACTGTCCACGGAATTTTTCACAGTTGCGTATTCTGTATTCAGTGTGTTATCCACTTTGATATTTGTCTCAGCATCCTTAGATACCTGCTTTATCTTTTCACAAATATCAGTGTAGTCCTCTTTGAAGTTGTCTTCCCGCGTCTGGCAGCTTTCGTCACTATTGTCGTTGTAATGGCTCTTCCAAGCCGCATTCACGTTAGCCACCCAATTATCGAACTCTACCACATACGTGCCTTTCGGGTTGGTATTCTCGCCCAACAGGCCATTTACATAATGGTTTTCACTATTGCCCAATGCCAAATTTGACAGTTCGCCCAATTCCGCTACTATCAAGTTGTGGATATCCGTCTTCTTGGTTTCTACGGCCAATCTTTCGTAAGCTGCCAAGTTCTTCCTGGCCACTTCCAATTCGGTCAATGTCGCTTTCACCTTGCCGTCAATAACCTTCATTGCCTCGTGAATAGCGGCACTGTCATTGTGCAATGTATCGCCCTTATACGCGTTGTCCATCGCCGTCTCCTGCTTACCAAGCTCCGTGGTATAACTTCCCTTCAGGTCATCAAAATGCTTTTTCGACACATCCTTGTCATCAATAGGAGTCCAATTCGCATCAATCTTACCGATATTTCCCGCAATACCATCAGCAACCTTCGTCAGACTTGCCTGTACGGAGTTGTTCTTGGCGTGGATTTCCTTCGCCTCACCGACCTCATCAATGAAGGCACTGACATCCTCAAGAAGTTTCGCCATCTCAGCACTGGCATCAGACAAGGCTGCCAAAGTTTCAGCCTGCTTATCCTCGCTTGTGTAGTCCAAATCAGTTACCGTTTCTTCTATTTTATCCACAGAGCTGTACAATACCGTCTGCTTTTCAAGCAAGTTCTTGGCAAAAGACCCATAAATCTCCGCAGTCACCGAAAGTCCATCCAGATCATCATTTACAGATTTGATATCCGCAGTGATTTGATTCTTCAAACGGTTGATGGTAATTACGACTACTTGTTGGTCATACCATTCTTTGTGCTTATCGAAAGTTCCCACCAAGGTTTTCACCTCGCCTGTGATACCTGTAGTTTCATTTCCCTTGGCATTGGTTGCCTCCGTCAAAACATTGTTCATGCCGTTAGCATGCGTATCCCCATCGGCATCCTTGGCAACCGTTGCGGCTTTCAAAGCTGTCTGAAGGTCGGACAATGTCTTGTTCATTTCATCTAACTTGCCGCCATAAGTTGGCAAATCATCGATATTTTCGTCCGGTGTTTCCGTTCCGGTATAGACCGGTACATAACGTCCGTCGCCATTCCCGACCTTGTCCGAAAGCTTTTTGATTTCTGCTTGAATATCAGAGATAGTCTTTGCAGCGTTGTCATAAACCTTCACGACGGCCTTGGCAGCATTCACATAGCTCTGAATTTCGCCTTTAAGAGCTTCTATTTCTGCTTTCTTCGTATCTTTGTTATCGGCACAAGTCCCTTCATCAAAGCTTTTCTTTATATATGAAGAGAATGCATCTATCTCATCTTGCAACGTCTTCTCATCGGTATCTTTATAGATGTCGCCCACCGACACGTCGCCATACTTCAGGGCATGCACTTCCGTCTTGGCCTTATCGAACGAAGCCGTTTGAACATCCAACGCAGCGGTCAATTCCACTTTTGCCTGATAGTTCGGCAAAGATTGGTATTCTTTTTCAATGATGGCATTCAGGCTCGTTGTCACCAGTTCCTTAGCCTTCTCGTATGCACCACCTTTTTGGGTATAAGCATCCAACGTATACTTCTTGTATTGATTTACGACCTCGGTTTCGATTGCCTTAAGATCGGCTTCGGCTTTTTCCAACTCGGACTTATACTTTTCGGAAACCACCGCGTCTTTTTTCAATTCCGCAAGCAATGCCCATGGACTCTTGCCGTCTGTCCTTTCGGCAATCAAAGCCTTGTATATATTGTCATTGTTTTGGATGCTGTCCGTATAGAATTTATGCACCTCGTCTGTTTTCTTGTACAAACTGTCCAAAGCGTGCGTGTTAGCCTCATATCCCTCTTCTGCGGTCTGATGGTTCTCATTCGTTCCGTTTTTCCTCTCCACGGCTACAATGCCCAGGTTCACTTCGTTAAATGCATTGTGAGCCTCAGTACGCATCGTCTCATACAAGCCCGGGAAATCCTGAGGGTCTACCGCTACTTTCATGAAGGCCTGCAACTGTTCGTTATAATGAGCCTTAGTAAAGTTGATTTTCCCCAACACTTCGTCATAAGCCTTATGGTTCTTATCGACATTCACCAATTTATCGGTGAATTTTTTTATAGCTTCCGATGCCTTTTTGGCAAATTCACTGTTGAATGTTGGCGTACATTCAGTAGCAGCAGTACCATTATCATAATAACCTTCAATTTTAAGAAGGAAAGCATCGATTGTTTCCTTTGCAGCATTATATTCGCTCTGGGACAACACCTTGGCATAGTCCTGAGCACTTTGCTTGCTGTTTACTCCGTCTGCATCACTCAAATTGCCAATATTTGTATCCCAAGCGCTTTTCAGAGCTGTTTTTTGTTCTTCACCGACAGCCTTCGAAGCCGTATAAGCTCTCCAGTTGGCCAAATGCGCCTCGATATCCGTATCAAGTGCCTTGACCTCTGACATGAGTGTACTTCCTTCCACGCCATTGAGGTAAAACTTATACTCACCATACACCGTATAAGCAGCGAAATCACCGGCAGCATCATCTTTCACCCGATTGATTTTTACCGTTAAATCACTATACCGTTTATTAAATTCGGCATATTTATCCGCATCATCCTCTTGGCTCACTTTTGCAATAGCCTTCGAAGCTGCATTAAGCAATGTCCGTTGCGCTCCGGCAAAATCGAATACCAATTCCAACTTGAAACCGCCAACCCGGAATTCCTTTCCCGTCTCGACAGCCTCAATGGCAAGAGTAACCTCGGATGCCGCAGTACCTTCCACTTTGAACTCTCCGTTTGTCAACGCCTTGCCGTTCACCAAGAACTTAGCATTCATCGAGGTAGTAGCCGACAACTTGTATGTACCAGGTAAAAGGGAACCCAAAGACTGAGAAATCGTGGTACCATTTGGAGATGTCAACACACCGTTCACCAACGATGGTTTTTCCGCTCCCACCCATTGATCCACTTCTGTCTTAATCTGATCCAAATTTGCATTGGCATAGGCTGCCATAGAAGCAGATGTCATTGCAAGAACAGAAACCAGTGTCTTCTTTTTCATACTTTTAATGTTTTAAATTCTATACTTATCTTTTAAAGTCTCTTTATTCTTCAAGATGCCCCACCTATCTATATATAGTACAGGCACCCGCCTAATTTTGCATCGGTAAAATTACCTACAATTCAAAAATAACATGCAAACCTAAAAGGTGTTATTCGTGAACCATGCCATTCTTTTCGTGAAAACGCATTACACCTATGCACCCCAACTTCAAAAAAAGAGACCCACCACCCCAAAAGGCAAAAGTGCGCACCCTACTACGGCACGGGCATCCTACCCCGACCTTTTTAAGGGAAGGCATATATCCAACCAAAGATTTTTGTGAAATGACCCTCCATCCTTCAGGTTACATGGTAATCCACTCATAATTTTGACGTTATAAGCTGAAAGATTTTTCAGGCATCTTTCAGCCACACTTCATTCCGTTTGACTGCAATCGGGAAACCAATCGGCTGAGATTGAAAAATCAATTGGCTGAAAACGAAAAATCAATTGGCGCAGACCTTCTGACGGCATTCAACCATGAAAAGCAACTGAAAAACAGGCATCCTATCCTTCACACTGTAACATACTATATGACAATACATTGCCTCTCATCCTGAAAGATGAAAGATGATTTTTGAACCTTCTTAGGAAGGAAGCATGCGGACAAGAGCCACCAAATTTCAGTCCTCCCTATTTTTTCCTCCTTATCACTTTGTTTTTATCCGATAATTCCTTTTCTTTGCATAGACATAACATCTAACAGACAAATCCTATGGGCGAATTAAAAGACAGATACATACGTTTCGACTGGGCCATCAAGCGGATGCTACGCGACAAAGCCAACTTCGCCGTGTTGGAAGGGTTGCTCACCGTGCTCTTCGAGGACAAGACGCAAATCGTGGAAATACTGGAAAGTGAGGGAAACCAATTGGCCGAAACCGACAAGTTCAACCGCGTGGACATCAAGGCCAAAAACAGCAAGGGAGAAATCATACTCGTGGAGGTGCAGAACACGCGGGAAGTTTATTATCTGGAACGCATTCTCTACGGCGTGGCCAAGACCATCACCGAACACATTTCATTAGGCGAGAGCTATGGAAACATCAAGAAGGTTTACTCCATCAGCATCGTCTATTTCGATTTGGGAAAGGGTAACGATTACCTCTACCATGGGCAAAACCGTTTCATCGGCGTACATGCCGATGACGAGCTGCAAATCACGACCAAGCAAGAAGATGCCCTCTTACCCAAATACCCGAGAGAAATCTTCCCGGAATACTACATCATCCGCGTGAACGAGTTCAACAAAGTAGCAAAAACACCGTTGGAGGAATGGGTAAACTACCTGAAGACAGGCGAGATAGAACCTGAAACGAAAGCACCTGGATTGAGCGAAGCACGGGAAAAACTGAAATACTACAGCATGACGCCCGGTGAACGCCATGCCTACGACGAGCATCTCAATGCCATCATGATACAAAACGACGTGCTAAGTACCGCCAAAATGGAAGGCTTGGCCGAAGGAAGAGCCGAAGGAAGGGCTGAGGGAAGGGCTGAGGGAAGGGCTGAGGGATTGGAAGAAGGATGGGCGAAAGGAAAAGCCGAGGGCCTCTTATCCACCGCACGCAAGCTCAAATCCATGGGCATGCCGCCTGAAGACATATCACTGGCCACAGGACTTACGATAGAAGAAATCCAAGAATTATGAGTTCCCGGCATCGTCCCAATAGGGGGGATCGCACAAATGCATGCCACATGCCGGGATAGCGCACGCATTCAACGTTGCGTCACCATGGTATCCAACTTTCCACTGATGTTCTCCATAAGCATGCGAAGCACCGGTTTGGGAAGGTGCAAGGTATAGTTGGTACCATGATCGTCCACTAATACCGCCACCTGTTTCACCGCGTTGACATGAAAGACCCGCCGGGTGTTGACGATATATTTACGCCCCAAGCGCAGGAACGCGTCACCGGCCTTCCACTTGTCCGAGAGAGCGGCTTCCACTTTGGCAAGGCCGAAAGGAATCATGAAATGTGTCCCCGAAGAGTAATAGACATGAGTGTAATGGTCGTCGGCCTCAAAATACAACATCCTGTCGAGATCCACGACATAGAGTTCACCATACACACTGAAGCATAGTTTGTTTTCCATCTGCGCAACCTCGCCGCACTGTCATCCTGCGGCTTCGTGCCCGTGTCTTCCTCTCAGGCACCGGTTAATTTTTTAAACGACATAATTCCGGGCACATACGAAAAAGCGTGGAAAACCCGCCCGTTGCTGTTCCACGCATTGAGGCTCTCGCATTGCCCATATCAGTAGAACAACAACGCACAGTCCCACGCCGATATGAACAACACCCACCTTTATGGCATCGTATGTGGTGTGCCACTAAAACGTGGCACACGCACCAACGGCAATAAAGGTATGCGCTCCTGTACACACCCCATGGGCATCTGCCGCTGCCATGTCCTGACTGATATTACGAATTTGCGAGATTCCAACGCGTCAAGAACAAAGCGTCTAAGCAAACGCCTTCTCAATATATGCACACCCCCGCCGCTGTTTTACGGCTAAATTGCCTTACAACTTTTTTCCGTGTCTCCACATGAAAAACCCCTCTCGGCGTGGAATGTAAATGCAAAGATAGGAATAAATATAATAAAACCCGAAACATCCGGAAACAAACCGATGTTTCAGGACCTAAAAAACAAAATCGTTCAAAAACGACGTGCCCGTAAACGCGAACAGGACACAAGGCTTCCGCAAAGCGTGAAACCGCCAGCCAACAACATGGCAGCATGGGGCGCACGGTCCCCGTTGATATAAAAGAGCAAGGCTACCAAGGCTGCCCCCATGGTCTGCCCCACCAAACGTGCCGTGGCTTGCATCCCGCTTGCCCCACCGGTCCGATATGACGGTGCGGAACTCAGCAACAGGTGGTTGTTGGGAGATTGGAACAGTCCAAAACCGAAACCGCAGAGCATCAAACGTGCCACCAACCCGCCATAACCCGCCGACGGCGACACATCTGCCAACAAGAAGCAGCCGACACTCATCACCAGTAACCCGAAACCTCCCAACAGCCCCGGATGGATTTTCGTGGCCAACGTGCCGGCCAAAGGACCGGCCACCACAATCACCAAAGGCCATACGGTCATCAGCAGCCCCGTCTCTGCCGCGCTCATCCCGAACGTGAGATGGAACATAAAAGGCAAGGCCACCATGCCTAACATTTGCGAAGTGAAAGAAAGGATACTGGTCAGCACGGACAAAGAAAACACGGGTATGCGAAGCAAATCGAAAGGCAGCATCGGATAGGGTTGGCGCAACTGACGACGCACGAAAACGGCTCCTATCCCGACCAAAAGGACAACTCCGACCACAATCCAACGAAAGGAGAGCCCGTGGGAAAAGGCTTCCACACAACCGATGAACAGACCGAACGTAAGAGCGTTCAGCACTGCCGAAGGGAAATCGAACCGTCGCCCCTCGACGCAAGTCGGATTCCCCGGCAAGTATCTACGGGCCAAAAAGAATGTCAGTACGCCGAACGGCAAATTCACGGCAAACAGCCATGGCCAGGAAGACACGGACAAAATAGCACCGGACAATGTAGGTCCGGCCACGGAAGCCAAAGCCACGACCGTGGCATTCAGCCCGAAACCTTTGGCCAGATGGCGTTTCGGATAAATCAGACGCACCAAAGAGCCGTTCACACTCATCACCATGGCCGCCCCCACGCCTTGCAACATGCGTGAAAGAACCAACAGGGCAAACGAACCGGACAAGGCACAACACAACGAACCGACGGTAAAGAAGACCATTCCCCACAGATAGGTACGTTTGAACCCGAACAGCTCGCCCAACGCGGAACAAGGCAACAGGGTCATGACGACCACCAGTTGGAAAGCATTGACTATCCAGATGGAATCGGAGGAAGAGATTTGCAACTGACGCGCAATCGTGGGCAAGGCCACGTTGCATATCGTGCCATCGATGACCGAAAGGAACAACCCCGAAAAAATAGCCACCATGGCATAATAGATTTGCGGACGGTGAAGCCCGTCCCAATCCATATTCCCCACCACGTGCACCGTGGAAGTTTTCCGCTCGTTTTGTACCATCGCTCTTTTCAAGTTAAAAAAGCCGTCCTGCCCACGGCAAAACGGCTTATACATTATAATATATACAATTACTTCTTTACCTCTACGATATGCGTCGGTACCTGTTCCGCATTCCTCCGGTCGGTCTCTTCCACCACACGGCGGGCAAAGGCCATGAACGCTTGTCCCGTCTGGCTCCCGTCATTCAATACTTCGGGCGTACCGTTGTCACCATTCTCGCAAATGCTCTGCACGATGGGAATCTGTCCCAACAAAGGCACGTGCATCTCTTCGGCAAGGCGTTTCACCCCTTCTTTCCCGAACAGGTAGTATCTGTTTTGCGGCAACTCGGCCGGAGTGAACCATGCCATGTTTTCCACCAACCCAAGGATGGGGACATTCACTTTCTCGTTCTGGTACATGTTGATGCCTTTGCGCGCATCGGCCAACGCCACTTTCTGCGGCGTGCTGACAATGACAGCACCGGTAATAGGTAAGGTCTGCACCAACGTGAGATGGATATCGCTCGTACCCGGAGGCGTGTCGAGGATAAAGTAATCCAAGTCGCCCCAGTTTGCATCGCCTATCAACTGCTTCAACGCATTGCAGGCCATCGCCCCACGCCACAAAGTGGCCTGGTCGGGATCGACAAAGAATCCGATGGAAAGCATCTTGATGCCGTAACTCTCCACCGGCACAATCAAATCACGCCCATTCACCGGTTCGGCATAAGGATGCGCATCTTCCACATGGAACATCTTGGGCATGCTCGGCCCGAAGATGTCTGTATCAAGCAGTCCAACCTTATAACCCATCTTGGCCAAAGCCACAGCCAAGTTGGCCGCTACCGTAGATTTCCCCACACCGCCTTTGCCGGACGACACGGCGATAATGTTCTTCACGCCGGGCAACAGTTGCCCCACCTCCGGGCGGGGAGCCTGCAAGGTTTTGGTGTGTATCTCCACCTCCACCTCCTTGCCCACGTAGGCATGGATGGCAGCCTCGGAAGCTTTCACGAGCGACTTGAGGAAAGGATTCGTCGGCTTGTCGAAAATCAACGAAAAACTGACATGCAGCCCGCTGATACGCAAATCGTCTTCCACCATCCCGGCCTCTACGATGTTCTTTCCCGTACCGGGATAACGCACGGTAGCCAGTGCGTCCATAATCAATTTGGGATATATTTCCATAAGTTCGGTATTTTAATTCGTTCTTTCATTTAGCCGTCGACAATCCGCTGCGCTTGCTGCGGTTGTAACTCCGGTATTCATCCAATTCTATCTCCACTTCCGGCTCCGACAGTTCTCCGGCTTGCGGCAAGAGGAAACGCATGTATTTGATATCCAGTCCGCGGTCGAGCCATTGCTGCTCGTAATACGTCCGGATGTTCAGGATACGGGCTTCTTCGGTATCCGGATGCTCGGCCAACGTACTGTGATACAAGTCGCGGGTGGAAAATTCCAAGGGCAAACCGTTCTTTTCCACCATATATTCCGTATAAGTGAAAAGGAAATTGGAATCGGTTTTCAAGTGAATCCGTCCACGGTCTTGCAGGAAACGGCGGTAACGCGCCATGAAGTAAGTAGACGTGAGACGTTTGGTCACTTTCTTCATCTGCGGGTCGCTGAACGTCAGCCAAATCTCGGCCACTTCGCCTTCGGCAAAGAAACGGTCGATAACCTCTATGTTCGTACGCAGGAACGCCACGTTGGGCAAGCCTTCGCGCAACGCCTCCGTGGCTCCCGTCCACATACGGGCGCCCTTGATGTCTACCCCGATAAAGTTTTTGTCGGGATACAAACGGGCCAACCCCACGGTATATTCACCCCGCCCGCACCCGAGTTCCAACACGATAGGATGGTCGTTCCGGAAAAAATCTTCATGCCAACGCCCTTTCATATCGAAAGGCACTTCATCCACGACCGAATAAGGGTATTCAAACACATGAGGATAACTGGCCATGTCGGCAAACTTTGCTAATTTCCCTTTTCCCATTCTATTTTTATATCAATCTGTTTATCTATCACAAAGGTAGGCAATATCAGAAAAATAAAAAAGCCGCCGACAAACTTTTCCTCTTGTCGGCAGCTCAAAATCATGAATTCGAGAACTCTTTATTCCCCTTGCGCCTGAGCCGCTTCGTACTCGGCTTTCACATCCTCATAGAAGTGCGCCGAAGCTGATTGCATGTAAGGAACCAACCACAAGAGGCCGATGCCCAACGTCAAGATGCAAAGTAACCCCCAACCAATGAAGGTCAAGTACAAATAAAACAGGTCGAACTTATGCCCCTCCATCATCTTCATGCTTTTTTCAATGGCACCATTAAATTTCAATTCGGGATTATCCCGCAAGACAAAAGCCGTCATGGCATAAGAAAAAGACTTGATGATGCCCGGCACGATAAGCAACAAGGTCCAAAGAAACGTATAGATACCGGTGAGTATCATCGTCCCGGCCACACGGGTGTAATCGCGAAAACCCTCGAATAACTGCCCGACCTTATACTCGTCTCCACTACGCAAATTGTCGAGGAACAGCACAGATATGCTCCAACCAAGAGGTATCAGCACCAACTGTATAATGGAACCTACTCCATCATAAACTTTTAAGTCGATACTAGCCGGTAACACTCCCATAACCGCCAGATAAACCAACGTAACCATAACCGCGCCGCCCCATTTTCCAGAAAGCGACGCCCGGGCTGCAGCCCGCATTTCACTTGCACTTCTAATCATAATAATAGATTTTTTAATGAATAAATCAGTCCATCACCACCGTAGTCCATCCGTGCACATCGGGTTCGATGCCGTACTGGATATTACGCAGGTGGTGATATAACTGTGTACAAACCGGTCCCGGCTTGCCGTCTTTGCTGATAATATAGCTCTTCTTGTTCTCCAAATCGTCGATACGCTCGATGGGACTGATAACCGCAGCCGTACCGCATGCCCCGGCCTCTTCGAAAGTGGCCAGTTCTTCTTCCGGAATCTGGCGGCGTTCCACCGTCATGCCCATGTCTTCAGCCAACTGCATCAGGCTCTTGTTGGTGATGGAAGGCAAGATGGACGTGGACTTCGGTGTGACATACGTATTGTTCTTGATGCCGAAGAAATTGGCAGCCCCGCATTCGTCGATATATTTCTTTTCTTTCGCATCGAGGTAAAACTCGCAGGAGTACCCCAAATCGTGTGCCATCTTGTTCGCTTTCAAGCTCGCCGCATAGTTCCCACCTACTTTATAAATACCCGTTCCCAACGGTGCGGAACGGTCGAACTCGCGGATAATCACGTATGGATTGGTGGCGAAGCCTCCCTTGAAGTATGGTCCTACCGGCGTGACGAAAATCACGAAGAGGTATTCGTTGGCCGGATGCACGCCCACTTGGGCACCCGTGCCGATAAGCAGCGGACGGATGTACAACGTGGCACCGCTCTCGTATGGCGGAATGAAACGCTCGTTGAGCCGCACCACCTTCTTGACCATTTCCTCGAAACGTTCCGTAGTCAGTTCGGGCATCAGTATGCCACGGCACGTGCTCTGCAAACGCTTGGCATTCTCGTCCATGCGGAACACGCGCACCTTGCCGTCCGGACAACGGTAAGCTTTCAGCCCCTCAAAAGCTTCCTGCCCGTAGTGCAGGCAAGTAGCCGCCATGTGGATATTGAGGGTCTCCTCCGAACAAACTTCAATCTCTCCCCACTTCCCGTCGCGATAATAGCAACGTACGTTATAGTCTGTCTTCATATAGCCGAAAGACAGGTTCGCCCAATCGATTTCTTTCATCTTTTCCGTTTTTTAAATTTCATTCTGAAAGACAAAATTACAGAATTTTATTATTTTAAAGGCATTTTCCGCAAAGAATTTATCATTTAACAAGAAAAACGCCATACACCGGACGAAACCGGAACCGCCTCAGGCTTCTTTCTCGCCCGTTTCCAGTATTTTTTTGATTTCTTCGTCCGTCACGTAAAGCTTCTCGCGGCAGAACGCTACCAAGCGTTGAGCTTCCTTCAATTCCCCGGCCAACTGGTCGATGCCGGTCTCGTTTGACTCAATCCGGCGCACCAATTCTTCCAGACGCGCCATAGCCTCCTCGTATGACAAGTTTTCTTTCTTCATATACCTTATATTATTGTACGACCGAGCGTATCTCGCCTTCCGCCAAACGGGTCGTGATTTCTTCTCCTCCTTTCAGTTCCGAAGCCTTCCGCACCAACTTTCCACCGCAAAACGTCATGCTGTAGCCCCTCTTGAGCAACAGGACGGGGTCGGCCGCCTCGCATTTCTGCTGCAGGAGCTGCAAGCGGAATCGCTCACGCTCCATGCGCACGGGGATGCCGCGCCCCAACCGCCCGGCATACAGGTCGAGGCGATGGTGTTCGTCGGAAAGGCGTTGCCGGCCGGCATGGAACAGACATGCGGCCATCTGCTCCAACCTGCGCTCCCCACGGGTACGCACCTGCAGGGCTGCCGCCGACAACCGGGCGGACAAACGCTCCACGCGCAAACGCTCACCTTCCATGCGCCCCTTGGCCTGCTGTTGGATTTCGCGTGCCACAGCCTCCAGACGCGAGGCCGCCTCCAACTGGTGATGGATGAGGAACGCGGCGGCAGCCGTGGGAGTCTTTACCCGCGTATGGGCCACGAGGTCTATCACCGTGTCGTCGCGTTCATGCCCGATGCCGGTTATCACCGGTAAAGGAAACTGTGCACAAGCCGCTGCCAGCAAATAGGTGTCGAAACCGGACAAGTCACTGGTTGCCCCTCCGCCACGGATAATCACCACGGCATCCCACTCGTCCTGCCGGGCCATAACGGCATCCAACGCCGCCAACACCGATGATTCCACATGTTCGCCCTGCATCACGGCAGGGAAAAGCCGGACGGTGAAACGCAGGCGATAGTCATTGCGGAGCAACTGGTTGCAGAAATCACCGTAACCGGCGGCTGTGGCCGACGAAATGACGGCTATACGGTTGGCCAACATCGGCAAAGGCAGTTCCTTATTGTCGTTCAGGATGCCGTCCGCCTCCAAGCGTGCCAGAATCTCCCTGCGCAGACGCGCCATGTCGCCCAACGTATAGGCCGGATCGATGTCCGTCACGGTCAGCGAATAGCCATAAAGTTCATGAAAGGTGACCCCAACCTTGACCAAAACCTTCAGCCCCGGCGATAAAGTCCGCCCCGTCTCCCGTTCGAACATGGGTTTCAGCAGCCGGTACGTCCCGGCCCAAACCACACCGCGAGCTTTGGCCACCAAGTCACGGCCGTTCACGGACTTCTGCACGAACTCCAGATAACAATGGCCGTTGTAAGCCTCGCGTACCTCGCTCAGTTCGGCCTGCAACCAATATTCGGCCTGCAACGTACGTTCCAACGTGCCGCGCACCAACCCATTCAGTTCATATAGTGTCAATGCCTCCATCTCAGTCTTCCAAATAAGCTTGCAGCCCCCGTTGCGAACCGATGTAGGCACCGCCCACCATCTTGTCGCCGACGTAGAACACGGCAGACTGGCCGGGCGTCACCGCCGAAGCCTTCTCCTTGAAACGCACCAACCACAAATCCTCGCCGTCTCCTTCTTCCGGGAACCGGTTTTTCACTTGGCGTACACTGCACGGTATCGGACGGCTGCGATAACGGATGCGCACGGAAAGCTGCCCGTTGGCCCAATCGGCCTCGGACGAGATGCGCCCCCCGCAAACCAACATGGCACACGCCTCAAGATTTTCCGCATCGCCCAGCATCACCGTATTCTTCCGGGCATTCAGCCTCAACACGTAGGCCGGCTTGCCCAAGGCAATACCCAAGCCCTTACGCTGCCCCACCGTGAAATACGGAAAACCGCCGTGCGTGCCAATGACGCGCCCCCGCACGTCAACAAACTTGCCTTCGCCCACGCGCCGATCCAAGTCGGGCACTTGTTCCCGCAGAAACTCACGGTAATCCTTGTCTATGAAACAGACCTCCATCGACTCTCCGCCGCAGGCTTTCATCTCAAATCCCTTCCGTGCCAGATAGCCCCGCACGTCTTCCTTCCGCAGTGCGCCCAAAGGGAAAATACAGCGCGACAACACGTCCTGCCCCAGTCGCCAAAGGAAATAGGACTGGTCTTTCTTCCCGTCCACACCGCAATACAATCCGTAACGGCCGCCTTCTTCCTTCACCCTCACATAGTGTCCCGTGGCGATATAATCGCAACCCAACTTATCCGCCCACTCTGCCAACACGCGGAACTTGAACGCGGGATTGCACATCACACAGGGATTCGGCGTACGCCCGGCAAGATATTCATCCACAAAATTACGGACCACGATGTCCTTAAAGGCCGTCCGCTCGTCGGCTACGTAATGGGCGATACCCAAACGGGCGGCCAAAGCCCGGGCATCTTGTATGAAATCGGGATATTCTTGTCCCGTATCGGCAAACTGGCATGGCAGATCCCACACGCGCATCGTCACGCCCACCACTTCGTAGCCTTCGTCCAACAACTTCAGGCACACCGCCGAACTGTCGATGCCACCCGACATGCCGACCAATACCTTCTTTCTTTCATGTTCCATATCTGTTAGCGTGAAAGTCCTTTTACACAAAAGTACGAAGAAAAAAATAAAGTAAAGGAAAAACCAAGAATTATTTCTGCGTCCTCCGACGTACTGTGAGGATTTTTTACACCTCCGGAGGAAGCCGAATCATTCTGCTGAGAACGGAAAATCAATCTCAGCCAAACGAAAAATCAATCTCCTGAGATTGATTTTCAAATCTACTGAGATTAAAATTCGATTCTGCATCAAAATTTATTATACTGTATAACAACTACTTACTAAAACATCTATTCGGGATTCCATACCGACATGGTGTCAAGATTGTTCTATTTCAAAGAAAAGGCCGCTTTCCCTTGGAGGAAAACGGCCTTTAGTATCGTCTGACGGCTCGTGCCCAAGTTAGCTCAAGAAGCCCAACAACACACCGGCAGCCACAGCCGAGCCTATCACACCGGCCACATTCGGCCCCATGGCATGCATCAACAGGTAGTTCTTGGAATCGTATTCCAACCCCAGATTCTGCGAGATACGGGCAGCCATCGGCACGGCGGACACGCCCGCATTACCGATAAGCGGATTGATTTTCTTGTGTTTCGGCAAGAACAGGTTGAAGAACTTGACGAACAACACGCCCGAAGCTGTAGCGATGATAAAAGCCAAGGCCCCCAAAGCAAAAATCTTTATCGTGTCCATCGTCAAGAACTCGCTAGCCTGCGTGGAGCATCCCACCGTAAGGCCGAGCAACATGACGATGACATCGTTCAACGCACTACCGGCCGTCTTGGCCAAGCGAGTCGTCTTCGTACTTTCTTTCAACAGGTTACCGAAAAACAACATACCCAAAAGCGGGAGGCCGGAAGGCACGATGAAAGTCGTCATCAACAATCCCACGATAGGAAATATGATCTTCTCGGTCTGCGAAACCTGACGTGCGGGCTTCATGCGTATCACACGCTCCTTCTTCGTGGTGAGCAAGCGCATCAAAGGCGGCTGGATGACCGGCACCAAAGCCATGTAGGAATAGGCGCACACGGCTATGGCCCCCATCAGGTTCGGCGAGAGCTTGGAAGACAGGAAGATGGCCGTCGGCCCGTCGGCTCCGCCGATGATGGCGATGCCCGCCGCCTGGTTAGGCTCGAAACCCAAGGCCAAGGCTATCATGTAGGCCCCGAAGATACCGAATTGGGCGGCAGCACCGACCAACAAAAGCTTCGGGTTGGCTATCAACGCCGAGAAATCCGTCATGGCACCGATACCGAGGAATACCAAAGGCGGATACCATCCGGTCTTCACCCCCTGATAAAAAATGTTCAACACGGAATTATCCTCATACAGCCCGACTTCAAGCCCGACGGCTTTAAAAGGAATATTTCCCAAGATAATACCCAAACCGATAGGAATCAAAAGCAAAGGCTCGAAATCCTTCTTGATGGCCAACCACAAGAAGAACGCACCCACCAGTATCATGATCCAATTCCCCAACTCGGCATTTGCAAAGCCCGTATAGGTGAGGAAGTCGGATAATTTTGTTCCGATGAAATCAAATACTTCCATAGCCCTAACCGATTGTTACCAGAATTGCACCTTCACGCACCGAGTCGCCCTTGTTTACATGCACGGCCATTACCGTACCGTCGCACTCGGCATTGATATTGTTTTCCATCTTCATGGCTTCGAGCACCACCACGGTCTGTCCTTTCTTCACGGCTTGTCCCACGTTGACAGCCACGGCATTCACCGTGCCGGGCAGCGGGGCACGGACGGCCGTACCGTTCCCGACCGGGACTTCGGGCTGCGCTGCCGGTGCGGCAGCCGGAGTGACAGGGCCATGATGCACATGGGCTACCGGACGGATGACCGGCTTGTGGGTCAAATGCATCGGACGTTCCATCTCCACTTCAAAAGGAATCCCGTTGACTTCCACTTGAGCCATGTTCCCCTCCACATCGTTAATCTTCACCGTATATTCGGCACCCTTTACCTTATATTTATATTCTTTCATGATGATTCTTTTTTTGATTAGACTTTAACGTTTGATTTTATTCCGGCCACTCACGCATGGTGTAGCCCTTCGCATTCCATTCGGAGTGCTCTTCGGTATGGTAAGTCAGGACGTTGCTCTCCACGTCATGCACGTCTTCCTCATAATCGCGGAGTGCCATGGCAATGACAGCCATATAGACTTTCATGTCCACCCCTTTGGTCTCCATACCCTGTTTGGCCATGACGGCAGCTTTGTCAGCTTGGTCGCGCACCGCACGGATAGCCCGCACACGGGCCATCTTCGATACCAGTGTCACGGCATAGCCGAACAGGCGGAAAAAGACATAAAGGGCCAACAGGCACCCGAACACGACCCCCATCGCCATGATGGACATGGCAATGCCATACGGGTCTTTCTCTTTGAATTCCGCAACTTTGTCCTGCACTTTGCCCTGTCCGGCATTCGGTGCCCCGGGAGTCACCTCTTCCGCATCAAGCACCATCCAGACGTAAGCCTCACTATCAGAATCATACACCCGGGCGTATGACTGGTTTTCGGCCAAGGGCGGTACAGTGATGGAATCAAGCAACGTCTTGCCGTTTCCGTCAAACAAGGCGATGAAATTTTCCTCGCCTTCCTTTAACGTAAAGTTGGTGTGCAAAGTACCGAGATTCGTATGCCCGTCGGCAAAAAACACGATGCGCTGTTGGGCGGTCAAGTTCGTGCGTTCATCCCCTTTCGGTACGAGCGACATCAACTTGACACGTTCCGGCACGGAAAGGTCTTTGTTCAAAGCCTCACGATTCGTAGTCAGATAACAACTACGGATGTTGTTGGTTCCCCACGAAGTGTTGGCAATCTCAATCCAACCTGAACGCTCCCCGTATTCGTCAATGAGACCGTGCGTGTTGGTCACAACCACTTCATTGATTTTGAAGCTGAAGGCCCCCTGCCCGAAAGCAGCGGCCACAACCGTCAAACCAACAAGGATTCCTAAAAATCTTTTGTGTAACATCATCTTTATATTGGATTACAATGGAATATTCCCATGCTTCTTCACAGGGTTCAATAATTTCTTGGTCTGCAACTGGGCCAACGCACGAATGACACGGAAGCGCGTGTTGCGCGGCTCTATCACATCGTCGATGTAACCGTACTTGGCAGCCTGGTAAGGATTGGTAAAGAGTTTGTTATACTCGGCTTCCTTCTCTTCCAGGAAGGCTTTCGGGTCTTCGGCTTCCTTGGCATCCTTGGCGTACAATACGGCCACGGCCCCGGAAGCGCCCATCACCGCAATTTCCGCCGACGGCCAAGCATAATTGATGTCTCCACGCAGCTGCTTACAGCTCATCACGATATGGGATCCGCCATAGCTCTTGCGCAAGGTCACCGTCACCTTAGGCACGGTGGCTTCCCCGTAGGCATACAGCAACTTCGCCCCGTGCAATATCACGGCGTTGTACTCTTGCCCCGTACCCGGCAGGAAGCCCGGCACATCCACCAAGGTCACCAACGGAATGTTGAACGCATCGCAAAAACGCACGAAACGCGCCCCCTTGCGGCTGGCATTGCAGTCGAGCACGCCTGCATAGCACTTCGGTTGGTTGGCCACCACGCCCACGCTCTGCCCGTTGAAGCGGGCGAAGCCCACAATGATATTCTTGGCATAATCGGGCTGCACTTCAAAAAACTCACCATTGTCCACTATCGCTCCGATAACTTCGTACATGTCATACGCCTGATTCGGATTGTCCGGAATGATTTCATTGAGGAAATCCTCCAAACGGTCAATCGGGTCGGTACATTCCACCCGTGGTGCTTCCTCCATGTTGTTTTGAGGAATATAACTGATAAGGGTACGGATCATCTGCATGGCCTCTTCTTCCGTTTCGGCCGTGAAGTGCGTCACACCAGACTTCGTGGCATGCACGCTCGCGCCTCCCAAGTCTTCTTGCGACACATCCTCGCCAGTCACCGTCTTCACGACTTTCGGACCGGTCAGGAACATATAAGAGGTGTTCTCCATCATCAAAATAAAATCCGTCAGGGCCGGAGAATATACGGCACCGCCCGCACAAGGCCCGAAAATACCGGAAATCTGGGGAATCACACCGGATGCCTCAATGTTACGTTGGAAGATATTGGCATAACCACCCAAGGCGTTGATACCTTCTTGAATACGTGCTCCGCCCGAATCATTGATACCGATACAAGGTGCCCCCATTTTCATGGCCTGGTCCATCACCTTACAGATTTTCTCGGCCATGGTCTCAGACAAAGAGCCTCCGTTCACCGTGAAGTCCTGTGCAAACACATAAACCAAACGCCCGTCGATAGTACCGCTTCCGGTCACGACCCCGTCCCCCAAATATTGTTTCTTCTCCATGCCGAAGTTGGTGCAACGATGGAGCTTGAACATGTCCATTTCCTCGAAACTGCCTTCATCCAGCAACATGTCAATGCGTTCGCGAGCCGTATATTTCCCTCTCGCATGTTGTTTTTCTATGGCCTTCTCGCCTCCTCCCATGCGCGCTTTGGCACGGAGTTCCACTAATTCCTTGATTCTCTCTAACTGATTACTCATGATACTTAATATGATTTAAGAAACACTATCTGCTACCTGTCCGCCTCACTCTGGCGGTTGAGTATTGCCATGCTGCAACAAAGGTACTAAAAAAGAATTTCCATCAAGCCTTTTATGCGGAAAAAATTAGTCGAAAAAAGATAACCGGCCTTACGGGCTTTTTTCGTACCTTTGCCTTACTTAAATTAACTTAATATGTCGAATCACGCTTCACCATTAGATTTAGGAACTCTTCCCGTCAGCAAGCTACTTAAACAATATGCTTTCCCGGCCATCGTCGCCATGACGGCTTCTTCACTCTATAACATGGTGGACAGTATCTTCATCGGTCACGGCGTGGGGCCTTTGGCTATCTCCGGGTTGGCACTCACGTTCCCTTTCATGAACCTGTCCGCAGCGTTCGGAGCCATGGTCGGAATCGGAGCGTCGACCTTGATATCCGTGAGATTGGGACAACAAGACTACAAAGCCGCCCAAGACATTTTCGGCAACGTCGTCACCCTGACCCTGATCCTGGGTGTCTTGTTCAGCATCGTGGCATTGGTGTTCCTCGACCCGATCCTGAACTTTTTCGGTGCCAGCCCCGCCACATTACCTTATGCCAGAGAGTACATGGAAATTATATTGTTAGGTAACGTCATCACGCACAGTTTCTTCACGTTCAACGCCATCCTGCGTTCTACGGGCCATCCTCAACTGGCCATGAACGCTACCATCATGGCTGTGGTGGGAAACACCATCCTCAATCCTATTTTCATTTACGGGATGAACATGGGCATACGCGGCGCTGCCACGGCCACGATTCTGGCACAAATCGTCTCGTTGCTGTGGCAGGTGAGCGTCTTCCGCCGCCCCAAGGAGCTTATCCAGTTCAAACGTGGCATTTACCGCCTGAAAAAGAAAATCGTCAAGGATACTTTCGCCATCGGCATGTCTCCCTTCCTGATGAACAGTTGCGCTTGCCTCGTCGTAATCCTCATCAACCGCGGACTTGGACAATACGGGGGTGACTTGGCTATCGGTGCGTATGGTATCGTCAACCGCGTCTTGTTCATCTTCATCATGATTGTCATAGGATTAAACCAAGGCATGCAGCCCATCGCCGGATACAATTACGGTTCTCAGGACTACCATCGCGTACTCAAGGTATTGCGTTACACCCTGCTTTGGGGAACGTTGATTACCACAACCGGTTTCCTCATCGGGGAGTTGCTTCCGGAATTGTGTGTCCGTGCCTTTACAACAGACGAAGAACTGACCGACATAGCCGTGAAGGGTATGCGTATCGTAGTCATATTCTATCCTTTAATCGGCATGCAAATGGTCACGACCAACTTCTTCCAAAGCATCGGGCAGGCGAGCAAAAGTATTTTCCTGTCCCTGACACGGCAACTTTTGTTCCTCATCCCGCTGCTTCTGACATTGCCTCAGTTCTGGGGCGTAAAAGGAGTATGGTTGGCCATGCCCATATCCGATGCCATCGCATGTATAGTAGCCGGAATCATGTTAATCACAGCATATAGAAAATTTAAAAAATTAGCCGTATAACGTCATGAGAAAACATATCATTATCAATGTAGGACGCCAGTTAGGCAGCGGCGGACGCATCATCGGGAACCGCATTGCGGAAGATTTCAACATCAAGTTTTATGACAAGGAACTTTTGGACCTGGCTGCAAAAGAAAGCGGCTTCAATAAAAAGTTCTTCGAGCGCAATGATGAGCATAAAGGTTTCCTCAAAATACTTTTCAGCTCTTTTGCCCCCATCTTCGGTAGTAGCGACCCATACGCCAACCAACTCAGTGACGAATCGCTTTTCAAATTTCAAAGCGACGCCATCCGCAAGGCGGCCGAACAGGATTCTTGCGTGTTCGTAGGAAGATGTGCCGACTATATCCTGCGCGACTATCCCAACACCGTGAATGTCTTTATCACGGCCGACATGCCCGACCGAATCAAACGAGTCTGCGAGATGCTCCACATCACGGAAAAAGAGGCAGAAAAGAAATGTATAGAAGGAGACGAGAAACGTTCCGAATACTATAACTACTACAGTGCCAAGACTTGGGGAAGCGCAGCGTCCTATGACCTTTGCATCAATTCGTCTGCCTTAGGCATAGAAGCTACTGTCGACATAGTCGAAGACTTCATAGCCCAGAAGCTGAAACTATGAAGCGCATCGGATTGCTTTCGGACACCCACCGTTATTGGGACCGTAAATATCTGGAGTATTTTGAAGAATGCGATGAGATTTGGCATGCTGGAGACATCGGCTCCATGGAAGTGGTACAAAAATTGTCTGCATTCCGCCCTTTCAGGGCTGTATATGGAAACTGCGACGGTGAGGACATCCGTAAAATGTTCGGCGAGAAGCTCCGGTGGCGTTGCGAAGATGCCGAGGTGCTGATGACGCACATCGGAGGATACCCCGGCAAATATGCTCCCGACATACGAACGCAACTGTACAGTCATCCGCCTCATTTGTTCATCTGTGGGCATTCCCATATCCTAAAGGTTCAGTTCGACCCTAAATTAGGTTTGCTGCATATCAACCCGGGAGCTGCGGGCATCATGGGTTGGCACAAAGTACGTACGCTCGTACGTTTCACCGTAGAGGGGCAGACCTTCAAAGACTTGGAGGTGATAGAAATACCACGAACGGAAAGTTCATCCTGCATATTATAAAATCCGCATTATACGTATGGCGCCCGGTTTATCCAATAAACCGGGCGCCATACGTACAAATCTACCTGCACGGCATCAGAATGCCCCGCAAAGCAACAGTACAATCAACTGTGCCGTCAGAATGCGCAAGAACATCGTCAACGGGTAAACAGTAGAATAGCCCACAGCAGGAGCATCCGTACTGGATGCCTGATTGGCAAAAGCCAAGGCCGGGGGGTCGGTCGTGCTACCGGCTATCAATCCCATGATAGTGAAGTAGTTCAACTTGAAACGCATCCGGGCAATTATACCTATTATTAATATAGGTATCACAGTTATCAGGAAACCGGTCCACACATACGTCAGACCGTCACCGGCAACAACAGTCTCCACAAAATGCTCCCCGGCTTTTATCCCCACACTGGCCAGGAATAAAGCTAATCCGAACTCGCGCAACATGAAATTGGCACTTGTAGACACATACGTGACCAAACGGAACTTATAACCGAAACGGCCTATCAAAATGGCCACAATCAGCGGCCCTCCGGCCAAACCGAGCTTCACAGGCGTGGGCACGCCCGGGAAAGCAAACGGAATGCTTCCGAATATGATGCCGACCAGAATACCGACAAAAATCGTCACTAAGTTGGGATGATCCAAACGCTTCACGGAGTTACCCATCAGGCTCGCCACACGGTCGACTGCATCTTCCGGCCCAACCACGACAATCTTGTCGCCCACCTGCATACGCAAGTTACGGTCGGCGAAAAGGTTCATTCCGGAACGGGAAATACGCGTCACATTCACCCCATAGACAGAACTGAAATGCAACTGGCCGAAAGTCTTGCCGTTCATTTTCGGTTGAGTTACCACAATGCTCTTCGACACCATCGGCATGTCCTGCATGTCCCAGTCGATATATTCTTCCGGTCCGATAAAGGCACGGACAGCTTCCGCATCGTCTTCGGCACAAGTAATGAACAAGTGGTCGCCCAAATAAAACTTCGTATCCTTGGTCGGTATACTTACATGGCCGTCATGCAAGGCACGCGAACAAACATAATTGCGTCCCAAGAAATCGCGCACCTGCAGCAACGTCTTTTCATGCAGGGCCGTGTTCGTGACCTTCAAAGTCATCTTGTGAGGCTTGGCGTGCGGGTTTTCTGCCTGTTGCGCCAATATACGGTCTTCCTCGTCTTTCAACACGATACCGCAAATATAACGAATGGAAATAGTAGCAGCGATAATACCCACCACCCCGAGGGGATAGGCACAAGCATAACCTGAAGCTATCTGCGGAATGGCCTGCCCGTTCGCAAAGACCTGGGTCAACGCCTCCGTGGCCGCCCCCAATCCCGGCGTGTTTGTCACCGCACCGCAAAGTACCCCCACCATCATCGGCAAGTTACGCGGGTCGTTCGTATCAAACACACAAAAATACAAAACCAACATCACCAGGATGTTCAACGCCACGATGCCACAAGCCAACAGATTCAATGTCACACCACCTTTCTTGAAAGACTCGAAGAACCCCGGTCCCACCTGCAAGCCGATACAATACACAAACAGTATCAAACCGAAATCCTGCAAGAAATTCAACGTGGAGACAGGACCGGTAAATCCGAAATGTCCGGCCAAAATACCTGCAAACAACACGAACGTCACTCCTAATGAGATGCCGAAAAATTTAATTTTTCCCAAATAGACTCCCAAAGAAATTACCGCCGTGTACAACAAGACGATATGGGCAATGGAATTTGAATCAAACAGCAATTGCTCTAACCAATTCATCGCTTTACTTTAATTTTATATATAAATGATTTTTTAATTCTTCCTATTCGTCGGCAAAAGTACTCAAAAAAAGGACACCAACTGAGTTTTTCCATCTGATTTTTTGTACTTCTACAAAAGTTTTGTTACTTTTGTTCGATTGATAAAATTCTTTTTAACAGTATAGCTATGGCAGATAGTAAAGAAAAGCTTTTCTCTGACTTCATTGCACCTACGCGACAAGAATGGCTCGACAAAATCAACGTCGACCTCAAAGGTGCGGATTATCAGAAAAAAATGGTCTGGAGAACCAATGAAGGGTTCAGCGCAGAACCATTTTACCGAAAAGAAGATTTGGAAGGTATGGCGCAAACCCATGCACTTCCCGGCGAATTCCCCTATGTTAGAGGGAACAAGAAGGACAACAACCGTTGGTATGTCCGCCAAAACATCCGAGTGACCGCCCCAAAAGAAGCGAATGAAAAAGCACTCGACCTCCTGAATAAAGGAGTCACATCATTAGGGTTTAAAGTCCCGGCCAAAGAGTTGAACGCCACGTTCATCTCCACTTTATTGGAAGGAATCAAGGCCGATGCGGTGGAACTGAATTTCAGTACTTGTCAAGGTCATACCGTAGAATTAGCCCGTCTCCTGACGGCATACTACGATGAAAAAGGATATGACCGCGCCGCATTAGTGGGCAGCATCGACTTCGACCCGATGCAGAAGATACTGACCAAGGGCAAGGATACGACCGCCCTGTTGAACAGACTGGCGGAACTGGTCAATATCCTCGCACCGTTCCCGAAAATGCGTTGCGTTTGTATCAATGCCGACACGCTCTGCAACGCCGGTGCTTATATCTATCAGGAACTGGGCTATGCCCTGGCATGGGGGAACGAATACCTCAACCTGATGGTAGAGGCCGGTATCCCGGCAGCCCTTGCCGCCAAGAAAATCAAATTCAACTTCGGCATCAGCGGTGTCTATTTCATGGAAATCGCCAAGTTCCGTGCTGCACGCATGATGTGGGCCAACATCGTAAAACAATATAACCCGGTTTGTCCGCGCGAAGACTGCACCAACACGGGTGAGGATAAGTTCTGCAACTGTGCCTGCAAAATGTATGTCAACGCCACCACTTCCACTTACAACATGACGGTGTTCGACAGCTACGTGAACATGCTGCGCACGCAGACTGAGGCGATGAGTGCCGCATTGGCCAACGTAGACGCCATCGTAGTGACTCCGTTCGACACTCCATACGAGACTCCGACTGATTTTGCTGAACGTATCGCCCGCAACCAACAGCTGTTGTTGCAGGAAGAAAGCCACTTCGACAAAATCGTAGACGTGGCCGGTGGGTCATATTTCATCGAAACGCTCACCCGTTCGTTGGCAGAAGAAGCTTGGAAACTGTTCCTTACCGTAGAAGAAGAGGGCGGATTCCTTGCAGCCGCCAAGGCAGGCTGCATCCAAAAGGCCGTGAACGACACCAACGCCAAGCGTCATGCCAACGCAGGCAAGCGCAAGGAGTTCCTGCTCGGAACGAACCAATTCCCCAACTTCAACGAAAAGAGCGAAGGAAAAGCCCCATTGGCTGCCACATGCTGCTGCCACAGCCACGGTGACAGTTGCGAAAAACCGTTCGCCAAACTGGAAACAAGCCGTCTGGCTGCCGATTTCGAAACATTGCGCCTACAGACAGAACAAGCCGAAAAGCAGCCGGTGGCTTTCATGCTCACCATAGGCAACCTGGCCATGCGTCAGGCACGCGCCCAGTTCAGTTGCAACTTCCTGGCTTGCGCCGGCTACAAGGTGATAGACAATTTAGGTTTCCCAACCGTGGAAGAAGGCGTGGAAGCCGCCATGAAGGCAGGTGCCGACATCGTGGTGCTTTGCTCCAGCGATGACGAATACGCCGAATATGCCATCCCGGCTTTCAAAGCCGTGGACGGCCGTGCCATGTTTGTCGTGGCCGGTGCTCCGGTCTGCATGGAGGACTTGAAAGCCGCAGGTATCGAGAATTTCATCCACGTCCGTGTAGACCAACTCCAGACACTGAAAGAGTATAACGCAAAATTGGGAATCAAATGAGACAGAATTTTAAAGACATAAACATATTCTCCGGTTTCGGCCAAAAGAACGGCCAGGACTGGCAAAAAGAAAACGGTATCACCGCCAACTGGAAAACGCCCGAACAGATCGACATCCAGCCGGTGTACACCCAAGAGGATTTGGAAGGAATGGAGCATTTGGACTTTGCAGCCGGTATACCTCCGTTCCTGCGCGGCCCGTACAGCATGATGTACCCGTTCCGCCCGTGGACCATCCGCCAGTACGCCGGATTCTCCACCGCCGAGGAAAGTAACGCATTCTACCGCCGCAACTTGGCTAGCGGACAGAAAGGTTTGTCCGTGGCTTTCGACCTCCCGACACATCGTGGCTACGACCCAGACAACGAACGTGTGGTAGGCGACGTGGGCAAGGCCGGCGTGTCAATCTGTTCATTGGAGAACATGAAAGTGCTTTTCGAGGGAATCCCCTTGAACAAGATGTCCGTCTCCATGACGATGAACGGTGCCGTGCTCCCCATCCTGGCCTTTTACATCAACGCCGGACTGGAACAAGGCGCACAGTTGGAAGAAATGGCCGGAACCATCCAGAACGACATCCTGAAAGAATTCATGGTGCGCAACACCTATATTTATCCACCCGCCTTCTCAATGAAGATTATTGCCGACATCTTTGAGTACACTTCACAGAAGATGCCTAAGTTCAACTCCATTTCCATCTCCGGTTACCACATGCAGGAAGCCGGTGCCACGGCGGACATCGAGCTGGCCTACACATTGGCCGACGGTATGGACTACCTGCGCGCCGGAGTGAACGCCGGAATCGACATCGACGCATTCGCGCCTCGTTTGTCTTTCTTTTGGGCCATTGGCATGAACCATTTCATGGAGATTGCCAAGATGCGTGCGGCACGTTTGCTGTGGGCAAAAATCGTGAAAAGCTTTGGTGCGAAAAACCCGAAATCCATGGCGTTGCGTACCCACTCGCAGACTTCCGGTTGGTCGCTTACGGAACAGGACCCGTTCAACAACGTGGGACGTACGTGTATCGAGGCCATGGCAGCCGTTTTGGGGCACACCCAGTCGTTGCATACCAACTCGTTGGACGAAGCCATCGCCCTGCCGACGGATTTCTCGGCCCGTATCGCACGTAACACGCAGATATACATCCAGAACGAAACCCAAGTGTGCAAGCACATCGACCCATGGGCCGGTTCTTACTATGTGGAAACCCTGACGAACGAACTCGTCCACAAGGCTTGGGAACACATTCAGGAAATCGAGAAACTGGGCGGTATGGCCAAAGCCATTGAAACCGGTCTGCCCAAGATGCGTATCGAAGAGGCCGCAGCCCGTACACAGGCCCGTATCGACTCCGGCGCACAGACCATCGTGGGTGTGAACAAATACCGTTTGGACCACGAAGATCCAATCGACATCCTCGAAGTGGACAACACTGCCGTCCGCCTGCAACAGGAAGAAAACCTGAAGAAACTGAAAGCCGGACGGAACGAGGAAGAGGTGAAAAAGGCATTGGCCGCCATCACCGAATGCGTACGCGAGTTCAACGAAGGCAAGAAGAGCGAACACAACCTGCTCGACCTAGCCGTAAAGGCAGCCAGCGTACGTGCCACGTTAGGAGAGATTTCAGACGCTTGCGAGGCTATCGTAGGCCGATATAAAGCCGTAATCAGAACTATTTCACAAGTGTATTCATCAGAAAGTAAAGCAGACGCCGACTTCGCCGAAGCTTGCGAGTTGACGGAAGAGTTCGCCCGGCAGGAAGGCCGCCGGCCGCGTATCATGATTGCCAAGATGGGACAGGACGGCCACGACCGCGGGGCCAAGGTTTGTGCCACGGGTTATGCCGACTGCGGTTTCGATGTCGACATGGGACCGTTGTTCCAGACACCGGCCGAAGCTGCACGCCAAGCCGTAGAGAACGACGTGAACATCATGGGCGTAAGTTCGCTGGCAGCCGGACACAAGACCCTCATCCCGCAAGTCATCGAAGAGTTGAAGCGGTTGGGACGCGAGGACATCATGGTCATCGCAGGCGGTGTCATCCCGGCGCAGGACTACGACTTCCTGTACAAAGCAGGCGTAGCAGCCATCTTCGGCCCCGGAACCTCCGTAGCCAAAGCAGCCTGTGAAATGATGAAAATCCTTTTGGACAAAGAATAAATACCACTTAATTTTTTCTTCATGGCGGTCATTCCGGCTTAGGTCGGGGTGACCGTTTTCCATATCTAGAGCATGGGGTAGAAAAGAAGAAAGCATATAGTCGGACTCCTCGCTGAAAATCATGAATAGCCAAACACGAAACAGCCAACCACCCAATACAAGACCAAAAAACGTCCGGCAGAAATGGAAAACCATCCGGCACAAAAAGAACAAAAAGCCTCAAAGGAAAATATAGATAACTTATAAACAGTCATTTATACATTATGAATCATCAATAACAACCGGTCGCCCAACATCAGTTCCAGCGAACCGTTCGGCACAATATAACGGTCGCCCCGCTTAATCATAATAACCAGCGTTCCTTCCGGAAGCGACAGTTCGCGAATATGACGTCCCCGTTGCAGAAGCTCTTCCGTACAAAGCACTTCACGTAACGTGCTCCCGACATCCTCGGTCAGTTCGATACCGAAGTTGTTCTCTTTTTCCGGCAAGGGTTCCGTGAGGCCCAACTTACGCGCCACCCATGACAAGGACATGCCCTGAAAAAGCAAAGATATCAACGTGACGAAAAACACGATATTGAAAATCTGACTGGCACCGTCCACTTGCGCCATCACCGGATAGGTAGCGAAAATAATGGGAGCAGCCCCACGGATACCGACCCAGGAAATAAAAAGCTTGGATTTATTCGTGATTTTCCGTCCAAAAGGCAGAAGGCTTAACCATACGCTAAGCGGACGGGCCACAAAGGTCATAAAGACGCTGACCAGGACGGCCGTCAGCATGACGGGAAGCATCTCGTGGGGATTGACTAGCAGTCCCAACATGAGAAACATCACAATCTGGAGCAGCCATGTCATGCCATCGAGAAAAGTTCCTATTTCCTTCTTCTTGAACAGGCGGCTGTTGCCGATGACCATACCGGCAATATAAACCGCCAGATACCCATTGCCTTTCAGCAAATAGACCGAGCAATAAATGATGAAAATGAAACAAAGCACCATGATGGAATAAAGCTCGGCATTCTTCAGGCTCACACGGTTGATGAGCCATACGGACAAACGTCCCAACAGATACCCCCCGGCTATGCCGACTACAAACTGCAGCAGAAAAGACCACAGGATTTCCCAACCTGAAACTCCTCCGGCCTGCAGGCATTGTATCAGGATGATGGTCAACAGATAGGCCATCGGGTCATTGCTCCCGCTTTCGAGTTCCAACATCGGCTTAAGATTATGTTTCAGGTTGATTTGCTGCGAACGAAGGATGTTGAAGACGGAGGCGGAGTCGGTGGACGACATCGTGGCGGCCAGTAACAAGGAACCGATGAGGGTGAAACCGACGCCCGTATGCAGTTGCCAGCCGGAAACCCAATAGACGAACAATCCGCAAAAAAGCGTAGTCAGAAACACGCCGGAGGTAGCCAACATGACCCCCGGCGACAATACCGGACGGATGTCCTCCATCTTCGTGTCCATTCCTCCCGTGAAAAGAATGATACACAATGCCACCATACCGATATGCTGGGCCACCGACACATCGTCGAACTGTATGCCCAGACCGTCTGTGCCGAACAGCATGCCGGCCAACAAGAACATCAACAGGGTAGGGATACCGAAACGGTAACCGGTCTTGCTCATCAGGATACTACAGAAAATCAGAAAGGCGGATACAAGCAATCCTATTTCAATGGAAACATTCATAGTTACGGCTCTTGGAATTTAATTGTACAAAGATGAAAAAAATAACATTCTTCGTCAACCGTCCGTGCCGTAAAAAAACAAAAAAGATATTTCCGAGTGTAACCGTACAAAGTTTGTCCCCACAAAAAAAGGAGCCCGAAAGCTCCTTTTATCCTCATATCACTTCCTTTACAGACCGGGTTGACGGTCCAAGTAACTGCGAATGTCGGGCGAAGAAGGACGCAACATATTGGCATTCACAATCTTCCCCTCGGGATCGAGCAGGATGAAATGGGGAATACCGTCGGCCTTGTATGCCGTCTGGAAACGGCTTCCCGTACCCAAAAACAACTGCATTCCCGTCATCGGATGACTTTTCACCATCTTCAGCCAATCAGCCTTACGTGCATCCGTAGAAAGGCTCAGGAAGGTGATATTGCGCCCTTTGTATTCTTCTTCCAACTGCTTGAGGAAAGGCATCTCACGGCGACACGGACCGCACCACGTCGCCCAAAGGTCGATGTACACATATTTTCCCCTGAAATCAGCCACAGTGTATGACTTCCCGTCCACATCCCATGCCCGGAAATCGGGGGAAGGGTTACCCGGACGGGCCAAATCCCAAGCATCATATTTTTCTTTGAAGGCAGCCTGCAGTACGGGATCGGTCACGTAAGTGCCGTGCAGATTCAGCAATTCATCTATATTGCTGATGCCGTACTGTTCCACTTGCTCGATAGCCAACACGTTCAACAGTGCCTGTTTCACTTTGTCATCCTCGATATGGTCGGCAATATAGTTCATCATGCAAATAGTACGGTCGTATGGTGTCTTTGCTTCTTCTTTCTTGCAGCCGAACATTCGGGCTATCTCCTTCATATACTCACGATACTCTTTCAGTTCTACCAGGTTTTCGTCTGCCACAGCATACTTTTTAAGCGTATCGTAATAGGCTTCGTCCGGGCGGTAAGTGGTATCCTGAGCCACAAAAGGATGCCCCACAGCGTACATCATCAGCGAAGAAGCATAGGCATAACGGATGCGGCCGGTTTCGACGGCAACGAAACGCGGACTGACTTCGTCCAACTTCCATGCCTTCAATATACGCATCATGGACTCTTCTTTCTTGTCCACCAACGCGGCGTACTCATCAAATGGCAGGGCCATCTTCTCTTGCGGGACATCCAACAGGGTCACCTGATTCAGATACTTAAAGATTTTCTCTTTGCCTCCATCCGCTTCAAATTTTACGGTTCCCTTGAAATCAGCCCCGTCGAAGGAGATATGGATACGATCTCCGTCTTCCAAAAAAATATTTTTGCTGTCCATTCCATAAAACAGACTGGCATGTACGGCACCTATATGCTGAAAGGTATGACTACCGTGCCCGTTGTCGTCCAACGGAATCTCTACGATCGTAGTCTGATACACCACAACAACTGTCGAAGCCGTCTTATTTGCCACATCGACTGTCAACTGAATATCGGCCCGACTCTCTACGAACCCCAAAGCACAAAAGACAAACGTTAAAAAGGCTGTCTTAAACCACATATTATTTTTCATCATCTCATTCATTATTAATTATTGTTGATAAATTACTTTCTCGCGGTAAATCACGTCCACAATATCTGCAAAACCGGAGTATCGTTCCACCGGAACGGCATTCTGGAAATTGCCTTCATTCGTGAATCCGTCATAAATACGCAATGTACCCTCGCCCGTATCATTTTTCTTGCTGCCTACAATCAGGTCGTAAGAACGGTTGTCTGTGTCTTCTTGTTCCCACAGATAGAATTTCAAACAGGTGATTTCTTCTCCTTCTGGCAATTCGAACTGTAATTCTGCCGCCGGAGCCGCATTGGAAAAATTCACGCGATAGACCTTTCTACCCACGGCATAATACATAAATGTCTTCAGGGAACTGAACGCAAAGTGTGTGGCCCCGGCAATGTCGGTACAAGCAGACAAATCCACATAATAAGCTTTCTCATAGGCATAACCGTATTTGGCTTCGGCAAAAGAGTAAAGTTCATTGAGAATGATACCATACAAGAAACGTTGGTCGCCTTTACCCAACACGGCGTATGTCATTCCGTTACCGTCCTGATTACGGTCGTAGCGGGTATTCTCCATACAGATAAAGTCCATCCGGTCTGCTCTTTTCGGCCATGCGAAAAGCTCTTCATTCACTGTAGGGAAACCGTCGGCGGCCAATTCATCCATCGGCACGTCTCTCACATTATCCAATCCGATAGACGCGAACTCCGAAGCACAGACCACAAAACGGCGGTTATTCTTGTCCCACATCATAAAAGCCGGAATAAAAGGAGTCCCTTTGGCATTATAACCGACTGCCGGCTCTACATAAAAACCATTGGCTCGGACGGAACCGAACAACCCGTCGCCGGACAAAGTATTACAATAATACACACGTCCCGCAATATCGACAAACAACTTGCCTGGCCTGTGAGAAGCCAAGCAACGTACCGTACCGGTATACATTCCGTTACCGAACTCATAACCTATCATATAGGAGTCGTTCCACTGAAAATCGTTATTGCTCAAACGCGTAGTCCCACTACCGGCCACCAAATAGAAAGGCTCTTGCATCCCGGGGTCGCAAACCAGCTGGTAAGGTTGTAGCCAATCCTCCAACTCCGTCCCTTTCAACAAATCATAATACACATTATCCGTTTCCTTGATGTGCGACACCATGTCCAGACGCACACGCCCGTTGTCGGAGCACAATACCAACCACCCCAACGAAAGCGGCGTATCCACGTTCAACGTGGCCGACTTTTGATAATACAGCCCCGACGCCTTCTCCCTAATGGTCAGTACCAACTGATAGTTGCCCTGTGCAAGAGTCAATTCCACATCCAGATTCAAAGCCGTACCCAACACAACCGGTTCCTGGCTCCCGGCCTGGTCGTACGCCTTCCATTCATAAGTATAAGCATCCGGTACGAACTCTTTTGCTGCCACCTCCGGCTTTATGACGAAAGGTTCACGGGAAATGGCAGAATAAGCGTCATCGAACGAAATGTTCAAATCGTTCAAATCCCTGTAATCGTAATTCCCCTTATCTTCCGCACAGCTTTGCCATAAGAACGGCAACACCAACCATAGCAAACGGATATATTTCATTCTTTCCATATCATTCCATTTTAGTTATCAGAGGTTATGGGAGTAAAATCCAACAGTTGGCGATCATCCCCTTCGGCTGCCGGGTCCACCAATGCGTCTACATCCACCGTTCCTTGTTCATATCCCAACAATATATATAATTGCTTCGTCATATAAGTATCTATTTCCCTTTGCATGTACACCCATTTATTGAAAGGAATAGCCCCCTTCACATTATAGTCGGCACGATCCACCACATCGTCGAACAGCTTCCACATCAGACGTAACTTACGTTCTGAAAACTCGCCGACATACTCGGGAAGCCATCCGGCCGGAGGAGTAGAATAGAAGTCGGAAAAATCTATCCGGAACTTCAACATCTCGGTGTAAGGACGTTCCTCGCTTCCCGTAGAATCCCTCTCCAGAAACGTAGTGAAATACTCGTTAGCCGACAGTTCCAGATAAATGGACTTCAATTCCGTTTTAATGGCTTCCGTACGTTTCAAACGAACCACATAGGAAAACATGGAAGCATGAGCCGGTACCACCGCCGGTGTCAGCAACTCATAATCCACTCCTTCCTCGGCATTGTCCGACCAAACCTTGAGATTGACCGGACGATCGATATCAGCCTGCCTTCCAATGGTCTGTATGACTACCGGTACGTCGAGATACATCGTTTCGTCCGGCTCATAAACGAAAGTCAAAGTCGTCGTATCTACCAACACACTCCCCGAAGTCCGGTTATTAAAGTAAATTCCGTCGGGAGCACTATACAAATCCGGCGTACGTTCATCGCATGCACTCCACAAGCAAAGCGCAAGGCACATCGGAAACCATATTTTTAAATTCTTCATCATAACCTGTTTATTGTCTGTTGTCTGATTCCGTATCCGGTAAAGGAACTACAAAAAATTTCTCCGAAGCCGGGATGAATTCCGTAATAGGATCAAAAGTAATCAATACCGGTGAATAGTTCCGCTTATGATAGAAAAAGATTTGTCCCTCCCCATACAGCTCTCTCACGACCTCGTATCCCAAGAAACGCGGAGCATATTTAGATTCATCCATTTTCTCTACTCCACGGTGTTCCCGTAACTTATTCACCCAACTGCCCATAAGAGGGCATTCGCTCACCTCGTCGTAAAGGTCTGCAATAATCAGATACATTTCTCCCAACCGTATCATCGGAACGATGGTGTTCTCTATCTTCCCCACGTCGGTAATGTCCGCATACTTATAGAAATAGTAATCATTTCCGCTCTTTTTCCAGTTGGCAATGTAACGATAGTCGTCAGTAGACCCGCCGTAGTCCGTTCCGCCGCCGAAATAAGGCATCTCCAGAAGAGCCGGATCCATCCTGAGCACCGGCTTCGGGCTTCGATCCGGATCGTTGTTGTTCTTGAACATCAGATTACGGTTCACATTCGTCAGACCGAAAATCACTTCCGTAGCAAAAATGCGATCCACATTCTCCGGTGTCCCTAACACGTCCGCTTTATTCACAAACGGGAAATGCTGCGGGGCAATATTAATAATCCCTTCGGCATAGCTTTTAGCCTTGGCTTTATAGTCCTCCTGATGCTCATCCTTGTAACTGGATATATAGTGATATGCCCGCGCCAACAACGCCTGTACGGCATAATAATTAAGCCTCAACGTACGGTACTCCAAGAAATTGCTTCCCCCCGTCGTCGCATGATTGACCAAATGGTCCGTCGTCGTGATAATCGGGTCATCGGCCAACAGTTTTTCCGCTTCAGACAAATCCTCTATGACATGGCGCATCACTTCATTCCCCGGTAACAGTTCCTGCACCTGCAAGGTAGTGGATGTCTCATAGGGAATACTGGTCTTCGTCGGGTTCAGCTTATACACGGGACCGAACAGACGGAACATGTCGAAATGCAGCAAAGCCCTTAACGCCAACGCTTCTCCCCGAATCAAATTATAATTGTTGCCTGTAAAGACCGGCTTACGACTCTCCATCTGTTCCAATATCGTATTGCAATTACGAATCAATGCATACGCCTTGTCCCACGTATTGTCGAGTCTCGTACGCCAATACTCGGTAGTGAAGTTCCGGTTGTTCAAATCAATATAATCGCCCCAAGTCAATGGATCGGTACCGATCAGATAAGAACCTCCCATAATCTCCACCATTTCCACAGTAAGCGTCTGGCCATACAGCTCGTCTTTATTCAAATCAATATACACTCCGTTCAGCAATTTCTTGAAACCTTCTTCGGTGCTCAACAAATCACCTTCGGCCATGGTGTCGTAGGGCTTCACTTCAAGCCAGTCACTACATCCGGTCGTGAAAAACAGGCCGGAAAAAGACAATATGATATATTTTAAGATTTTCATAATTCCTATACCTTTAGAATACGGCTGAAACAGAGAATGACACAGTTCGCGCAAAAGGATAATCAATACCCCGTTCCGCTTTTACGGTAGACACCCTGAAGATGTCGTTCATGTTGGCCTGAAAAGTCAACGATGACAAACCCACCTTTTTAATGAAAGGTTGCGTGAATTCATATCCTACATTGAAGGACTCTCCGGCAAACGTATTCTCATCCATCACGAAACGGGAAGACTTGTCCGTTTTCTGCACTAAGGAGATACCCTTAAACTGCGCTTCCTGACCGGGTACGGACCAACGGTCATACAACGCACGCCGGTCCTGATTGTAGTTTATGTCACTCAAGTCGATATTCTCCACCTTATTATATAAGTCTGAGTTGAATATCTGCCCCCCGAGTTGGTAACGGAAATAAGCCCCGAACGAAAAGCCCTTGTAATAAAAGGTCGTTCCCAAGACCCCTTCCAATTTGGGCTGCGTGTCACCGACGACGACTTCGTCATTCACATCATAATCGAACGAATAACTACCGTCTTTCTTAATAAAAAGCTCTTTACCCGTAGCCGGGTCAATACCCGCCGAACGGACTGCCCAAATAGCCGTCGGGCTTCCTCCATCGTAATAACGCGTCGTCCCCGTCACCGAAGCCTGTCCGGCTTTGTTCAAGGCACTCAAAGAATTACCGATATGGGCGTACTTCGATTTATACGTCCGTGCATTCAAGCTGACGGTCCATTGTATCCCCTTTTCCAAATTATGGATAGGAGACACACGCAACGTAGCCTCCAGTCCATTCGTATTTTGCTGGCCGGCATTCATCGCTACGCTCTTTACGCCCACCGAACCCGGTGTCGTAATGACAGCCAACAGCGGGTCTGTGATTTTACGGAAGACATCCACCGTTACATTCAAACGATTGTCGAACATGGCTATATCCGTCCCTACCGTATAATTCAAAGTGTTCTGCCACTGAAGGTCCGGGTTTCCCAAAGCCGACATCAAAACACCCGCACCGAACACATTGGTCATCCATCCATTGAACTGATAAGTCGTGAAAGCCTGATAAGCGGAAAAGTTCTGATTACCGGGATTTCCGACGGATGCCCTCAACTTGAGCAGTTGGAACAGGTCCGTGCCGCCCATGAACTTTTCCTTATGAATGTTCCAACCTATACCCACCGACCACGTATCGCGGAAACGATGGCTCGCCCCGAACATGGAAGCTCCGTCGCGCCGATAGTTTACGTCGAGCAAATAACGGTTGTCATACGCATATCCGCCATTCAAATAGAAACTGGCCGCACGCGTGGTGCTTTCGGAATATGACGGTTTTCCACCATCCGGATAGCCATTGGCGAAAGAAGGTGCACCGAACTGGTCTTCGGTGAAGCCTATTGCCTTATAACCGTTACGGGTAGACTCCGTATTGGAAAAATTAAACCCGCCGACAAGATTGAGCATGTGGACTTCCCGGAACAGCTTGCCGTAAGTCACGGACAGGTCCCCTTCATACTTCATGACAGCGGTAGTGGAATGTTCGTACGAACCTTTTTCCGTATCGCTCATACTGTCGAAATCCGTATGCAACGGAGACAAGCGCGTTTCGGCCGTGGCCGTGGTTTTCGTCACTCCGAACTTGGCACGGGCACGCAAATCCGTCGTGGCAAACCATTCCGCAATGAAGTTATTCGTAAAGCCAAATTCATCCCCACGGTCGTAATTGTTCAGACGGGCATTCCAAAGCGGATTAGGGACTGGAGACTCGTCGTCATTCTCCGGGACATACAAATACTTGTCTACTCCGCCATCGGCATTGTACTTGCGGTAATAGGGATTAGCCAAAGCATATTCGGAGAACGAGACCACCGGGTCGGATGTCTCCAGATAATCAATCGTCAGCTTGTTACTGAACTGGAACTTCCCGGTACGGTAAATCAAATCCAGATTACCGGACAGGGTCTGGCGGCTCGACTCCTTCATCACGCCTTCCGTGTTCCCGTAAGTCAGCCCTAAGCCATACCTGATTTTCTCTTCTCCACCCTCGGCGTAAACATTATGTTTTTGCACGAAACCGGTACGCAACGGCTCGCTCAGCCAATAAGTATCCACCCCACGTGCCACTTCTTTCAAGCGTTCGTTCCTCAAGTTGTCCAACCTCAGTTGGTTTAACGGGTCGTTCGTCAAATCAGTATATAACCCGGCCAGTTCTTCAAACTTTATCTTTTCGCCAGCGTTCATCAGGTTATAATCCGTCAAGTCGGCCATCGTCAGAGAAAAGTCTCCTTTATAACTCAAGCGTAACCGTCCCTTCTCCGGCTTCACCGTCTCGATGACCACGACACCATTGGCCGCTTTGGAACCGTAAATAGCCGTGGAGGCCGCATCCTTCAATATTGTGACGGAAGCCACGCGGTTCATGTTCAAATCCGAGACCGTCTGCAAATCGGTTTCAAAACCGTCCAGTATGAACAAAGGCTGGTTCGGGTCCGTACCATACTCCTCTTTCAATCCCATGATGCTGCTCTTGCCGCGGATTTCGATGTCCGGCATGCGGTTAGGGTCAGAACCAAACTGGATGTTATCCGCGATTTTGAAAGATGGATCGAGGGTTTTCAAACTCTGCAAGACATTCTGTACCCCGATTTTTTTCAATTCCGGCCCCTCGAAAGTGGCAGCCGACCCTGTAAAGCTTTCCTTCTTACGTTGGTATATTCCCGTCACCACCACTTCGTTCATGGCCTTCGAGGCCGGAGCCATCACTACCTTCTTAAAACTTTCCGTATGGGATGCGTCCAATTCCCGCTCTAACTTTTCGTAGCCGATATAAGTAAAAACCACTTTATAACGTCCTTTGGGCAAAGTTAATGAATAAGCCCCTTCTATATCCGTCACCGTAATCACGTCCGTACCCAACACGCGAATGGAAACTCCAATCATGGTCTCCCCGGTCTCCTTGTCCACCACCACACCTTTTACCGTCATTTTTTCCGGACTTCCGACTGTTTCGGCACGAACCGCCCCTCCGACACCCGCACCGTTCTGTGCATAAAGCGCAGAGACCGACGAAAGCACCATAACAAAAACGAAAAGGGCAAACCGGGCACCGCAAGCCTTTAAACGGGAAAATACGATTCTCAAGTTTATTTTCATACTTCTTTCGTTATATATAAAAAAGCAGGACATTACTACTCCTGCCAACCATTTTATATTCCCTTTCTCCAACACTCTGGAAAAAGAAATATAAAACGAAGAGAAAGAAGCCTCACAAGACTTGGTCCCCTTCGTTTTACATGTATATCTTCAGGCTATTTCACTACAACTTTCGCTGTCTGATTGCCAAATTTCACCAGATACAGACCAGACTTCAGACCGTTAAATGCAGCTGTGGCTCCGTGTGCAGATGCCACCAACATACCCTGTGCGTCAAACACACAGATTTCGGCATCTTCCAACCCATCCACGCGAATCGAACCGTCTGAGCTATAAATTTTGACATCCTTGATACAACGGCTGCTAATGCTACTTCCTGTCTTCACAGCCTCACCGCCAACGACAGAGATTTGCAATGGCATTTCCATAACCTCATCGAATCCGTTGTCTAATACCAAATAGCCCGGAGTCACCAACTTGTCTTTTTCCACAAAAAAGAACGGAGCTTCGTTGGGATTATACCCACCTTCCTCTTCCGGTTGCGCCCCGAAACACATGCCATTGGCCAGTTTCATATCATGTGGCAATACCAATATGCCGCCATCGGCATAGAACTCAGCGGTCACATCCGTGTTTTCCACCCCGAACCAATTCCCTACGCTCACACCGGAAGGAACCGTTTCCGAGGTATTTCCCGTAATTTTCAGCTTAAAATTTTCAGACGCATCAGCCAACAAATTATTATCTACCCTCGTCGACGCGAAATCATACTCCCCGATCACATCGCTAAGATTATAGGAGACTTCCTCCTTGGTCATGGTATATGCAGAAGCGTAAGAAAGCATCCCCATAACACCGTTCTCCATATCCATAATGGTGACTTCTTCCAATGCATTCTGCGCCGTAATCTGTATTTTGCCGTCTTTCTCCGCCACCTGATAATTAAAGACAACAGTCCCTCCTGTAGATGCCGCATCCGCTACAGCCATTAAATTCATTCCCATCACAAACACTGCGGTTGGCGTTTCTCCCTTCAACGTGCCATCTTCCTGGTTATAGGTCAACGTCACACCCCCGCCATAACCGAAGAAACCGAGCACCTTCACTTCATTCTCTGATTCGCCCGGCAACACGGCCATATTATAATCTGTTGTGGCAGGAACCGGAGCCTCGCCCGCCGCTCCAGAAACCATGTCAACATAAGAGCATTCTCCACTAAATTTATAGCGGCCATACAAATCCTTAACCGAAGGGAAACCGGCAGCCGAAACCATTTCCACACCCAATGAAACAGCAAACAAGGCAATCAAAACTACCTTAAAAATAGAAGTAGATTTTCTCATAGACACACTTTTTTACATTAAAACAATGCAAAAATAATAAAAAAGAAAGAAAAGAAGAGGCTTCGGGCGTTTTTTAACTATAAAACAACCGCAAAAATACAATCCCAATCCTCAGACATCCTTGTATCCACTTGCAAATCGAAAGGCTTTCCCTGCATTTTTCCGGCAAAAAACACTATCTTTGTCCCGCTATAATGAAGAAGAGAAACGCATGATTGTATGTATCGCAGAGAAACCCAGTGTGGGTAAAGACATTGCCAAAGTGCTGGGCGCCACGCAAGACCACCGTAATTATTGGGAAGGCAACGGCTACCAGGTCACTTGGACTTTCGGTCATCTTTGCGAGCTGAAAGAACCGCACGAATATACTCCGCTCTGGAAAGCGTGGAGTCTTTCTTCATTACCTATGATTCCTCCCCGCTTCGGCATCAAGCTAAAAAGCGACAAGGGCATCGAAGAACAATTCCGGGTGATTGAGCGACTGATGCAGGCTGCCGACATGATCATCAACTGCGGAGATGCCGGACAGGAGGGGGAGCTGATACAACGTTGGGTCATGCAGAAGGCCGGTGCCCGATGCCCGGTGAAACGCCTCTGGATTTCGTCACTCACGGAAGAAGCCATCCGTGAGGGATTCAGCAACCTGAAAGACCAGAGCGAATACCAGTCGCTCTACGAAGCCGGACTGAGCCGCGCCATCGGTGACTGGACTTTGGGCATGAACGCCACGCGGCTCTACACGTTGAAATACGCACAGGGACGCCAGGTGCTGAGCATCGGACGGGTGCAGACTCCCACACTGGCTCTCATCGTCAACCGTCAACTGGAAATCGAAAACTTCAAGCCGGAACCTTATTGGGTACTGACCACCAACTACCGTGATACAGTCTTTACCGCTGTGTTGGAGCAAGACGAAGAGGAAACCGCAACGGCTTCTCAGGAAAAAGGTGCGAACGGCAACGGAAGCGGCAAGGCAAACGATGTGGCACGCCGGGGATTCACCTCGGAAGAAGAAGGACGGAAAGCCCTTGAACAAATCAAAGACGCACCGTTCACGATTACGTCCGTCACCAAGAAAAACGGAACGGAAGCCCCTCCCCGCTTGTACGACCTGACCTCGCTACAGGTGGAATGCAACCGCAAGTTTTCTTTCTCATCCGACCTGACCCTGCAACTCATCCAGTCGCTCTACGAAAAGAAAGTCACGACTTATCCGCGTGTGGACACCACTTTCCTGAGCGACGACATTTATCCGAAATGCAACGCCATCCTCAACGGTATAGCCGACGAATACGCCGCCTTGCTCCAACCCTTACGTGGCGCGGCGTTGAAAAAGAGCAAAAAGGTGTTCGACTCTTCCAAAGTCACCGACCACCATGCCATTATCCCTACAGGAGTAGCACCACACGGCTTGACACCGGACGAACAACGGGTATTCGACCTCGTGGCACGGCGTTTCATCGCAGCGTTCTACCCCGACTGTAAATTTGCCACCACCACCATCCTCGGCGAAACGGCCGACATCCCGTTCAAAGCCACCGGCAAACAAATTCTCTTGCCGGGCTGGCGGGACGTGTATGCACAGGAGGCCAAAACAGCGGAAACCTTGGCAAAAACCGCCGAGGAAGAACGCACGCTTCCCGCTTTCACAAAAGGCGAAAGCGGCCCTCACGTACCGGACTTGGCCGAAAAATGGACACAACCGCCCAAACCTTACACGGAAGCCACGCTCTTGCGCGCCATGGAGACTGCGGGTCGTCTGGTGGACGACGACGAATTGCGTGATGCCTTGAAAGAGAACGGTATCGGCCGGCCGTCCACCCGGGCCGCCATCATCCAGACCCTCTTCAAGCGGCATTATATCCGATTGGAACGGAAAAACCTGATAGCCACTCCCACGGGGGTGGAACTCATCAGCCTGATTCACGAAGAACTGCTCAAAAGTGCCGAGTTGACCGGCATCTGGGAACGCCGTCTGCGGTTGATTGAAAAGAAAACCTACGATGCCAAAACTTTTTTGGAAGAACTCAAGCAAATGGTAGCCGAAATCGTGCATACCGTCCTGGCGGACAACACCAACCGCCGCGTTGCGGAAACGAAAGAAGACAAGCCTGCACCCAAAGGGAAAAAGGGAACCGCGAAAGAAAAGCCGGCCAAAGCACCAAAAACGGCACGCCAAAAGCCGGTCGCCCCCCAAGCTGCCACCGCCCCGACCACGCCTCCTGCCCCAAAAGAAGGGGACCTCTGCCCGCTCTGCGGAAAGGGGCATATCATCAAAGGCAAGACCGCTTTCGGCTGTTCGGAATGGAAAAACGGATGTACTTTCCGCGCACCGTTGGAAATCTCTTCGTAAGCCACGTCCTTGCATACTGTACCGCCCCCTACACAAGTTTTTTGTGAAAACATCCTTCATCTTTCAGGATGCACTTTAACATCCTCATAACATTGATGTTATAAGCTGAAGGATGTTTCAGCCATCTTTCAGCCATGCTTCATTTCGTTCGGCAGAGACTGGAAAATCGCTTGGCGCAGAACGAAAAATCGTTCGGCTGAGATTGAAAAATCATTCGGCGCAGAACTTTTCATTGCTTTCTGCCATGAAGGGAAGCTGAAAGATGACTGAAACATCCTTCATTCCCTAATTTTCTATATAACAACCGCTTAGCGCACGACCTGAAAGATGAAGGATGTTTTCACAAAACCCTTGGGAAGAAAGCACGTAGGCAATAGCTGTTCTCTGCCAAATAAAGTCTTACCACAATCATCATGCGTTTTGCGGATAGAAACATTTCCAGTTCAAAGTATCGGTAGTATTTTTTCTCCCAAATCGGTCTTTAGGAATTTCGTTTTCTAATGACCGATTTGGGTTGAAACCAACAACGACAATCATTTCCAACGAATAGTGGTTCGTAGTGTATTGTTTGCCACCAGGGACAGTTATTCGATTTTTTCGAATAACTGCCGTCTCCTGCAATTCGCTGTCTGCAAATATTTTCGGTTCCAACGAAATACCATTCAAACGATATGATTTTCCATTCAAACCGTAAACTGCATCTATTACCCGTATATTACTTGGGTGATTTTGACGTGAATTGATGCTCCATCATCGATGGTTTTCGATGTTTTTTTACCGATTCAGATTATTAAACGCAAATTTTTAGCTAAAAGTTCTTGTAATTTATCTCTTTTTTTGTATATTTGCAAGTGTGAGAAGCAAAGTTTTCAAACAAATTCCTCACAAAAAATTTTTAGTTGTTCATTTTTGAATGACGGCAAATAGAGAAGATAATACTATTAAATAACTTAAAATTAATCTTTATGTTTAAATTAAAATTTTTAATGTTTGTATTAGCACTTACTATTACTGGTGGAGTGATGATCTTAACGCACAAGCAAGAATGTAAGTATTCAGATTTGATTTTGGAGGACATTGAAGCATTGTCTAATTGCGAATCCGTTGATAGTTATAAAAACGACGGACATTGCGTGCATGACAAGAACTACAATTATTTCTGTAAAGAACCCGGTCTTTTACAATCAAAAGATTGTAAACAAGGCGCATAACAGACCTGAAGTAAATGGTGGAGGAGGAAAACTCTTCCACTTAATTTATAAAAATAATATCATGAAAAAAGATTATATATCAATACTTGTATTGGTAGGCTTATTAAGTGCTTGCAAAAATCAACCGCAAGGTATACAACGTGAAGTTACCAATATCAGTGACAGTTCCATGGTAGATATCAACCATTACGATGTCAAAAAAATCCGTGTAGGCGATAACATTACCAATAAGCCAATGGCCTCCCAAATCATTTCAATGAATGGGAAGGAGAAATATGTAATGTTAGACGAATTTCACCTCTATATTTTTGATTGGGAACAAGGAATACTCGAAGATTCTGTTCCACTTCACCAATGCGGCATTCTTAGGAACTGTTCAGGATTTAATTATATAAATCCGGATTCTATTATCATTTACAATGATGGCAAGAAAACTGTTTTTTTAATTGACTCGAACGGAAATATTCAAAAACGTTGGAATATTCCCCGAAGTGATAATTATACACAATGGGTATCTTCCGTAGATGCACTGAACGGAACGCGTATTGAATCCGACCATGAAAAGTTTCTGTTTTCAGGAAGCATATTAGGTTCGCTCAGCCAAGCAAAAGGGGTGACCATCCCCGTCTCGGAATGCCTCTATAAGGAATCAGGCGAATGGAAACCTATTGCTTATTATCCTGATTTGTATATGCAATATAATTGGGGAGGATATTACTTAAATTGTACATACGTAGCCAAAGATTCAAAAGGCCGCTACCTGTATAGTTTCCCTATATTAGATAAAGTATTGCGTTATAATAATGATTTTTCATCTTGCGATACCATACCTATGAAAAGCCGGTACGATAAGGGCATTGAGGAATTTGCATTTGACACTTCAGAAGAAGATGAAATCAATGAAATCCGTTATTATATCAGCCAGACCTCTTATTCCAACATTATGTATGACCCATACCGGAACATATATTTGAGATTTGCAGAACACCCTTTACTGGACTGGAGCGAGAAAGGAGCGTTTTGCAAACCGTTCTCCATCGTCGCATCGGATACGGAGGGAGAAATCTTATCGGAAAGCAGCATCTCAACGGATTACAAAAAGTTCCATTTCCAAAACATACACGTTTGCAAAGAGGGGATTGCCATTGCCATGGAAAATCCCGACGAGAACCACATCTATTTTGCTTGTATTAAAATTAACAAACAATGAAGTATCTGGTATTTCTATTCGGATGTTTTTTATTAGCGGGCTGTCATGACAGAACGAATATAACAGCCTTGTCAAAAGAATATTTCAAAAAAGAGAATGTGGCCTTTAACCCACAATGGACTTGTTGTTACATTATCCCTGGAGGAGGATGCTCCGGCTGCATCACGTCAGGAATTCACTTCCTTATAGAGAATAAAAAGCATTTTTCACATGACCAAGAAAAGAATGTGGTTGTATTTACAAGTGTTTTATCCCCAAAGATGTTAAAACGAAGCCTAAAAAATGTAAAACTAGAGGATTTTAATTTCATTATTGACACAACTAACGTCTATACAGTTGATTTTAAAGACCATATATATCCTCTTATCATATATTTAGAGAATGGAAAGATTGTACAAGTAGACAAACAATCGCCCGAAACAAACGCCTTAACAAAATTAGTGGAACACCTAAACCAACAGTCCAATGAATAAATTCTATTTTCTCTTGTTGTGCCCTTTTTTCATGTACGCATGTAGCCGACAAAAAGGCGGAAATACAATAGATTTGACCGGCATAGGACAAAAGGAATTAGTTGTTCCGGCAGAAAGCATTTACTCTTCCATAAAATTCATTCCGCTTGAAACCCACGAGAAAAGCATCTTGAGCAGCCCAAACGTGTTTGGAATGGACAGTGACAACGTACTGGTTTGGGACCAAGACGAGATTCTGAGATTCGACACCCATGGGAAATTCTTGAACCGTGTGGGACGGTTGGGAAGAGGACACGGAGAGCATGGACGTATCAACTCCGCTAATTATGATGAAAATGAGAAAAGAATCTATGTCGGAAACATGGGAGGCTTTATCTACAAATACGACCTTGAAGGTAACTATATTGGACAATTCAAAATATCCGAGAACAACGAAATCCTCCAGACTGTCAGATTCAACAAACAGTTGGATGCCTTGGTTTGCGAGACGAGGAAGTATTCTGGCGAAGGATTGCAAGTAAACCTCCGTGTCGTATCGCCAGACGGGGCTGAAAAAGGAACATATCTTGTATATAAAGACCATGAACAGGTTTCCCGTAGTATGACAAGAACCGGCATGCTTCGCAATACTTCGGAGGGTATCATGTTCATGTTGCCTTTCGACGACAAAGTGACTTTACTCACCCAACAAGGCATCATAGATACATTGACGATGGACAGAGACAATTTTCGTCCAAGCAGGAAGCTATGTGAAAACTGGGATTACTCGGACGAACTTTACAGGACAAAATACCAAATCGACAACATTGTGGTTACAGATAAATACTTTTATTTAACCGTGACCATGAACAAGGAGCAGTGCGACCTACTGATAGACCGCCACTCGCATGCTTTTATCCACGATAAGAAGTATGCATACGGTAGTGAATCGGAACACCTTTCTTTAAAAGGATTCAAGAATGTAAGTTTTTGGCCTTGGGTGGCATTCGATAATAAAGCAGTAGACTTACTGCCCATAGACAGGTTTGACAACGACGACTTGGAAGTTTTAAAGAAAACAGCGGTAAACGATTACCCATTGAACGATATGTCCAACCCCATCTTAGTTATCGCAGAAGAACGACGAACAATGGTTAAACTGTATTAAAAAAACAGACATTCGCGTGTAAACAGCACACTCTTCATGCCTTATTTATATAATTTTGAAGAGAATTTCAACCCAATAACTTTTAATCACTTAAACCATGAACAGTACTCGTATCAGCAAACTGATTCTTAGTTTACTTTTTGTATGCTTGTGGACCACAAGCCGTGCACAAACTTTCCCTCGCCTGCTTCTGGGCGGGGATTACCCTGACCCGTCCATCATCCGGGAAGGAAAAGACTTCTACATGACGAACTCATCTTTCAATTATGCGCCGGGACTGCTCGTCTGGCACTCTACCGACTTGGTGAACTGGACACCCATAGCCCGTGCGCTCCATGCCCTCGACGGTTCGGTCTACGCCCCAGACTTGGTGAAGTACAAAGGGCGTTACTATATCTACTATCCTGCTGCCGGATCCAACTATGTGGTCTATGCCGATGACATCCGCGGCCCGTGGAGCCAACCGGTGAAACTCGACCTGACGGGCATCGACCCCGGACATGTAGTGGGCGAAGACGGCAAACGGTATTTATATGTGGACAAAGGTGCCATAGCCCCGTTGAGCGACGACGGGCTGAAAGTGACGGGGCCGAAAAAGACCGTCTACGAAGGTTGGCGGTTCCCAAAAGAATGGAAAACAGAAGGCAACGGCGACATGTTCCTCGAAGGTCCGAAGCTGTTGCACAAGGACGGTTATTATTATATGGTATCGGCTGAAGGCGGCACGGCCGGACCGGCCACGAGCCACATGGTGGTCGTGGCACGTTCCAAAAGCGTGTTCGGCCCGTGGGAGAACTCCCCCTACAACCCTTTGGTGCATACCTACAATGCAAGCGACCCTTGGTGGTCGAAAGGACACGGTACGCTCATCGACGATGCCGAAGGGAACTGGTGGGTGGTGTACCATGCTTACGCACAAGGTTACCACACGTTGGGTCGCCAGACGCTGATAGACCCGGTGGAATGGACGGCCGACGGATGGGTCAAGCTGCGGCATGACGCCCGTCCGCTCCCCGCACAAGCCCCTGAAAAACACGGGTTGGAACTCTCGGACGATTTCACGGGCAAGCAACTCGGCCTGCAATGGACCTTTTGGAAGGAATACGCCACCGAAAGCCTCTCGTTCGGCAAGGATGGCATGAGCGTCAAAGCCAAAGGCAAGACTCCGGCAGACGGACGGCTGCTCATGGTTACGGCCACCGACAAGAACTATGAACTCACTACGGAAATCACTCTCGGAAAAGGAAACACGGGCGGCCTGCTCTTGTTCTATGACGAGAAGGCATACGCCGGTGTCGCTTCGGACGGAAAGACGTTCACGATATACCGCAACGGGGAAAAAGCCGAAACCATGCCATCCGATTACCACAAGCATTTCCACCTCCGACTGCTCAACCGTGCCAACCGCGTGACCCTCTCTGCCAGCAAGGACGGGAAGTCATGGGAGGAACTGGCCACGGGTATCGACGTGTCGGGACTTCATCACAACAACTACGGTGGGTTCTATGCCCTTCGTCCGGCACTCCTGTCCGCAGGAAAAGGACGTACTACTTTCCGCAACTTCACCTACCGTGACGCCACACCGCAAGAAAAAGACATGGCGGCCTACCTTATGGTATTCCATCAGGACGAAGACCACTGCCTGCATGCAGCAATCAGCCGCGACGGTTATACGTTTACTGCCCTGAACGACGGCAAGCCCATTATCGCAGGCGACACGATTGCCGACCAGAAAGGTATCCGCGACCCGCATATCTACCGTGGCCCGGACGGCGGCTTCTACTTGGCCATGACCGACTTGCATATTTATGCGCAACGCGAAGGCTACCGTGACACGGAATGGGAGCGCGACGGCGGCCAATACGGTTGGGGCAACAACCGTGGCTTGGTGCTGATGAAATCGTTCGACCTCATCCATTGGACGCGCACCAACATACGTTTCGACCAGATGTCCAAGGAATTTGCACAAATTGGATGCGCTTGGGCACCGGAAACGGTCTACGACCCCGTCACGGGACGGATGATGATTTATTTCACCATGCGGTTCGGCAACGAGCAGAACAGGCTCTATTATGTCTACGTAAACCAAGATTTCAACCGTATCGAGAGCATTCCGCAAATCTTGTTTGAATACCCCTCTGGAGCGTCTGCCATCGACGGCGACATCACCCCGATATGGAACGAGAAACGGCAAAAAATGGAATACCACCTGTTCTACGTGGCGCATGAATCCGGTTCGGGCATCAAACAGGCGGTTTCCGACCGTATCGACGGAGGCTACCGGTTCGACCCGCGTTGGATAGACTTTGAGCCGGTGGCCTGCGAGGCGCCTAACGTCTGGAAACGCATCGGTGAAGACAAATGGGTACTCATGTACGACATCTTCGGCATCAACCCACATAACTTCGGTTTTGTAGAAACCAGCGACTTCGTACACTTCAAAAACTTGGGACGCTTCAACGAAGGCGTGATGAAGACCACCAACTTCCGGTCGCCCAAGCACGGTGCAGTCATCCATCTGACAAAGGAAGAGGCAGACCGTCTCGAAGATTACTGGAACAACCAGAAACACTGAAAAAATCCTCCTTCCTGCGCGGACTTCCACTTCCATAGGTAAACTACAACGGAACCGTCTGCGCAACCTAAGCCATGGAATACGGTTTTCTCATTTATCCGTATCCGTGGCTTTCCTTTATCTTAACCATCTTTAATATTTTAGGACGAGTAATTCGCCGTCCTTATTCGTATATACACAAAAGAGACTTATTATCATTACTTAATTTACACTTATGAACAATGACATGAAAAGCAAAAGAAAAAAACTTTGCATGCTGTTAGCATCCTGCCTCGCAGCATGTACAGGCACCGGACTTCACGCACAGGAAGACGGGTTACGGCTGCACTTCGACTTCGAACAAGTGAACGGAACTTCCGTCACGGACGCTTCCACGTCCGGCATCACAGCTACGCTGAAAAATGGTGCCAAGGTGGAAGAAATGGGTAAATACCACGTGCTCAATTTGGGCAACCAGTCTGGCTATCTCGATTTGAGCGAGAAAACGGGCACACTATTCAAAAACATGGATGCTTACACCATTTCCATGTACTACCGCGTAGACGAAAACGCCTCGCTTTCCGGCGCGGGATTCTTCCTTTGGTCTTTCTCCACATCCATGGCTTGTACCGCCTCTGAAGGAAAATATTCGGCCTACCGCTTGAACGCACAACGGTTTGCCAACTCCACAGGTGGTTATCAACACGAAACGGGTATTGAAATCGGAGGAGAATCGGAAAAAGGCCAGTGGATACACGTCCTTTATACACAAAACGGAAAGAACGGCACGCTTTATCTTAACGGTGTACGCAAAGGGTCAAACAGTTCGATGCCTGCCAACTCGGAAAACTTCAATGCCTCCATTCCTTACGTATGGATTGGACGTGCTCCTTTTTCCGCAGACAATTACTTGAAACAAACCCTCGTGAGCGACATCAGACTTTACGGCAAAGTATTGGGCACGGCGGAAATCAACGCCCTCTCACAAATCACCGAAGATTTGGAGCATGAATTCCGCTATGGTACCCCCGGCGATTTCACAGCCCTGCGGACCGCCATCCGGGAAGCAGAAGATTTCTTGGCCGGACATGCTGCAATTTATCCGGAAGCTGCCGTGGCGATTTACCTGGATGAAATCAACATGGCCAAAACCCTCGCTGAAGAAGGAAAAGTGAACCAAAACGTCATTGACAAACAAATCAAAGCCTTGGCCGCAGCACAGAACACGTTGAAAGCCACTGACGGATTTGAATTCGATGACGAGGATGTCGTGGAAGGCTATGATACGGACAAAGGATTCCGACATCCCGGTGCGCTCCACACCGATGAGGACTTTGAACGCATACGGCAACAGTTGAAGGACGGCAACGCAAAAGTCATAGCCGCATACAATGTACTGAAAAACGCGGCTTATTCACAATCCAATGCCGCCACCTATCCCGTTGAAACCATTGTCCGTGGCGGAGGAGTAGGGGAAAACTATATCAACGCCGCACGCGGTGCCACCATCGCTTACCAGAATGCGCTTCGTTGGAAAATAGACAGGTCGGAAGAACACGCCCGCCACGCCGTAGACGTCCTTATGGCTTGGGCACGCACGACGAAAGCCATCGGCGGAGACTCCAATTATGCGTTGGCAGCCGGACTATACGGTTATGCTTTTGCCAACGCAGCCGAACTGGTACGCGACTACGAGGGTTGGAATGCAGAAGACTTTGCAGAGTTCAAACGATGGATGCTCAATGTGTGGTATCCTTCTTGTATAGGATTCCTACGTGGCCGAAACGGCACATGGGAAAACTCCGGAGGATGGGGGAAGTGCCCTGGGCATTATTGGTCGAACTGGGGATTGTGCAACGTATTGGCCGTAATGAGCATCGGCATCCTTTGTGATGACGTGTTCCTTTATAACCAAGGCCTTTCTTTCTACAAATACGACCAAGTAGGTACTTTCGTAGACCCACGTACAGCCAACCCGATTTTGAATGACGGACTGACGGAATTCATAGGCAATCTGGTGGTCACGACACAAAATTCGGAGCTGGAAACAGGTGCGTACGGAAAATTGGGACAGATGCAGGAAAGCGGTCGCGACATCGGTCACGCTGCCATGGCTGCAGGATTGGCTGTGGATGTGGCACACATCGGATGGAACCAAGGAGACGACCTGTTTTCCTACATGGACAACCGTCTGGCCGCCGGCATCGAATATTTGGCGGCACAGACGCAAAGCGTGCCTAACTTGCCTTGGACCGACTATCATTATGCCGACCGGGGATTAGCTTGGTGGGACAACCGGTCGTGGCTACAAAAATCACCGGCACTGGGAGAACAAATTCGTCCGTACTGGGGCACCGTCATCGGACATTACGAGGGCATCAAAGGCGTGAAAATGCCTTTCTCTGAAATGGCTTACGAAAAAATGGGTATTGACGGAGGCGGACAGGGCAGTGTCAGCGGAGGATACGACCACATGGGCTATTCCGTGCTGATGAACACCCGAGACTTCGCGCAACCTGACCAAGTGCCCACACCCCTCACCCCTGTCATGGAATATAATGGAACAACAGTACCCCACAACGAACTTGGCGGGCTTACCAACACCTATGCCATAGCACCGACCAACGCCCTCCCGGTTGGCACTATCGTCACGCTGAAGCCCCAACTTCCGGTTGGCACGGCAGACACCGGGAAATGGAAATGGAACAACGGAGAGACATCCAAGGACATTACGATTGTGGCGAACAAGAGCGGTGTATGGCGCGTGACTTACACCAATGAAAAAGGCGTGGAAAGCGAACAGGCGTTCACCATTGCCGTAGCAGGAGATTGCGAAGAAAGCGACATTATACCTTTTATTACTGCCAATGGAAACAAATTGCAAACCCGCACGGTCAACATCCTATACGGCAACCCCGTAACCCTCGAAGTCCAAGCAAAGATGGGTTGGGGATATTACACATGGGAAAACGGAGCCACCGGTCCGTCCATCACTTTGCCGAACGTGACAACTAGCCGGAACGTATCCGTATTATTCATCGGACAAGGTGGACGGAAACAAAAGGTGACATTCCATATCAACGTGCAAATTGCCCGTCCGGACATCACTGTCAACGGAGGACGCTACACGGACTCCTCCATGGCCATAGTGGAACAAGGGGACAACGTGACCCTTTCTGTCACCCCATCCGACTTCATGGTGAACGGAAGTTACCTATGGAACGACGATTCGACAGGAGACGAACTTGTAATCAACGACATACAGACTTCCGGGACGTATAGCCTTTCTTATACGGCAGGAAACCACTCCACCACCCTCAACTATCAAATTTATGTAAAAGACAACAATTACCGAACTATCCCGGTCGGCTATTATTATATCCGACACAGAGGATATGACACTTACCTGACCAACCATGGGAACGGCACGGCCCCATCCTTTGAACCCAAAGAAGGAGAAGAGAACAAAGCCCAGCAATGGTATGTGGACAACAGGCCGCCTTCCACGGCGTGCGGTTTCATGTCTTTACTGGACCAAGCCTATCTGAAAGATGACGGGACATGGAAAACAACATCCACAAGGATGTTCCGCCTCAGCGGAGCCAAAGGCATAACACCCCTGGCCATACAGAAATCCGCACGCTCGGGTAAAATATTCTGGAATGTGGACGAAAACGGGAAAATAAATTTTGCTGCAACAGAGGAGCCTAACGATTATCCTTTTGAATTTATTCCCATAGGAGGGAGCAGCATTCCTGAAATCCAAACGGGAAACCATACCGTCATACGTAAACTCTACTATACATTAGACGGCATACGAACTACCAATTTGCAGAAAGGCATTTATATCCGACAGACACTGTTCAACGACGGCACCATGAAACAAGAAAAGGTTGTCATTCGTTAGCGTTCCGTCTATCTGACAAGACACCCTCAAAAAGATACTCCTGAATCCATTTCGGTTCAAAAAAATCCGTTAGTTCCAACGGTAAATGAAATAAAAAAATTATATTTGCATACCGAATGGAATATGAAAAAATGGATTTCTCTTTTTGGGGGTATTTTTGTAACGTTATGGCTCGCAAGCTGTAGCGCGGAAAGCAATGTGAAAAAGGGGGATAAATTCTATGCCATAGGAGAATACTTCGAAGCGGCAGCCGAATACCGTAAAGCCTATATGCGCACCAAACCCAAGGAACGCGCCAAGAGGGGCGAACGGGCCTACAAAGCTGCGGACTGCTACCGGCGCATCAATTATACTTCACGGGCCATCGGATCATACCAAAATGCAGCACGATACAACTACCCGGACAGCATCGTTTATTTTTATTTGGCTGAAATGCAACGCAAAAACGGCGATTATAAAAAGGCGTTGCAGAATTATGAGATTTACCTTCAGTACAAACCAAACGACGTATTGGCACGTCACGGACTACAGGGCTGTACCATGGCACCCATCTGGAAACAGAAACCGACACTGTATTCGATAAGGAAAGAACCGCTACTCAATGCCCGACGCTCGGACTATTGCCCGATGTTGGCAGGTGATGACATGGACATGCTGTATCTGACTTCCACACGCCCACAGGCAACAGGCAACGAACTGAGCGGCATTACGGGTATCAAGTCCGGTGATATCTTTATCTCCAGAAAAGACGATAAAGGGAAATGGCAGGCACCGGAACTGGTAGAATCCGAAGTAAACAGCGAATACGATGAAGGAGCCTGCGCCTTTTCGCCGGACGGCAAAACAATGTATTTCACCCGTTGCACGCATGACCCCGAATATCCACGATATGCACAAATTTATACCTCGGAACGCACGGATGCCAGTTGGAGTGCACCCAAATTATTGGAAATCACAAAAGACACTTTATCCTCCTTTGCCCATCCTACCGTATCGCCGGATGGCAGATGGCTGTATTTCGTATCCGACATGCCGGGAGGATTAGGAGGCTTGGACATCTGGCGAATAGAAATAGGAGAACATGGATTAGGCGGAGTGGATAATCTCGGCGAACCCATCAATACTCCGGGGAATGAAATGTTCCCTTCATTCCGTCCGAACGGAGATTTGTATTTTTCCTCCGACGGACACGTTGGCATGGGCGGATTAGACTTATTCAAGGCCGAACAGGACAGTGCGGGTACATGGACCGTAGAAAACCTGAAATATCCGATGAATTCGCAAGGAGATGATTTTGCCATGACTTTTGACGGACTGCACAACCGGGGATTTTTCAGCACCAACCGGGGAGATGCCCGAGGGTGGGACCACATCATGAGTTTCGAATGCCCGGAAGTATTGCTTACGGTCAAAGGATGGGTCTACGAAAAAGACGGCTATGAACTGCCGGAAGGCCTGGTTTACATGGTGGGCAACGACGGGACAAACTTGAAACTGAGCGTGAAAGGAGACGGTTCTTTTACCCAAGAAATCCAACCCAATGTAGACTATGTACTCTTAGGTACGTGCAAGGGATTCCTGAACCATAAAGAACAACTGCGAGTGGACACTAGCAGCATAAGCAAAGAATACGTACTTCAGTTCGAACTGGCTTCCATCACAGCTCCCGTACTGGTAGACAATGTATTTTACGCCTTCGACAGTGCGGAACTCACGGACTCTTCTACTCTTGCACTGGACTCCCTCGTCACGCTCATGGAAGACAACCCGAACATCACGATTGAACTCAGCTCGCATTGCGACTACCGGGGAAGGGATGAATACAATATCCGCCTCTCCCAACGCCGGGCAGAATCAGTGGTGAAGTACCTGATAGCACACGGCGTCGCTACCGACCGCCTGACTCCCATCGGATATGGCGAGACACGCCCGAAAGTCATCCGCAAACGATTGACGGAACGGTACCCGTTCCTGCATGAGAACGACACATTGACGGAGGCTTTCATCAAAAAACTGCCAGAAGAACAGCAGGAAATCTGCAACGCCCTGAACCGCCGGACGGAATTCCGCGTCCTCCGTACCACTTACGGTTTGTTCGATACTCCGGAAACCCCGAAAAACAACACGGAGGCAAAAGAGCAGTAATCTTTTTCCTCATGCCTATTTCAACCCGAACTTTACCGGTAAAGAAAACAACACCCTGATTTGGCAGATTTCCCCATCTTTTTCCACCACAAATTGCATATATACTCTTCCACTCGCTTCTTCAGATACACAAACTGGCGGATACTTTATATTTTTCGATAAGAAGGCCATACATGCCTTGTTTCCACACCGTCCCGTTGGCATAATACCACACCTTTTTTCGCTTTCCCCAAAACGCCTCCAACCCTCAAACTTTCAGAATCCACTCCTACAGACCGTTCTTTCACAATAACCCAATTTTGCGATTGCACACTTTGCAACCCCGCCATAAGTATCACAAGGAGACTCACAATAGTTTTCACCAAACACATATTCCTTCATTTCCAATCATAAAGCATACCCGACATGGAATGTCCCTGCCCGATATGCTTTATCGTTTAAGCCGGCATCAATGTGGAGATTTCCGTTTTCTCGCTTAAATGCTCCTTCAAAAAAGCCTTTATGCGAGCTATCAGATTCATACAACCATTACTCATCTCTTCATCCTGCGTCTGATAATCGAGATCGCCACACACGGAACCTACCAGATGTTCCTTCTCAGATGTACAATAATCCAAGAATAAGTGAATTTTATTCCAACTACTGTAATCCATAAAACGTGTCAGAAAGTTGCGCTGCCGTCCTTCCATAACCACGATAAAATCGGCCTGATTCAGTAAGTTGCCTACTTTATCAGGACCACTGCTTTCCGGAACCACACTTTCATGAGAAGTGACTCCCCACATGCCCATATCGGCGGACTCTACTTCAATATCCGGCACCTCTGCCTCTTGTATTTTCTTCTTAAAAAGATATTCTACAAAAGGTAACCTACAGGCGCACCCTGAACCGATAAATAAAATTTTCATAGCGCTGTATAGATTAAGTTAGACAATTAGACATCTACGGTGTGAGTAGAACTCTCATCGCTTCAATCCATTCACACTCTCAGGCTCTAAATATAGCATTTACAGAACAAAAAAGCAAGCAACAAGAGAAAAACATATTATTTTTTAGCATTTTTCACTTTATTCTATTGATTTACGCCATAAATCTCCATTTAAACTATAAGTCGAAAGATAGCTTGTCCGTATTTTCCACTCCTGTGGATAAAGGTTATTGGCCCGTCCGCCTATATTTTTCACGAAACCGATCGGAGTGTCCTGAAACGTCAGCAACACGTAACCTTTAGGAGTGTCGGGAGGCAAGACAAGCACTTCTTTACGCAAATAGGGCACCGCCATGTCGTAGGAAACGGGGACAACCGGGAAAGCCGCACGATTCAAGTCGACGGACATCGCTAAAGCGTGAAGCGGAATATAGTCCTTCCCCTTTACCGTAGCCAGCGGAACACCAGCCTGCCATACTTTAACCGATTCTCTCAACAAGCCTATCTGACGGGAGAATGAAGCACGTATAGCCGTCCACACCGGTCCGTCGGAAACGAAATCAAAGGTATCGGCATGAAGCAACCATGACCGGCAGGAAGCAGGCAAAGCCGGAACGGAAGCTTGTACAGTACGTTTCTTTTTAGACTTCACACGCTCACTTTTATACCTGTCAGAGGACATCCCCCAATCCGAAACCCCTTCCTCACCATTTTTTCGTAAAACGGCCAAAAAGAAGCCTTCTCCACGAGTAAAACCGGGAATGAAATGGGCGACGGGAAAAAGCCTTTCCACCCTTACCGCATCTTTTTCAGAGGAAACCGGCAGCAGGTTCCCCACGACTCCCCAACCCGGTTCCACATCAAGAGGAAGTATTTCCGCACCGAGTTCTTCGGCTATCCAAGCCACATTTTCCTCATCCTCCAAAGCATTCAGCGTACAAGTACTGTACACCAACAACCCACCAGGCTTCAACGAAGGCCATACGTCACGCAAAATCTCACGCTGACGGTCACGGCACATCCGGACAGCCTCCATACTCCAACCTGTCACGGCATCTTCTTCTTTTCGGAACATCCCCTCGCCGGAGCACGGCACATCGGTCACCAACAAGTCGAAAAAGGCTGGCAAACGGGCAAAATCCCTTGGATAACTGTTGGTCACTACCACGTCAGGATGTCCCCACTTCGTCAGATTCTCCAGTAAAACCTGAGCACGTGCCTTTACGGGTTCGTTGGCCACCAACAGACTACCCTCCGGCAGACACGAACGAATATGGGTAGACTTGCCGCCGGGTGCAGCACAAAGGTCGAGCGCTATCACCGGACGGGTTACATAACGGCATAAGACCTGCCCGAGAAACATGGAAGCAGCCTCTTGTACATAATAGGCACCGGCATGGAATAATGGGTCGAATGTGAACGGAGGACGTTCGCTCAGGTAACCTCCTTCACCGGAAGCCCAAGGCACCGGGCCATCTCCCCCATTCAAATATTCCGTCGAAAGACCGGCCCATAAGGACTTGAACGGATTCAGCCTCACACTCACGGAAGGTCCTTCATCCAAAGCTTGGGCAAAACGTGCATAACGCTCCGTACCAAGCAAACGTAGGGCGTAGTCTTTAAACTCCTGAGATATATCCGATCGTGTCATGTCGTATCATTTTATGAGGATAAAAGTACGCAAAAAAAACGTGGCGAACAACAAAATCGGACGGATTTTAATTTGCTTCTGCGCTCGCCTTTCGCTATCTTTGTTCCCACGAAGATAGGATGCGGCTCGGCATAGCCAAACCAGAAAACTTTGTTTTCATTTGTCTCTGCACTCGCCTTTCGCTATCTTTGTACATTAAATCAAACCGCTTACCACATGAAACGCCCTATATTTCCCGTCATATGGCTTTGCCTTTTATGGGCTTGTCTCGCACAAAATATTGTCTTGGCACAAAATGGCATCACTGTCTACTCCGATACGGTGTCGGCTTTGGAAGACGTGGCCGACGATAGCACGTGGAGTTCTCCCCCATCGGTTTACTCCCACACATTTTCTCTCATGGACGATTTGGGAAACGAAGGAGTTTTGGACTTTTTATCCGGACTTCTCGGAATTGGCGGTGTGCTCTTTACAATACTTACCGTAATCCTGTTCCTCATTCCTGCCCTCCTCGTGCTTTTGGCCGTCTACCTGATATACCGTTCCCACCGCGAGAAGAACAGGAGGATAGAAAGAGCCGCGTATGACCCTGAAAGACGGACGATAGACGAAGATACGAGAAACCAAATGCTCAAACAATCTGCCATAAAGAACGCCTGTTGGGGGGTAGGGCTTATCGTCGTTGAATGGATCATCGACTTCACAGACTTGTTGTTCGTCGTGGGCGTAGTCATGCTCTGCATAGCCGCCAACGATTGGCTGACCACCCTTATCAATAAGAAAAAAAAATAAAACAATATTAAGAATGAAACAATATCTCGACCTGTTACATAGGATAATGGAAGAAGGCGTGGAGAAGAGCGACCGTACAGGTACGGGCACCCTCAGCGTATTCGGCCATCAGATGCGGTTCAACCTCGAAGAAGGATTTCCGCTGCTTACCACAAAGAAGTTACACCTGAAGTCCATCATCCATGAACTGCTCTGGTTCCTGCAAGGCGATACCAACGTGAAATATTTGCAGGAACACGGCGTAAGGATATGGAATGAATGGGCAGATGAAAACGGCGATCTGGGACATATTTACGGGTATCAGTGGCGTTCGTGGCCGGACTATAAAGGTGGATTCATAGACCAGATACAAGAGGCTGTGGATACCATCAGACACAATCCCGATTCACGCCGTATCATCGTCAGTGCATGGAACGTCGGCGACCTCGGGAACATGAACCTGCCTCCCTGCCATGCTTTTTTTCAGTTTTACGTAGCTAAAGGGAAATTGAGCCTTCAGCTTTACCAACGTAGTGCGGATACGTTTCTCGGTGTTCCCTTCAATATCGCATCATACGCCCTGTTGTTGATGATGATGGCACAGGTGACGGGACTGAAAGCAGGCGACTTCGTACACACGTTAGGAGACACACATATCTATAAGAACCATCTGGAACAAGTGAAACTGCAACTCACCCGGGAACCTCGTCCCCTGCCTCGCATGAGACTCAATCCGGACGTGAAAAGCATCTTCGACTTCAAGTTTGAAGACTTCACATTGGAAAACTATAACCCTTGGCCGCACATTGCCGGTGCGGTTTCCGTATAACCCTCTAACCATCCCGACATGATATCCATTATCGTAGCTATTGCACGCAACCGTGCCATCGGTTTTGAAAACCACTTGCTGTACCGGCTTCCCGACGACCTGAAGCGATTCAAGGCACTCACCACCGGACATACCATCATCATGGGGCGCAAGACGTTTGAATCCTTTCCCAAAGGAGCGTTGCCCAACCGGCGTAATATCGTGCTGAGCAGAAACAAAGCTGCCGTCTTCCCCGGTGCGGAAACATTCAGTAGCTTACAAGAGGCCCTGTCACATTGCAAGGAAGAAGAAGAGATATTCATCATCGGCGGTGAAAGCGTGTATCAAGAGGCCCTGCCACTCGCCCAGAAAATATATCTCACGGAAATAGAAGACACGCCCCAAGAAGCGGATGCTTTCTTCCCCCCTTTCGACATCCGGCTATGGGAACTCATACAAAGTTCTCGACATAATAGGGACGAGAAACATCAATATCCTTTCTCCTTCAAAGATTATCAGAGAAAGAGCCGCCATTGATACCCAGAAGAAATTCCGTCTCAAACGAAGAACCGTATAGAATACAAGACTTAAAAAGAAAAAAAGAGGTTGTCCGCCTTCCTGACGAGACCACCTCTTTTTCTTTTCTCCCAATTATTCTTCTTCCTCTACTTCCACATCCATATTCTCCGTGCCGCCCTTCTTGTGCTTTATTTCAGGAATCGGCATCTGCCGGTTAATTGCCTCATGAAAAGAAATAATGGTTTCAGAACGTTGCAAGCCTAAAGGCTGTAACTTATCATGGATGATACTCAACATGTGATGGTTGTTCCGGGCATAGATTTTGATAAACATGTCATAATCGCCTGTCGTATAATGGCATTCAACCACTTCCGGAATATTCCACAATTCCGCAACCACCCGGTCGAAATCCGAAGGATCTTTCAGAAAAAGCCCCACATAGGCACAAGTCTCGTAACCGATCCTTTCCGGATCCAACACGTATTGTGAACCTTTCAAGACTCCTAAGCGAGTCAACTTCTGTATGCGCTGATGAATCGCTGCACCAGACACGTGACAAGCACGGGCCACTTCCAAAAAAGGAATACGTGCGTTGTCAGCAATTAACTTTAGAATCTGCTCGTCAAGAGCATCCAAATTAGCAATCCCCATAATCTATTCGTTTATTTATTGCAAAAATAAAGAAAAAACAAAGACCTTGGTATAAATCCATAAAAAAAACGGTATTTTCATTATGAAAATACCGTTTTTTAATAATATCCTTCTATCAATTTCGCTTTGCTGCAGAATAATTGATTTTTAAGGCCCACGATTTTCTCAGCACCTGCTTGATGTCTGTTATAATACCCATCTGTGTACGCTGATCCACTTTCATGGAGACCACTTGGGCTGCTTGGTCTGTCATTCTTGTACGTTCCTCCGCAATAAAATCCATGACTTCTGCAGGTTCTGCAAAACGATCATTCAATTGGATACGCGTACCTGAACCCATAGCTGCGCGCAACTGGTCGGTTGGTGGTCCTACATAAATAAAGGACACAGCAGACTTCTTTTCCAATTTCTCCAGTTCCGTACCAGTAGGCACCGTAAACTTCACTTTCAAAGTCACTTCGCGCATGGTGGTAACAATCATGAAGAAGAACAAGATTGTAAAAATCAAGTCTGGAAGCGATGAAGTATTCAATTCTGGCATCTCACGGCTTCCACCTCTGCTAAATCTTCCCATCAGTCATTTCCTCCATAATTTTTAGGTTCTGCCTCAGAAATCTTCTGCGGATAATACTCACGAATTGCAGCTTGATGCTCATCATCCAAAGCACTGTAAACTCTTCCGAACTTAGCTTTGCTCAACTCATCACGCAACTCATTATAAGCTCGTACCAATTCATTCTGCACTTGGAAATACACATTATAGCTCGTACCACGGTCTGTCTGCACTGAAATCACATGCTTGTCTGTCACAGCGCATACCCCCAACAAAGGAATATTCTTGGCGTGCTTCTCTGGCATCGTCGCACTGTTGTTTTCATTCTTGACGAATTCTTTCACTTTATCACACAGCTGTGTAATCTCAATGAAATCACCCCCGCACATTAACTGCCCGGCAGCATTGACCTTGACCATCAACACATTTCTCTCTTTCACGTCTATCTGCGCCTCGTCTTGTTCATCTTCAGGAGGGGGCGGCAAACGTCTTGCCAATCCCGAATCCGTATCCATTGAAGTCGTTACGAGGAAGAAGATCAGCAATATGAAAGAAATATCCGCTGTTGAACTGGCGTTCAGTCCGGGTACTTTTCTTTTTTTTCTTGCCATTCCTTATCGTTTTAGACGTTTTTCTTATTTCTTTCTCTTCATTATACCGGACATGTTGAAAACCACAGCTACGGTAGTCAATAACAACATGATATAAATGGAAACCATAAACATATCGGTTACTGTCACCATTGTCGCTGAAGTCACGGTTCCATCAGCCGCTGTAAATTCAGTTTCGCCCATTCCGAGCACCCAACCGATAACCAAAGAAAGTACCAAAATCGCAAAAGACACAGCACTGATTTTAGCACCCGGCACACCGCTAATATCTCCACCCTTAGAGCCCATGGAAATTTTAACACCGCGGATGACACTCCAAAGAGCTAACAAACACGTCACAGCGAACATGCCGTACATCAACCACATCAATCCTTCCGTACAAACAGGAGCGTTATAATCTCCTACGGGATTATCATATCCATATCCGAAGAATGCCGCAAAAAACAATACGATGATTGCAAAGCAAGCATACAGGACATAATATGACGTCATATATTTCTTTGCTGCCATATTGCTAATTATTTTTTCAAGTTATACTTCATGCACATGTCAAGCAAAGAAATAGTAGCTTCTTCCATGTTAGAAGTGATTTCCTCAATTTTGGAAAGGATATAGTTATAGAATACCTGCAATACCAATGCAACAATAATACCGAAGATAGTTGTGATCAAGGCCACTTTCATACCACCTGCAACGACTGTCGGGGAGATATCACCTGCAGCCTGAATCTGGTCGAAGGCCATCACCATACCAATCACAGTACCCAAGAACCCGAGTGACGGTGCCATTGCAATAAACAAGGTAATCCAAGAACATCCTTTTTCCAAATAACCGGCCTGCACGGCACCGTATGCCGTAATAGAACGCTCTACATCCTCAACACCGTCATCGAAACGCATTAAGCCCTGATAGCAGATAGAAGCAATAGGACCGCGAGTGTTACGGCAAATCGTCTTTGCACCTTCAACATCACCTGCATTCAGTCTTTCCTCAATCTGAGCCATCAATTTCTTAGAATCGATTTCAGCCAAGCTCAAGTAAATGATACGTTCGATGCAGAAAGCCAAACCGAACACCAAGGCTATAGCAACCAATGACATGAAGCCAGCATCACCTTCGATAAACTTCGTCTTCAATTCCTTGTGGAAGCTTTCTTCTTCTACCGGTGCAACGGTTTCTTCCGTAGCATCCATTGCCTCAACAGCCGCCGTATCTACAGCAGCCGAGTCTACAGCCGCACTGTCTACCATAGTGGCAGCCGAATCCGATTCCGCAGCAGCGGCCTCGTCAGTCTGTGCCATCATGGCCTGAGTCGCACCGAATGCAAAAACTCCAAACATCGCAATAATTGCAAATAACTTTTTCATTGTGTGTCTAATTTTTTAAGATTAATATTAATTATTATTATTTCCTCGTTTATGTTTAGCGGAGAGAGGGGGATTCGAACCCCCGATACGCTTTAGGCGTATACACGCTTTCCAGGCGTGCCTCTTCAGCCACTCGAGCATCTCTCCTTCTCAAAACGGGCGCAAGTTACAAAAAAAAACGATATGCCTCCGTTTTCGAGTACAAAAATATTCTTTTTTTTCCGGACTACCACCATACTCAGCCCAAAAAGTTCGTCTCATCCTACAAAAAGTTTAATTTTAACCTTTCGACGGCTTCATTTACGGGCGCCTGAATAAATTTTCAACGCATTTTCGTACGTTTGTCCGGCAACCGTTTCCACCGGCAAACCGTAAACTTCCGCCACTTTCACCAACGTGTGCCGGATATATGCGCTTTCATTCCTTTTGCCCCGGCGAGGAACCGGCGACAGATAAGGAGCATCGGTTTCCAACACCACCCGTTCTATTGGTATCTGCCGCAACACTTCCGGCAAGACGGATTTTTTAAAAGTCAGCACACCATTGATACCTATCATGAATCCTTCGAATGAAAGCAACTCCCGCGCCTCTTCCGTCGTGCCGCCAAAGCTATGGAAAACTCCCCCAACCCCTCTCGTACGAAAAGGAGCGAGCACGTCCACCAGTTCTTTTTGTGCCGAACGGGAATGAATCATCAAAGGTAGCCCGTAGGCTAACGACCACTCCACTTGACAACGGAATGCTTCTTGTTGTTCCTTATAATAAGTACTATCCCAATAATAGTCCAATCCCACTTCGCCGATACCTATAAAAGGATGGCCGGCTTGCAGCAGTGCCTCCATACGCCCGAGCACCTCGCGATAATCTGCCCTCACTTCCGTGGGGTGAAGCCCCAACATCGGATAAAAAAAGCCCGGATGCCCCGTGCACAAGTCCAACATGGCAGGAATCGTCGACTCGTCTATATTGGGGAGAAACACCTTTTCCACATCGTTCTGCAAGGCACGGGAAACCACCTCCTCCAAATCTCCGGCAAAAACCTCGTCAAACAAATGGGCATGCGTATCAATTATTCTCATCACCGACTTCCCCGCTCCTTCAAGACTTCCGATTCAACAAACTTTGCGCCATCTCCCACAAAGGTTCCTTCCGCTCCTCGGGTAAATTTACCTTGTCCAGAATTTCACGGGCCCGTTCATAATAAAAACGGATTTTCTCGTCACACAAGGCACGGATACCCATCTTGTCATACAATGCTGTCACTGCGGCTATCTTTTCTTCCGGGACATAAGTTCCTTCCTCTTTCTTCAGCCACTGTTCCAACCGTTCCCGGTCGGCAGGCAAAGCACGTTCCAACGCGTTAATCAGCATATAGGTCTTCTTGTTACACAGGATATCCCCTCCTATTTTCTTACCGAAAACCGCCGGGTCACCATATACGTCCAAATAATCGTCCTGCAACTGGAAAGCCAGGCCGAGGTTCTCGCCGAAACGATAAAGGAGTTCCGCATCCTGCCGGGGAGCGCCCCCCAACCATGCACCGATTTTCAGCGCGCAAGCCAACAACACGGACGTTTTCAAGCGAATCATTTCTATATATTCCTCTTCGCTGACATCCGCACGAGCCTCAAATTCCATATCGTATTGCTGCCCTTCTCCGATTTCGAGGGCAGTTTCCGTAAACAAACTCATAACGTCTCCCAGATGTTCCGCCGGACACCCCTGCTGCATGTAGCGGTAAGCCATGACCAACATGGAGTCCCCGCTCAATATCGCGGCATTGTCATCCCATTTCTTATGCACGGTAGCCATGCCCCGCCGCATATCGGCCCTATCCATCAAATCATCGTGCAGCAACGTATAATTATGATAAATTTCGATGGCCACGGCTTGGGAACCGATTTCCTCAACCTTTTCCTTATACAGGTTATAAGCCATCAGCATCAATACCGGCCGGATGCGTTTTCCTCCCATCGAAAGGACGTAACGAATCGGTTCGTAGAGTTCTGCAGGCTGACGCTCGAAAGACATTCCGGCTATCTCGCCGTTAATGTAGTCTAAAACTTCTTTCCAATTATACATAGGCTATGTTTCTCACAAAAGGAGGCTGCCGTGAGCAGCCTCCTTAATATTATACATCTTATATTATTGCAATCTGAACATCACCGGCAATGAGAATTTCACACGCACCGGTTTACCTCTCTGCTTACCAGGACTCCACTTCGGCATCATCTTCAACACGCGTTCTGCTTCCTTTGACAGATAAGGATCCGGACTGCGCACAATCTTGATATCCACAATGGAACCGTCCTTGTTCACCACGAACTGAGCGTATACACGTCCCTGAATACCTTGCTCCACACAAATAGGGGGATACTTGATGTTGTCGGACAACCACTTCATACAAGCTTCTTCACCACCGGGGAAACGAGGATTCTCCTCCACGATGTCATAAATCTGGTTTTCGTCCACTTCTTCCACCACAGGGCCTACCGGTCCCGTAGCCACGGCCGTTGTACCCGTACCTGGAGTCGTCACAATGGCTTGGTTCACTTCCTCGGAAGTTTCCACTTCCTCCTCCACCAATTCCGTTTCGTTGTCCACGATATTGATGATTTCAGCGATTTTCGGGGCCGCAGCCGGGGGGGGCGCCACCACTTCGGGCTGCTGCGTGATGGGAATCATGTCCTCCTCAATCGCCGCCGTGAATACAGGTTCCGTTTCAATAACCTTCTTGTCATGCTGTGTCCACTCGAATGCGACAAACATGGCCGAAAGAGCCAAGACAAAGCCCATCAGTAATCCGGTGCCTTTCTTGCCTTCGAGATCCGCGCTCAATGATTTTTTAATTTCCATATTATATTTAGCTTTTTACGTATTCTTCATGCAAGGGCAAAAGTAGCACATTTTTTTTATATACTCATGCGCTTCACCCCATTTTTTTTCCAATCTCACATTTTTTTTCGTTCTACACCCTAAATCGGACTTTTCCACGTTATATCTGCATAACGGTATCCCCATACGGAATTATTGCGCAAATATAATCAGATATTTCAGAAAATCCGTATCTTTGGCCACAAAATTCATTCCAGATGACGAAAAAGCTTATTTTAGCATTATATATCCTGCTTGCCGCCGCGTCACATGCCCAAGAAAGCAACTCCGTGTTCAACTTTTTGGAAATGCCCGTGTCCGCACATTCCACGGCTTTGGGCGGGCGCAACATCTCCCTGATAGAGGATGACGCGTCGCTCGTCTTCAGCAACCCCGCACTGCTCAGTTCCGTGAGCGACAAGACGCTGAATCTCAACTTCATGACTTACCTGCAAGGGTGTAACGTGGGGAGCGCGGCGTTTGTCAAGATATTGGGAGAACGTTCCACAATGGGCATCACGGCACAATATGCCCACTACGGCACCATGGACGAAATCACGGCCGACAACGTCACCGTGGGCTCTTTCTCGGCCATGGACATGGCTTTGAGCGGAATGTATGCCTACAACCTGAACGACCGGTGGGCCGGTGGTGCCACTGGAAAATTCATCTATTCGAAATACGGCGACTATTCGTCTGTAGCACTGGCCGTAGACTTGGGCGCAAATTACTACAACGAGAATACGGATTTCTCGTTGTCGGCCGTAGCGCGCAACCTGGGCGGACAGGTAAAAGCATTCGGTGAAATCCACGAAAAACTGCCCTTTTCCATGCAAATCGGTTTTACGAAAGGATTCGACCACGCCCCATTCCGCGTGTCCGTCACCCTCGTAGACCTGACACGATGGGACAAGGATTACTATTTCGCATCTGGCGAAGAGTTGTCTACAGGCAAGATGCTCATGAACCATCTGGCAGCGGGCGTGGACTTCCTGCCTACCGACTACATGTACCTGTCCTTAGGTTACAATTTCCGGAAAGCCAACGAAATGAAAGCGGCAGGCTCTTCACACGCCGCCGGCCTCTGTGCCGGTGCGGGCATCCTGCTTTCCCGTTTCGGTTTCGGACTGGCATACGCCCAGTACCACCTGTCCGCCCCGTCTTTCGTCTTCAACGCGTCCTACCGCCTGTAAGGACAGCCAAGTCCCCATTTCAGCTTATACATTATTATAATATACAGAACGACATGAAAAAAATCACGATTGCCATAGACGGTTTTTCCTCTTGCGGGAAAAGCACGATGGCCAAAGATTTAGCTCGCGAAATAGGCTATATTTACATTGACAGCGGTGCCATGTACCGTGCCGTCACGCTCTACTGCCTCCGGTATGGGCTATTCCACGGAGACGAGGTAGACACCGACCATCTGAAAACCGCCCTTCCGCACCTGAACATCTCTTTCAAGCTCAATCCCGAGACAGGAAGGCCGCAAACCTATCTAGACGGGGCGTTGGTGGAAGACGACATCCGTACGCTGGCCGTATCGTCCAAAGTCAGCATCGTGGCTGCACTCGATTTCGTGCGCGAGGCCATGGTCAGCCTCCAACAACAGATGGGACGGGAAAAAGGTATCGTCATGGACGGACGGGACATCGGCACGACGGTGTTCCCCGATGCCGAACTCAAAATATTCGTGACCGCCTCTCCCGAAATCCGTGCCCGACGCCGCTATGACGAATTACAGGCCAAAGGGGAAGAAGGCAGTTACGAGGAAATATTGGAAAACGTGAAAGAACGCGACCGGATAGACACAAGCCGCACCGTAAGTCCGCTCCGTAAGGCCGACGACGCCATAGAACTGGACAACAGCCACATGACGATTTCCGAACAAAAGGAATGGCTTGCAGCCCAGTTCCGAAAAGCTGCCGAAGCGGAATAAAGAGTATTCTATAAAAATATGCAAACCGTTGCATACCAACAAGATAAATCTGGCTAAAAAATCATTCTGCTTCGATTGATTTTCCATTCGGAGCAGAACGAAACGATAACTTCAGCAAAACGGGAAAAGGGACTGTACGGCACAGTGCTTAAAGCTTAAAGGATTTTTACAAATGAAGATAGAGATAGACCAAGGGTCGGGTTTCTGCTTCGGCGTGACCCGCGCCATCAACAAGGCGGAAGAAGAGTTGGCACGGGGAGCCACGCTCTACTGTCTGGGCGACATCGTGCACAACGGCAAGGAATGCGACCGCCTGAAAAAACTCGGCCTCATCACCATCGACCACGCCACGTTCTCGACCTTGCACCACGCCAAAGTGCTCTTGCGTGCCCACGGCGAGCCTCCGGCCACGTACGGGCAAGCCGAAACCAACGGGATTGAAATCATAGATGCGACCTGCCCTGTGGTACTTCATTTACAGGAACGCATCAAAAAGGAATACCAGGCGGGGGGCACGGAAAGCAAACAAATCGTCATCTACGGAAAGAACGGCCATGCCGAAGTGCTCGGTCTCGTGGGACAGACCGATGGCAAGGCCATCGTCATCGAATCGCCGGAAGAAGTGGACAAACTGGATTTCAACCGGGACATTTGCCTGTATTCGCAAACCACCAAACCGTTGGAGGGTTTCCGGAAAATCGTGGAATACATCGGCGCGCACATCTCTCCCACAGCCACCTTCCGTTACTACGACACCATTTGCCGCCAAGTGGCCAACCGCATGCCGCACATCCGCGATTTCGCCACACGCCACGATGTGATTCTCTTCGTGTGCGGCAAAAAGAGTTCCAACGGGAAGGTCTTGTATGACGAATGCCGGAGCGTGAACCCGCGCTCGTATCTGGTAGATGCCGCGTCGGAGATTGATTTCGTCTGGTTGGAGGACTGCCGTTCGATAGGCATCTGCGGGGCCACGTCCACTCCGAAGTGGCTGATGGAGGAATGCGCCGAAGTCATCCGGAAGCGGATGCAACCGTAAACACACAGGACGGGGCTTCCTGTCCATAATAAAAACAGCCGGGACGGATGCCACACATCTGTCCCGGCTGTTTTCTACGCGCCATCTCCGCTCACCGGAGCGAGGCGAAATATTCATCGAGCAACTGTTTGGCTGCCACGAAAGAGGTTTGCCGTCCCGACAACACCATGGCTTCGGCTTCGGCCAGACGGGATACAATTTGTCCGTTCTGGAAAAAACTGTTGCGCAACTGCTCGTTGATGGTCTCATACATCCAGTATTTGGACTGCTCGTTGCGCCGGTGTTCAAAATATCCGTTCCCTTTCACAAAATCCATATAGCGGTACACCATGTCCCAAATCTCCTTCACGCCCAAATTGTAAAAGCCGGAATAGGTCAGCACTTGTGGTGTCCACCCGCTTTCAGGAGCCGGGAACAGGTGCAACGCATTGCGGAACTGCGTAGCGGCCAACTGGCACTTGTCCACGTTGTTCCCGTCGCATTTGTTGATGACGATGCCGTCGGCCATCTCCATGATCCCGCGTTTGATGCCTTGCAACTCATCTCCCGTACCGGCCAACTGGATGAGCAGGAAGAAGTCTACCATGGAATGACAGGCCGTTTCGCTCTGTCCCACGCCCACCGTCTCCACGAAAATCTTGTCGAAACCGGCGGCCTCGCACAGGATGATCGTCTCACGCGTCTTGCGGGCCACGCCACCTAACGAACCGGCCGAGGGACTGGGACGGATAAAAGAGTCAGGATGCACGGCCAGTTTCTCCATACGGGTCTTGTCGCCCAAAATGCTCCCTTTGCTTCGCTCGCTGCTCGGATCGATGGCCAACACGGCCAATTTGCCTCCGTACTCCTGCAACACATGGATACCGAAAGCGTCGATACTCGTACTTTTCCCGGCACCGGGCACCCCGCTGATGCCCACGCGAATGGAACGCCCGGCATGGGGCAGGCACTTTTCTATCACTTCCTGCGCCACGGCCTGATGGGCGGGGTTCGTACTTTCTACCAACGTCACGGCCCGGCCGAGCACCGTCACGTCCCCTTTCAGGATGCCTTCCACATAATCCCCTGCCGACATCTGCCGATGCCGGTACCGGCCACGCTTCAGGTAGGGGTTCACAATCGAAGGTTGAGCTACGCCGCTGTTCACGGTCAGCCCCTTATATTCCGCACTGTTCTCAGGATGTTCCATAGCCGTCATCTTTATTGCTTCACGTTTACGGTAATAATCTCTTTCGAGCGGGCCGGGTCGTTCGTAATCAACAACACGCGCGGGCTGCTCTTCACTTTATTCAGATATTTAGCCAACACCGTGACTTTCAGCTTCGCCGTCTCGCCCGGCTCGATATTCCGGTCGCTCAACCCCACAGCCAAAGCTTTATTGAAGACTTGCAAAGTCCGGATTTCGAGCGTACGCTTGCCCTTATTGCTCACAAGGACTGTCATAGACTTCTTGCGCTTCCGTCCCAGTTCGCCCATGTCCAATGTGTCGGCGGAAAGCTCCATGTGAGGTGCCTGTTCCCTGTCTTTCGCCGACAAGGACGAAAAGTCGGGCAACAACACGGAAGAAACCGTAATCTCATTGTCTTCCGACACCTTGTCGCCCACCTTACGGGCCAAGTAGATGGAAGTCTGCGTCAACCCCATCTGATGCAACTTCTCACTGTCCAACGTAAGCATAATCTTGCCGATACGCCCGCCGCTCAACGTCTCCGGGAAATACTGTGCCGAGAGATAAGACGGCAAGTGCATCAGGTAAGGCTTGTAGCTCTTGCGGCCTAAATTGACGATTTGCAGTTCCACCATCGGATGGTCCCCTCGGTTCACGTTGTCAAATTCTATATTATTGATATTCAATCGCACATTACCCAAATCGATGGGAAAAGAGCCTGAATAGTCGGACAGTTTAGACACCACGCGCCCTTGTATATGCAGATAAACCGGCTCGTCCGAAGCATTGGTGTACACCTCAAGGTCTTTCTGGAAAACGCCTAGCATCTTGGCGTCATATACCGCCGTAATCGTACCTTCCGCTCCGGGAGCTATCAGCTCGCGCGTCCAGTCCACGGCCGTACAGCCGCATGAAGGGATGACTTCCGTGATACTCAACGGGTCAGTCCCCGTGTTGCGCAACGTAAAGTTTACTTTAGAAGGCAGTTGAAACATAATCTCACCCATGTTGGCCACATCGCGGTCTATGGCAAGCCGGGGTTGTGCCCACACGGCTCCCGCCAGTATCATTCCCCAAACGCTCAGGAAGGTTCTTTTCACAGACATATTCGTACTTTCATTTTGAGACAAAGATAAGAAAAACGGCCCCATCCCACAAGGAAGGAACCGTTTTTTTCAAGGTTTCACCGGAGCTAACGTACGCAAGGCGGCTTCCATGCGGCGCACCAGGTCGCGTTTGTTCGTATCGGGCGAATAAATAAACCCTTCCGTCACCAACAAACGCCCCTGCGCAGAGTCGGGATATGCCAACGACACGAAAGGACCGCCGAGCGCCCCTTTGCGCATCTCCCACAGACCTCGCATCTCATATACCTGACGCCCGTCGGCCAACTGAACAGACCGTTGTACCACCAACGGTTCGCCGTTTTCACGTGTGGTGGTCATCCAGTTCTCGGGTGTCGAACCGGGAATATTCCGTTTCATGACCGAATCACGCAGATCTACCCACCGTTTGGTCAACAACATGCTGCTGTCTGCCAACGGAAGACTGTAGCACACATAGTTCATGTCTTGTGTCTGACGGTCTGACGAAGCCCAGATAAACTGTTCCCCTTTTTTGACCTTGGCGATATCTGCCGGCACCTTCACCGTATAGCCGAAAAGTTCCCGCGACGCGTCATCCACAACCTTGCTGTACTTTTTCTTCAAACGCGCTGCTTCCCACTGCATTTCCGAAGCAAGGAACAAATCGGTTATCTGCTCCCGATGGGTCATCAGAAAACGGTTGAGCGAAGCCGCATCCCGCGCCTTGATGTTCACATAAGTCTGCGGTACGGCTTTCACATTATACGCCACTCCCATTTCCACCCCATCGGCTTGAGGGTCCTCACGCACCTCGATGATATTACGCATCGTGGAGTATTGCCCCGAATAATTTTCCGGGAATATCCGCATCATCCGGAACATGGGTTCGTACTGCGACAAGCCGGGCACACTGCCTTTCAGCACATCTTCCAACGAATCACGGGCACTCGTTTTCCAAAGCGAAGCATCTACAATCAGCAACAACTCCCCGGGCAGTCCCTTGGATGGCCCCAACGGGGCTTTCTTTTCCCCACCGCCACAGGCGAGACACATACACGCCACGCAAAGTGCTAAAATCCCTTGCCTCCAAAAACTTTTCTTCTTCATATTCATTTTACTTTAGGCGAGACACAGACGCGAATCCAATCCCGCAAATGACACAATCTGTTTCCATAACCACCCTGCGAATCGCTCACGAGCAGCCACGTACGCCGTCCGTCGGCCAGACGGCTTCCTTCGCACAGACCTTCGTAATTGGCCAAATTCGGCCTGACCAAGCGCATGCGGGTGGAAAAAGCCGCAACCGGTTCCTTTTTCAAAGCGTAACTGGATAACCATTCCGACGGGGGCTTTTCCGGAAGTGCCGTTCCTGAACCGGGTACAACCTCATAAATCTTCATCAGGGTACGGGCTTTCAACCGCCTCTCCGGTACATTGAATTCCCGCTCCATCACCCATAAGCGTCCGCCTTCCTGCGGCCAGATTGCGACCACCCCGAAAGCATATTGTTCTCCTTTGGCCTCCGACACGGGCATGTCCAACGGATAAGCATACGATGCACGCGGCAGCCCGTCACGCCCGAAACTCTGCAAACGAAGGTAAACGCCATGCCCCGCACCAGGTTCAGCCACCCTGCCATCGGCCTTCAAGGCATTCTCGGTCACGGTCCAGAAAGTTTCGGACTCACGGTCGTAACCCAAAGCTTCGAAACCATAATTCGGCGTAATGGCCGACCGCCCCAATGCCGGAGGGACAGCCAATTCCCGATGTGCCGGTGCGCCGTCCGTCCGATAGGCCACAATACGTTGGTCGGCTTCTCCGCTTACCCACACCAAAGAATCTTCCGGCACGAAAGCCACACCCTCCGCATCCCTTCCACCTTTCAAAGCGGAATCCGTTCCACGGAATCCTTCATTCACCACCTCGGTCACTTGTCCCGTCCGTTCATCCTGTACGATACGGAACACAAAGAACCCGTCCCGTGTCTCCTTGTCGCTCACCACGGCATAGTGCCCGTCTCCTATCGGCGTAATCCCGCTGTAATTCCCCGGCGGAATGTTCCACTGTCCCAAATCTTTCGGTTTCAAGAGTTCCACTTGCTGAGCCACCGCATATCCTGCGGAGAGCCACAGCATCACCATACCGAATATGACATTCAATACATATTTCATTCGCTTACCTCCAATACCGTTCCTGCCCCGTATGCACTGAACTCGGGTGCATACACCCCGTTCAGCTTCACCGCACCGAGGGCATAACGTCCGGCACGCTCCACGTAGCATTCCGCCTCTATCACGTAAGTCCCCTTGGGTAAACGCTCGAAGAAATAGTTCGTCGAAGCGTCCTTCACCTCCTTATAATATCCCAAACCATTGCGGTATTCATAGCCCGAACGGGAGTCCACAGGTTCCAGACAAGCCGCGCGGCCCGCTTTCAGGCGGACGTACTCATAGTCGCGGTCGGACGTGAGCACGTAACGGAGCGTCACGCGGTCGCCCACCCGGGGACGGTCATTGTCCACTTCCTGGCGAATGCGAAGACCCGAAGCGGAACTGCCGACCTCGGACAACGGCAAACGGTATTGCGCATACACCGCACCCCAAGCGGACGGACGGTCTTCCGCCTTTTCCACTTTCAACAAACCGGCACCTTTCGACAGTTCACGGCCTTCCACCGTAGCCGTCACCGTACCCAAACCGGCCAACTTGCTTTCCGAAGATTTCAATACGGCCAGCTCTTCACCCTTCGGGCTTTCCAACCGGACCACATCATTCGAGCGCAAGACCAAATCCCGTTTTTGCCCTTGCATCAAGGCATACACGGCGTCCATGCTGCTCGTAGTAGTCCCCCAGGCCTGCAAACGCTTCTGCGATAACAGCCAGCGGCACATTCCCTCTTGTTCCTTTTCATCCGCGTCTCCCGGCGCTGATAATGCTTCCATCAACAATGTATGCACCGCAATCTTCCGGTCGGAACCCACAAAGCCGTTGGAAGGGTATTCAAGGTGCAACCCTTCTGCCCCGTCCACCAAATGTTCACGCAAAGAACGTACCAGTCCGGCGGCGGCATCAGCCTTGCCCATATAGCGCAATACGATGACGGCTTGGGCGGTTTCGGTAAGAGAAAGCCTGTCACTATCCCCCGCCATCCGTCGTTTTCCGTCAGCCTCTCTTTGTTCCACACAATCCAGAATACGGCTTTGCATATATCCCAAATCTTTACGGACAGATGCATCAAACCAAGTCACGTCGCTCAGGCTTGCCAAATAGAGGTAATCCAACCAATAGGAACCTCCGTACGCATGGATTTTATGCTCGCGCAGGCTTTCCTTGTCCCTGATAATTTCTTCGTGTGCCTTGCCCATCAAATAAACCATCATCTTCTTCACGTCCACATACTGCGCCAAGAGGCTGTCTGTCTTTACGCCCGCCCCGCTCCGGAGCAACAGACAAGCCACACGCTCTGTCAGCCATGCGTTGCCGGACATCCCCTTGAACCAACCGAACGAACCATCACCGCGCTGCAACTTGCCCAAAGCCTCGGCAAACCGGCGACGCAGGTCAGCCTGACGGTTGGCATCAAACAACTGTTGCAAAGCCGGCAACCGCTGTGTCCCCATCTCGGCATCAGCCACCCAAGGTGTTTCTTCCAACACGATGCCGGTCAGGTCTTCCCCGCCAGACAAAGGACTTTTGAGCTCTTCACCCGCCTCGCGTTGCCAAAGTTCCACCGCCGTTTTCACTTGTGGATACCGTGCGGCCAATGTAGAGGAAAGCGTGGAAGCATAATAGGCCGCACCCAATGAGAGCACATCATCCGTCCGTGGCTCCAACACGGAAGGCAGGGCCTGCACGGCATACCACAAGGGATTGGCCGTATATTCCACCGTCAGACAGCGGTGCTCCGCCTCAGGATGGTTGCCTTGGAACAAACCGCCGAGCCGTATCACCGTATCCCCCTCGTGCGACACCACGAAAGGCTGGGTCTGCGTCAGCCATTCCTTGTCCTCCAAAATAGGAAGATAACGCTGTTCCCCGTCTGCATGCTCCCCGGCTTCGAAGATTATGCGACAAGCCGGCAAGGACACACTGCCCGAAGGCGTGTAGGCAAAAGACACCACCGTATCCGATTCCGCCTCCATCTCCACCTTCACCGTCTCTTTCCAAAGGCCCTCTCCCGTAGCCGGGTCGAACACTTCCATCGTGGCCTTGCCTTCCAACGTTTTCCCGGTCAAGTTGAACAACGTGGCCGAAAGCGTGGCACGATCGCCCATCCGCACGAAGCGCGGCAGGCTGAGTTGGGCCATCACCTCTTTGGCGGCTACCACCTCGTCCGTCAACAAGCCCGCCATCATGTCTTTCGTATGGGCCAAAGCCATGAATTTCCACGTCGTCAGGCTTTCGGGCAAAGTGAAGCGCAAGGTCACCACGCCGCTCGTGTCTGTCATCAAACGGGGATAGAAAAAGGCTGTTTCATTCAGGTTCTCACGAATTACCACGTCTTGCGACACTCCGTCTGCCGCAACACCGTCCGCTGTTTTTTTCATGGCTGACATCGCCACGGGTGCGTGCAGCACAGGAGGTTCCGCAAGTGCAACTTCTGCCTCGGCTGCCTGCGCCCCGTACGCCATATCCAACCCGGCAATCCTACCGCTACCCGGAGACATGCCCACCACTACAGTATTATCCGTAATATTGAGCACTTCTTCAACCGTACGGAGACTGCCCCACGCCAACATCGCCGGATTAAAATAGTCGAACCGCAAAGGTTTAGAAACCGTGTAAGGGACACGTGCAGCATACGCAATATAATTGCTGCCGAACCAATTCGTCATACCCATCCTGACAGAAGGCAACGAGGGAAAGAAATGTTGGTAAAAATTCCAGCCATGCGGCTTGATGGCATCCAAGGAGGTATCATACAGTGTAGCCATCAGCTGTGCCGGAGCAGGCCGCCCATCGGGCAATGTGACCCGGAGCCGCCATGTTTCTTCCGTACCCGGCTGCAGACGGTCGCGGAACGATGTCCACGCAAGACGCAACTTCCGTTCAGGACACGGACGGACAAGCCGCACTTCCCTTGTCGAACAACGTCCGTCCCGCACCAAATAAAACACAGCCTGCATCCCGTCTGCCCCATCTGGCACGGACGGATAAGTGAAGTCCATGATGGTATCGGACACAGAATAAACCTTTTCCTCCAAAATACGGTCTTCACAGAACAACATGTAATATAGCGTGACACTGTCGGCCGCCGTACCCACCATCAGACGGGCAGGTTTATCCGGACGGACGGTGTCGTTCACGCAATAGAACCAAAGGTTATCATCGTTGCCCGGACGACGGTCCGACAGGCTGAAAAGTTTGAACGTGTAGGAGGTTTCCACCGTGTCACCTTCTGCCACGGCCCGTACCACCCATCCGTAATCCGCAGAAGGAAGAGCTGACAACTCCGCAATCCGCACCTCGCGGTTGGCAGGCAGACAGATACCCGACAACACTTTCTTCGTCAGTCGGTGTTTCTCCGACAAGAAGAGGTCGGCGGTCACTTCCACTGGTCCCGTATAAAGGGCACCCGCAGCCGTACGCACCCTTGCCGTAAAAGCAGGCAGGCTGTCTTTCACGCACGGTAATGCCCCCTCCAACGCAAGTTCCAATCCCTCCTTGGTCAAAGGGAATCCAATTTTGGCCGACTGCGTCTCGCCAGATGCAGACGTGACCGACACTTCCACCATCTGGCGCAGCCCCCAACTACCCCATGACTCTTCAGTCTCACGCACCGGAACACGCAACATGAACTGCCCGTCTTCACCGGTATAAACCGTATCGAGCGGAAGCTCCTTTTCCCCGTCGACCACCCGATAGAGGGCACGAACGACGAAAGATGTGGCCGACACCCGTGCATGCCGCAAGGGAACCCCATTGTAGTTCATGGCCATACCCGTCAGGCTTACCGTGTCGCCCGGGACGAAGTGTTCGCCCACCTCGTCCAAATGCACCTCAAAGGTGGGACGCTTGTATTCCTCTACCCTGAAATCCGTATGTCCCCATTCTGTACGTATGAAATAACGCCCGGAAAGTCCGGTCGTTGGCAAAGTGAAAGTGCCCGAAAACGTACCGAAAGCATCGCTCTCCACTTTCTGTTCCGCCACGGCCTTCCCATTCGGGTCGTGCAATTCCAACACCACCTTACGCCCTTGCACGGTATGGCTTTCAGCCTGTCGCTCATTGTAACACAGTCCACCCACATACACCGTCTGTCCGGGGCGGTACACCGCCCTGTCTGTGTACAAACGCTCCCGCACCTGTTCCCGTTCTTCTTTGTGGAAAGGCATCCGGAAACGCTCCTGCCAAGGTTGGGCATAACGGTCATCCCCTTTACGAGCCTTTATCGTCAGGCCGTAATGCCCTATATGGTTCCGGATATAAGCGGCATCGCACCAACGGGCTTTTCCCTCGGCATCCGTCAAAGCGGTATGCAACAGCGTGTCACGATAGTACCATTCCACCGTGGCCGATGGCACGGGCCGCCCCGTACATCCCTCCACTACCGTGCAAAGGCTAGTGCTGTCCGGCAAGAAACCGCCCACCAATAACAAACGTGATGACTTCACCCCGTGGATTTGGGAGGGTTGCAATGTTTCTTGTCCATCCGCTTTTGCGACTATCATATAGTAGCCCACACCGGGAACACGCAAATCGAAAGTATCTGTCACGGCCTCGTATGGAGCATACGCCTTCCATGCCAGGCGTTCTGTCTTCCGCAATCGTCCATACCGTTTCAAGTAAGCCAAGCGGTCGCTCCTATACTTCTTTTCCACCTTATCCCAATCAGGTTCTCCCTCTGGCAACAGGTACCAACTTAACTCCACTCCGGACACATTGCGGTGTTCCACTCGTGCTTCGTAACCCATGTCAGGGTTCACGCTTTCAGACATCCGGAAACGCATTTCCGGTGCTTCCAGTCTTTTCCGGTGATTCAGTAGTTCCTTCGAACGTGGATAAGCCTTATATCTTTCATAGCCTTCTTCTATCCATTGCACTTTCAGGCGCGGACTGACCTCCAAATCGAGCATGCACAGATAAATTTCTGCCGCCAACGGCAAATCACCGAAATGGGCGAGCATCCGCTCGTACGCCTTATACGTTCCGGTTTGCAGCACTTCCCGTTCGCGCCTTGCCACACCGTCAGGGTCATGCTCCGCCACACCGCCATTCGACACACGTGCCACATGTCCGATAGAGTCTAACATCACCAACAATTCCGCCTCACGGTTTCCATTCTTACGATAGACAGCGAGCATTTGTCCATACACGTCCTTGTCTACATCTTCTATCGCAACGGTCCTGTACCGTTTCATAGCCACTGCCCGCCTCCCGATGACATTCAGCAAATCCCCGCCGAAGTAACCGGCATCCTTCCCTTTTTCCACAAAAGGCATGTAGTCGGCGGCTTTGGCCGCTGCCAACAAGTCCGGACGAGCCATGGACAGTTGGTAATTCTCCGATGCAACCTTCATAAACTGCTCCCGCGACCACTCGCGGATGCTGTCGGGATGGGCATCCGTACGGTCGCTGTAATTCCGGTTACGGCCTGCATTGTCTTCATACAATTCTCCCAACACGGAGGCCAGCACCGCCCGTTGAACCTCGTCGGTGGTCTGCCGTTTGAGCCGCTCCAGTTTCATGATGTCGGAATAAAAGCTATCGGGCACGATGTCCTGACGGAGCTTGCAACCGTAGAGCAAAGCTGCCATCTGCTGACCTTTTTGCCTCTCTTTGTCTGCCTTGGCGGCTATCTGTTCCACAACCTTATAAGCAGATTTCGGCAAATCTTGTCTTTCATATTTTTCCACTTGTTTCCATAAATCATCGAAACCCGCAGCCGGGCACCCTGTTCCGAAACAAAGGAACATCACGCATATACTCCATAAGATTTTTTGCTTCATAGTTATTTCTTTTGGTTTTTAGTTCTGATTCATGCAAATAACGGCATTCTTCTTGAAAAATGAAACTATTCAACGTTATAATATTCTAAAAACCATACATCACAGACCAACTGGTTCTCCAATTCACCCATACCCAAAGCCCAAAAACCTGAAAATCCACGACAAAACGAGAAGTGAGGAAGTGGTAAAATCGTTCTGCGCCAAACGAAAAATCAGTCTCCTTTGATTGATTTTTCGTTTGGCGCAGATTGATTATCGAATCTAAGGAGAACTTTTTAATGCATTCAACCAACTAAAAAACAGCTGTTTACAGATACACGTAAGAATAACAAGAAATCCGGACAAAGCGATGCAGACATCCGCTCCGCAACATGCCCCCGTAATCTCCAAAGCCCATCATGGCCGCATGGAAAAAGGGAACATGCCCGCACGACACATCCCCTTTCCCTATGCAAAATTCCGCTTATTTACGCCTTCTCCGGTATCCGGCGGAGCAACTCCTTCAGGAAATCCCAGAACTTGGCCACCGACGGGATGTGGCAACGCTCATCCGGCGTATGCGGCGAACGGAGCGTAGGACCGAAACTTACCAAGTCCATATCGGGATATACTTCCCCGATAAGACTGCACTCCAAACCGGCATGCACGACCTGTACCAACGCCTCTTCGCCAAACATCTCCTTATAGATTTCCACCATCTGCGCCGTAATCTGCGAATCGAAGTTAGGCTGCCATGCCCCGTAACGACCGCTGAATTCCACCTTCATGCCCGCCATGTTGAAGCAGCTTTCCAACATGGTCCCGACATAGTCCATCATGCTCTCGCTCGAACTGCGTGCCAAAATCAGCACTTCCGCACGTTCCGGTGTCACATTGACAATTGCCAGGTTGGACGAAGTCTCCACGATGTGCGGAATGGAGGGGATGTAGCGAAGTACGCCGTCATGACAAGCCATAATGGCATCCAACACATTGTCCTGAATGTCTTCCGGCACCTGAACCGCAGGCATATCCACGCGCTCCATCGTCATCACGATGTGCTCTTCCACGCCACGGTATTCTTCGGCAAACATGTCCGCACAATAATCCACCAGTCCTTGCAACTCATCCACATCATCCGCCGGTACCGTCACTACAGCTTCGCTCTCACGAGGTATGGCGTTACGCATGTTGCCGCCTTTCCACGAAGCCAACCGTGCTTCGTTCTCGCGGATGGCCATGTTCAGGAACCTCGCCATCAGTTTGTTGGCATTGGCACGGTTCTCGCAAATCTCCAAGCCGGAATGTCCGCCGCGCAACCCTTTGACCGTCACCTTGACCGCCACGTCTGCCGGGTCTGCCTCCACGGCTTTATAAGCAATCGATGCCGTCACGTTCACTCCTCCGGCACTTCCTACCACAAATTCGCCCATCGTCTCATTGTCGAAGTTCAGCAGGATGTCGCCCGTCAACGTGTCGGACGCAAGATGGTTGACCCCGTACATGCAAGTTTCCTCGTCGGCTGTAATCAATGCCTCCAACGGGCCGTGCTCCAGGCTCTCGTCTTCCATCACGGCCATGATGGCCGCCACGCCCATTCCGTCGTCCGAGCCCAAGGTCGTCCCCTTGGCTTTCACCCACTCGCCGTCGATATAGGTTTCAATGGGGTCGGTCTCAAAATTATGCCGGCTCTCTGCCGTTTTCTGCGGCACCATGTCCATGTGGGCCTGCATGACGGCTTTCTTACGGTTCTCCATGCCCGGTGTGGCAGGTTTGCGCATGACGATGTTTTCGCCACCGTCTTTGAAAGCCTCGATACCATGGGCTGCCGCCCAATCCAACAGGAATTGCTGTACTTTTTCCAAATGTCCTGACGGACGCGGAACCTGTGTCAATGCATGGAAATTCTTCCATACCACCTGCGGTTCCAAGTTCTTAATCTCGTTCATAACAACCTATTATTATGGTTTGACAATCTGATTTAATTTCTTCCACCCCCTGCTTCCTCCTGGCCTATCCGACGGGTAAAAGCCAATGCCCCGGCAGCATAGAAGCCCAACAACATGACAAGCAAGGTCTGCAACGTATGCACGATGAGCACGAACACGACAGCATCCGGCTCACATACGCCGTAGAGCACCAAAATGGTCTTCACCGCAAAATGCCACGGCCCGGCACCATTCGGCGTGGGTACCAAGACGGCAAACGTGCCGACCACGAAAGCAATCAAGGCGGCCATAGCCCCCAACCCCGAAGTATAGGAAAAACAATAAAAAGTCAAATAGAAATGCAGGAAATAGGCAAGCCATATCCCCAAGGAATACATTATATATATAGGTATATGGCGGACATTGCGCAAAGAAAACACTCCGTCCACAATATTGCGAAGCAAATTGCGGGTATGGTTGAACCACGCCAACCGCCTGGCCAAAACGGCAAGAAACACCAACACGACCAACAAACAAGCTGCCGTGACCCAATAACCGGCTGCAGAAAAGCGTCCGGCCAGTTCTTCAAAACTTACTCCCGTCTCGGCAAAGAACACCATGAACACCTTGACTTGCAGCAAGACTGCCAAAGCAGCCAATAACAAGATCAACAGGGAATCCACCATGCGCTCCGTCACCACCGTCCCCAAGGATTTCGTAAAAGAAGTGCCGTCGTACTTCTTCAATACACCGCAACGCAAGACCTCCCCCACCCGGGGCACCACAAGACTGGAAGCGTATGAAAGAAACACGGCATGCACGCACGAAGACAAACGCGGACGTTCTCCCAACGGAGCCAATGCCTGCCTCCAACGCACGGCACGCAACACCTGCGCCAACACACCGAAAGGCATGGAAAGCCACATCCACGTCCAATCCATCCCGTCGTTCAAAGCCTCCCACAGCCCGTTCCAGTCGAAATCACGGTACATCCACCACAAAATCAAGCCTCCCAACGCCAAGGGGAAGGCTATTTTTAACGCATGACGAATGATCTTAGAAGTTTCCAATGCCGTCTCTGTCTATTTTTGATTACCTTTGTATCCACAAAAATAAAACAAAAAAACAACAATGAAGACAGTCAAGCCCAAAAAGTTTCTCGGGCAGCATTTTTTAAAAGACCTGAAAATCGCACAGGACATCGCCGATACAGTAGATGCCTGCCCCGGAATCCCGGTGCTCGAGGTAGGGCCGGGCATGGGTGTCATGACCCAGTTCCTCGTCGGCAAGGGCCGCCCCGTCAAAGTGGTCGAGATTGATTTCGAATCCGTGGCCTACCTACGTGCCAATTACCCCCAGTTGGAAGAAAACATCATAGAAGACGATTTCCTGAAAATGCACCTGGAACGGACGTTCGGCGGGCAACCGTTCGTGCTTACGGGCAACTACCCTTATAACATTTCCAGCCAGATATTCTTCAAGATGCTCGACTACAAAGACCTCATCCCTTGCTGTACGGGCATGATACAGAAAGAGGTGGCGGAACGCATTGCCGCCGGTCCGGGCAGCAAGACCTACGGTATCCTGAGCGTACTCATCCAGGCATGGTACAGCGTGGAATACTTGTTCACGGTGCATGAACACGTATTCAATCCTCCCCCCAAGGTGAAGAGCGCGGTCATCCGTATGACACGCAACTCCACGACGGACTTAGGTTGCAACGAGCGGCTCTTCAAACAGGTAGTGAAAACCACATTCAACCAACGGCGCAAAGTGCTTCGCAACTCCATCCGCCCCGTGCTGGCCGATGCCGACCACAAGGCACGGCAGGAAGGGCGGCTGCCTAAAGACCACGCCGAATTCCTCTCCGCCGAGATATTCGGCCGCCGCCCGGAACAATTATCCGTGGCCGATTTCATCAATCTGACCAATGCCATAACGCGGGAAACTTCCGAAACGGCATACTCCGGAGAAAAGATATAAAAAAACGGCCTCAAAGCCGTTTTTTTATTTGTAACTTCAAGCGGTTTATCGTATCTTTGCACCGCAATTTATCAGAGTATTTATTTAAAATGGACGATTATCACGCGGAAAATATGAACTAAGTAGGACAGAGGTTTGCAAGGAGCTGCCTCCGTTCCGTTATAATTATGGAGGATTTTTATTCATGCGAACATACTGGAATACAAACCGCGGCCTGCGCACGCTCGAAAAGTGGGAACCCAACTGTTGGGTGCAAGTTACTTGTCCGACTCAGGACGATATAGATTATCTGGAGAATACGCTCCACATCCCCGATTACTTTTTAATGGACATCGCCGATACCGACGAGCGTGCCCGCTATGAGTTCGACGACGGTTGGATACTCATCATCCTGCGTATCCCTTACGTGAAAGAAGTACGCTCGCGCACGCCTTATACGACCATACCCCTCGGTATCATCCTGAACAAAGAGGTGTGCATCACCGTGTGCAATTTCGAGACGAACATGATGATTGACTTCGTGAGCTACCAGCAAAAACGCGGATTGGGATTCACCGACTCCGTAGACATGGTGTTCCGCCTGTTCCTTTCGTCTGCCGTGTGGTACCTGAAACGGCTGAAGCAAATCAACCTGCTCATCGAGAAAGCCAAGCAACACTTGGATCGTAACGTGGACAACGTGGACCTCATCAACTTGTCGCGCCTGCAAGACAGCCTGACTTATTTCATCACTTCCATCCGAGGCAATGAGACGTTGCTCTCCAAGCTGAAGTTCAAACTTCCGGTGGACGAACTGGATGCCGACCTTATCGAGGATGTCAATATCGAGATGAGCCAGGCACGCGAGACGACATCCATCTATGCCAACATCCTCGACTCGACGATGGACACTTACGCCAATATCATCAACAATAACACGAGCGGCGTGATGAAAATGCTGACGTCCATTTCCATCATCCTCATGTTCCCCACGCTCATCGCCAGTTTACTCGGCATGAACCTGGTCAACGGCATGGAGAATTGGGCATGGGGATTCCCCGTAGCTTTGATGCTTACCGTGGGCATTACAGTGGCATTCGTATGGTATTTCAAGCGAAAAACATGGATTTAAAGCCGGGCAAAGTAAAAAAACAGGAGATTTTTTAGGTTTCCACCGTTTTTTATACTTAATTTGTGCCGATTAAATGAATAGTAAAACCGAATCAGATACTAAAACAAGTAACATGATGGACTCTCAAGAAACTCTCCAGACGGAAGAGAACGTAACAAAAAACGTAACACCTGAAGTGAACGAAACGGAAAATCAAACGATAGAAGTGCCGCAAACACAGGAAGAAGTCGTAGCACGAGTGAAGGAACTGGCCGAAGCCGACGCTCCGGCCGAGAAACAGGAATTGGATGCCCTGAAGCAGGCCTTCTACAAAATACATAAGGCAAACGTGGCAGCAGCCCGTGCGCAATTCATCGAAAACGGAGGCGAGCCCGAAGCTTTCCTTCCGGTACCGAATGTGCTCGAGGACGAATTCAAGGCGGCCATGAACGTCATCAAGCAAAAAAGAGCTGAATTGCAGGCCGAACTGGACCGGCAGAAAGAAGAGAACCTGCAGAAAAAGCAGGAAATCTTGGAACGCATCAAGACCCTGAGCGCCACACCGGAGGAAGCCAACCAAGCCTACAAGGAGTTTAAGGAACTCCAGAACCAATGGAAGGAACTGACACTCGTCCCGGCAGAAAAAGCCAACGAGCTGTGGAAAACCTACCAGTTGTACGTAGAGCAATATTACGACCAACTGAAACTCAACAACGAATTCCGTGAGTACGATTTCAAGAAGAACCTGGAAATCAAAACCCACCTTTGCGAAGCTGCGGAAAAGCTGAACGAAGAAGCCGATGTCATATCAGCTTTCCAACAGTTGCAAGCCTTGCATCAGGAATTCAAGGAAACGGGACCCGTGGCGAAAGAATTGCGCGAAGAAATCTGGGCACGCTTCAAAGCCGCTTCCACCGCCGTGAACAAACGCCACCAACAATATTTCGAGGAGCTGAAGCAGAAAGAAGAAGAAAACCTGGCACACAAGACCGCACTCTGCGAGAAAATAGAAGCCATCGACCTGACCGCCATCAAGACGGCGGCTGCATGGGAGTCACAGACGCAGCAAATCATCGAGATGCAAAAGGAATGGCGTACCATTGGTTTCGCCCCTCAAAAGATGAACGTGAAGATTTTCGAGCGTTTCCGTGGCGCATGCGACCGGTTCTTCACGGAAAAGGCTTCATTCTTCAAACGAATGAAAGAGGAACAGGCTCAAAACTTGGCCAAGAAAACGGAACTCTGCGAAAAGGCCGAGGCACTGAAAGACAGCACGGACTGGAAAGCCACGGCCGACAAGCTCATGCAGATACAGAAGGAATGGAAGACCATCGGTGCCGTTCCTAAAAAGCATTCCGAATCTCTTTGGCAACGTTTCATCGGTGCCTGCGACTATTTTTTCGAACAGAAGGGCAAGAACACGGCATCCCAACGCGGGGAGGAAAAAGAGAACTTGCAAAAGAAGGAACAGGTCATCGATAAGCTGAAAGCCTTGTTGGAGTCCAACGAGGAAGAAAACAAACAGGATGCCGTAAGAGAGCTGATGAAGGAATGGAACGAAATCGGTTTCGTGCCTTTCAAGGAGAAAGACAAAATCTATAAGGCTTACCACGAAACGGTAGACCAACTGTTCAAGGCCCTGAACATGTCGGCCGCACGCCGCCGTCTGGACAACTTCAAGAACAACTTGAAGAACGATGCCAAAGAAGGCGGACAAGGCTTGTCCCGCGAACGGGAACGCCTGGTACGGGCTTACGAGAACAAACGCAGCGAAATCAAGACGTACGAGAACAACCTGGGTTTCCTGACTTGCAGTTCGAAGAAAGGCAGCAGCCTCCTCAACGAAATGAACAAGAAGATGGAGAAGTTGAAAGACGAATTGAACCTGATTGGCGAAAAGATTGCCGCCATCGACAAGGAAATCAAAGCAGCCCAGGCTGAATAAAAGAACAAACCATTTATAAACCATCTGCCGCATCCGGATTTTTACTCCGGATGCGGCTTTTTTTATGCAAGTTTTTGAATTCATGCTCCGCCACAGCCTAATGTTGCGGAGCGCAGGACGGACGCGCGGCGCAGAGACTTGCCTCACCGCCCTGAACAGCTTCAAGCGTTTCCGGAATCATGCAGATTTGGGTTACAACGAGGTTACCTCCGACCTCGTGCAACGTTATGAAAGCCATCTGAAGGAACAAGGTCTCTGCCGCAACACGTCATCATTCTACGTCCGGCAGTTCCGCACCTGTTACAATCTGGCTGTGGAACTGGGGCTGACCACCGACCGGCATCCGTTCCGGCACGTCTACACCGGAGTGGACAAGACCGCGAAACGGGCACTCCGGCAAGAGGACATATCACGAATCGACCACATGGATTTGTCCGGCTTGCCGCAGGCAGCTTTCGCCCGCGACATCTTCATGTTCAGTTTCTTCACCCGTGAGATGCCGTTCGTGGACATGGCCTAACTGAAAAAGTCGGACGTAGCGGATTTGAAGAAAATCGGGTAACAGCTCGGCCTGTCCATACCGCTGACCACACATTACGCAAGACATTCAAATTCTCATTTCTTATTGAAAAACAAATAGTTAAATCGTTTATTATTCCTGTTTTACATATTGTATAGATATATCCGCACTTGTTTGTTATATAAATACAAGCATGATCCAATTGGAAGTGATAATCAGCTTTTATTCTATACTTGAAATAGTAACATCATCAAATTCATCCATATAATCGATAAGTCGTTCATTGTGATTACCGCGTTTAACCTTCATCTCAATGTTGGCCTCGAAGATTTCACCTTGTGAGGTACGACGGTCACGCAGTTCATAAGAATAGAGTTCAATGCAGTCATCCTTTATCTGGTTGACCACACGTTTCACGCTCTCTTTCTTAGTAGCTGTAAAGGTAAGTTGCACCGTAGTAGTTCCGACAGTCGGAATAAAGGAATTCATAACTTCCAGCCCGAAAAGCACCATGGCTGTAGCTATGCCGGCTGCTATATACATGCCAGTTCCACAGGCCAACCCGATAGCTGCCGTTACCCATAATCCGGCGGCTGTAGTCAGACCGCGCACTGCATTCTTTTGAAAAATAATTGTTCCCGCTCCAAGGAAACCAATACCGGAAACCACTTGTGCCGCTACTCTCGATGAGTCTTTTAAATCAAAGCCAAAGCCATATTGTGATACAATACAAAAAAGAGCACTACCCAATGCCACCAAGAAATGCGTACGGAATCCGGCTTCTTTTGAACGATATTCACGCTCTATTCCTATGACTCCGCCTAAAAGAAGAGCTACAAATAATCTAAGTGTTATTTCTAAAATCATATCCATCGTTTATATATTTTCGTTTCCTTGTCTTTGGGTATCCAACTGTCCACCAAAGCTCTGTTTTGTTTTATCCATTCCCTTACAGCCTCGCGTTCCGTTCCCCTTGTCTGCTCAATGGCACTCATCAGTGAACTGATTTGCCGGTCCGTAAGATGAATATTCCCCAACAGTTCTGCGGCGAATGGATGTTCCTTGCTGAATCCGGTACGGGCAATCGCCCGGATATATTCCGAGGCTCCATAGATATTTTTCGGGTCGTCCAATACTTTAAGTTCGTAACGGTCGAACATCCAATGGGGGGTCCATCCGGTTACTACAATCCATTCTTTCTTTTTAATCGCCTTGTCAAGAAGCGCAGTCATGGCCGGACCGCTTGAAATCATCAGTTTGTAATCCAGTCCGTAAGTTGGTATGGCCGTTTCCGTACATTTCATGATACCCGTGCCTGCATCAATGCCTACAATTTCCCCATTGAAACGTTCTGTGAACTCCGGCAGCTCCTCTATGCTGTTAATGGGGACATAAGCCGGTACCACAAGACCGATACGGGCACTGTCGAACACCTGCCCCAATATTTCAAATTTTCCCTGATATTTTTCAAAATAGGGTTTATGCGTAACGGGAAGCCAACTGTCAAGAAACACATCCGTCTTTCCACGTGCAAGCGAGGTGAATATCGGGGCGATATCCGCATTGAGCAGTTCTACTTGAAAACCTTGTTCCACAAGAATTTCACGGGCTAAATGGGTCACTGCGATACCTTCCGCCCAGTTAGGATAAGCGATGCTTATTTTATTGGGATTGATGACACACGATGTCATCAAGGTACTGCTGATAATGGTTGTGATAAATCTGAATATTCTCATAAATTCATTGTGCTAAATATGATGATTATTTCTTTTGGGCGATACCTTGGGTAATACGGTCTAAAATAATAGCCAGTATCACAACGGCAATGCCGCCTTCAAAGCCGAGTCCGATTTTCATTTGTGTGATGCCTTTCAGTACCACTTCTCCCAAGCCTCCGGCTGAAATCATGGCAGACACCACTACCATGGAAAGTGCCATCATGATGGTCTGGTTGATGCCGGTTAGTATGGTGGGTAAAGCCAAGGGCAACTGTACCTTGAAAAGTAATTGGCGGGGAGTGGCTCCGAACGATCGGGCAGCTTCTATTACGTTTTTAGGTACTTGCCGTATGCCCAATCCCGTAAGCCGCACCACCGGAGGCATGGCAAAGATGATGGTGGCGAAAGCACCGGGAACCGTACCCAATCCGAAAAACAATACCGCAGGAATCAGATAGACGAAAGCGGGCATGGTCTGCATACAGTCCAGAACGGGACGGAGCATCCGGTTACAGCGTTCACTTTTTCCCGCCCAAATGCCGAGTGGGATTCCTATCAGCAAAGCCATGCAAGTGGAGGAAAGCACTAAGGCGAGCGTTTGCATGGTTTCCTCCCAAAATCCCATACCCCATATCAACAACAGTCCCAGAAGAGTAAAAACCCCCATGCCTTTACCTACTTTCCACCAAGCCAGTGAAACGGTCAGTGGAATAAAAACATAAAACGGGATAGCGTACAATGCCAGTTGGAAACTATCAATAAAACTTTCTACGCCTACATTCAACGCATCAAAAAATACCGCACCTTCTTCGGTCAGCCATTCGATGGCTGCTTCTATACAACATCCTATATCTATCATTGCATATATCGTTTTTTGTATTATAAATCAATTGCTTGTTGGATAATGTCGTTTATCTCTTCCTTATCCTTGCCGGTCACTTCCACAATGAGCGATGAAAGTGGAACCACTCCTTCAAATTCGCGTTCTTCATTCACCACCCAGATCGGCGAATTGGTCATGGTCATCAGCGGAAGGATGTCTTCCACCACCGTGTCTGCGGTAATGGAATGAACCTCGCTTTTTATGACCGAAGCGATGTCTTTCACCTTCGCTTCACGCAATTTCACAAGATCTCCCAACCGAACCTCGCCTTGCAAAATACCGCCCGCATCCACTACGGGAAGTACGGTAAGTTTACGCTCCTTCATTTTGCGTATGAGCACTTCCGGTCCTTCCTTACCCAAACGTGCCACCAGAGGCTTGTCCACCATAATCGAAGCGGCTGTGACGATACGGCTGCGCTCCACATTCTCCACAAAACTCTGTACATAGCCATTGGCGGGTTCCGTGAGGATTTCCTCCGAGGTGCCAATCTGTTGAATCTCACCGTCGCGCATGATAGCGATACGGTCACCCAACTTGATGGCTTCTTCCAAGTCGTGGGTAATGAACACGATGGTCTTTTTCATTTTTGATTGTAAGGCCAGCAGCTCGTCCTGCATCTGCACCCGGATCAACGGGTCCAGGGCCGAGAAAGCCTCGTCCATCAACAACACCTCAGGGTCATTCGCCAAAGCACGTGCCAATCCGACACGTTGTTGCATACCGCCTGAAAGCTCGTTTATCATCTGATTTTCATAGCCGTCAAGCCCTACAAGTTTCATGCATTCCAGTGCTTTTTGTTCGCGCCCTTCCTTACCTATGCCTTGCAGCTCAAGTCCAAAAGCAATATTCTGCAACACGGTACGGTGAGGCAACAGGCCGAAATGCTGAAATACCATAGCCAGTTCCTTGCGTCGGGCGGCACGCAGTTCCTCATCGGACATGGTGACGATGTTCTTGCCATCGACCGCAATTGCCCCAAAGGTGGGTTTATTAAGCCGGTTGATACAACGTAACAAACTGGATTTTCCGCTTCCACTTAACCCCATAATGACGAATATCTCACCTTCGTTGATGGTAAAGTTGGCTCCATTTACAGCAACAGTGCATCCTGTTTCTTTTTTGATTTCCTGTTTACTCTTTCCTTTCATCAGCATTTTGAACGCTTTGTTCCGTTCACGACCGAAAATAAGGTAGAGTTTCATCACTTCTATTTTCTTTTTTTCATTCATAAACAAACCTTTCTTTCATTCGTTAATCTTTTCTTCGGCTTAAACACAAAACAAGTTGAATGTCTATTTGATAAGCAAATAGACACACTGGAATTCGATTGTCATTCCATACGGAATAACAATCATTTCTTTTTTATTGTTTTAGAAAACAACTACAATAGGGGCGATACTAATAAGTCTGAATCATGTGAGATAAACGGACCTGTTTTCAACTAAGAATTGTCCCGATGATTCTGCCCTCTAAAGGCTTTTGTTGCACGATGTATTTGCAAAGATACTAAAAAACATACGGTTAAACAAACGTTATTGGCTAGTATCCGGGACTTTTACAGCCCCATACGTAGTATGGATAATTTCTTAATATTTTTCAACAAATGGCAAAAGATGGCAAATAACCCGTATTTGTCGTTTTTTTCTTGCTTGTCAAACTTTTAAAGGCTAATTTTGCATTTTTGTTAATTCGCTCTGTTTGTTTCATCATCTGAAAGAGCACAAAAAACTATTTCACAAATGAATATCCGACTGGAACCCAAAGAGATTACAGATGCTTATAGTACGCCCATTGTTCAGCAAACTTCCTTTTGGTCGAAAGTAAAAGAACAGCTTGGCATGAGTTCCTGCGCTTTCGATTACAGCGTGCGCAACAGTGACCTTTACACCCACGTGGGAGGTTATGCGTACACTCAAGCCGATTTCATTATGTTCTTTCAACATCTCAACCGTGAGGATTATATCGCTTATCTGCCCTATGGCCCCGAGATAGAACCATCAGAAGAAAATCAAGGTACTTTTCTGGAAGAACTTTCCGAATCACTTCGCTCTTTCCTGCCCAAGCATTGCATAGCCCTGCGTTATGACCTCAATTGGAAAAGCCATTGGTGCAAAGCTGATGATTTTGACGAAGCAGGCCGATGGGTAGGACTTCCCCAAAAAGAGTTTCAAGAAATAAAACTCAACTATGGCACTTGCTGCCATAACCTGCGTAAAGCCAACACCAACATTCTGCCGGCCAATACCATTGTACTTGATTTATCCACCGATGAAGAGAAAATACTTGCACGGATGAAACCCAAGACACGTTATAACATCCGCTTGGCACTGAAACACGGAGTAGAGGTGCGTTCGGCAGGAATCGAAGGATTACAGATTTGGCATAGCCTCTATCAAGAAACTGCTTTCCGTAACGGGCTTCACCTGAACGATATTCAGTATTTCCATTCCATATTTGCTTCAAAGATGGAATGTGACGACCCCAAAGTGAATGTAAAGTTACTCATAGCCTATCATGACAACACTCCGTTGGCTGCGATGTTCTTGGTGTTCTCATCCCATCGGGCTACTTACCTCTATGGAGCCTCTTCGTCATCTCACCGCAACCTAATGCCCACTTATGCCTTGCAATGGAGAGCAATACAGTTGGCGCGTGAGCACAACTGCTTGGAGTATGATATGTTCGGTATCGCTCCGTATGCCGATGCCTCACATCCCATGTACGGGCTTTATAAGTTCAAACATGGTTTTGGTGGAGAAATCTATCATCAATTGGGATGTTGGGACTATCCTCTAGAAGAGGATAAGTATCAATATTTTACGGCAAAGGAAATGAGCATGCAGGGATATTACCAACCTTAAAAGTATTCATTATAATCGGTAAAGAAGTCACGGTTTATGTTTTACAGTTCATCCTCATTTAATTATTCGTTAATATGTTGTTCTTTGTATGGTATAAGATCAGCGATGGATACCAGAATTTTAGCATTGCTGAAATATCACCCTTATAAAAAGATGGAAAAATACGGTTTGCGATAGATTGAAAAACGAATAAAGTTCATTTTCTTTTTCAGCAGCAGAAAGGTAACTTTCTCCATTGATGACTGTATTCTTCCCCACCCGTACATAAGGATTTAATGTCCTACAAGGCACCAACGGGAAAACACGGAAAGTGTGAATTCCATAACAAAGAAAAGGATTCACCCTACTCCACATATTAGACGCCGAGGCCGACTAAGCGTCTTCTTACAGATTGGCCGGCAGGGGAAGCCCCGTCTTAAACTAATATTTACTCCGTATGCCACATGAGAATAAAGGCCAAAAGGATAAAGATTGAAATCGGGCAGAAAGCCTGGTGCCCATTGATTACAATCCTCAAAGCCATCACCGAAGCCTTCTGATTTCAAAGCCTGCCGCCTCCACGCGTCAGGCTTCTTTTTCCCAAACAGCTTCCTTCAGGCATATTCCGTCAGCCCGAAACATGAAACGGCGTTTCTACCTAACAAGTGTTAAAAGAACATAGCCACACCATAAAATCCTATCCCCCCCACACCTTGACGTGCCCCCTGTATCCCCCTCTCCCAAGAGTTTTCAGAAAAATGGCTTCATCTTTCAGCCCGAACGATAACACACTGTGTTCCAATACGTACAATAACAGAAGGATAGAACATCCATCTTTCAGCCTTCCTTCAGGATGAAAACAGGAAACCGGTCGGCTGAAAGCGGAAAATCATTTGGCGCAGAACGAAAAATCGCTTGGCTGAGATTGAAAAATCGTTTGGCGCAGAAAAAAAGCCCTTTTAAGGAAGAGCCTTTCCCGTCTTCCGTAAGGTATGCAGACACCTTCGGCTGAAAGATGGCCGGTACATCCTTCAGGGCACAACAAACTTGTTTTTAAGAGACTTACGATAAGACCTGAAAGATGAAGGAGCTTTTTTAAAAAATCCCTGTGAGGGAAAAGAATACCATTTTCACATCGCCCCGGAACCAACCACCGCGCACAAAAAAGGCTTTCCCCGAAATGAGGAAAGCCTCGTGTTGGACTACCAGGATTCGAACCTGGAAAAACAGGACCAGAATCTGTTGTGTTACCATTACACCATAGTCCAATCTTCCACAAAAAACAGATGCCACCGACACTGTTGCAGTTGGGCTACCAGGATTCGAACCTGGAAAAACAGGACCAGAATCTGTTGTGTTACCATTACACCATAGTCCAATCTTCCACAAAAAACAGATGCCACCGACACTGTTGCAGTTGGGCTACCAGGATTCGAACCTGGAAAAACAGGACCAGAATCTGTTGTGTTACCATTACACCATAGCCCACTGTCCTTTTTGCGAGTGCAAATTTAGCGACTTATTTTTGAACCCACAAATTTTTATACCCTTTTTTCATGCGGGAACTGCCGTATCCACATAAATCCCAATCCACAGCAGCCGCCCTATGTTTCCGGGCGTACCGCCACGCACAAACCGGATTATATTATCTAAAAAAGATAAAAAGCAAAGGGTTTTGAGCCTAAAAATTGGAATGATAACATATTATATACTATCTTTGCCCGACAATTTATGTATGGATTAACGCATGAACGAAACGCAACAATTAGTAAATGCCATCACGGAAGGCATACAGGAAAAGAAAGGAAAGAACATCGTCGTAGCCGACTTGACGAACATAGGCGACACCATCTGCCAATATTTCATCATCTGCCAAGGGAACTCTCCCTCACAAGTGCGGGCGATAGCGGAATCCATAGAGGAATCCGCACGGCTCAAAGCGCACGCCAAACCTGTAGCCGTGGACGGATTGAGGAACGCCGAATGGGTGGCAATGGATTATACGGACATCATCGTACATGTCTTCCTGCCGCAAACACGAGAGTTTTACGACATCGAACACCTATGGGAAGACGCGCAACTGACCGCGCTTCCCGACATTGACTAAACTCATCCTAAAACATCATGAACGAAAAAGAGAACAAGAATAAGATGCCCCGGTTCAACATGAATTGGATATACGGCATAATCATCGTGATATTGGTATACCTCTTCTTCACGGGGACGGGAGGAAGTTCCACCAAAACGGTGGACTACACGACTTTCGAGACTTACGTCAAAAAGGGTTACGCCACCGGAATCATCGCCCAAAAAGACAAGGGCGTGTTGCAAATGGGAGTCAAAAAAGAGCACCGCGCTGACGTGTTCGGCACAAACGATGTCAAAGGCATCGGAGTCCTGCCCGTCATCAGCGTGGAATATGCCGATAACAAAGCATTACTCGATTTGGTACATGAAGCACAAAACACCGGTGCGTTCAAGGGCACGTTGAAATACGAGCAGAGCAGCGACTTCATGAGCAATATCTTCTGGAACTTTTTCCCCTTGCTCGTCATCATCGCCATTTGGGTATTCATCATGAGACGGATGAGCGGCGGAAGCCCGACGGGGAGCAGCGTATTCAGCGTAGGGAAAAGTAAAGCCAAGCTCATAGAGAAAGGCGAAGCCACGAGAGTGACTTTCAAGGACGTGGCCGGACAGGCCGGTGCCAAAATGGAAGTGGCGGAAATCGTGGAGTTCCTCAAGAACCCAAAGAAATTCACCGATTTGGGAGGCAAGATACCCAAAGGAGCTCTGTTGGTAGGCCCTCCGGGAACGGGTAAGACATTATTAGCCAAGGCCGTGGCCGGAGAAGCCAACGTACCGTTCTTTTCCCTCTCGGGTTCCGACTTCGTGGAAATGTTCGTTGGCGTAGGAGCCAGCCGCGTACGTGACTTGTTCCGTCAGGCCAAAGAAAAATCCCCGTGCATCATCTTCATCGACGAAATCGACGCCGTGGGACGGGCACGTGGAAAGAATCCTGCCATGGGAGGAAACGACGAACGGGAAAACACATTGAACCAGTTGTTGACCGAAATGGATGGTTTCGGCACCAATAGCGGCGTCATCATCCTGGCTGCCACCAACCGGGTGGACATTCTGGACAAAGCCTTGCTGCGTGCCGGACGTTTTGACCGTCAGATACACGTGGACCTGCCGGACCTGAATGAACGGAAAGCCGTATTCAAAGTCCATCTCCGTCCGGTGAAAACGGACAGCACGGTGGACATTGACTTGTTGGCCCGCCAAACACCGGGTTTCTCCGGTGCCGACATCGCCAACGTATGTAACGAAGCCGCCCTGATTGCAGCCCGGCATGGGAAAAAGGCCGTGAGCAAAGATGACTTCTTGAGTGCCGTGGACCGTATTATCGGAGGATTGGAAAAACAGACCAAAGTCATGACGGTGGAAGAAAAACAGACCATTGCCTTGCACGAAGCGGGACATGCCACCATTTCCTGGTTCCTGCAATACGCCAATCCGCTGATTAAAGTGACCATCGTGCCGCGCGGACGTGCACTTGGCGCAGCCTGGTATTTGCCAGAGGAACGACAGATTACGACCAAAGAGCAGATGCTCGACGAAATGTGCGCCACATTGGGCGGCCGGGCTGCCGAAGAATTATTCACGGGTCACATCTCTTCCGGTGCGTTGAACGACCTAGAGCGCGTGACCAAACAGGCTTACAGCATGATTGCTTATCTGGGTATGAGTGAGCGGCTGCCGAACCTCTGTTATTACAACAACGACGAATACAACTTTACGAAGCCTTATTCCGACCAGACCGCACAACTGATTGACGAGGAAGTGAAGCAGATGATTGCCGAACAATACGAACGTGCCAAGTCCTTGTTGCGCGAACATCAAGAGGGACATGCGGAACTGGCAAAAATACTGGTGGAGCGCGAAGTGATTTTCGCCGAAGACGTGGAGAAGATTTTCGGCAAACGTCCGTGGACTAGCCGCACGGAAGAATTGCTTAGCATGAACGAAGAACTCCCGGGAGACGAGATGGCTCAGGATGCTGACGAGCAAAAAGAGGAACAGCCTGCGACTGCCTCGGAGGAGCAACCGACGGATATGCTATCCGAACATCCTACGGAAACCACGGCACAAGCAGACGCTCACGAGGCTGAAAAACCGCAAGACGCACAAGCCCCTAAAGAAAAATGACCGATAAAATAAAGAATTTATGCCTCCGCACAGCCACCGGTATCGCTTTCGTAGCGGTACTGGTGGGCGGTATTTTATGGAGTAACGTCACGTTCACCATGCTCTTTGCCGTGGTAACGGGCCTGAGCGTACGGGAGTTTTGCCAAGTGGTGAACCGGCGGGCCGACGTACAAACCAATGCAGTGATTTGTACGGTGGCCGGAATTTACCTCTTTTTGGCCGTTTCGGGCTTTTGCAGCAACCTTACCCCTTCCGGGGTATTCATCCCGTATCTGCTATCAGTGGTGTACCTGTTGGTCAGTGAACTTTACCTGAAAAGCGAACATGCACTGAACAATTGGGCCTATACCATGATGAGCCAGATGTACGTGGCCTTGCCGTTTGCATCGCTCAATATATTGGCTTACCAACCCGAAGCGTCTTACAGCATCGGTGTGGCCTATGCGGGCATGCTGCCGTTTTCCGTATTCGTATTCCTTTGGGCCAGTGACTCCGGAGCTTACTGTTTCGGTTCGCTTTTCGGTCGTCACAAACTGTTTCCGCGTATCTCTCCGAACAAATCGTGGGAAGGTTCCGTAGGCGGGGGATTGGTAGCCGTAGCCGCATCACAGATTTTTGCCTGCTTCGAACCGTCGCTCGGCAGATGGGAATGGTTGGGACTGTCACTTACAGTGGTAATATTCGGCACATGGGGCGACCTTGTGGAAAGCCTTTTGAAACGGCAGTTACGAATCAAGGACAGCGGCAATATCCTGCCAGGACACGGAGGGATGCTTGATCGTTTCGACAGCTCATTACTGGCCATTCCGGCTTCTGTCATCTACCTCTACACCCTTACTTTATTATAAATTAAAGAGAAAAAGGCAACCCGGCCATGATGGCCATACCTGATACAAGAAGCGGGAACCATTTGCTCGAAGCAACGGTTCCCGCCCTTTCATTATCCGTACAGGCCTGCCTTAACGGCAGCTATCAGAAGAGGCTATCCGTTCCACGCCACGCCCCAACAGACGGAGCATGAGACTTGCCGCCTTCGCGGGCGCACCGGTATCCCCTAACTTGACAGCCATCTCTTCATAGCCCTGCAACATGGCTGTGCGTCCGTTTCCGCCGGGCAGAATCCGAGAAAGTTCCTCCCGTATATTCCCCATGCTCATCCCGTCGGCCACCAACTCCTTGACCACCTCTCGCCCGGCTACCAGATTGACCAACGAAATATAACGGACTTTCAAAATATGCCGACGCAAGAAAGAGACCAGTTTTCCGCAAGCTGTATAATAACATACCACTTGGGGCACCCGGAAAAGTGCAGTCTCCAACGTAGCCGTCCCAGACGTGACCAAAGCAGCGCAGGCATGGTGCAATATACGATAGGTCTGTCCGTACAGGATTTTCACACGGCTGCCCCGTAACACTTTTCCATAAAATTCAGGGTCTATATTAGGAGCCGCCGCCAACACCAACTCATACTGTCCGGCATAAACGGAAGCAGCATCTACCATCATGGGCAAGTTGTCTTTGATTTCCTGTTTACGGCTTCCGGCCAACAAAGCTAAGACAGGCTTGCCCTCCAATCCGTTGTCTTCCGCAAAACGTTCAAAATCCCTTTCGTTTTCCTTTTTGTAAGCCTCCACTTCGTCCAATGTAGGGTTACCCACATAGTGAATAGGATAATGATGCTTACCCTCAAAGAAGTCCACCTCGAACGGAAGGATGGAAAAAAGCTCATCCACATCTCGTTTGATATTCTTGATACGATATTCCTTCCATGCCCATATCTTGGGAGAGATATAGTAATATACCGGTATGGGACTATGCGCATGCACGAATTCCGCTACAGACAAATTGAAACCGGGATAATCCACCAGAATCAACACATCGGGGTTCCACACCAAAACGTCCCGTTTGCATGCCTTCATGTTGTGCAGTATCGTACGTAGATGGAGCAACACGGGAATAAACCCCATGTAGGCCAATTCTTTATAATGACGTACCAAAGTCCCGCCCTGCGCCTTCATCAGGTCTCCTCCCAAAAAGCGGAAATCCGCTTCGGCATCCCGGGCTTTCAGTTCTTTCATCAGATGAGACGCATGCAAGTCCCCACTGGCCTCACCGACAATCAGATAATATTTCATAAAACCTCCAAGTCTTTGAGTCCGTCCATGGCCTGATAAGCCGTTACGTCCACCGTGACTGGAGTCACCGCCACATAGCCGTGTGCCAAAGCCCAAGCATCCGTATCCGTACGCTCCGGCTCCTTGTTGGTATACTCACCGGTAAGCCAAAAATACTTTCCGCCCCGAGGATGATCGGCCGCATACAACTCGTTGGACCACATCCCACGGGCCATCCTGCATACCTTCGTTCCACGGTACCTCTGTCCCGACGGTTGGGGAAAGTTTACATTCAGGCATACCCCTGCGGGCAATCCCGTTTTCAACACACGCGCCACAATGCCTCGCACGTATGGGACGGTAGGAGAAAAATCAGCGTCCGCATCGAAATCACACAAGGAAAAACCGACAGACGGGATGCCTTTCATACACCCCTCTAACACCACACCCATCGTCCCCGAATAATGCACGTTGACAGAAGAATTGTCCCCATGGTTGATACCACTGACCACCACGTCCGGTTTACGACCGGTTTCCATTTCAAGTGCCAGTTTCACACAGTCTACCGGAGTCCCGCTACACGCACAGATTTTTATGCCCGGACGTACAGCCATGACGCGATAACGTAAAGGGTCGTGCGCCGTAATGGCACAGGCAGAACCGGAACGCGCCCCGTCCGGTGCCATAACAAGAATGTCTCCCAAAGGCGACAACATATCTATCAATTCGTTCAATCCTTTTGCCTGTACTCCATCATCATTCGAGAGTAGGATAAGCGGCCTCATGTCGTTCATTTTCACCTATATTTGTTTCTACAAAAGTACGAAAAAAGGTTTAAAAGCTCAGTGCTTTCACTGAAAAACATTATCTTTGCGGCATGATGTTCCATATAGTTATTAACAATACAGTCGAGTTTTCAACAATTTAACGTTTCTATCTGCATTCTCTAAAGCGCAGTAGTCAGGAATACGTTACTTTTGTGCAAACCAAATATTAGGATATGGGAAAGATTATTGCTTTAGCAAATCAGAAAGGAGGGGTCGGAAAGACCACGACTTCGATGAATCTGGCCGCCTCTTTAGCGACATTGGAAAAAAAGGTCTTGCTTGTCGATGCGGATCCTCAGGCCAATGCATCTTCCGGTTTGGGAGTAGACGTATCAGAAATAGACTGCTCTATCTATGAATGTATCATCGACCATGCAGATCCGCGCGATGCCATCTATACTACGGATATCGAGGGATTGGACATCATTCCTTCCCACATTGATTTGGTCGGTGCGGAAATAGAAATGCTGAACCTTCCCAACCGGGAAAAAGTGCTGACGGGCATCCTTTCCCCCATGAAGGGCGAATACGATTACATTTTGATAGATTGTTCCCCTTCATTAGGTCTCATCACCGTAAACGCATTGACGGCAGCCGATGCCGTAATCATCCCGGTCCAGTGTGAATATTTCGCATTGGAAGGTATCAGCAAACTTCTCAATACTATCAAGATTATCAAATCCAAACTCAACCCGTCTTTGGAAATCGAAGGTTTCTTGCTGACCATGTATGACAGCCGCCTGCGTCTGGCCAACCAGATTTATGATGAAGTGAAAAAACATTTCCAGGAACTGGTCTTCAAAACCGTCATCCAACGGAACGTCAAACTCAGCGAAGCCCCGAGCCACGGTCTCCCGGTCATCCTTTACGATACGGATTCCACAGGTTCCAAGAACCATTTGGCCTTGGCGAAAGAAATTATTGAAAAAGACAAATAACAGAAAAAAGAATGGCTGTACACAAGAAATACCCTGCTTTAGGACGAGGATTGGACGCTCTGATTTCCACCAAGGAAGTCCACACGGACGGTTCCTCTACCATTAATGAAATCGAACTGGACAAGATATCTCCGAATCCCAACCAACCGAGAAGGGATTTTGACCCTGAAAGTCTGCGCGAACTGGCCGCCTCCATTGCGGAAATAGGCATCGTACAACCTATCACACTCCGCAAAATGGAGGATGACACGTTTCAGATCATCGCCGGAGAACGGCGTTGGAGAGCTTCCAAACAAGCCGGCTTGCACACCATCCCGGCATACATACGTACGGCAGATGACGAAAATGTCATGGAAATGGCCTTGATAGAGAACATCCAACGCGAAGACCTGAATTCGGTGGAGATAGCACTGGCCTACCAACATCTTATCGAACAGTACAGCTTGACACAAGAAAAATTGAGTGAACGCATCGGCAAAAACCGCTCTACCATCACGAATTATTTGCGTCTGCTCCGTTTGCCCGCCCCTATTCAGATGGCTTTGCAAAACAAAGACATCGACATGGGACACGCACGCGCTTTACTCGCCTTGGACAACCCTACGCTGCAAATTAAATTATTCCAACAAATCATCCAGGAGAACCTTTCCGTCCGGAAGGTGGAAGAAATGGTCAAGGCACTCACGGAAGGCGAAAGCGTAAAAAGCGGAGGCAAAAAGATCATACCGAAAGGAGCACGCTTGCCAGAGGAATACAACGTATTGAAACAAAGTCTATCTAAATTCTTTCAAGCCAAAGTACAACTTACTTGTTCGGATAAAGGTAAGGGGAAGATTAGCATTCCGTTTGCGAACGAAGAGGAATTGGAACGTATTATCGAACTGTTTGACCGTTTAAAAAGTTGAAGTGTATTAGACTCTTATATCATCATTCACTCATCCTGCTCGGCATCTTGTTCATGCACGGTGGGGTGTCTTCAGTTTGGGGGCAAGCACCTCTGACAGCAGACAGCAGGCCTGCCGTACACGACTCTGCGTCCACCGCAGTTTCCCTGCTCACCGACACGTTGGCCGTTACGGCCAAAGACAGCATCCCACCCGTTATCACCGAAACGTCCCCCACGCCCGGTGACAGTTTGCCGTCCGCAGGAACGTTGACGGACACCACCGCAACCGCATTGGATTCCACTGCCGTCGGCCTGAAAAGCGATTCATTGCTCCGCCACACGCCCCCTTTTATGGAAAAGCGTTTCATTCCCAATCCACAGCGTGCACTGTGGTTATCCCTGATTATTCCGGGAGCCGGCCAGATTTACAACCGCAAACTGTGGAAGATTCCTATTGTCTATGGAGGCTTTTTAGGATGTCTTTATGCCCTGACATGGAACAACCAGATGTATGGCGACTATTCACAAGCCTATCTGGATATCATGGATGATGACCCCAACACGAAGAGCTACGAGAACATGCTCCCGTTGAATTACAGCATTGCAGGCCGGGAAGAGCAATACAAAGAAATATTCAAGAACAAAAAGAACTATTACCGCAAGTACCGGGACATGAGCATCTTCGCCATGATAGCCGTGTACCTGTTGTCGGTAGTAGACGCATACGTGGACGCGGAACTCTCGTCTTTCGACATTTCCAAAGATTTGGGTTTACGCATCGAACCGGCCGTCTTTAATTTTGGCGGACGAGGACGAGAGGCTTCAGTCGGCGTCCAATGTAATTTAAACTTTTAAACCATGATGAAAAAAATCGGATTATTCTGTATAGCAGCTTTATTGGCTACGGGGATGAAAGCACAAAACGACATCACCGTACACGACGACCAGACGGGAAAAGACGAAGTAATCGGCCTCCCGGAAGGTATGACCTACGAAATAGACAGCTTGTTGCAAGAATGGAACACCAAGAACTACCTGGGATTGGATGAGAAATGCGAAAGTTCGGACGAGAACCCGCAATACAGCAAGGAGGAATACATCTCGCGCCTCAACCGCCTGCCCAATGTCATAGAAATGCCCTACAACGAAGTGGTACGGAAATTCATCGACCAATATTGTACACGGCTGAGACGCTCCGTATCCTACATGTTGGCAGCCAATAACTTTTACGTACCTATATTCGAGGAGGCATTGGAAAGTTACCAGTTACCCCTCGAACTGAAATACCTGCCGGTCATCGAATCCGCCCTCAACCCCGGAGCCACCTCACGGGTCGGTGCAGCCGGATTGTGGCAATTCATGATTTCTACCGGTAAAGTATATGGCCTCGATGTCAATAGTCTGATAGACGAACGTCGTGACCCCATCAAGTCCTCGTATGCCGCCGCACATTACCTGCAAGACCTCTATCAGATTTTCGGCGACTGGACTTTGGTCATTGCGGCTTACAACTGCGGGCCGGCCAATGTGAACAAAGCCATCCGACGCGCAGGAGGGAGCAGGGATTATTGGCAAATCTATCCTTATCTTCCGCAGGAAACAAGAGGTTACGTTCCGGCTTTCATTGCCGCCAATTACGTCATGAACTATTATTGCGAACATAATATATGCCCGATGACCACCACGTTACCGCCTAGCACGGACACCATCATCGTTGACCGTGACGTGCATTTCGACCAAATCGTAGCCGTATGTAACGTCAAGGCGGAAGAAGTCAAAGCCCTTAATCCGCAATATCGTACGGGCCTTATTCCGGGTGCCAAGAAAAGTTGCATTCTCCGCCTGCCCACTCACGGTATCAGCGCGTTCATTGCGGCCGGAGATTCCGTTTACACTTATAAGTCGGATGAACTGTTTACCAACCGTAGCGAGGTGGAAGTAAGCCAATCTGCAAAAAAATCATCCGCTACACGTTCACGCAGCGGCAAGAACAGCCGCAGCAAATCGAGAACCCACACCATACGCTCGGGAGAGACTCTCTCGACGATTGCGAAACGTTACGGAACGACCGTATCCAAACTCAAACGCCTCAACGGCATAAAAGGTACAAGCATACGGGCCGGGAAAACACTGAGGGTCAGATAAAACAGCTGCAAAAGAGAAAAGGAGGTAATTATGGATGACTTAGCCAAAAAGCAATTTGAGGAGGATAAAATGGTAAACGATGCCTTTCAGCATCTGATAGACACTTATTTGGCATCGCGCCACCGCAAAAAGGTGGAAATCATTACCAAGGCTTTTAATTTTGCCAAACAAGCCCATAAAGGAGTGCGCCGCCTTTCCGGCGAACCTTACATCATGCATCCGTTGGCCGTAGCCCAAATCGTATGCGGCGAAATCGGCTTGGGTTCTACCTCCATCTGCGCCGCCTTGCTCCACGACGTAGTAGAAGACACAGACTACACCGTGGAAGATCTCTCCAACATCTTCGGTCCTAAAATCGCCCAAATCGTAGACGGGCTTACAAAAATATCGGGAGGCATCTTCGGCGACAAGGCATCTGCCCAAGCCGAGTCTTTCAAGAAACTGTTGCTGACCATGAGCGACGACATCCGGGTAATCCTCATCAAGATTTCCGACCGGTTGCATAACATGCGTACGTTAGGCTCACAGCCTCCCAACAAACAATATAAGATAGCCGGGGAAACCCTTTATATCTATGCGCCGCTAGCCAACCGCCTCGGACTGAACAAAATCAAGGAAGAACTGGAAGACCTGAGTTTCCGGTACGAACACCCTGAGGAATACCAACAGATTATCGACAAACTCGCACAGACCCGCGCCCATCGTGAAACCCTCTTTGAAGATTTCACGCGCCCCATCCGCGAGGCATTGGACAAGATGGGACTTACCTATACCATCAAGGCACGCATCAAGACACCTTATTCCATCTGGTGCAAAATGCAAAACAAGCATATCGAGTTTGAAGAAGTCTACGACATTCTGGCCGTAAGAATCATCTTCGAACCCCAAAGGGCTGAGGACGAAATCAGCGAATGCTTCCGCATCTACGTGTGTGCCAGCCGTATATACAAGCCGCACCCCGAACGGTTGCGCGATTGGTTGACTCATCCGAAAGCCAATGGCTACCAAGCTCTGCATGTCACGCTCATGAGCAAGACGGGCCAATGGATAGAAGTGCAAATCCGCTCCACAAGAATGGACGAGATGGCAGAGCAAGGATTTGCCGCCCATTGGAAATATAAAGAAGGCAGCAAAACGACAGCAGACAGCGAAGACGAACTGGAAAAATGGCTCCACACCATCAAAGAAATCCTGGACGACCCACAGCCGAACGCCTTGGACTTCCTCGATGCCATCAAGTTGAACCTCTACGCCTCGGAAATCTTCGTAGTTACGCCCAAAGGGGAGTTCAAGACGATGCCGGCCGACTGCACGGCACTCGATTTTGCATTCAGTATCCACACGTTTCTCGGCAGCCATTGTATCGGTGCGAAGGTGAACCATAAATTAGTACCGCTCAGCCATAAATTACAAAGTGGCGACCAAGTGGAAATCCTGACCTCGAAAACCCAACGGGTACAGAAGGAATGGATTAATTTTGCCACCACGGCCAAGGCCAAAGGCAAAATCCAGGCCATCTTGCGCCGCGAAGAACGCGAACAGCAGAAGCAAGGAGAAGAAATGCTCAACGAATTTTTCGAAAAAGCAGAGATTGAACCCAACAGCATGAACGTGGACAAACTATGTGACTTGCACCACATCAAGTTCCGCGAAGAACTCTTTCAGGCCATAGGCACCAGAAATATCGTGTTGGGCACGGCCGACCTGAACGTACTTCATGAGAAATCAGGGAACAAGGGCAACAGTTGGACACATTTCATCCCTTTCCTGAAGAAGAAGTCTCCTTCTTCAAAAACAAAAGAGAAACCAGCCCCGGAACAACCGGTCTCAATAGACCGGAAGAAAACAGTGATCCTGAACGAAGAAAACATCCAGAATTTCATCATTGCGGAATGCTGCCACCCCATCCCGGGAGATGACGTGTTGGGATATATCGACAGCGACAAGCACATTTACATCCACAAACGCCAATGCCCCGTGGCCGCCAAACTCAAAACTAGCGACGGCAACCATATTCTTGCGGCCACATGGGACGTACATAAAACGCTGTTCTTCCCCGCCACCATCAAAGTCAGCGGCATCGACAATATCGGTATCCTGCATGAAATGACCGGTGTTCTGTCCAACCAACTTAACATCAATATCTACAAATTGACCGTCACGACAAAGGATGGCATATTCGATTGCGAAATACAATTAGGGGTACACGACGTGGAAGATGTCAAAACCATCTGCAACAAACTGAAAAACATGACCGGTGTTGAAGAAGCGACAAGAATAGACTGAGGCATCCCCTCCATATACCATAGAAAGGAATCAGACCAAACCGTCTAATTCCTTTTTTATTTGCATCAACTCTTCCCGGATGCTCCGCAAGCGGGCGACAATCTCCGCATCGCGTTCCGCACCATCCTTATTATTCTTCAACGCCTTGCGAGCCGCAGCCAACTTCATGCCCTTGTCCTTGACCAAATGGCGGACAAGCCTCAGCTGATCAATGTCTTCCTGGGAATATTGACGTACGTTACGCCCTGCCTTTTTGGGAGTTATCGAGGGAAATTCTTTCTCCCAATAGCGTAGCAAAGTCTCGGACAAGCCCAACATTTCCGCCACTTCCCCTATGGAATAATAAAGTTTCAACTCCTTATTCGGATTCAGTGCCATAATTCAATTCTTTTTCCGTTCGTTTCCAGTCATTTCCTTGCAAAAGTAGGCAAAACGGCCTATCTTTGCAAAACTTTTTGGAAAATAGTAACGCATAAAATAAAAATCAAATGACTGCAAACGAAATCCGCGACTCGTTCGTCAAGTTCTTCGAGTCTAAGGGGCATCTTATTGTCCCGTCTGCGCCGATGGTCATCAAAGACGACCCGACGCTGATGTTTACCAATGCGGGCATGAACCAGTTCAAAGACATCATCCTGGGCAACCGTCCCGCCACAAGCAAACGTTGCACCGATTCGCAGAAATGCCTCCGTGTCAGCGGCAAACACAATGATTTGGAAGAAGTAGGCCATGACACTTACCACCATACCATGTTCGAAATGCTCGGCAACTGGAGCTTCGGCGACTACTTCAAGAAAGAAGCCATCGAATGGGCATGGGAATATCTGGTAGACGTGTTGAAAATTGACAAGTCCAACTTGTATGCCACCGTCTTTGAAGGTTCACCTGAAGAAGGACTGGAACGCGACAACGAAGCGGCCTCTTATTGGGAGAAGTTCCTTCCGGCCGACCACATCATCAACGGCAACAGGCACGACAACTTTTGGGAAATGGGTGCCACGGGTCCCTGCGGTCCCTGTTCCGAAATCCATATCGACCTGCGTCCGGAGGAAGAAAAAGCGAAAGTTCCCGGTCGCGAACTGGTGAACAAGGACAACCCGTTGGTCATCGAAATATGGAACCTCGTGTTCATGCAATACAACCGTAAGGCCGACCAAAGCCTAGAGCCCCTTCCGGCCAAAGTCATCGACACGGGTATGGGGTTCGAACGTTTGTGCGCCGTGATGCAAGGCAAACGTTCCAATTACGACACAGACGTGTTCCAACCCATTATCCGGGTAATCGGTGATTTATCGGATTGCCGGTACGGTGAAGACCCGAAGAAGGACGTGGCCATGCGCGTAGTGGCCGACCACTTGCGCACCATAGCTTTCTCCATTGCCGACGGCCAGTTGCCGGGCAATGCCAAAGCCGGCTACGTCATCCGCCGTATCCTGCGCCGCGCCGTACGCTATGCCTACACGTTCTTAGGGCAAAAAGAAGCTTTCATGTACAAGCTCCTGCCCGTGCTCGTGCAAGAAATGGGAAAATCCTACCCGGAATTGGAAGCCCAAAAGGTGCTCATCTCCAAAGTGATGAAAGAGGAAGAAGACTCCTTCTTGCGCACTTTGGAAACCGGTATCCGCCTGCTCGACCGTGTGATGGCCGAAACGTGCGCATCAGGGAAGACCGTCATAGACGGCGTGGAAGCATTCACGCTGTTCGACACCTACGGTTTCCCACTCGACCTGACGGAACTCATCTGCCGTGAGAACGGCATGACCGTGGACGAAGAAACGTTCCATGCGGAAATGCAGAAGCAGAAAGAACGCGCACGCAACGCCGCCGCCGTGGAAACGGGAGACTGGGTCGTAGTGAGGGAAGGAGAAACCGAGTTCAAAGGTTGGGACTACACGGAACACGAATGCCACATCCTCCGCTACCGCAAGGTGACACAAAAGAAACAGACGTTCTATCAAATCGTACTCGACTATACACCGTTCTATGCCGAAATGGGCGGACAGGTGGGCGACCGTGGTGTACTTTGTTCGGAACACGAAACCATAGAAATCGTTGACACCAAACGGGAAAACAACCTCCCGGTACATATTGCCAAGACTTTGCCCGAACACCCCGAAGCCGACTTCATGGCCTGCGTAGATACTGATTTGCGTGCTGCGAGCGAAGCCAACCACACTTGTACGCACTTGCTCGACCAAGCCCTGCGCACGGTGTTGGGCGAACATGTGGAACAGAAAGGTTCATTGGTCACCCCGGAATACTTGCGCTTCGACTTCTCCCACTTCCAGAAAGTGACCGACGAACAACTGCGCGAAGTGGAACGCATCGTCAATGCCAAAATCCGCGAAGACCTGCCCCTGCAAGACCACCGCGACATGCCGATAGAAAAGGCCAAGGAACTGGGGGCTATCGCGCTCTTCGGTGAGAAATACGGCGACCGGGTGCGCGTCGTGCAATTCGGCGACAGCGTGGAATTCTGTGGCGGTTGCCATGCCAAATCCACCGGCCGCATCGGCATGGTGAAAATCCTGAGCGAGAGTTCGGTAGCTGCCGGCATCCGCCGCATCGAGGCCATCACAGGCGAAAAAGTGGAAAACATGCTTTATACCCTGCAAGACCTGACTAACGAATTGAGAACCTTGTTCAACAATGCCCCGGACGTGAAAGCAGCCATCCTCAAATCCATTGAGGAAAACGCAACCCTGAAGAAGCAGATTGAAGAAAGCATGAAAGAAAAGGCCGCACAGGCCAAGGCACGTATCGTCTCGCAGGCCGCTATCGTAAACGGTGTTACGCTATACCGCAGCATTCTCCCCATGCCTGCCGATCTCGTGAAAGACATGGCCTTCCAACTTCGGAACGGTGCGGAAGACGCATTGGTCATCATCGGCAGCCTGCACGAAGGCAAGCCCATGCTGACGGCTGCGGCTTCAGACAATATGGTAAAGGCACACGGCATGAACGTGGGCAAAATCGTCCGCGAAGCAGCCAAGCTCATTCAGGGCGGTGGCGGCGGACAGCCCCACTTCGCCACAGCCGGCGGCAAGAATGCCGACGGGCTGAGCGCGGCCGTAGACAAGTTCGTCGAACTGGCGGCATTATAAACCGCACCACACCCCGGCATCGAATAGCAAGTGGGGAGGAGCATGGCTCTTCCCCACTTTTTTACTCTTGTATCCCGACTTATGAAGAAGCTATGAATATTCAAGACATTCCATTCTTTCTCGCCTTCCCGAAAGGATTTTCATAAAATCCTATCATACAACGCAATACAAATCTCTTCATATCCTTGTATCAATCTGCGGAGAATAAAAAACCAACATGAGGAGAACGAAAAATCAATCTCAGCCAACTGATTTTCCGTTCTCCTCATGTTGAAAAACGCCACGGATATCCCCATCAGGAATCCGTACAAAAGTATTTTATCCTTTCTCGCTTTCCATTTGATCCGGCGGCCAGTTCACCAAATACAAAGTTTCCGTGGCCCGGGTAAAGGCCGTGTATAGCCAACGGACATAATCGGGCGTAAGCATGTCTTCCGTCATATAGCCCTGATCCACGAAGACCCGTTGCCACTGTCCGCCCTGTGCCTTATGGCAAGTCACGGCATAGGCATATTTCACCTGCAAGGCATTGAAATAGGGATCGGTTTTCAACTTTTTCAACCGTTCACGCCTCACCGTAATGTCCATATAATCCGCTTCTACGGCAAAGAATAGGGCATCGGACTGTTTTTTCGTCAAGGCCGGCGCTTCGCTCTGTAACGTGTCCAACAATACCGTTGCCTCCAGTTCCACATCATCATAATCGGGAAAGCGCAACCACACGTCGGCAAAGCGAAACCCGTACATTTCACGTGTACGCCGCACTTTCCGCACGACTGCCACGTCACCATTGGCCAAGAAATCGAAGGGACAGTCCTTCTGTCCCGCAGTCCAGAAATAATTGTTCTTGGCCACTAATAACTGGTCGCCTCCCGTAAGTTCTTCTTCCCGCCCTAAGATGCGCCCCCTTATGCCGTTGTTATAAATGTTGGCTCGTTTGTTCGACCGCGTCACCACGATGGCCTGGTCCAGTCCGCACCGGCTGTAAGCTTCTTCCAAAGCTTCTATCAATTCATCTCCGGGTACGCGACGGATATCGGGAAAACCCAGGATGCGCACTTGGGGCAATCCGGTGTACTCATCCGCTGTAATCCAATGTCTCAGGCGTGTGGCATTCCACAATATGCCGCTCTCGTCATGCTGCCGGACCACTTGCGTCAGTTCTCCTTCCCATACATGCAAGCCATATCCTTCCAATGCGCGTCGCGAGAGGGCCGGACTGAGTTCCTCCCCCACGGGAGGCAACTGTGCCGTGTCGCCCACCAACATCAAACGGCATCCCTCGCCCGAATAAACGAACTGTATCAAGTCGTCCAACAAGCAACCGGAACCGAAATGCCCCACTCCGCCGGTACTCCCCGAAATCATGGAAGCCTCGTCCACAATAAATAAGGTATGTTTCTGCAGGTTGACATTCTGTAAGAAATTGTCCGTCTCATTGGAAAAAGTCTTCTGACGGTATATGCGCTTATGAATGGTAAAGGCCGGATGCCCCGCATGCAGGGCGAAGACTTTGGCCGCCCGCCCCGTAGGTGCCATCAGGACGGTTTTCTGCTTCAAATCGTCCAAGGCCCTGACCAACGCGCTCAATACGGAAGTCTTGCCCGTACCGGCATATCCGCGCCACAAACAAAGCCCGTCCTTGTCCCCCGACAAAAGGAAATCTGCCGTCATGGCTATCATCTCCCGTTGCCCGTTTGTAACTTCAAAGGGACATTTTCCCTCTATAAACCGCTCTAAATCCTTATTTATCATAAAACCGAGATAAAAAGTTCGCCGAAAAGTCGAATATTAAATTTATTTATCTTACTTTTGCGATGCGAATGTAACAAATAAAAATTATAAATGTATCATGAAAAAAGCAATTAATGTCATCCTGGGCTTATGCGCAGTGGTTTTGCTTTATCTCTGCTACGAGAGCATCATGCAACCCATCCAGTTCAACAAGGAGAAGGACATACGGGAAGCAGCAGTTAAGGCACGTTTGATTCAAATCAAAGATGCGGAAGAACAGTACCGCCAACAACATCAAGGTGAGTTCTGCGACACGCTCGACGTGCTGATCAACTTCATTAAAACGGCACAAATCCCCCACGTGACCAAGGTGGGAGAACTGAGTGACAAACAAATGGAAAGCGGGCTGACCGAATCCAAGGCTGCAGCCATTGTAAACAGCGGAGACGCTGCCGCCATCGCAGCCAACGGTTTGCAGAATTTCCGTCGCGACACGACATGGACTCCCATGGCCGAAGCCATTGTGGGTACAAACGGTAACGCAGATTCACTCAAATTCATCCCGTATAGTGACGGACAGACTTTTGAATTGGAGAAAACCATCCACGTAGGCCGCTCCGGTGTGACTCAAAATGTGATGGAATGCCGTGCTCCTTATTCTGCTTACCTGAAAGGCCTGAGCGAACGCGAGATTTACAACCTGACAGATGCGGCTGAGAAACAAGGCCGTTATGCCGGACTGAAAATTGGTGACCTCATGACCCCGAACAACAATGCAGGAAACTGGGAATAATCAAAGTCAAACTTATAATCTGTCCATCCGCCTGCACGCGGATGGATTTTCTTTTTATAGCTACAACCCGGCAACGACGGAACCGGTAGCTATAGAAGACTATATTTATCATGAAGAAGAAAGCGTCGCGGAAACCCTGAAAAAGGCCATCGGGCAATCTGCCATAGTCCAAAAAAGGAATAACTCCGTGGTTTATGGCTTAGTGACAGGACTCTCCATGCAAGTGCCTTTAGAATGTTTCCGGAAAGAGGAAGCCCATGCGCTCTATCGCCTGACATATGCTCAGGAAAAAACGGGCAAAACCTATTATAATATCCTGCCCCATCTGGAAATAGCCCAGATATTTACAGTAGACCTTGAAGTGGAACGCATACTCAGCCAATATTTTCCGAGCATACGTTTTTATCACAGCCATACCATGATATTGGAAAAGCTGTGGCTTTTGTCCCAACAGGACAAACGGCAATTATACGCTTATTTCGACGAAAAAGAAGTTTTCGTATTCGGCTATCGGGAACAACGGTTATGCTATGCCAATGCCTTTCCGGCCGACATGGCAGACAATGCGGTCTATTTTATCCTTTCCGTATGGAAAGACCTGAAAATGGATGTACGTCAGGAGGAATGCATACTATTGGGCAACGGCAATATAAAGAATGACACGGCACGGATCCTTACCCGATACTTGCAGAACGTCAGAAACACGGATACGGCCGATATTTACCGCCGTTCCACATTGGCACGGAATCAGCAGCTCCCGTTCGACCTGTTGGCCTTATGGGTTCATGTGATATAATATAAATCATCGTTATGAGAGTCATCACCGGTATATACAAGGGCAGGCATTTCGATGTCCCCCGCAGTTTCAAGGCACGTCCCACGACGGATTTTGCCAAGGAAAACTTGTTCAACGTACTCAACGGCTATCTGGATTTCGAAGAAGAGCCGGAGGCGTTGGACCTTTTTGCCGGCACCGGCAGCATTACCATAGAACTGCTTTCAAGAGGGTGCGGAAAGGTGGTTTCCGTGGAGCGTGATGCCCAACATTTCCGCTTCATCAGCCAGATTATCGACACGCTGAAAGCCCCCAACTGCCACCTTTTGCGTGCCGACGTATTCCGTTATTTAGACCGGTGCAATGAACAGTTCGACTTTATCTTTGCCGACCCTCCCTATGCCCTGAAGGAATTGGAAGAACTTCCCGACCTCGTGTTCCGGCACAACCTGCTGAAACCTGACGGCCTGTTCGTGTTGGAACATGGCAAGACCAATGACTTCAGCACACATCCTTCTTTCAAAGAACACCGTGCATACGGGAGCGTGAACTTTTCCTTCTTCAAAGCAAAGGAGACAGCAAGCGAATAGAGGATTCGGCTACACGGCACCAAATGGAACGTGTCTCCCACGTCTCCAAGTTCAACATCCTGCAATGGCTCTGGTCTTCCTGAAACACTTTTTTCATGTGCAATGCCGCCTCTTTGTCGTACACGAAAGCGTTTACCTCGAAATTGCGCTCAAAACTTCTGAAATCTATGTTGGTAGAGCCACAGGACATCAACGTATCGTCACACACCAACGTCTTGGAGTGCAGGAAACCTTTCTGATAAAGGTACACCCTCACTCCGGCACGCATCACGTCGTGAAGAAACGAACGCGAAGCCCACGTCAGGAACCGCTTGTCCGTGCGCTCCGGTATCATCAAACGCACGTCCACTCCCGCCAAGGCAGCCGTTTGCAACGCAAACAACATACGTTCCGTAGGCATGAAATAAGGACTTTGCAAGTAACAATACTGACGTGCACGCAGGAGCGCCAGAATCATTCCCTGCATGATATCCGGCCACGGTGCCGTAGGTATGGAGGTCACAATCTGTATCAAGGCATTCCGGCTCACGTAGGGTTCACGGTCGCAGGCCATGATCTTACGGCACTCCTCTTCCCGAGGATAATAGACTTGGTCTGTAATCGTCTGCCCGGCCGCCACATACCAGTCTGAAAGGAAGGCACGTTGCAAACCGCCTACGGCATTCCCCATGATGCGCACATGCGTATCGCGCCATACAGGTTGGCTTCTATCCACCTGATAAAAATAACGCTCAGCCAGATTCATGCCGCCCACATAACCGATAATGCCGTCGATGACCACAATCTTCCGATGATTCCGGAAGTCCACCTTACTGGTGAATTTCGGGAAACGTACCGGAAGGAAAGGCGCCACCTGTATGCCATCCGTTTCCATCTGCTTGAAAAAGCGGTTCTTCACATTCCAACATCCCACGTCGTCGTACACCAAACGCACGCTCACTCCTTCGCGGGCCTTGGCTGCCAAAGCCTCGCGCACCAGTTGTCCCACCTTGTCATCTTCTATGATATAAAACTCCACATGAATGTGATGCCGCGCCGCAGCTATGTCACGTAACAAGTTATCAAGCATTTCCTCTCCCGAGATAAAGAAACGCATTTTATTGTCAGGATAGGGAAACGAACCGCTTTGCCGACGGAACAGCTTAATCAAAGGCTTATGCTCTGCCGGAAGTTCCGGAAAACCTCCCTGATAGAAACGCACGGCCGAACGACGTGCAAGCTGGCTGGCACACGCCCGGCTTACAAAATGTTCCCGCTTACGATTCCTACCGAAAAAAAAATAAATAACTAATCCGATGACAGGTAAGGAAAACAACACCATCAGCCATGCCACAGTCTTCACCGGCTGACGGTTTTCCAAAATCACCACCAGCATCTGGCTCAAAACTATAAACAAGTAAAAAGCACCAAGTACACTATAAATTACCACATCGAACACGTCTCAATCCGGTTTCTTTATAACAAACATACAAAAAAGTATTGAAATCCGGCCAAGAAGCGGAAGAAAAAGCAACACAACTCCACCAAAACATAAAAATAGTGGTCCAAAGTCCCGGAAAACGGAACTTTGGACCACCGTAATCAATGAATTTGGACACCCGCTTAAAAACGTGGACCTCCGAAGCCGCCACGCCCCCTCCGGGGACCTCCTCCATGGCCTTTTCCTTCAGGCTCTTCACCTATAACATTACGCCCTCCCAACAAATTGAGCTTATAAATGAAATGGACCATGACGTAACTGTTAATGGAATTGTTCCAAGAGTCCGTACGCTGCGTAGCGGAGACCGAACGCCAAATGTTACTCCGTTCGCGCAAAATATCATACCACTTCACTGCGACCGTGGCAGCATTCCCTTTCAAGAAACTCTGCGAAAGTTCCGCATTCCAAATCAATTCATTAGTATTCATCGTCGCATCATCATATCCTCGACGACTGCTTTGGTCTATGTTGGACGAGAAACTCATGTTCCACGGCATATTCACCTGCACGTTTCCCCCATAAGAAAAGTTATACGTATCCAGATTCGCATTCTCCTGCAAATCGTTCCGGGCATGCTGGTAGTTGATGTTGCCATTCACTCCTATCTCAAGTAGGTCATTACGGAAATTAAACCTGACCCGTTCCCCAATATTGGAATTCTTCGTGGTACTCTTTTGACTGAGGTTTACGATTTGGTCGGATGTAACATCTTGACTTACATCCGAGTCTGAACTTATATAACCTACATCATTCGCATAATAGAAAGAGGTAAAAGTGAAAAAGTTGAAATACTTCTTTTCCCCGATTGCCGTATTGAACATCAGCCCCGTCCAAGTATTCCAATTACCGTCGATATTCATAGGCATGGTGGTACGCCGTCCCGAAGCCTCATCATAAAGCACGGCCGTGCTGATGCTGTTTTTCGTCATGTTCATGTTCATATGCACCATCCACCCGCGTTGCAAATCGGGGATGTAATTGTTGTAAAACAGTTCCATGCGGTTATTCCACGAAGGTTTCAACCCAGGATTACCTTTCGACACGTTCAACGGGTCTGAATCGTCAGTCACATCCAACAAGTTCGTCATTGAAGGTTGCGAGGAACGCCCGTTATAACGGAAACGCAACTGTCCGGTTTCAGAGAACTTATAACGGAAATCTATACGCGGCGCCCAATTGTGCACATTGCGCACCACAGAAGTATCAAGACTCCCCTTGGTATAATCCATATAAGTTTTCTGCGGCTGCACAGACACACCCGCACTGAAACGTATCTTGTCTTTCCCATAACGGAACATCACCGTAGCCTCCTGGTTATGCTCCTTGTAAGTGGCATACTGGCTGTTTTGGTAATTGCGAGCCAATTCCAACCAATCCACACCCGGAATATACTCCAAAGGGAATGCCTCGAGCTGTTCCTGTGTAATGACACCTTTGGACACCAAGCTATCCAAAGAATACATCGAACGGTCGGAATCCGAATAACGGTACTGGTAGCGGTAGCTGAACTGCAAATGCGCGCCCTCAAACAACGGTTCGCTATAGCTCAAATCCGCACTCCCGTTATAACTTTTCGAAGGGTTCGCATTATATTGGTGCATGTAAGATTTTTCGTTGTTCCCATCAGGCTTGCGCCGGAGGAAATAATTCACTTCCGATATGCTGAACGACTTGTTTTCCGAATCGGAAAGCCCTCCCCTCATACGCAAAGTAAGGTTGCGTCCTTTGCTGTTCAGGCGACGGTTCACCATTAGCATTCCGTCCACGGAATAGCTTTTCCCGTCACTGTGGTTCCAACGCCTGTTATCATTCACCACGATACTGTCTGCCACATAATCACGGTATTGCGAAAGCGGATCGGACATGCCCCATGCGTACGGGTCATCATTGAACGTCACGCTACTGCTCTGCCCGTTGCTGTAATTTTCCGAATAAGAGAAATTGGGACGGAACATGATGCGCGTCATCGTATCCGGCGACCATTCAAGCCGGAAGTTAGAATTCACGTTCGTGTTACCCGACCGTGTCCGGCCAGAATTATTGGAAAAAGAACTGTTCGCCCCTGCGGAAAGGAATGTTTCGGAATTGGTAATGGAAAGTTGGTCCGTGTTACGATGGTAATAACGTGCATTCCCCCCCACCCTCAGGCGGCCTGCCTCATTTTCTTTCTTTCCGTTCTCCCATACGAAGTCGATTCCCGCCTCTTTCATGGCCTCCCGTCCGTTTTGGTTCAAGTTGTTGGCTCCCCCGAGCCCAGTCACGCGGAGCTTGTCTGTGAAATGGTTCACCATGAAACGTCCTGTATATCGCTTTTCCGTACCATATCCCCCGTCCACATTAGAAATCCATCCTTTTTTCATTTCCGGTTTCACGGAAAGGTCGATAACCGTCTCTTCCTCCCCGTCCTCGATACCAGTCATCCGCGTATAGTCGCTCTTGCGGTCGTAAGACTTTATCTTTTCAATCATATTGGTCGGCAAGTTTTTCATCGCCACCCGGGTGTCGTTGTCAAAAAATTCCTTGCCGTCAATCATGATTTTCTTCACCTCCTTACCGTTGATGGTAATCGTCCCGTCTTCCGCGACCTCAGCACCGGGCAATTTCTTCACCAACTCTTCCAAAGCCGAGCCTTCGGGCACTCGATAAGCACCGGCATTGTAAACGAAAGTATCCGCCTTCATTTCCACCTGTGCCTGACGAGCTGTCACTTCGATCGCATCCAGTACAGCCGCATTAGTCTCCAAAAGGATGGTGCCCATTGCCATCGAAGGTTTTGAAGCCGCCACCTGTACATCTTTATAATAAGGCTTAAACCCCACCGAAGTAATTCTGAATATGTATTTCCCTGGTTTCACGCTTTTGATGGAAAACTTACCGTCCAATCCGGAACTGGCCCCCGCAACCAATGTACTATCTACAGGTTTAAGCAACACCACTGATGCTGAAAAAGCCGGCTCATTAGTGTCTTCCTCTATCACAGTTCCACTCACCGTCACACTCTTACCGGCAGTTTTCTTTTGTTCTCCAACCGCCGCATCCTGCGCCCATAAGCACAAGCTCCACATACATAGCACAAAAGCTAGCACGTTTCTTTTTTTCATGTTTATCCAGATCTTAAAATTAATTTTTAAACGCCATTCGGTAGTATGACGAACAACCCACCTATCGGTTTAATCCAACGGGTGCTTTTTAACAAAAAAAAATGTATTTATCACCTAACCACCTGCAAAATTAAATAATCCACAAGAAATAAAAGGCAAAATGGAACATTATCTTCCAAAAAACCTATCTTTGCAATCGAATTATCATGAACATGCGCTATGCAAAAGCAGAAAATCATTATTTCACAAAATCTGAGGGAGAGTTTGGAACAGGCCATAACCCACCAACCTCATGACAAGTTATTTGTCCTGACGGATGAAACCACATATAAAAAGTGTTGGCCGGTTATCTCCGGTTTCCCGTCCATGCAACAGTCTGAACACATCGTCATCAGTGCCACAGACGAACACAAAAGCATAGAGACCCTCATTTCAGTATGGACCGAATTAAGTCAAAAAGGCGGCACACGCCATTCCCTGTTGGTCAATTTAGGCGGGGGAATGGTAACCGACCTTGGAGGGTTTGCAGCCTCCACTTTTAAAAGAGGTATCCCGTACATCAACATCCCTACGACTTTGCTAGCCATGGTGGATGCAGCTGTAGGCGGAAAAACAGGCATTAACTTCAACGGTTTGAAAAACGAAATAGGAGCTTTCGCACCCGCCGCAAGCGTATTGTTGGATACAGAGTTCCTGAAAACACTGGACTACAAGAACATCTGTTCCGGATATGCGGAAATGCTGAAACACGGCCTTATCAGCACAGAAAAGCATTGGGCAGAATTGGTCTCATTCGACTTGGACGACATCGACTATCTCCAACTGCAAGAGATGGTGGCCCAAAGCGTAGCCATCAAGGAAAATGTCGTGGCACAGGATCCGTATGAACAGGGTATCCGCAAGGCCCTGAACTTAGGGCATACAGCCGGGCATGCACTCGAAAGCTTGGCCTTGGCAGAAGAGCGTACCGTACTGCACGGTTACGCAGTGGCCTGGGGATTGGTATGCGAACTTTACCTGAGTTGCCTGCGAGAGGATTTTCCAAAAGACAAGCTACGCCAGACTACAGAGTTCATCAAAAGGTACTACGGTGTGTTCCCTTTCGACTGCAAGGCGTACGAAACGCTATACCAATTCATGACCCACGACAAAAAAAACACGTCGGGAGAGGTCAACTTCACACTATTGGGCGGCATAGGAGATATCCGTATCAACCGTACAGCCGGAAAGGACGAAATCTTCAACATGTTGGACTTCTACCGTGAAACCATGGGTTGCTGACACATTTTTAATTTTAATATAAACATGATGAAAAAAACATTAACCATTCTCGCCATGGCCGGTTTGCTGGGCATCCCGGCACATCTTTCGGCTCAAAGAGCCAAGACAGGAAATCCCGTACTCCCGGAATTTCATGCCGATCCTGAAATCCTGTATGCGAAACAAACCAACAAGTACTACATCTATTCCACTACCGACGGAACTCCGGGATGGGGCGGATACTATTTCACGGTCTTCAGTTCCAAAGATTTGACCGACTGGCGCCACGAGGGTATCATGCTCGACTTGGGTACCGACCAAGTGAAGTGGTCCGACGGTAATGCGTGGGCACCGTGCATCATCGAAAAGAAAATGGACGGGAAATACAAATATTTCTTCTATTTCAGCGGCAACACGCCCAACGGGAAAGCCATCGGAGTAGCTACCGCAGACCATCCTTGCGGACCGTTCACCGATGCCGGGCATCCTATCATAGACCGTCGGCCTGAAGGTCAGAAACACGGGCAGCAGATAGACGTGGATGTGTTTGAAGACCCCGTAAGCGGAAAAAGCTATCTTTACTGGGGCAACGGCTACATGGCCGGTGCGGAACTGAACGAGGACATGATGAGCATCAAACCGGAAACGGAAACACTCATGACCCCACAAGGCGGTACGCTGCAAGATTATGCCTTCCGAGAAGCTCCTTACGTGTTCTACCGCAAAGGCACTTACTATTTCTTGTGGAGCGTGGACGACACAGGTTCTCCCAACTATCACGTAGCCTATGGTACAGCCAAATCTCCGCTCGGACCGATTGAAGTAGCCAAAAATCCAGTTATCCTCATCCAACGTCCCGAACAGGAAATCTATGGCCCGGCACATAACGCCGTCCTACAGATTCCCGGTAAAGACGAATGGTACATCGTATATCACCGCATCAATAAGAATTATATCAAACATCAGCCGGGCGTACACCGCGAAGTATGTATCGACAAAATGGAATTCAACGAAGACGGCACCATCAAACCGGTCATTCCTACACACGAAGGAATCAAACGGGTGAAATGACCTGAATATCGGTAAACAATTCCGCATGAAGCGCGGATTGCCACACATAAGCAGCCGGATAACGGTTGCGCACTTCAGGGCAGGATAAAGACTGTATAACGTCGGCTTTATCCTGCCCTGTGACATAAAACCATGTATGACGGGCACGAACCATGACTTCACCGGTCATAGCAATGCGACGTTGGCCGGTGACGGGATGAGTGCTAAGTACATAAGGCGCCAAAGTATGAAGCAACTTTTCCTGTCCGGGAAAGACAGAGGAGGTATGCCCATCTGCTCCAATACCTAATAACACAAAATCAAACACAGGTATGCGCCCGTCCAATGGTAATTGCGACAACACCATCGAAGAATAGCGCAAAGCTTCTCTTTCCGCATCCTCTTGCCCTCCGCGTATCCGGAAAACCTGTTCCGAAGTTAATGGAACCTTATCCAACAAATGTATCTTAGCCAACCGGTAATTGCTGTCTTTGTTCCCAGAAGAAACACAACGTTCATCCACCCAATACACTCGGAAACGATTCCAAGGCGTCAATTCAGCGAACTCCTCTACCCACACATCAAACAAGACAGCCGGTGTACTGCCTCCTGAGAAGGCAACATTGACCATGTCGCCTTCACCCCCTGCCCCGGAAGGTTGCCTAATGGCAGCTAGCATATTCCGAAGCAACATTCTTGCCGCTTCACGGGCATTATCCGCTACATGTATGTTCATAGCTCACAATATAAATGAGTATTCGTCAAATTCTTACACGGATTGGTCCACGACGCTCCATGACGAGCCATCAGGCTATCTGCCTCCAACGGCCCCCACGAGCCTGCCGGATAACCGTAAAGCGGGCATTCCGGCACATCCTGCCAATATTTCAGTATCGGATCGAAAAAATGCCATCCGCTTTCTACGGCATCGCTACGGATAAACAACGTAGGGTCGCCCGCAATACAATCCTCTATTAAGCGTGCATAAGCATCCTCCGTAGGCAGGCGACCTAATTCGGCATAACTGAAGTCCATATCCATCGGGAGTACTTCGAAGCCTTCACCCGGCTTTTTCATACCGATACGCAATACAATCCCTTCATTAGGTTGTATACGTATCACCAAACGATTGGGTACCGGACAAGTACCTCCTTCGCAACGGAACAAGGAATAAGGTGCCGGCTTGAAGTGTATCACAATCTCACTCACTTTTGTAGGCATCTGTTTACCCGTGCGGATATAAAAAGGTACGCCGCCCCACCGCCAGTTGTTCAACTCCAACCGCATAGCCAAATAAGTTTCCGTCCGAGACAAAGTTGGCACTTGCTCTTCCTCTCTATATCCCTTACGGCCTTCAGAAGCCATATATTGCCCACGCACCACCGAATGACGGATGTCTTCTCCAGTCAATGGCGTCAAGGACTGGTAGACTTTCACCACCTCATTCCGGAATCCCGAAGCATCAAAGGCAGCAGGAGGCTCCATGGCTGTCACAGCCAACAACTGTGCCAAATGGTTCTGCACCATGTCGCGTAAGGTCCCTACTCCGTCATAGAAACCTCCCCGCGTCCCGATTCCCATATTCTCCACGGCCGTAATCTCTACGTAATCTATATAATTCCGGTTCCATAAAGGCTCGAAGACACTGTTGGCAAAACGGAGAGCCAGTATATTCTGCACCGTCTCTTTCCCCAAAAAATGATCGATGCGATAGATCTGCTCTTCCCGAAAGGCATCCAAATAAATACGGTTCAGTTCCAACGCCGACGACAAGTCATAACCGAAAGGTTTCTCCACGACGATACGCCTGAAACCATCGCCATCCCGATTCAATCCCTCCGCCTTCAAATGGCGGGGAATCACGCCGTAAAGCAACGGCGGAGTAGCCAAGTAATACAAATAATTATGAGGATTATCTATTGTCCGATCTATCTCCTCCAAGCGTATCCTCAACTCCGCATAAGCTTCCGGCTTCGAAGGATCGGCTGAAAGATAATGCAAGCAGGACAAAAATGCATGGATTGCTTTTTCGTCCACCTCGTCCGGTCGTACGAAAGAAAGCAACCCCTCACGTATAGATGTACGGAAACGGTCATCATCATAAGACGTACGCGCCATCCCCAACACAGCAAAACGGCGGGGCAACCGTCCCGCTTTATATAAAAGGTAAAGTGCCGGCATCAGTTTACGCCTTGTCAGGTCTCCCGACGCGCCAAATATCACAAGAGTCAAAGCATCCGGTTTGTTCATATTTCCTCCTTATTTTATTGTAGTGAGACCCATTCTTCATGATAAAACTTTCCCCTTTCACCATCCGTCCGCTCAAAAGTATGCGCACCGAAATAATCACGTTGCGCCTGAATCAAATTGGCAGGTAAAAAGTCCGTAGTCAAAGAATGGAAATAATTGAGCGCAGAGGCAAATGCCGGTACAGCCACCCCTTCACATACAGCCGTAGCCACCACTCTACGCCATGCAGGCAAAGCCTCCCTGACTTGCGTGGAGAAGGTTGGGAACAACATCAGATTCCCTCGTCCTCCCCCTGCCTCGTAAGCCCGGGCAAGTTCGTCCAGAAAAGCCGACCGAATGATACAGCCTCCCCGCCACATTCGGGCTATCATGGCCAAATCCAGATTCCACCCAAACTGTTCAGAAGCTCTCGACAGCAAATCAAACCCTTGAGCATAAGCCACTAACTTGGAGGCAAACAAAGTCTGTTCTACTTCATCAGCCGAGAATGAAGCATACGGTTCTTCCTCCAACCGGGAAGCATATACACGTGCCGCCTCCACACGCAGTTCCTTCTGCGTAGAGATATTACGTTGGAAAACAGCTTCCGCTATCAATCCGAACGATTCTCCCAATTCGAGCGCGTTCTTCACCGACCATTGTCCCGTACCTTTCTGCCCCGCCACGTCCAGAATACGATCCACCAAATACCCTCCGTCAGCTTCTTTATAAGCCAAGATTTCGGATGTTATTTCCACTAAATAACTTTTTAAGCAGCCTTCGTTCCAACGACCGAACAAGCGACTCATCCGTTCATTGTCCATTCCACCGGCCCGTTTCAACAGGAAATAGGTTTCGGCAATCAGTTGCATGTCACCGTACTCTATGCCATTATGCACCATTTTAACAAAATGTCCGGCTCCGTCCGGCCCCACCCAGTCACAACAAGGGGTTCCGTCGGCTGCCTTTGCAGCCATATCTTGTAAAAGAGGGCGAATCAACGGCCAAGCCTCTTTCGCTCCGCCCGGCATGATGGAAGCCCCCCGAAGGGCTCCCTCTGCCCCGCCGGAAACTCCTGCCCCGACAAACAGCAATCCATGAGCGCGGCAAGCAGCTACCCGCCGTCCAGTATCCACATAATCCGAATTACCTCCGTCTATCAAAACGTCCCCCTCTGCCAGAAAAGGACTCACTTGGTCGATAAGTTCATCCACTGCATTACCTGCCCGCACCATCATCATAATAATTCTCGGTCGGTTCAAAGATGCCACAAACTCTGACAAGTCCGAAAAGCCCAGAATTTGCTTTCCGGCAGCACGTCCTTCCACAAAACGTTCCGCAACACCTTCTTCCACGCCGGGCACAGTCCGATTCCACACCGAGACCCTACGCCCGTTTCTTTCCATATTCAGCGCAAGGTTTTCTCCCATAACGCCCAGCCCAATCAAGCCTACATCCGACAACTGCTCCATAAGTTCTATCTTTTTATCGTTTATTCTTTTCCAAAGGTCAGAAAAGAAGCAGGTAAATCCAAATGTTTACGGAAATAATTCGTCTAACTTAACAACTTTATGGTTTTCATAAAATGCCAGTGCAAACTTTTTATTGTGTTTAAGAACAAAATACCATCCCGCAAGACTTTACTTAATTACATATCTATGTAAACATTCGTAACTCCAATACAAAAAAACGCACCCACAGCACCCACAAGGGTATAAATCGTGAAGCGCAGAAACAAGTCTTGGAGAAAAATCTTCCCGTTCATTAGATATTTTCAAATCAATTCGCTAATTTTGTAACAAATACCTTATATCATGAAGCACTGGGTGACATTTTTGTATTTCACGGTTTGGTTTGGAAGCATGCTATGGTGTACATCCTGTCATTTTATAGATGCGGAAATCACGCCAAAATGGCATTGTGCCATTTTTGGGACCACCCTTTTCTTTTTCATAAGTGCAGGTAGGGCATTCCACCAATCCCATCCCACGCTACCTTTCATCACCGTGTCGTGGGCAGTCATGCTGTGCGCTTCATCTCAAGCCCTATATGGACTTTTGCAAAAGTCCGGAATTTACTTTCCCGCCACAACCTTACCAATATGCGGCAGCTTTGACAACCCGGCGGGACTGTCTTCCGCACTTGCCTTTTCCTTGCCTTTCAGCCTCATCCTTACCCTTTCTGGCAACCTATGGCATCGTATTGCCGCTTGGACAAGCGTCGTTCTTATCACGGGTACCATCATGGTTTCCGAATCCCGGGCAGGAATGCTTAGTGCCTGCACCGTCTTCCTTGTCTTTTTCCCGATAAAACGGACAGGTATGCGTAAAGCCCTCTTTTGGGGCATGATGGCGGGCTTCGTCGCAGCCATCGTTTTCCTTTACCATTACAAAAAAGATTCTGCCGACGGACGGCTCCTGATATGGCAGTGCACTTGGGAACTCATCAAGGAGAGCCCCCTGACCGGACACGGCAATGGAGGTTTCGAGGCCAACTACATGCACCAACAAGCCGATTTCTTCCGCCTACACCCGGAAAGTCCGTACAGCCGGTTGGCCGATGACGTGAAATCCCCGTTCAATGAATACCTCGGATTGTGTGTATCTTATGGCCTCATCGGAGCGTTCTTTCTCTGTGCCATGATATGGACAATATACCTTGCATGGAGGAGACACCCGCACGGAAGCTCGTCAACTGCCATACTTTGCCTTTTGTCCATCGCGGTATTCTCCCTGTTTTCCTATCCATTCCGTTATCCCCATACATGGTTCTTCTGTGCCGTTTCTATTTCCCTCTTGTTGCACAATGCCTACCCCGTAGTGTGGCACAAGTCACGACGAGCCATACTGTCCGCATGTGTCCTAACTGCCACCCTCATTTCTTTACGGGATATTTCCCGAATACGTTCAGAAATACGTTGGTGCGACACAGCCAACCGCTCGCTTTGCGGCCTGACGGACAAAATGCTTCCCACCTACCGAGAACTTTACGAAGAATTAAACAAAAACCCGCTATTCCTTTACAATTATGCCGCTGAACTGAACGTAGCCGGACACCATGCTAAAAGCTACCGCATCGGACAGGAATGCGAATCCTTGATGGCCGACTACTATACCCAACTCTTACAGGCAGACAACAGCAAGCGGCTGAAACGCTATGAGGAGGCCAAGCGCTATCTAAGGCAAGCCGCTCTCATGTGCCCCAACCGTTTCACCCCACCTTATGAACTTTTCAAAATCCATCAGGAGGAAAGCGACACGGCAAGCATGGCGCAAACCGCCGAATGCATACTCCGGAAGCCCATAAAAATAGACTCTCCCGAAGTGCGCCGCATATTATCCGAAATCAAGAAGTTCAAGACAGACATACGACATTAAAAACGAAAAGCCTTATGAAACGAATGACTACTGCACTTATCCTTGCCACCTGTTGCACCGCCCTCATGGGATGCATGCCGGAAACAGCCACCGGCATGCAACATCAGGCACTCCCGTCTACCGCGCCTTACCTTTCGCTCATCGTCCCGAAGTGCGCCAAAGATAAGACGAAGAATCTCGAAATCTTGAAAGAAGCCGAGAAACGAATCGAGCCGTACATCAAAGCCGCGGGACAACATTTGACGCTGTCTATAGAATCCGGCAAAGAAATCAACATATCGGAAGACCTATACCTCTATTTTGCCCGTAAAATCAAGACCCACAACCGTCGTTCGTCCCCCAACAAATTCCCACGTGTGAGGAAAAACATATCCGAAACCGCCTCGGACTATTAACCTAAACCCATCACCGGAATGAAAAAGCCAACCCGACAAACCGTCCGATACCTTTCGGCCTACACCGCTTGTACGGTCGCCGCATACCTACTCCTGAACCTTCCGTTCCTACACGAACCGGAACAGGGCGGCAACGTATGGCTTTTCCTGTCCATGTTCATTATCGGGATTGCCGCATCAAAAGGGGGAACCCGGACAAGAAACTTGGCTTTCTTGTTCCAGATGCCCACACTCCTGCATGCCATCTTCATGGCCGCCTTTTTCTTCTGCCCGCATTTGGAATATGCCCACTTTGTCACCATTAGTGCCGCGCTCTATTGTGTGTTCTTCATCCTTTGGCATACCTTTTCTCCTCCAGACATCACCGTGTGGCATATTCTCGGGGTAACTTATCCGGGCATGCTCATCTTGCTCTTTGTCCCGGACGTGTGTTCCGGTACCGGTTGGGATGATTTCCTTCTCAACAGTGGCGGCACCCTTTCCACCTATGCCGTTTACGCCCTATGCCTGTTGCCCGCAGCCGTATTTTGCCAAGTTCAAGACAATATCCTAAAATGGGGAGTTGCATTCTTCGTTTTATGCTCCACCCTGTTTTTCGGGGGATTCTACTTGGACCCGCTCCTTTACCATAAATTCCAATATGGAACCTTCACTGGGACATTGGAAAAAACACTTCCGCCCGTCATACCTGATACAAAGGCAAAACAAGGCAATATGCCATCCCGCATCCAAGTATATTTAGTCTCACGCCACCCCGACGTTTGGACAAGCAAGAAATTTGAAGGCTTAGCCGCACAATTCCGTAGCTATCCTGTGGACTTTTCCATCCTCGGCATCACTGGTACACAGTCCGGCAAGGCCGTCTTCATTCGAAACTACGAAACCCTCCACCTGAAAATGCCACTGCATTTCATTGACGAGAACCAACTACAAGCGTCCTCCCTGAATGCCCGTACATACGACAATTACATCTGCATCCTTTGGAGAGGCAAACTTATCTACAAAGGGACTGCCGTACCGACACGGCATGCTGCCCGCTTCCTTTTAAAGACATTACAGCCATGAATATTTCCATCAAGACACTCCTCGCCCTTGCGGTCTTCCTCTTACCGGCCTGCAAGCGGAATCCATCCACCCCTTACGTGCAAAAAGTGTACGAAGAGGCTGTCCGCCTCCAACAAGCGGGCAACCTGAACGATGCCATTTTCCATTACCAACTGGCCGCCACGTCATGCCATACCATAGAAGATAGCCTGTCTTATTGGTGGAAAGCCATGTATGGGCAAGGGAAAATATGGAAACGCAAGAACTTTTTGGAAGATGCACGCCGTGACCTTGAAGCCGTCCTGCGCTTTGCCCGAAAGCACCGGCTCGACACGGCCGCCTACATGGCCTATCGTCCGCTTACCCTCATATACCTTGAAAACGGGATGTACGGGAAAGCATATACCCACGCCCTTCGGGCACAGGACATCGCATCCGGAAAAAATTTCCCGGATACTTTGACGCGAGGACAAAGCGAAGAAGCTGCAATAGCTTTTTCCGCTTATGCATGGCATACCCGACAAGAGATTCCCGACACGATTTACAGGCGATTGGCCGGAACAGCAGCATCTCCTGACATGGAGCGCCGCATTCTCGCGCTCGGCCTCCTGGCCTTATATAAAGAAAGGGACACGGCCACGAATCCCTACCTCACAACCTACATAGAAAACTGCAACCGTTATTGGAAAACACGCTTCAGGCATTTCACGGACGAAGCCGAACGCGAAAAAAAACAACTGATTGCCGAACGGGACGCATTCGCTGAAAGGGAAAGGAATGTCTTGTTCATATCCCTGACCCTATTTTCCTTACTGGTCTGCGGTGCAGTCTTCGTTGCGTCCACTTACCGTAACAAACATGCAATCGACCGTATCCGGCTCATTTTAAAACAAAAAGAAGAAACCATCCGGTACTTGGAGGCACAAAAAGGAAACGATGAATCATTACGCCTGCAAATAGAAGAAAAGGAAAAAGAATGGCACCAACAGGAACTACAGATCAGAAGCCTTCATCTGTACGACATGGAAGTCGGTCGGAAAATCCCTTCGGCAGACAACCCGCATGCCCCGCAACCCAAAGACTACACGAACCTGATGTCCGATGCGGGACAGCAAGTGAAATTCCTGAAAGAGATGGATTACTGTTTCAATAATTTTGCCACCGGGTTGCAACAACTCATTCCGGACCTTACCATTGAAGAAACGGCCTATTGCTGCCTCTTCCACCTGAACATACGCACGTCGGACATTGCCGAAATGTTCAGCCGGAGCAAAAGTACCATTTCAAGCAGGCGGAAACGCCTTGAAGCCAAAATCAATGCTAAAAATTAGCCTTTAAACAGAAGCATCGAACAGGAGTCGAACAAATTTTCATGTAGTGATTTTACAAGTCATAGAATATCAAAGATATAGCACTTAAAAAAAGTGATGAAAATCGAACCATTTGCGAACTAAATTATTTGGATTTCACTCAAAAACATGCTTAACTTTGCGATGTGAGAATTAAAATCGTGTCGAATATTTAAAAACAAACGCCAATGGTTTAAACAGCAACAAGGAGGCTACGACAATGGGAGGTTGTCGGCTTCAAATAAAGAGTAGTAACAAAACTTTCGTGTTAATCTATTAAATCAAATCATCATGAATAAAGTAAAAGTTTTCATGGCCATGATTGCCGTGGCATTGGGTGGACTTATCATTTGGAGTTGCACCCAAGACGAAATGGAAAACGGGAAAGCCACCTTCCGCTATTCGGCAGAAGAAATCGCCACGCTGCGTGCCATGGCAGAAAAGTACGGAGTGCCGAATATAAAATTCATCACGAGTTCCCAGTTCCCTTTACCTTCCATGAAAGAAATGGAACAAAATTTTATTGAATTTGCCGTAATCAAACAAGTTGTTGCTCAACCATTGGAGGTGGTAGATTCTACTGCTACTTCCAAGATTTATAAGACAAAGCAAATGCCAAGAACAAGAGTTCTCAAACGTGTTCCAGAAATGTCCACTGACGGCATTGACCTTAGTCAATTTGTGGCTGCTGTAGGTACCAGTTTTTGGCTCACACTAAAAGTAACGGTTACAAAAGACAAAAATGACCCAAATAAAGATCCAACCGTAAGTGTTTATGGTAGCTTAAAATTACCATACGATACCTACGATACCAGTTATGGAAAAAGTGGTGAAACCACAAGTACAAGGTGGATTAGCAAAGATAGAATCGGAGTTTCATATTCATGTAATGTTACTAAATATGAAATAAAAAGGACTCAATTTGGAGAAGAAATCAAAATAGAATTAGCGTCAGATAATGTCACAGTGGATACAAGTACAGCAATATAAGTATCATAGTCAGAATGAGACTATTTGTTCTTTTCTTAATCGAGAGAAGGGAACAAAGAGTCTTATTCTTAACTTTAGAGAAAATATAATGAACAATATTCTATACAAAATTTTATTTGTCTTTCTTTGCATATTTATATCAAGCAAAATAACAAAGGCCAACACCGATTCCCTTTACCGTAAAGTACAAGGGTTCGGCATCGGGTTGCCACAGGAAAAGGTGTACCTCCACCTCGATAATACCTGCTATTTCTTAGGAGACACAATTTGGTATAAAGGATATGTCACACGAAGCGATAAAGGAACACTCACGGATTTAAGCAAAATACTATATGTGGAATTGCTTACTCCTGATGGGTACTCCGTAGAACGACAACAACTCGAAATGACAAGCGGCACAGCATCCGGAATGTTCATTCTCAAAGATTCACTTTATGCAGGCTACTATGAACTACGTGCCTATACCCGATGGATGCTCAACTTCGGGCAATGTGAATACCCTCACATTTCACGTAAAAGCCATGGCTTTTATAGCCGTAAAATGAAAGATGACTATATAAGGGATTATGAAAAGCTGTATTCCCGGGTGTTCCCCGTTTATAACAAACCTAAAGAAGAAGGACGTTACACCAAAGAAATGACCCTAAGACCCATGAGAAGATATTACAAGGCACGGAAACTGAAACCGACCGCTGTCCTACGCTTTTATCCGGAGGGAGGACACCTTGTGCAAAATACAACCGGGCGGGTTGCCTTGGAACTGAATGACGAAGAAGGCAAACATTTGGAACACATTGACATCACCATCACAGACCAAGACGGGGAGAAAGTCTGCGAATGCCAAACCGACAAGAGAGGAAGGGCCTCATTCATCCTGAAAGACATATCTCCCGAAGGAAAATACAAGGCCACATTCACATTAAAGGGGGTGAAATTCTCCGAAAAGTTACCGGAAGTAGAAAAAAACGGCTGCGCCCTGTCTGTCACACAAACCGACTCCACAGTCGAAGCCTCCATACAAGCCGTAGGAATAGAACGGAATATTGCACTGCATGTCATGCATCAAGGAGTCTCCAAGTTCTACCTCCCATTAAAGAAAAACATAAAAGGAAAATACGATACCGTAAAAATCCCGCTCCGGACACTTTCCACCGGAGTAAACCAACTTATAATATTCAACAGCGAGGGAAGAATCTATGCGGACCGGCTATTCTTCGTAAACCTCCACGACTATGACAAGCCACAAATAACCATTTCCGGAACGGGAAAACAGTATGAGCCATTCGACTCCATCACCTTACGCCTGAAACTTACGGACACGAACAAACAAGGACGAAGCGTGTCGCTCTCCATACGTGACCGGGCTACGGAAGAACCCACATACGACAATGGCACCATGCTCACGGAAATGCTGCTCGCCAGTGAAATCAGGGGATTCGTGGAAAACCCTGGATTTTATTTCGAAAGCGACGACAGCATTCATCTCCAGGCACTCGACCTACTCATGATGGTACAGGGCTGGAGAAGATACGAATGGAGAAAGATGGCCGACATCGAACCATTTACCCCTAACTGGTTACCGGAAAAGTTCCAGACCGTCGCCGGATGTGTCAACCATGCCGAAAAATGGAATGTGGATTTCAAAAAAGCCAGCAACCTCAAAAGGGAAGTGAATGTATGGGCCATGTTTGTACAAAACGGAAAAACGATTGAACTCAAACAGCCTACAAGAAACGGAACTTTTTACATGCAAACGCCAAAAATCTACGGGGAATACATGCTCTTCCTCAGTGCCGCAAGACAGGACAAAGGAACTGACTACATCACCAGAAGTCGGCAAAAGGACTTTACCGACGAGGAAGCTTGGCCGGACTATTACGTGAAAATGGACCTTTTCTACCCGCACTTTGCCAAGCCATACAATTATTATCAGGATGCCACCAGAAAAGACATGCCACATTTTGAAGGAGAAGACAGCATCGTACGCGCATCCTTCACCAACAGATATATGCCTGCCGTCACCGTACAGGCCAAAAGGGGCGGGCTACGCCATTACGACCCCACCAAACCGGCTGTCGTAATCGATGCATACGAGGCTTATAACCTGATGGCTGACTATGGAATGAGCGACCGGCCATTTTACTACATGGGGGATTCTGTGTACCATCTATTAGCAGCATTATACGTGGGAGACATGAATATGCACAGGCAATACTACCGTGAGAAAAGGTATGACGGGAATACTCAAAAAACAAAAAACTGGTACCGTTTAGTAAAAGCGCCTCTCGAACATGCCATCTCTCCCGTCAAAGTGGAACTTCCAAAGCCCAACATCGGAGGCTATCAGACGCTCAGGAAATACAGTTATCTGAGTTGGTTGGACAAATTCTATATCTATACCGATTACGTACCCCGAGAACAAGGCAGTTGGAAATACAAACAGGACAACCAACCGGAAGTCATCATCGACTACCGCCTCTACCCCGACGGCCAATACTTCCCGGCATGTCGCGACCGCCGATACCGCTTGCAAGGCTATGCTGTCTGTGAGGATTTCTACAGCCCCGATTACAGCCGGAAACCTCTGCCTGACACCAAGGACTACCGACGTACACTACTCTGGATACCGGAAGTCAAGTTCGACGAGAAAGGGGAAGCCACCGTACGGCTCTTCAACAACAGCAAACAGACCGTCATTTCCGTGGAGGCGGAAGGCATCACCGGGAAAGGAATACCTATCGTTTATAAAAAATAACAGAATAATTGTGGCTTAAAGGTAACTTAAACGTAATACTAAAAAACAAAGGTATGAAAAAGGGCATTTTTATCTTACTCGCCATAAGCTTGACCGTAAGCTTCTACGCATCGGCAAGCCCAGAAACCGATTCCCTTTACCGTAAGGTACAGGGTTTCGGCATCGGGTTGCCACAGGAAAAGGTATATCTCCACCTCGACAATACCTGCTACTTCGTGAGCGATACGATTTGGTACAAAGGATATGTCACACGCAGCGACAAAGGAACACTGACCGACTTGAGCAAAATCCTCTACGTGGAACTGCTCACACCGGATGGATTCCTCGTCGAAAGGCAGCAACTCGAAATGCCGAATGGAACAGCCAACGGTGCTTTCGTACTGACGGATTCACTCTATGCCGGATATTACGAACTACGGGCATACACACGGTGGATGCTCAACTTCGGGCAATACGAACATCCGCATGCCCAATGGAGCGAGGACGCTTTCTATAACAAGGAAATGGCCAAGGATTTCTTCCGGGACTATGAAAAACTCTATTCAAGGGTGTTTCCCGTCTACGACAAGCCGAAAGAACCGGGGCTTTACACCAAAGACATGACACTACATCCTTTAAGGAGATACTTCAAGGCACGGAAAGGGAAACCGGAACTCGAACTGAAGTTCTATCCTGAAGGAGGAAACCTCATAACCGGAACGGACTGCAACGTTGCTCTGGAACTCAATACGGAAGAGGGGGAACATCTGGAAAACGTGGAATTTGACATACTCGACCCACAAGGAAAGAAGATAACCAAAACCCGAACCGGAAACAGGGGAAGGTGTACATTCATCCTGCACGATGTTGCGTCCGAAGAAGGGTACAAAGCCGTTTTCCAATACAAAGGATACGACTATGAAGTGAAACTCCCTGAAGTGGAGGAAGAAGGCATCGCCTTGCAGGTTAGACAGGACACCCTGCTAAGAATAGAACTGCAAAGAAGCGAAGGATTGACGGACTTCCCGGAAGGACTGGCCCTGCAGGTTATGGCACAAGGAGTACCCCAAACCTTACAGCACATCGACTTCGGAGACAAACGAAAGACAAACGTAACCATCCCGTTGAACGAACTGTGCACGGGGGTGAACCAAATCACAGTATTCGACGGGAAAGGGCAAATCTATGCCGACAGGCTGTGTTTCGTCAACCGCCACGACTACGATTCTGCAAGGATCGACATCCATGGAATAGAACCACAATACGAGCCGTTCGCACCCGTCACACTAAACCTGAAACTACAAGACATACAAGACACGGCCACATCCGTATCCCTTGCAGTCAGGGACAGGGCCACGGAAGAACAAACCTATGACAACGGAACCATGCTCACGGAAATGATGCTCGCCAGCGAAATCAAAGGGTTCGTCGAAAATCCCGGATATTATTTCGAAGCTGACGACAGCATGCACCGCAGGGACTTGGACCTGCTGTTGATGGTGCAGGGATGGAGAAGATACGAATGGAAAGAAATGGCGGGAATTGAAGCCTTTTCATTACGGTTCCTGCCCGAAAAGTCACAGACTATAGAAGGACAGGTGAATCATACCTATTCATTATATAAAGACAATGATTTCGGAGAAAAAGCATGGATAACCTCATTAATGAGAAAAGATGCACATGACAACCAAAAAGAAGAAGTTAAACCCATTGATTTCTATACCACAGAAATATGCGCCTCTAAATTCAAAGGTAAAACACTACAGGACTTGTACGCTCCATCCATCTCAAAAATGAAGAAGGAAGTACATGTCATAGCTTCTTTCCTCCAAGGAGAAAGCACGCTTGAACTAATGCAGAAAACCCAACAAAGTACATTCTACATGGTTACCCCAAAATTTTATGAAGATTGCGTATTAAACCTCATGGCTTCTGATGCCAAAGACCCAGTAAGGGATGCCATAAAAAAACAGAGAAAGGGATTCATGGATGAAACAGAATATCCCGATTTTTACGTAAAGCTCAACCATTTCTATCCCAATTTCCCTAAACCGTACACATTTTACCAAGACAAAGAATATGAAACGAACTATCCTGACAGTCTATACACCGTTTCTGGCGTATTCAACGGGCGTAAACTTCCCACTGTAACCATTCACAACAAACGAAATGGATTACGACGATTCAACAACAGCAAACCCACCATCATCATAGATGCTTATAAAGCTTTCAACCTCATAACCGACCATGGATTGAACGGAGGAAAACATGATTGGAGAACTTTCTCACAACAAATCGCTTTTAGTTTTGCGAATGACATGGGACAAGACAGACGGTACTCTATCAAAGAATGGTTTGACGGAATCCCATTAAAAATGAATCCAAATGAAAATACCAGGAATGACCAAGACTTCAACAGCCAAGAAGACTACGCCATTGCCAGTTCCAATAAATCGGGAATTCTCCTTTCTGATAAATATGAAGAACCGGAGCATGACGAAAAAAGTCCAACCCCAATAGGATCCAATTTCAGTATTTCCAAACAAAAGCTCAAGAAATACCGCCTGCTCCGTTACCTTGACAAAATCTATATCTACACCGATTATGCCCCTCGCGAACAAGGCAGTTGGAAGTATGCACAAGACAACCAGCCCGAAGTCATCATAGACTACCGCCTCTTCCCCAACGACGGATACCAAAGGACTTACCGGGACCGGCATTACGTCCTGCGAGGCTATGCCGTCTGCGAAGACTTCTACAGCCCTGATTACAGCCGGAAACCTCTGCCTGACACCAAAGACTACCGGCGTACACTACTCTGGATTCCGGAAGTCAAGTTCGACGAAAAAGGGGAAGCTACCGTACGGCTCTTCAACAACAGCAAACAGACCGTCATTTCTGTGGAAGCGGAAGGGATTACTGGAAAAGGAATACCTGTCGTATGGAAGTCTGACGTTTGTACAATGAGCAAAAGGAACAAAGATTACCTTTATAAAACTATAACGATTAAATAAAGACCATATGAAAAAAGATTTCAACCGTATTATATACTACTTTATGGGGATAATCATCCTTACCGTATATTCTTTAGAGGGAACCAACCTACACTCGGATTTCACTACCACATTAGTATCCTATATCATACTTATCTCTGCGTTATCCCAATTTTATGAATGGGGGTACGGCAAGAAGAAGTACAAAAAGGAAGAAACTCCTAATAGCATAAAGTATATAGAACGTTCCGAACGCGTTACAGGTGTACTATTTTTGATATTATTCATATATAATGTGTTTTTCACTCAATGATACGAATAGAATATCTAAATAACAAATGGAATACTCCTTTAATCTTTTAAACACATGAATACTCAAATCAAACTTATCCTACGCGCCCTATTGCCATTACTGTTCATTGGAGCGAACAGAATAGGCCAGCACATAGCCCGTCCTCATTTCATCCCGGACGGTGCCGCAGTAAGGGTAGAAGTATTGTTCCCCGCATTTTTGCTCTTCTTCTTCCCTATCATCCTGCTCATACACGGATGTATTTGTTATATAAACCAACGTCATAAGTTTAACCTGAAACGTCTGGCTTACGCTTTGGCCATCCTGTTCATTCTAATGTCCATTCCAACCTTTTTCCTTTCGGACAACCCATTATCTGCTAAAATATGGGAAGCATCGGAAAACCTTTTTGGCGCGGTAATACTTTGGCTGTACCTTTATGGGATGAACACCACGAGACAGGTTAACGTCCCGGAATGGAATAGCAAATCCGGCGTGGCATGGTTCTGCATCAGCTTATGCCTCATCGTAGGAATTCTCATTCCGTCTTGCCTGTTTCATTATGGAGTCATAGGAAGCATGCCATTCAGACTGTACAGCCCGCTCATCCTGTCATACGGATGGTTCGGGCTTATATGGCTTTTGCAAAACAAATGGATAAAAGCCGGGCTTTTAATTCTGGCCGTTTTCTCTTTCGTCTACATGTTCAACATGTCCACTATTCCATAACATTAAAATCAACTGCAATGAAAAACCTTCTTCTTTGCTGCCTTGCTGCAACCTTAGCCGTCTCCTCCTGCCAGAAAACGAGCATCAGGCAGACGCTGGAAAAAGCCGGTGAAAACCGCCGGGAACTGGAAACCGTATTGGAACATTACAAAAATGAGCCGCTCAAAGAGAAAGCCGCACGCTTCCTTCTGGAAAACATGGACGGGCATTTCGCCCACACCGGTGAAGCCGTCGACGTGTACGACAATTACATGGACAGTGTGTTCCGCCATTGCAACGGAGACCGTGTGTTCTGGATTATGAAATACGATACTATCTTGCAACGAACAGGTCTGGATTTGGAATTAAGCCAGGACGAACGCCTGTACGATGCCCAATCCGTCACGGCTGACTTCCTGACCGAACATATCGACAGTGCATTCACCGTATGGCAACAGAACTGGAACAAACAATACAGTTTCGAAATGTTCTGCCGCTATGTGCTGCCTTACCGTATCGGGAATGAAAAGACAAGTCTTTGGAGGAAGACATTCACCGTGCCTTCATGGGTGCGCGAAGCATACGACCCCAACCAAGACAACTCCACCTATGCCTATGGCATGGCCAACGACATTCTGGGAGGCATGCGTTCCGTCATTTATTATCCTCCGCAATTCCTTCCCGACCTCCCCCTCACGGCACTCGAACATGTCAAGTCGGCTTCCTGCAAGGAATATGCACACCTGTGCGTGGCCGTACTAAGGGCGCACGGACTGCCTGCCACCATCGACTTCACACCACAGTGGGGCAACCGGAGCTTGGGGCATGAATGGTGCGTGTTCTTTCCCGACAACCATTCTTTCATCCCCTTCAATCCGGGGGAACGGCTCGGAGACCACTTCATGAAGCGGAAGGAAGACCGGCTGACCAAAGTGTTCCGCCAAACCTACGAGAAGCAACCGGAATCGCTCTACATGCTGAACAAGGGAGAAGAGGAGATTCCCGACCTTTTCGACACACCTTATATCATGGATGTGACAAGGGAATACACGGCCACTTCTGATGTGGAGGTGGAGTTGTACGACAACGTTGAAAGCGGGAAGTTCGTCTATCTGTCCGTCTTCGACAACCAAGACTGGAGCATCGTGCATTGGGGCACGCGCCACGGACGGAAAGCCACCTTCCGGGACATGGCACGAAACGTAGTGTACATGCCCGTACATTATTCCGAAGAAAACGGCACGGTTCCGGCCGGAGACGCTTTCCTTTTGGACTCGCAAGGAAATATCCACAAAATGACAGCAGACACCACGCAACGCACGACGGTGGAAGTGAAACGCAAATTCCGAGACGTACGTTCCAACCAATTCCTTCAGGGTGTAATCGGCGGGAAGTTCCAAGTGGCCAACCAGGAAGACTTCAGCGATTCGCTGACCATACATGTCATCCCGCACCTGAAGGACAACAAATTCCATGTCGTCCATCCCCGTTACACCGGCAAATACAGATATTTCCGTTACCTGTCACCGGACTGGTCGAGGGGCAACATGGCCGAACTTTATACGTTCAATGCCGCCGGCGACACGCTGAAGCATAAACGGCTGATAGGCAACTTCCACGTACGTCCCTGGTGTGGGCCGGAAAACCTGTTCGATGGCAATGTCCTTTCCTTCTACGACTCCCACGACGTGTACGGCGTATGGTACGGATGGGAACTGGAACAGCCGGAAAACGTGGCACGTATCGTATTCCTGCCGCGTAACGATGACAACTTCATCCGCGAAGGCGAAGAATACGAATTGTTCTATTGGAACCACGGGACATGGATGTCATTAGGGCGCAAGACGGGGAATTTCGAGGCGGTATTGAAATACGACAACGTCCCGGCCCAGGCCTTGTTCCGCCTGCACAACCGTACCAAAGGCTCGGAAGAAAGAATCTTCACTTACGAAGACGGAAAGCAAATCTGGTGGTAACCCTTGGGTATCTACACAGGGATTTTACAAAAAGACCCTTCATCTTTCAGGCTTCATGGTAATCCGTTCATAATATTGATATTACAGGCTGAAGGATGTTTCAGGCATCCTTCAGCCAAGCTTCATCTTGTTCGGCGCAGAACGAAAAATCGTTTGCCTGAGATTGAAAAATCATTCGGCTGAGAACGAAAAACGAATCTCAGCCGAATGATTTTTCATTTGCCTCATGATGAAAATCCGCTTTCTGCAATGAAAGGAAACTGAAAGATGGCCGCCCTATTCTTCATCCCATAACAAACTATACAACAAGAAGTTGACATATCTCCTGAAAGATGAAGGATCTTTTCTGAAAAACCTTGGGAGGGAAAACACGCGGGACGTGGAAACTATAAACACATAAAAAAAGCATCCATAATCCTTGAATTACCGATGCCTTTATGTTTTGTCGGGATGACTGGATTCGAACCAGCGACCACTCGCCCCCCAGACGAGTACTCTAACCGGACTGAGCTACATCCCGTTTGCGGGTGCAAAAGTAGAAATTGTTTTTGAATTCTCCAAATAAATTTCTACTTTTGTGTCGGTATAACCCACATTTTAAGCAAAACATGCAAATCAGACTTACCGCGCCGCCACACCTGCGGCATAAAACCATACTGCCGGCTAGCAAAAGCATCAGCAACCGGGCCCTCATCATCCATGCACTGGCCGGAGGAAAAGACTTGCCGGAAAATGTGTCGGACTGCGACGACACATTCGTCATGGTAAGGGCATTGACGCAAACCGACGACCCCATCAACATCATGGCGGCCGGTACGGCCATGCGTTTCCTTTCGGCTTACTGGTCTGTGAACGAGGGGACACATACCCTGACCGGTACAGCCCGGATGAAACAACGCCCCATCGGCATCTTGGTAAATGCCCTGCGGACACTGGGCGCACAAATAGAATATGTGGAAACGGAAGGTTATCCCCCCCTGCGTATTTCCGGCGGACTGCATGAGGGAGGCCGACTCAGCCTGCCGGGAGACGTGAGTTCCCAATACATTTCTGCTTTGCTGATGATCGGTCCGGTCCTAAGAAAGGGCTTGGAACTGGAACTGGCCGGACAGGTCATTTCACGCCCCTACATCGACCTGACCCTGAAATTGATGAAAGACTTCGGTGCACAAGCGGAATGGACAGACGAACAACACATTAAGGTGGAACCGCAACCTTACCGCCCGACACCCTATTATATAGAAAACGACTGGAGCGCGGCATCTTACTGGTATGAAATGATGGCACTGACACCCGACAAAGACGCAGAAATCATACTGACCGGCCTGTTCGCAGACAGTGCCCAAGGAGATTCTGCCGTACACGGCCTGTTCGAACCTATAGGCGTGCACACGGAATTCTTCTGTGACGACGACGGGATGCCATGTGTCAAACTGACCAAACAACCCATCGCCACGGAACGCCTGGAGTATGATTTCGTCAACCAACCGGACTTGGCACAGACATTCGTAGTCACGTGTGCCATGTTGGGGCTCCCGTTCCGTTTCACGGGTCTTCAAAGCCTGAAAATCAAGGAAACCGACCGCATCTCCGCGCTTATCCGCGAACTGGAAAAACTGGGGTATCCCTTGCATGAAGCCTGCGGATCAGAATTATTCTGGGACGGGCAACGCACTGAAGTCCGGCCACATCCGGCCATCGACACCTACGAAGACCATCGCATGGCCATGGCGTTCGCACCTTGCTGTTTCGCCGTTCCCGAAATATATATTAATCATCCGCAAGTGGTCAGCAAATCTTATCCCCATTATTGGGACCACTTGAAAGAAGCGGGATTTGAAATTACGGCCTTATGATTATCATTTACATTCTTATAGCCCTTGCCGCTGCGGCCGTCATTGCTTTCGTGGCCGGCAGTTTGCGCAACCGCTCGCTGAAAAAGAAACTGGCACAAGGCGAAATCAGCGAAATGCCAACCGTGGTACAACCGCCACAGGAATGTTGCGGACAGCACGAAGTATGCGAAAAAGAAAGCCTGTTGGCTGCCGTAAGCAAACAAATAGAGTATTACAACGATGAAGAACTCGACCGTTTTCGGGGAAAGGACGCTTCCGCGTATAGCGAAACGGAAATAGACGAGTTCAGAGATATCCTCTATACGATGCGTGACGATGAAGTGGCAGGATGGGTGCGCAGCCTGCAACTGCGCGGCGTCCCCCTGCCCGACGCATTGAAAGACGAAGTATTCCTTATTATCGGAGAAAGGAGATTCGACCACGCATGAGCATCCTGTCTTACACTTTCTTCCAGAATGCCCTGTTGGGCAGCCTATTGGCCAGTATCCTTTGCGGACTGATAGGCACTTATATCGTTGCACGGCGGTTGGTTTTCATCAGCGGCGGCATCACCCACGCCTCGTTCGGCGGTATCGGCATCGGAGTTTACCTCGGATTTTCCCCCATACTCTCTGCAGCCGTGTTTTCTGTCTTGTCAGCCTGCGGCATACAATGGTTCAGCCACCGCCGCGACATGCGCGAAGATTCGGCCATCGCCATTTTCTGGACTTTAGGCATGAGCATCGGCATCATTTGCAGTTTTTTGGCACCGGGCTTCACTCCGGAGCTGTCCTCCTATCTGTTCGGCAATATATTGACTGTCACCCCCTCGGACCTTTATTTGTTAGGCACATTGGCACTCATCGCCACGGCTGCTTTCACATTCTTTCTCCGTCCGCTCGTTTCCATTGCTTTCGACACTGAATTCGCCCGTTCGCAACGTCTTCCTGTCACCATGGTGGAATATCTGATGATGGCCTTCATCGCACTGACCATTGTGGCCTGCCTGCGCATGGTGGGCATCGTGTTGGTCATCTCCTTGCTGACCATCCCTCAAGTGACGGCCAATATTTTCACGCACAGCTTCAAACGCATGGCACTGCTCTCCATCGTGACAGGCTACAGCGGCTGTCTGGGCGGCCTTTACTTGTCGTACCATTACAATATACCATCGGGTGCCTCCATCATTTTCGTCTCTATACTCATCTATTTGGTGTGCAAAGGAATTTCATGGTCGATTCCTCGGTGGAAAAGGCAATAAAAAACATGTTTTTCAGTTATCTAACTATGTAAAGAGCGCATTGGAAAAAAGGTTTCTACATATCATTGCTTCCGGATTCGTCTTCCTATCCCTTCTGACGGCGTGTTCCACGAAAAAGAATACGTCGGGTACCCGTTTTTACCATGCCATGACGGCACGGTTCAATACGTACTTTAACGGGGCAGAGGCTTTCAAAGAAGGAGTCCTGGAACAACAGAAAGGACATAAGGACAATTACACCGATTTATTGCCCATGTATGCCGTGCGAAATAAATCGACGGCAGCCATGGGAAAGTCCAACTTCGAGACCACCATCGAAAAATGCGAGAAAGCCATCAAGCTGCACTCTATAAAGGCCCGGCCGAAATCGAACGTCAACAAGCGGAAAACAGCCAAGGAAAAAGCCTACATGGCCCGCAAGGAGTTCAACCCATTCTTGCGGCATGCCTGGCTGCTCATGGGGAAAGCGCAATTCCAACAGGGCAATTTCATCGAAGCGGCCTCCACGTTCAATTATATCAGCGGACTGTATGCCGGACAGCCTGAAATCGTGTCCGTGGCCCGGGCCTATCTGGCCCGTTGCTACGTAGAACTGGAATGGCCTTACGATGCAGAGGATGTCTTTCATAAGATTCAGCGCGACAGTACCGGCAGTGAAGGGAAACGGGAATTCAACGCCTCATACGCCGATTACCTCATCTTCGTGAAACAATACAAAGAGGCTATTCCTTATTTACAAAAAACCGTCAAGAAAGAAAAAAGCAAACAGCAACGCGCACGCCTGAACTTCCTGTTGGGACAGTTGTACCACGAAACGGGAAACAAAGCAGAAGCCTACAAGGCCTTGCGGCGTGTCATACGTGCCAATCCTCCATACGAATTGTCTTTCAACGCCCGTATCCTGCAAACCGAAACCATGGCTAGCGGAAACCACAATAAAATGGTGAAGAAATTGCGACGCATGGCCAAGAACAAGAAAAACAAGGACTATCAGGATCAGATTTATTATGCCATCGGCAATATCTATCTGGCCAACCGGGATACTGCCCGGTGTATCGGGGCATACGAAACCGGTGCCAAAGAAAGTACACAGAACGGCATTGCCAAAGCCATGGTATTGTTGCGTCTGGGTGAGATTTACTGGGACAAAGAGGACTATATCAACGCACAACGCTGTTACGCCGAACTGGTCGGCATATTGGACAAAGAAAACGAAGCTTACAAAGAGGCGGAACGCCGCTCAGGTATCCTGACCGAACTGGAACCCCATTTGTCGGCCATCAAACTGCAAGACAGCCTGCAATGGTTGGCCAAGTTGCCCGAAAACGAACGTAACGAGGCCATCGACAAAGTCATCGAAGCCTTGAAAAAGCAAGAAAAAGAAGAGGCACGCAAGGCCATGCAGGCCGAAATGGCTGCCAATATGCCCAAAACTCCGACAGCCACCCCCACCCCGCCTACGGGAAACCGCAGGGCGCAGGCGGGAGCTTCCGGACAAACCGGCACGTGGTATTTCTATAACCCGTCGGTCGTAGCCCAAGGCAAACGTCAGTTCCAACGCACATGGGGCAAACGCCCGTTGGAAGACAACTGGCGGAGAAGCCATAAGAACGAGGACCGCACGGAAGATTTCGGAGAATATGACTACAGCGAAGAGAGCGACAGCCTGATGGCGGCACAAGCCGACAGCATCGCCTTGGCCGACAGCATTGCCGAAGCCCAGGAGCGTATGGCCGACTCATTGGCCAGCGACCCACACAACCGGGAATATTACCTGCAACAAATCCCGTTCACGGAAGAGCAGTTGCAAGCCTCCAACGACATCCTGCGTGATGCGCTTTATCAAGCCGGCATCCTGGAAATGGAGAGACTGGAAAATTTCGGCTTGGCACGGCGTACCCTGTTGCGTCTTATCGAAACGTTCCCGGACGTAGCCGACAAAGACAACGTGTACTACCATCTATTCCTTATCAACGGCCGACTGAATGACATGGCCGAAGCCGAACAGTATAAACAGCGGCTCATCGAGGAGTTCCCGGACAGCCGGTATGCCATCATGCTAGCCAACCCCAAATACGAGCTTTACGCCAGGCAGGGCAAGCACATAGAGGATTCCCTGTATGCCGCCACATACGAAGCCTACGGCAAGAACGAATATGAGGAAGTGTTCCGCAATTATTCCATTTCGACTTCGGATTTCCCGGAGGGGGCACACCGCGCTAAATTCATGTTCATACAAGCCATGAGCCAATTGTACGGCGGAGAACGGGACAGCTTCTTGGTCACGTTGAAACAAGTCATTGAGAAATATCCGAAAGACGAAGTAACGGAAATTGCACAAAGTATCGTGAAAGGCATTCAGGAAGGCCGGTCGCTGACCGACGGGAAATACGCGGCAAGCGACATCTGGAGCCGACGTTCGCTGACGGCCCTGCAAGACTCCACAGCCGAAGCGCAGCAATTAAGCGACGAACGCCTCAGCAACTTCGTATTCCTGTTGGCCTATCCGGAAAACAGTCTGGACGAGGACCAACTGTTATATGAGATGGCCCTGTATAATTTCACCAGTTTTATGGTACGCAATTTCGACATCGACATCGTGAAATCCGACGGGTTGGCACAAATGCGCGTCAGCGGTTTTCTCAACTATGACGAGGCGCACGCTTACGCCCAAAAGCTATATGCCGATCCGCACATGAGTGTCGTGCTTAAAAACATACGTTCCGTCATCATCTCCGAAAGCAACCTGAAACTGTTGGGCACGGTCTTCAGTTTCGAAGATTACAAGAAGTTCTACGATGAGAAGTTCGCACCGCTGCAAGTGCCGGAGGACCTGAGACTGGACGAACCTACTTCCATCGAAATCCGTACGCCGGACGACGAACCGCCTGCCGGAGACGAAGAATACGAAGAAGAGGAGGAAGACACGGACAGCGGTATTATTTTCTAACATACGAAACCATTACAATGATGAACAACGGTTTATTACTTTGGGTAGACGATGAAATAGAATTGCTGAAAGCGCATATTCTTTTTCTCGAAAAGAAAGGATACGAGGTAGAAACCGTATCCAACGGGCAAGATGCACTGGACAAGTGCAGCGAAACGGCCTACGACCTGATTCTGCTAGACGAGAACATGCCCGGCTTGAGCGGGTTGGAGACCTTGTCGCGCATCAAGGAAATCACACCGGTCACGCCGGTGGTCATGGTGACGAAGAGCGAAGAGGAGAATATCATGGACCAAGCCATCGGTTCCAAAATTGCCGACTACCTCATCAAGCCCGTCAACCCCACGCAAATCCTCCTGACCCTGAAAAAGAACATCCATAAGAAGGAAATCGTCACAGAGGTGGCTCAAAACGCCTACCAACAGAACTTCGGAAAGATTGGCATGCAAATCAATGATTCTTTGACATTCGACGACTGGAAAGAGGTGTACAAGCGATTGGTATACTGGGAACTGGAGCTATCTGAAACCGACAGCAACATGGACGAAATGCTAAGCATGCAGAAAACGGAAGCCAATCTGGCTTTTGCCAAATTCATAAGCAAACACTACGAAGAGTGGATTACCCACCCCGAAAACCGTCCGCTGATGAGCCCGGATATCTTCAAAACCCAAATATTCCCCCTGCTGAACCAAGGGGAAAAGGTATTCCTCATCGTCCTGGACAACTTCCGGTATGACCAATGGCGCACGCTCAGTACGGAACTGGCTGACGCTTTCCTCATCGACGAAGACATTTATTGTAGCATTCTGCCCACTGCCACACAATATGCGCGCAACGCCATCTTCTCCGGCCTGATGCCGGACAAGATTGCCCAAATGTATCCGGATCTTTGGGTGGACGAAGACGAAGAAGAGGGTAAGAACCTGAACGAAGGACCGCTCATCCAGACGCAGTTGGAACGTTACCGCCGTAAGAACACATTCAGTTACCATAAAATCAATGACTCCACTGCGGCCGATAAACTTATCGGCCAGTTCAAACAGTTGGAAAAATATGACCTGAACGTCGTCGTATTCAATTTCATCGACATGCTTTCGCATGCCCGTACAGAATCCAAAACCGTACGGGAACTGGCCTCTAACGAAGCGGCCTACCGCAGCATCACCCAAAGTTGGTTCCGCCACTCCGCCGTAAAAGACCTGTTCAAAGCTTTGGCCGCAAGCAACTATAAAATCATCGTCACGACCGACCACGGCAGTATACGGGTTAAATCCCCGGTTAAGGTTGTCGGTGACAAGAACACCAACACTAACTTACGTTATAAACTAGGCAAGAACCTGAAATACAACCCTAAGGAAGTTTTTGAAATCAAAGAACCGCGCAAGGTGTTGCTCCCCTCTCCCAACCTGAGTACGGCCTATATCTTCACGTCGGGCGACAGTTTCTTTGCCTACCCGAACAATTACAACTACTACGTGTCCTACTACCGGGATACATTCCAACATGGTGGCATCTCCATGGAGGAGATGCTCATTCCCCTCATCACTTTGCAAAGTAAGAAAAGAATTTAAAAACATATAGATATGGAAATCAAAATTGATTCTTTAGATCACATCCACGAGGCCGCCCGGGAATTCATCGCGGCCATGGGTGACAACACCGTCTTTGCCATGTACGGCAAGATGGGAGCCGGCAAAACCACCTTCACCAAAGCCGTATGCGAATGCCTCGGCGTGGAGGATGTCATCAACTCGCCCACTTTCGCCATCGTCAATGAATACCGTTCTGACAGCGGCGAACTGATTTACCATTTCGACTTCTACCGTATCAAGAAACTGGAAGAAGTGTACGACATGGGCTACGAAGACTATTTTTACAGTGGTGCGCTTTGTTTCATCGAGTGGCCGGAACTGGTGGAAGAACTGCTTCCGGGCAATACGGTGAAAGTAACCATCGAAGAAAACGAAGACGGTTCGCGCACAGTGAGATTCTGACAGTTCGCAATAGATTAAAAAATAATAGATATTTTCTTTGAGTTACCAAAAAGAATACCTATATTTGCAATATAACGGAAAAGAACAAAGAAGGACAGTTTTAATATGCTGCAAATGTTCTTTCATAAACCTTAATTATGCAAAAATATACTTTCTCATATCAATATGGGAAATGCCCCTGATGCAATAGGGCGTGGAAGTGATTCCGCGCCCTATTTTCATGTATGCCCTACATCACAACTTCCATAAAACATCTTACTTTTCCGTATCCAAAAGCAATCCGCTAATTCACAACCGGACACGAAACAAAAATCAATCTCCGCAGAACGGGAAATCGTTCTGCGGAGATTGATTTTCTAAATGGTGCGACAGCAACCTTGTCTTATATTTTCATTAATCCAAATCGCCGCCTTTATAATCTTAGAAGTCAGGTTTAATCTTCCTCTCCGAAAGACTCCCCGTATTCCAACTCGCCCTGGACTACCCACAGGATATCCTCAGCCGCAAAGTCGCCCATCTTATCTTTACGGGCCTGACTGACGACGTAATCCACTATTTTGTCCTGGTCGATTTCTATATAGCCATCCTTGTCGGGTGCCGCATCCAGAATACCGCTATTGGCATAATACTCTACGATGACATCCAGAAAGTAATAAAGTTCTTCGTCCGTAAACTTGTCCTTTACTTCTTGCGGCAAGTAATTTTTGATGAACTCCACCGTACGGGCATCGTCCTCGGCATCTTGCAGGAGTTCCTGTTCCAAACTGTCCATAACCTATATCTTTAAAGGATGGCCTTCAACTTTTCCTCGAAAGTACTCTTCGGGGCCGCACCGACTTGCTTGTCCACCACCTCGCCGTTTTTAATGAAGATCACGGTAGGCACGTTGCGCACTCCGAAACGCATGGCCAAGCCGTCGTTTTCCTCCACATCGCACTTGCCGATGACGGCTTGTTCCTTATATTCTTCAGCCAATGCCTCGATATCCGGTCCGATTTTCTTGCACGGGCCACACCATGTCGCCCAGAAATCCACTACCACAGGCTTACCTGAAGCCAACAACTCTTCAAAATTTGAATCTGTAATTGCTAATGCCATTGTACTATTCCTTTTAATCGTTTGTTATTACCGACAAATATACTAATTTATTTTATATGACAGGGCGGGTTTACTTTGAATATAAGAAATTAAATCCTTTTTAACTGACACTTTCGCCAACTTGGATTGCATGGTCAGGTTCATCTGTCCCAAGGGGTCAAGGATGTGAAAATAAAGGTCGGTATTGCCGGGGCACTCCTTCACGACATCGGAAAGCGAAAGCACGATATCCTCATCCAACGCATCCAAGGCCACGGTTATCGTAATCTTCTCTACCAAAGTATCTTTCACATCTGCCAGAAAATCAATGCGCCCAATACGGAAATCCAGTTTGGAAGGATCCCATTGCCGGGGTTGGCATTTGGCTGTGATATAGAGCGTATTCCCCACATCCATATATGAGCCCCATGTAGGCCAATCCTGTCCGAACAGAGCTAGCTCGTAGGCTCCCGTGAAATCCTCCATCGTCACGATGCCATACGGCTTGCCCGTCTTGGAGATGCCCTTCCGTACGGCCGTGACCATGCCGCCCAACGTGAGGTCCATATTGACAAACTGTTCCAAATCTTTCAAATCCGCCATGTGCACGTTGCACACATTTTGAAGTATGACGGCATAATCGTCCAACGGATGGGCGGACAGATAAATGCCGACCAAGTCGCGCTCCTTGTTCAAACGCTCCAACGAGCTCCACGGTTCGGCCTGCGGCACTTCCGGCGTAGCGATTTCCACCATGTCCATATCCCCGAAAAGTGAATTCTGCACGGCATCTTTGTCGGTCTGGTAGCGCGAACCGTAACGTGCCAACTGGTCGATAAAGCTCTCCCCTTTGGCATTCACGCCGAAATACTGTTCACGGGTAATCCCCTCAAAACAGTCGAAGGCACCCGAAAGTACCAAACTTTCCAGATTGTTCCGTTTCACAGCCCCGCTCGGCACACGTTGAATGAAGTCAAAAATGTTCTTATAAGGTCCGTGAGCTTCCCGTTCTTTCACGATGGCATCCACTGCCGAGTCGCCCAATCCCTTGACGGCTCCCAGTCCAAAACGGATATTTCCGTCCACGTCCACACTGAACTTCCGGCGGCTGATGTTGACATCCGGCCCCAAAGTATTGATACCGATACTTTTACACTCGCTCATCAGCTTCGTAATGTCGGTAATGTTCGCCAAGCTTCGGCTCATTACGGCTGCCATGTACTGGGCCGGGAAATTAGCTTTCAGGTAAGCCGTCTGGTAAGCCACCCAAGAATAGCACGTGGCATGGCTCTTGTTGAACGCATACGAGGCAAACTTCTTCCAGTCCGCCCAAATCTTTTCCAACACTTTCGGGTCGTGGCCATTCTTCTTTCCGCCCTCGATGAACTTGGGATACATGTGGTTCAGCTTTTCTATCAGCTTCTTACCCATAGCCTTACGCAATGTATCGCTCTCGCCTCGCGTAAAATCGGCCAACTGGCGGGACAGCAACATCACCTGCTCCTGATACACCGTGATACCGTATGTGTCTTTCAGATACTTCTCCATACACGGTATGTCGTATTCCACCGGTTTACGCCCCTGTTTACGGTCGATAAAGTCGGGTATATAATCCATCGGCCCCGGACGGTAAAGCGCATTCATGGCGATAAGGTCCTCGAATGTGGAAGGCTGCAATTCGCGCAAATACTTCTGCATGCCGGGAGATTCGAACTGGAACGTCCCTATGGTACGCCCGTCACAATACAGGCGATAGGTGGCCGGATCCGTAATGTCCAATGCATCCACGTCGATGTCGAAGCCTAGACTGTCGTAAATGTTAGCCTGGCATTCCTTGATAATGGAAAGGGTCTTCAGACCCAAAAAGTCCATCTTGATCAATCCTGTGTCTTCAATCACGGAACCTTCGTACTGCGTACAGCGGAGCTTCTCTCCCGTTTCCTTGTCCTCGGCTGTGCTGACCGGCACCCAATCGGATACGTCGTCACGGCAGATGATTACCCCGCAGGCATGCACGCCCGTGTTCCGCACATTACCCTCCAACATCCGGGCATAACGGATGGTATCGCGCAACAAGGGATTCGGCGACGCCTCGGCCTGTTGCAACTCCGGAATGCACGAGATGGCATTCGGGAGATTCATTTTACGCGACTTGCCGTTTTCGTCGTCCGGCAACTTGTCCGGTATGAGCTTACACAACCCGTTGGAGATGTCCAACGGCAGCTTTTCCACCCGGGCCACATCCTTTATGGCCAGTTTCGTGGCCATAGTACCGTAGGTGATGATATGCGCCACTTTCTCTTCACCGTATTTCTGCGTCACCCAACTCAAGACCTTTCCGCGTCCGTCATCATCGAAATCCACGTCGATATCGGGCAATGAAATACGGTCGGGGTTCAGGAAACGCTCAAACAGCAAATCGTATTCAATGGGGTCTATTTTCGTAATGCCCAAGCAATAGGCCACTGCAGAACCGGCCGCCGACCCACGTCCCGGTCCCACGGACACGTTCAACTCGTGACGTGCGGCATTGATATAGTCTTGCACGATGAGGAAGTAACCGGGAAAACCCATCGTCTTCATCACGTGCAACTCGAAGTTGATGCGTTCCCGTACATGCTCCGGCAACGGGTCACCGTAAAGCTTGGCCGCCCCGATATAAGTCAGCTCAGCCAGATAATCGGCTTCCAACTTCAAACGGTAAAGCTTGTCACAGCCGCCCAGTTTCTTCACTTTCTGTTCGGCATCCTCGCGGCTGAGCACCACGTTGCCATTCTCGTCGCGGGTAAACTCCTCAAACAAGTCCTCATCGGTATATTTCTTCCGATAACCCTCTTCGGTTCCAAATTCTTCCGGAATGGCAAAGTTCGGCATAATCGGCGCATGGTCGATGCTGTAAAACTCCACTTGGTCGCAAATGTCGCAAGTGTTGGCCAATGCCTCCGGCACGTCTGCAAACACTTCATTCATTTCTGCCCGCGTCTTGAACCATTCCTGTTTGGAATAAAGCATACGTTTCGGGTCATCCAAATCTCGGTTGGTGCTCAGGCAGATCAAACGGTCGTGCGCCTCGGCATCCTCCTGCTCCACAAAATGGCAGTCGTTCGTACAGACCAACTTCACGTCATATTTACGGGCCAGTTCTATCAATCTCGCATTGGCTCGTTGCTGCAATGGAAAAGTCTCACGGTTGGCCCGTTGGTCCGGATCTTTCACCTCATGGCGCTGAAGTTCCAGATAATAGTTGTCTCCAAACACGCGTTTGTACCACTGCACCGCTTCTTCAGCCCCTTCAAGGTCGCCCGACAGTATTTTCCGGGGAACTTCACCGGCTATACAAGCAGAACAGATGATTAGTCCTTCCCGATGCGCCTCCAATTCAAAGCGGTCTGTACGCGGACGCACATAAAAACCGTCTGTCCACGATTTGGAGACCAACTTGACCAAGTTATGATACCCCGTTTCATTTTTGGCCAACACGATTAAGTGATACCTCCGCCCGTCCTTCTCTTTTTCCATCTGATCCAGACGACGAGGTGCCACATACATTTCACAACCGAATATCGGTTTGAACAAACGTTTCCGAGCCGCCGCCAACTCCACGCGAGCCGTGGCCAACTGGTCGGCAACCGAAGGAAACTCCGGTTGCTCCTCCGGCACGAAATTCGCCTCAGCCGGTATCGGCTCATCATTCGCTTCCGCCCGCCGTCTCAGTTCATCGGCCTCTTTCTGCTTCTTTTTCTGCCCGTCCACCCATTCTTTCAGAGCCGCATCCTCACCTTTCTCCAACAAGGCGATACGCTTCTTCCACATTTTGATGTCCGCATTCGTACCACTGTTTTTTTTGGTCGTATAATTAAAAAACTCCTTGATGGCCATCATGTTGCCATGGTCGGTAATGGCCATTCCGCGCATACCGTCTTTCATCGCCTTGTCAACCAAACGCGACACGCTAGCCTGACCATCGAGAATGGAATACTGGGTATGCACATGAAGATGTACGAAGTCCTGCATAATAAATATGAATTTGGTAAAAACAGAAATCGTGGGTAAAGTTACGCCACATTAAGGAAACCAACAAAAGAAACCTTTGTTTTTTAACATAAAAGACTTTTTAGGGGCCGCCCCTTGAAAAAGAAAGTACGGAATTTTGCATTTTAACGGAATATAGCTACCTTTGTCCGTTAATATAAGGGGAAAACTCCATGGGACGAAAATTGAATAAATTAAAAAAAATCAGAATACATCGGGAAGGCACGCACACGCTCATTGCGGGTGTTGGGGGACTACTTCTGTTTAACGCCTGCCTTTACTATGCATTTGAATGCAAGCTCCCGTTCTATGTTTCTGCAACCGTATGCACGGTCATCTACCTCATCGTAGTCAATTTCTTCCGATGTCCGATCAGACGTTTCGAGGGAGACACGGAAAACGTTGTCGTAGCTCCGGCCGACGGTAAAATCGTCGTGATAGAGGAGGTGGACGAAAACGAATATTTCCATGACCGCCGGCTAATGGTTTCCATTTTCATGAGCTTGACCAACGTGCACGCCAACTGGATTCCGGTGGACGGCACCGTAAGGTTGGTGGAACATCACGACGGAAACTTTCATAAGGCTTGGTTGCCCAAAGCCAGCATTGAGAATGAACGTTCCACCATCGTCATCGAAACACCGGACGGTGTCTTCATCATGGCACGGCAGATTGCCGGTGCCATGGCTCGGCGCATCGTGACATACGCCCGCGAAGACGAAGATTGTTATATCGACGAACACATGGGATTCATCAAGTTCGGTTCCAGAGTCGACCTTTTCCTTCCGGTCGGGACCAAAGTCAACGTCAAATTGGGGCAAAAGACGGTGGGTAATGAAACCATCATCGCCAAATTATAATAAAATGTCATATGGCAAATATCATCATACGACAGATTCCCAACAGCATTACTTGCTGCAACCTGATTTCCGGCTGTATGGCTACGGGTGCAGCTTTCTACGGTAATTACAGTTGGGCGTTTCTGCTCATTGTCATAGGAGCCGTATTCGATTTCTTCGATGGGATGTCGGCTCGCGTGCTGAAAGTATCCTCCCCCATAGGAAAGGAATTGGATTCGTTGGCAGATGTAGTGACCTTTGGAGTAGCCCCTTCGGCCATGATATTCCATCTGTTCCATCGGGTGGTTTATCCTGATTTCATGGAGCCGCTGCGCGACGTGATGCCCTATACGGCATTCCTTATGGCGGCATTTTCGGCTTTGCGGTTAGCCAAATTCAACATCGACACGCGGCAAACATCGTCTTTCATTGGCGTACCTACCCCGGCCAACACCTTGTTTTGGGCTTCGCTGATTGTGGGCAACTACGGATTTTTAGTTTCAGAAAAGTTCAATGCTTTCTTCCTTTTCATGTTCATGTTGTTATCCTGTTTCCTTTTGGTAGCGGAGATTCCCATGTTTGCCCTCAAATTCAAGAACCTTTCCTGGCAAGACAATAAAATTAAGTTTATTTTCATCCTGACTTGCATCCCCATGATTATCTTTTTGGGATTCAGTTGTTTTGCAGCCATCATCGCATGGTACGTCATCCTCTCTGTCCTGACTGCACGACAGAAAACTCACTGACTTTGGCACGGTTCTTGTTCATCAGTCTGGCAACAAAGCATAAAAAATCATATTTATGACAGGTCCTTTAGGATGTATATTCGGTTTACTTTTTGCCTTTTTGGCCTTCCTGCTCATTATGGTCCTTAATATAGCCAGAAGAGTACGGAACATCATGTCTTCATTTTCTCCCAAGAACCATAAACAACAGTCTTCATCCCGTAATCCCCACGGGCAAACCACGTCGCAAAACCACTCTCAATCCTCGTCCCAAAGTTCGCACAAAATATTCGATGACAACGAAGGGGAGTATGTGGATTACGAGGAAATCAAATAAAAGAAACCTAACGTTTCCCCTTAAAGAAGTCTTTCAGCAAAGCCACGGCCTCGTCCGCCATCACACCACTCACCACTTCCGTTCGCGGATGTATGGCTTGGGGTGCAAACATCTTGTATCCTCTTTTTTCATCCGTTGCCCCGTAAACCAGACGTTTCACCTGTGCCCATCCGATGGCCCCCGCACACATCACACACGGTTCCAAGGTCACATAAAGCGTACATTCGTTCAAATATTTTCCGCCTAAAGCATTGGCAGCCGCCGTAATCACCTGCATCTCGGCATGGGCGGTCGCATCCGTCAACGTTTCCGTCAGGTTATGTGCACGCGCCAGAATACGGTCGCCGCAAACCACAACAGCCCCTACCGGTATTTCATCCTCATCGTAAGCACGCCGCGCCTCTTCCAGCGCTTTTTTCATGTAAAAAGCATCATCTGCCATATCTTCACAATTTAGTACATGCAAAAGTAAGATTTCTGCAAGGATTCACCAATATTTTTAATAAATTTGCAGCACGGGAATCCAATAAATCGAAATGGCCGCACACAATGAACTGGGAAAAGAAGGAGAACGACTGGCTGCAAACCATCTGCAATCAGAAGGTTATGTCATCCGACACCGGAACTGGAGGTGCGGGCACAAGGAATTGGACATCGTGGCCGAAAAAGACGGCACACTGGTCTTCGTGGAAGTAAAAACCAGAAAAGACGTTTTATTCGGACTCCCCGAAGACGCCGTCACAAACGGGAAAATACGACGCATTGTCAGTTCGGCCGACGCCTACTTGCGCAAATATGCCATCGACCTCCCGGTACGCTTCGACCTCATCACCATCGTAACGGGAGAAAACGGGCTCCCCCGGCTAAGGCATATAGAAGATGCCTTTTACCCGCCGCTATACTGACCTGCAACACGATTAGAATATTTTGAATATGACTCATTCACTTTACATATTGGACGATTCGCCATGGTTCGAATGGATACGGCTCCACTCGACAGGCTCCACCATCGATTTCCTGAAACATTATCGTCCAGTTTCTCCGAAAGACATGATTCTGGCCACGGCTGACTTCCAAACTGCCGGACGAGGACAAGCCGGTAATTCTTGGGAATCGGAAGCCGGTAAGAACCTTTTGTTCGGCCTGCTCTTCCATCCCCGCGAAGTGGAAGCCAACCGGCAGTTCATCCTGTCCCAAGCCATGGCACTGTCTGTCTGCGAAACATTGTCCGGCTATGCCAAAGACATCTGCGTCAAATGGCCGAACGACATCTACTGGAAGGACCGGAAAATCTGCGGCATGCTCATCGAGAACACCCTGATAGGAAGATGCATCGAGAATTGCATCATAGGAGCCGGCATCAATATAAACCAACAAACGTTCTGCAGCGATGCCCCCAATCCGGTCTCGCTCCGACAAATCACAGGAAAAGAAGAGGAACCGGTATTCATCTTAGCCGACATCATCAAACGTTTCAAGGACTATTACCGGAACATCCAACAAGGCCGAACGGAGGACATCGCCCGTAGCTACCGGGAACAGCTTTACCGATGCAACGGTTTTCACCTTTATCAAGACGCGAACGGTGTTTTCGAAGCCGAAATCCACGACGTGGAACCTACCGGGCACCTGGTCCTGACCGACAGGAACGGCATTACACGAAGATACGCCTTCAAGGAAGTAAGCCACCTGATACCGTCGGGCACAAACCCGTCCGCCCCATTCGTACTTTAACTAACCAAAATACTTTATTATGGCTAAATTCAAAAGGATACTCCTCAAACTGAGCGGCGAGAGCCTCATGGGAGAACAACGTTACGGCATCGACGAAAAACGTCTGGCCGAATATGCGGAACAAATCAAGGAAGTGCACGACATGGGCGTGCAAATAGGCATCGTCATCGGCGGCGGCAACATTTTCCGCGGCCTGAGCGGTGCAGGCAAAGGATTCGACCGCGTCAAAGGCGACCAGATGGGCATGTGCGCCACGGTCATCAATTCGCTCGGACTGAGCAGCGCGTTGGGGGCCATCGGCGTGAAAAGCCGCGTGCTGACCGCCATCCGCATGGAGCCGATCGGCGAGTTTTACAGCAAATGGAAAGCCATCGGATACATGGAAGCCGGAGAAGTGGTCATCATGAGCGCCGGCACGGGCAACCCTTATTTCACGACCGACACGGGTTCATCGTTGCGCGGCATTGAAATCGAAGCCGACGTGATGCTTAAAGGGACGCGTGTGGACGGCGTGTACACGGCCGACCCGGAAAAAGATCCCACGGCCACAAAGTTCAGTGAAATCACATACGATGAAATCTACCACAAGGGCCTGAAAGTAATGGACCTCACCGCAACCACGATGTGCAAGGAGAACAACCTGCCCATCTATGTCTTCAACATGGACGTGTACGGAAACCTAAAAAAAGTAATGGAAGGAGAAAACATCGGGACTTTGGTACACAACTGATTCAGCATCTGCTCCAAAACGACCGATATATAAAACGCAATGCCCGCCATGCCGAACACATGACGGGCACTTTTATACCCCCATAACGGAAATCAGTGAGATACAGAATCCGAGAACACGTTAATCACCACCACACCGGCAATAATCAAAGCCAACCCCAACACGGCCGGCCTGTCAAGATGTTGCTTAAACACCGTGGAACCGATGACGGCTATCAGCACGATTCCCACGCCCGACCAAATGGCGTATGCAATGCCCACCGGGATGTGTTTCAGCACCAAGCTAAGGCAATAAAAAGCCGCCGCATACCCGACTACCGTCACCACCGAAGGCCAAAACTTCGTAAACTGCCCGCTTTGTTTCAGAAAAGAAGTTGCCACCGTTTCAAAAACAATGGCCATCAACAATACCAAATAACTCTTCAGCATATCCCTCTCTTTTTAGAATGAAACTACAAAGATAGGTTTTTAAGTGAAAAAGAACAAATAAGATGAAAACGAGTACCATGCCAGAAGACTTTCCGATAATTCCTCCCCCGTTTTATTGCAGATGAATAAAAAATCCGCTACTTTTGTTTTTTAAAGTATCATAGTATCAATATATCATCTTAACAAAAGAACAGATTATGGCAGATTCAAAGACTATCCTTGACGAAGCGCAGGAGAAAATGGACATGGCGGTAATGTACCTGGACGAAGCCTTGGCGCACATCCGTGCAGGAAAGGCCGACATCCGTTTGCTCGACGGCATCCGTGTGGATTCCTACGGTTCCATGGTACCCATCAATAATGTGGCAGCCGTCAACACACCCGATGCCCGCAGCATCGCCATCAAGCCGTGGGACAAAAACATGTTCCGCGCCATCGAAAAAGCGATTATAGATTCCGAATTGGGCATCATGCCGGAAAACAACGGTGAAATTATCCGTATCGGCATCCCGCCCTTGACCGAGGAACGCCGCAAACAGCTGGCCAAACAATGTAAGGCCGAATGCGAAACGGCAAAGGTCAGCGTACGCAACGCACGCCGCGACGCCATCGATGCCCTGAAAAAAGCAGTGAAAGACGGCATGGCTGAAGACGAACAAAAGAACTCGGAGGCCAAATTGCAAAAGGTGCATGACAAGTACATCAAACAAATCGATGACTTGTATGCGGCCAAAGACAAAGAAATCATGACCGTCTGATGCGAGGGCTTGTCATCCGTAATACAGGGAGTTGGTACGTCGTCCGCACGGACGACGGCCAACTTGTTGATTCTAAAATCAAAGGCAACTTCCGCCTGAAAGGCATACGCAGCACCAACCCGGTGGCGGTAGGCGATTTTGTGCAAATCACCGTCAATGCGGAGGGGACGGCTTTCATCACAGAAATAGAAGACCGTAAGAACTACATCATCCGGAAAGCTTCCAACCTGTCCAAACAAAGCCATATTATCGCAGCCAACGTAGACCAGGCTTTTTTAATCGTAACCGTCAGCCATCCGGAAACTTCCACCACCTTCATCGACCGTTTCCTGGCTTCGGCCGAAGCGTACCGCGTTCCGGTATCGCTCGTTTTCAACAAGACCGATTGCTATGATGCCGACGACCTCCGTTACATGGAAGGCATGATACACCTGTACACCACCATCGGCTATCCCTGCCATGCCTGTTCGGCCTTGCAGTCTACCGGCATCGGCGCGCTGCGCGAAAGCTTGGAAAAACGCACCACCCTGTTCTCCGGCCATTCCGGCGTAGGGAAATCTACCCTACTGAACAAACTGATACCCGACCTGAACCTGCGGACTGCAGAAATTTCAGCCGCACACGACACGGGCATGCACACCACGACATTCAGCGAGATGTTCAGCTTGCCGGGCGGCGGTTACGTCATCGACACCCCGGGCATCAAAGGATTCGGCACATTCGACTTCGAGAAAGAAGAAGTGGCACACTACTTCCGCGAAATTTTCCAGATTTCGGCAGACTGCAAATACAACAATTGCACGCACACCCATGAGCCGGGCTGCGCCGTACGCCGCGCCGTAGAGGAACACCTCATCAGCGAAAGCCGCTATGCCTCTTATCTCAACATGTTGGAAGACCAACATGAAACCAAATACAGGCAAGGTTACTGACCCCTAAAACCCCAAGACCATGGAAATATTTACGCTTATCATCTTATTCGCCCTATGCGCCATCCTGCTCGCCATAGAGTTGTTCGTCTTCCCGGGCATCAGCATAGCGGGCATAGCGGCAGCTTGCTGCCTCGTAGGTGCCAACTACGTAGCTTTCAGTTGGTTTGGACTGACCACCGGACTGTGGGCCTGCGCAGCATCCATCGTAGCCTGCGGACTGTTGGGCTACTGGCTGATGCACTCCAAGACATTGGAGAAATATTCGCTCCACAAAAGTATCGATTCCACGGCAGCCTCGGCGGAACAACTTTCCGTACGCCCCGGAGACGAGGGAGTGGCCATTACCCGGCTCGCCCTCATCGGTAACGCGGACATCGGCGGCCGGACCGTGGAAGTCAAATCGGCCGACGGTTTCCTGGACGAAGGCACTCCCGTAGTAGTAGTTCGCGTAGAGGATGCCCAAATCACCGTCAAAAAGAAATAAACATATTATTCACCCTTTAATTTTCTGATATCATGTTATTAGATCCAATTGTTTTTCCGGTGGTCATCGCCATCGTCGCCATCATCTTTCTGGCGATATTCTTTCATTTCGTACCGTTCTTCCTTTGGCTCTCCGCCAAAGTATCGGGCGTGCGCATCTCGTTGATACAGCTCTTCCTGATGCGCATCCGCAACGTGCCGCCCGGTGTCATCGTGCCGAGCCTCATCGAGGCCCATAAGGCCGGCCTGAAGAACATCACCCGCGACAATCTGGAAGCCCACTACATGACGGGCGGACATGTGCAACGCGTGGTACATGCCTTGGTTTCGGCATCGAAAGCCAACATCGACCTGCCTTTTGAAAAGGCCACGGCCATAGACCTGGCGGGCCGCGACGTGTTCGAGGCCGTGCAGACTTCCGTCAACCCGAAGGTAATCGACACGCCACCCGTAGCCGCCGTAGCCAAAAACGGTATCCAGTTGATAGCAAAGGCCCGCGTCACCGTACGCGCCAACATCCACCAACTTGTGGGAGGTGCAGGCGAGGACACCATCCTGGCCCGTGTAGGCGAAGGCATCGTATCTTCCATCGGTTCGGCCGAAAACCACGAGCAGGTTCTGGAAAACCCGGACTCCATCTCCAAACTGGTGCTCAAAAAGGGGCTGGATGCCGGTACGGCTTTTGAAATCCTGTCCATCGACATCGCCGATATCGACGTGGGTAAGAACATCGGTGCCACCCTGCAAATAGATCAGGCCAACGCCGACAAAAACATCGCGCAGGCCAAGGCCGAGGAACGCCGTGCCATGGCCATTGCCGCCGAACAGGAAATGAAAGCCAAGGCGCAGGAAGCCCGCGCCGAAGTCATCCAGGCTGAAGCCGAAGTGCCCAAAGCTTTGGCACAAGCCCTGCGCGACGGTCACATGGGTTTCATGGACTACTACAAACTGGAAAACCTGAAAGGCGACACAGCCATGCGTGAGAACATCGGCAACCTGACGAAAGACGGAATGAAAGATATTCTGAAGTAAACCGGACATCATTTTCCCTATCACCCCATAAACCTCTTTCTTCTCCCCTAAAAAGGAGGAAAGAGGTTTATTCTTTACCCACGTCCAAACGGCAGGCTCGCCCGGACAGGCCAAAAGTAAAGAAATTACATAACAACTTTCCAAAACACACCGTTCACATTTTCAAGACGTTATGATGGCTAAAAAAATCTCCTGAGATTGGAAAATCAATCTCAGGAGAACTTTTTTTCATTTGGCTGAGAATGAAATTTCGTTTGGCGCAGAACGAAATTCCAAATCAAGGTGTAAAACAAATTTTCACTCACCCTAATTTACCGGCCAACCATCGTCTCATTTTTCCAACCTCAACAACGTCAGGGAATGGGGAGGTAAAACCACTGCGGCATCCCGTACCTCAAAACTACGTTCCTCGGGCACCACCCGTTCCTTCCCTATGTCATTATAATCGTCTGCGGAAGTCCCGCTCAATACGGTCCCCTTGAGTTTACGCGGTTCTTTCACTCCCAGACTTTTGAAATCCAACGTCAGGGCATGGCTTTTCTCCGGATCCTTATTCACCACCGCGTAAACATAACGCGTTCCGTCCGCATTCCCCGTCAGCACGACATCGAACACTGCCGTGGACTGGCTGCCTTGCGTCAACCGCCCGGCTTCCAAAGCAACCGGAAGCATATAATCTTCCAGTCCATTGGTGTACATCTTAAAGACATAAAACGTAGTACGTCTCACGATACCGTCGGGATGCACGAAGATAGGGCCACGCGTGTTGACCACCGGAGCGAAACAAGCTATGTCCACCACGTCGGAATGACGCAGGCAGGCATTCAGGAAACAGGCGGAAAACAAAGCGTCTGCCATCGTGTAAGTGGAAGCCATATCGTTCTTACGGCGCGCCTCCAAATCGAAACCGCGACGCAAGTCGCCATGCCAAGGATGGTGCCAGTTGCGCAAATTCCACTCATCGTAAGCGATTTTTATCTTTCCAGCGCCGAACCCGGCCTCATCCAATATGCCGATAGTCCTTTGGATGTCTTGCTCCGGAGCATCCGTTTTCATCATACACTTCAGAAAAGGCGCAGGATTGTTGACATGGAAGAGCGGGTCCCAATAACCATGGATAGCTATATAATCCAAATAAGGACCGGCTTCGCGCAATAAAGGCATTGTCCAATTCTTGTCCGACGTGGCGGCGGCAAACAGCTTGGCATCCTTCGTCACGCTGCGCATCAACTTGGCCGACTCACGTACCATGGGTCCCCACTCCTGTACCGTACGCGCCCCCAATTCGTGTGCGCCCCAGTTTTCATTCCCCACGCTCCAATACTTCACGTTGTAAGGCTCCGGATGGCCGTTCGCGGCACGCATCCGTCCGTATTTCCCGATAGTGAGGTTGCAATATTCCACCCAATCGCTCATCTCCTCCGGCGTACCCGTCCCGGCATTGGTGCAGATGTAAGGTTCGCATCCTACCTTGCGGCACCATTTTACATACTCATCCGTCCCGAAAGTGTTCGGATCTTCCACCTGCCAAGTCTTGTCGTACACCGGGGTACGTTCCTTCCCCACTCCGTCCAACCAATGATAGGTCGACACGAAACAGCCACCCGGCCACCGCACGATAGGGGTCTTTATTTCCTTCAAAGCCTCAATCACATCCTTGCGGAAACCGTCCTCATCGGCAAACTTCGACTCCGGGTCGTACAATCCTCCGTACACCTGATTATCGAAATGCTCGACAAACTGCCCGAAAATCATCTTGCTGTATTCCACCTTTGGGGCACCGAGCATTACGGACACGGAATTGTGCCGGATTACCTCGTCTTTCCCCGTACCCGACCATGCCGGCTGTCCGGCTAAAAGCAAGGCACAAAGCCCTGCCGTCTTCACACTCACCATCTTGTCTTTCAAATTCATATTCTTCATCTTCTAATATGTTGTTATCTACTCCGCTCCATCTTAATTTTGAGCTCTGCTCCGTCCAATCCTTCGGACACCGCCTTCAACGTGGCATGCCCGGCCTTCCCGTTGCTTTGCAATACGACCAAACATTTACCGAAGAAAGCCTTACGTTTCGTGTCCTTGAAACGTTCCATCGAGAAAGGGCTGCCATTGTCCACACCGGCTATCAAAACCTGTCCCCCGACCTCGAAATGCACCAAGTTTTCAGCTTCGGGACAAAGGTTTCCGTCCCTGTCCAAAACTTCCACCGTGACGAATGCCAAATCCCTCCCGTCCGCACAAAGCGTGTCGCGGTCGGCTGTCAACCGGATTCGTGCCGGTACACCCGCCGTATGGATTTCGCGCACCAAGACTTCCTTTCCGTCCTTTCTCGACACGGCCTTCACCGTGCCCGGCTCATACCTTACACGCCAAGCCACATGAAAATCATCCCGTCCCTTACGTTTTGTTCCCTGGCTCTTGCCATTCACGAAAAGCTCCACCTCGTCGGCCTGGTTGTAATACACCCATAAGTCCACCTTCTGTCCTTCTTTCCAATTCCAATGCGGAAAAAGGTGGAGCACCGGTTTTTCAGCCCATTCCGACTGGTACATGTAATACACGTCCTTGGGAAACCCGGCTAAATCTATGATTCCGAAATAGGAACTGCGTGATGGGAACGGGAAGGGCGTAGGTTCCCCGATATAGTCGAAACCCGTCCAGACATATTGCCCGGAGATGAAATCGTTGTTTTTCACCATACGCATCCCTGCCTCATGACTACATCCCCATGGCACATGGCAATTATCGTAAGCCGAAGTCAGATGATTGCTCCCCTCCGGCACACGTACCTCACCGCGCATAGGCCACACGTACATGGAATCGGAGGGCATACGGTAGAATCCCCGCGTCATCAAGCCTGAAATAGACTCTGTAAGCAAAAATGGCCTTCCGGGAAACACCTTGGGCACTTTCGGAATGTCCCACACACAATAATTGTAACCGATAATATCCATTCTGGCCTCCGGCTTGTGCAACAGGTTGTCCTTTCCTCCACTGTTGTTTCCCGTCAACACGGGACGCGTAGGGTCATAACGGCGTACAAGACCGGCAAGCTTGGCCGCTAAGAGCGTATTGACATGCGTCCCCTCCAACCGGGGCAAATCCGACTCGTCTCGACCGAAATTCAATAGGATATTGGCATCTTCGACCGACAAGGTGTCGCGCCCTGCATTACGCCATTGCTCCCCCACTTCATTCCCCACGCTCCACATGAAGATGCAAGGATGGTTGCGGTCCCGCAATACAAGGTCTGCCAAATCACGCTCATGCCAACGGTCGAAATAGCAGGCGTAATCGTATGCGGTTTTATGGATACGCCACATGTCGAAAGCCTCATCCATCACCACGAAGCCCATACGGTCGCAAAGGTCGAGCAATTCGGGCGCAGGCGGGTTATGCGTGCAACGGATACCGTTGCAGCCCATCTCCTTCAATATCTCCAGTTGCCTCTTGATGGCACGGACATTGACCGCCGCCCCAAGGCATCCCAAATCATGGTGCATGCACACTCCGTTTATCTTCATGTGTTTCCCGTTGAGCCAAAATCCCGTCCGGGCATCAAACTTGAAATGACGCACGCCAGTGGTAGTATAGTAAGTATCTACGCTACGTCCGTCTACTTTAAGTTCCGTCCTTACCTTATATAAATAAGGGTGCTCAGTGCTCCAAAGCTCGGGAGCCGTCATAATCAAAGTGTGACTCGCCTCGGAGCACCCACCGGCCGGCACATCTACAAAACCGGACTGCCCAGCCACCATCCGTCCCCGTGCATCAAGGAGAGTGGAAACGACTCCTACCCTACGGCCTGCCTGCCCGTCATTCTTCACCATAGTACGCACCTCCATTACCGCCTTCTCACCGGTCACTTCCGGAGTGGTCACGAACGTGCCCCAATGCCCCACATGGACAGGCTCCACCACCGTAAGCCATACGTTACGGTAGATTCCGCTACCTGAATACCAACGGGAATTGGGTTGGGTACTATTGTCAACTTTCACGGCCAATACATTGCGCTCTCCCCACTTCAAATAAGGGGTCAGGTCGTACCGGAACGAACTGTAACCATAAGGACGCACGCCCAAAGAGTTTCCGTTTACGAACACTTCCGAATTCATGTACACCCCGTCAAAATCCACGAAGACTTTCTTTCCCTGCCATTCACGCGGAGCCTCAAAAACCTTACGATACCAACCCAATCCACCGGGCAACGCCCCTCCTTCCTTACGTGCCGGATGGTCGGCACTGAAATCGCCCTCTATGCTCCAGTCGTGAGGCAAGTCCAACAACCGCCATGCACCGTCGTCGAAATCTTGGCGAGAGGCATCCCCCTCCGGATTGCCCAAATGGAAACGCCATCCGGATACAAACAACTCCGCACGTTCCTTTCCGGAAAAAGCATACGACGACATCGTGAACACATACCCCCCTACGGCCAAAAGGGCAAACCTGCCATATAATATGAAAAGCCCAACGAACCGCCTTATAAATTCCATCTTCATCCTTTTCTTTTTTATCATTAGCACCTCGCAAAATTAATGCACTTATTCTAAAATCACGTGGAAAAACGTGTTTTTGAGGTGGACAATGATACCCAAACACTAAAAAGGCGGCCTTTTCACAAAGACCGCCCTCCCATTGATTACTTGCCGTGCATCATGAAATCCTATCTGACCATAATTTTCACAGTCCTCTTCGTGCCATCTTCCATCCGGTCTTCGCGGATGTAAATGCCGCGCCGTCCCGGGGCAGACACGCGTACACCGTCAATCGTGTACCATAACGTATCTACGACCTTCTGCGTCCCTTCTGCCATCACATCATCCACGGAATCCACAAAATCGTCCGGTTTGTTCGCATCACCATCACCCAAATAATACAAGCGGAAATTATCGAAACAAAGCCAGTCGTTCTTGACGTATTCATTTTTGCGTACCCCTAAGACCACATCCTGGCCTTCTTCCGAAACTTGGAAACTGAAAATCCCTTCATACTCGCCCGCCTCGAAAGCCGTACGTGCCCCGACACGGGAATCCACCGTGCAATGGTAGAGGAGTTGCGGAGAATCGGGGAACAAGGAATCTGCCAACACGCGGTCTGACGTATCATATTTATATTCGCTCACTCCGTCGAAAATGGATTGGAACTTCTCGCTCCACTTGCCTTGCCCCACTTCCACATAAGCCTCCGCATGCCATGAATCGGCACTGTCACGGCGGGCCAACGCTGCCGATATGAGCTCACCGGCACGGTAAAGCCCGTTGTACACCACACGGTAATACCCTTTCGGGAGATGGTACAGCGTTTGATGCAAGTCGCACGACTTCGTGTCGTAAAACTCATAGACCAAGTCCTGATTCTCGGCCTTTCCGCCCACCATGGACGAGACCCATCCGTCTGAAGCATTCACATCCCCACCTTCTTCATCCTTATCCGAAAAACTCGGTGTCATGAGCACTGAAGTCATGTCCAACGGGGTGTCGATTGAAGCGGAAGCCAAATCCATGTGGCCGACCACCATATTGGCATAGGCTTTAGTTATTCTTACATTATAATCCTCTATCTCGGCAACCGACTCGAAAACAGCATTCTCGTTGCTTTCTATCTTTCCTAAAAGTTCTATTATCAAAGCTTCGAACTCATCAAACTCCGGTGTGCCCACATAATCGGAATAACCTCCGTCCTCGCTCTGCATCTTGGCATCATGCCCGTATACTGTAGCCTCCAAGGCAGACGCAGCCTCAAGTGCTTCTTTGCCCATGGCGATAGCGGCATCCAACGATGCCATTTGCTCTTTATAGGTTTCCAACGTCAACTGGTCGAGTACTGCCGAAGCCGACTCTACCGCTGCCGACAATGTTTTCCGAGCCTCACGCGTAGTAAGTTGCAGTTCCTCGTCGCGCATGGCTGCGGCTTCCCCTATCAGGGCACTGATTACCGATTTGGCACCACTCATATCCTCCGCTCCAAGATATTCCACCTCGAAATGGTCGAAAAGCGCCCAAGCAGCCTTTAACTCGGCTCCGGCCATCTTCACTCCTATGCGCAAGCGGCCATCGTCCGTCACATAGCAGTTCACCGTATTCCGATAATTGTCGGGAGACAGGCCGAAAATCTCATGCGCAGAAGAAGTCCCGTGACAGAACCACATGCCGTCAACGGCAGGATCGCCTGTTTCAAAGACTTGTTCGCAATTGCCCGCAATGTCTTCCGTTTGCGGATATGCCAGCACATGATGGAGCTTCACGGACACATCGTTTCCGAAAAGGGAAGCTTTCACCTCGTTAAGCCCATCCCCTTCTGTCCCCCAAGAAGCCTGCCAGCTTTTGTCCGTGGAACTCGGAGAGTAGAACCCTTGCATGGTTATCTTATATGTTCCCTCCGGAAGACCTGTCACTTCCTGATACATTTCAAAATCTGTACCGTTCCAAACCTCGGCCACCTCGTTGGAATTTTTAAACTCCCCGTTCCCGGTCTTTGTCCATCCGGTATTGTCGGAAGTGAAATCCGGATTGACAAACAATCCCGTCACATCGGTCGTCCCACCATTTCTCAATAATTCCAATACGGAATACTTAAATATCCGGTCCGCACGCGACTGGATGCTGTCCACTTCATTGGGATTGAAAGTGCAACGCTCATAAGCCTCCAGCAAGCCGTCCAAAAAAGCTTCATAACCCTCCAAGCCGTTTTCGGAATAGGGATTCTCTTCGTAAGCCTTTTCCAATTCCAACCGTTGGGCATTCAAACTCTCATAAGCGGAAATATCCAATGCCAAAGAATCCATACGTGCCTGCACCACATCGATTACCTGCCTCAAATCCTCATCTTTTATCTCCTGGTTTTCCGCCGCAGCCTTGGCCGCCTGAATCGTTTCTTCATATTTCTCCTTTCCTACATTACTGAAAGTGACATGAGCCTCCGTATATTCCGCATATTTTTTCTCTGCATCCGCTATGGATTCAAGCAAGGCATCACGGAAAGTAGCCGCACCGGATTTCCCATAATACTGCAATGAAAAATTACTCACAGAAGACCAATTAGAGTTGCAATTTTCCACTATCATGCCTATCGTGGCCGTACCACCAATAACAGAAAAATCCACAGTATAAGGAACAGCATAGGCACTTCCGTCCGGCGACGGCACATTAGCCTCCGTACGCTTCTCGCCGGCCAAAGTCTTGGCGACCAGAAACCGCCCTTCGGGTTGCATTCCCGTTACATTCGTCAGGATATATGCCTTCAACCGGTATTTACCATCCGGAAGTCCCGTCAAATCCTGCGTGACGGACCAATCCGGTTGGCGAGGTACTTGAGTTTTAGAATTCCAACGTTGAAAACAAGTCGTAAACGGCACGCCATCGGATGTCGTAATTGTTCCGGAAGTATAACCGAAATTATCCTGTGCCCCTCCCGGTACGGCATCCCTTCGAGAAACCCAACCATTTGCATTCCCGTCAAACATAGGATTGGAAATCAACTCTGTCACATCCATCGGATTCGCCTCCGTGGCAGCATTATATTTGAAATCAATGATGGCCTGGGACAATTTCCCAACAGCTTTTTCCGTCTCTTCCGCCGTTGCATCGGGGTTTTCATATATGCCGGCATACTCCGCATAATCCGTAAACCCCGCCTCGTCGGCTTTCTCCAACGCATCCTGTAATTTAAGCTTGGCCTTATAAGCCCCATAAGCTTCCGGTGTGACAAACTTCCAGTCCAAACCGGCATTCATGTAACCGGCGGTCTCAGGATCAAGCACAGGATTCACCCCGGTTTCCCTTTCATTGACGGCCACATAAGAATTTTTATATATGCCATCCGAAGCTTCCACCCCATACAATTTATCCCCATCTATAATTTTGATACGATAGGTTCCATTCTCTTGCGGCATAATCTGCCACAACATGTGCCCCTGTTTGTTATGGTCCACGCATATCACCATGGAAGCAGCCCTGATGAACAATTCGTGAAAACCGCCATTAGAGGGTGCATTTTTCATGCTTAAACGCCAACCTTTTTCAACGGAATATTCGGGATCTGTTTCAGGCCGACGACTCAATTCGTAATCGTCTCCATAACTCAGGGTTACCTCCCGTCCTTCATCGGCCACCACAAGCTCCGTGTTCCAGTTGTCCTTGTAATTCCCGTTACACATAAACTTTTGGGTAGCCACATGGTAAACGTAATATACCCCACCGCCCGTGCCATCGGTCTTCAAGTCGGGTGCGGCAAATTCCAACACTGGGTCGGCCCATTCTGCCGCCCACAAAGGCATGGTGGATGATGTGGCTCCACAAAGGGCCACCAACGCTAACATTTTGTTTTTCATAATCTTCATTTTTTAATTTGTATTGGATGAATTAAAAACACTAAACCTTTCACTTTACAGAAGACACCATGATTTTCACAGTTTTTCCCTCGGTCTTTACGATATAAATGCCATCCGGCAACCGCTGCCCTCGCGGCATTTGCCTTCCGTCAAGACCGTATATACGGTAATCCTCCGTGCCGGACACTACAATACGGCCATCTTCTGCCCAAACCTTCACTTCAGGCTTCCGGACATCGTCGACCTTCGTCCCGCCATAGTTCTCACTAATGGCTATCCATCCCATCAAATCCCCATTAGCCGCCGCATTGTCCACAACATGGACTTCAGCGGTCTCATCCTTCTGGCGGATAACTTTCAGACCGGTAGTCAGCAACAAGCTTGCATCGGTTTCCGACGGAGACTTAATCTGCTCTGCTATCCGATACACTGAGGCAGAAGGATAATTATCGGTTTGAGGACCACAAAGGAAATAAGGATTCAGAAGAGAAACTGCCGCCCCACTTCCATCCAACAGGTTCACAAGACGGGACCTGCGCCCGTCCACTTTATCCACCGTATTCCGTCCGACGGTCAATTTCTTATTTCCGTCCTCAATCCAAGCTTCACCGGGCGTGGCGGCCACATAGCACAAAGGTTGTCCGGCAAAAGTTTCCAACGTCCCGTCCAAAGCGGCTTGCCGGGACAATTTGACGGCAAAGCCTTCATGGGTCACATTCCATACTTTCACCATATAAGGATGCACCTTGTAACGGGACACGACGTTGGCTATCACCACCGGAGTCACTCCTTCAGGAAAAGGTGTTTCAAAGCTGACCCAGACACTGTCTTCCGTAACTTTCTTCGGAGTTTCACCTACTTCCATCATGACATCGCCATACTGGTGACGTCCTTTGGAGAATACCATGAAGTCCACCGTCTCAGGCTCTGTGACAGTCTGCACATAATCGCCTTCATTCCACGGGAAAGCCCAAAACGAGAATTTATCATAAGCCACAGACACCACGGTTCCGACCGGAACCGTCTTAGGATTATTATACGACACCAACCCCATGAAAACAGCCGACTCTTCCGTTGTTCCGGCATCGAACGTCGTATTGGTTTCTTCAGTATCCGTAATCCGCAACGTGCCATACTGCAATCCGGGTGATCCTTCCGCACCGACTAATGAAACGGACTTCCCTTCCGTCAGACGTTCGTTCCCGTCCATATCGTAATTATGTATACGGTAAGTATACGTCCCCTTTTGGAAATCATCAGAAAAGACTTCGTTATACACATAAGTTTCCTTTTCCGACGATTCATACTTCCGCACTGTCTGCCATTCCCCACCATCGATACTGAGTTCCAATAAGGTAGAGTCTGTCAGTTCCATATTCTTATTCGTCCATTGAACCGTCAGCTTTTGAGTTCGTTCTGTATAAACCACATCAAAACCTTCCGGAGCGTTATAAACGACCTTCGGAACATATTCATAAGCCTTCTTATAACCTATACCGGGGTTCATTTCCGCATAATACTTCCCTGCAATGGAGAGATTTCCTCCCGAGAATAATTTGGAACAGTTCCTTTCATGGTTCCAATAAGAATAACGTTCCACATAAGGCCATTTGTTCAACTTGTCCAATATGGGTTTCAAGCCGTCATAGTTCTTTTGCTGATTCTCCTCGGAAAAGGAATCCCGATTGTCGGCTACGGCAAAGATTCCCGCCTTACCCCACGATGATCCCCAAAGGAATTCGGAAATCCAAATGGGACGGTGGAAATCATTGTACCACTTCTGCAAATCATTAAAATGGCTTTCAGTCCAATAACAATGCAAATCCACGATATCGCAGCGCCATCCTCTTTTGTCTATCTCATTCAAGAAATTACGCAACCATGAAGTCCCCCCGTCATGATAAGACGGCGAACAAAGGCGCATGCCCGTTGCCATGAGTTCCTCCCAATTGGCCAACACTTGCTCCACTGTAGCCGGTTGGTCGTCATTCGGATTCGCGGGTTCATTGTTCGTCTTCATGTGAGGGGAATATGTAGCTTTCCCCAAAGCCGTAGGAGATGGATAAGTCTCATGGATATGATGAGGCACACATTCATAATCCGCTCCCATGTCATAGCCCACACCCCAAGTATAGCACCAAGAAGAATTAAGCATGCTGTTATTCCCCTTACCGGTATCACTGGCTAACCCCTTTTTTTGGGTATCATTCCACTTGAAAATGCGATAAGACGAAATATGCCGGTCAAGTACCTCAGGCAAAACCGCAATTTCCAAATCCGCATCATCCGCAATGAAGCATCGGCTATACCCGCGTCCACCCGGATTGTTGGCAAATGTCACCATATAGCCACGCTTTAACTTGAAACTCCGGATACGGTTGTTCAGCTTTTCCTCCGTCAGAGTATTCATGAATCCTCCTGAATTTTCCAAACCGAAATCATTCACCGATTCCCCACCGAAATTCTGTTCGGAATATACAGTCAAAGGTTTCAGGTCTTTGGCATAAGGCATGATGATTGCCCCCTGCGCATACATTTTCACCTGGCAATTTTCCCCATCCACGGCCGGAACTCCGTCTATATCAATAAATCCCAAGAATGACAGTGCTGCACTCGGACGTATATTCTCCAAGATAACCACGGCATGTTCCTTGTTCTTGATATTGACACTTCCGGTCACCGTAAAAGGCTCACTTCCGGTAATGACATAGTCTATATCCTCTGTCAATACCACAGATGCCGTCACTTGGCCGATTTTCGTGACCGTATTCTTCGCCGGAACGGAAGAAGACAAGGCCACCAACATCGCAAAAGAAAGTAACTTGTTCTTCATAACTTCAATGTGTTTTAAATGGAACATATCCCTCCACAAATGGAAAAGACTTGTGCAAATGTACCCCTCGGTGATATTTACGAGGTGGACTTTCATCTTTTTCGGGTGGATTATCAAACAAGAACTACGAAAAAGGCTTCATTTCATCTCCCGACACCTTAAAAAAGCGTATCTTTGCTTCATTAAAACCATTGACCCAATGAAAAGCAAGAACTTCTTTTATCTGATCCTACTCATTCTTTCTTGTGTAAGAGTACAAGCCAAAACAAATAATCTCCTTTGGCGTGAAAGCCAAAAGTTTTCTACCATTGGGATAAACGAAGGTTTACCACATAACTTCGTAGAAGACATCTTGAAAGACAGCAAAGGTTTCCTTTGGTTCGCACTCTACGGAGGCGGCGTATGCCGATATGACAGCTATCAGTTCATTTCGTTCAATTCCACTGAAAGCGTCCGACACATTCAAAACGATTTTGCAAAAGCCATTTGCGAAGACCTGCACGACAGGCTATGGATTGCAGGGGACAACGGATTGGAATGCCTTGATACTGAAAAACTAATATCCCTAACCTTATCAGCATCCCCTGCACTTGCTTGGGATTCGTTACGCAGCCAACCATGCCACTCCATCTATTGCGACAGAAAAGGAAACTTGTGGGTTGGAGGCAGACAAGCAACTTACAGAATCAACTTTACCTCTGACGGGAACATTGCAACCATTCAAAACTTTCCTTTCATCCATAACAAAGACATCATAACATTTTATGAAAACGAAAAAGATATTTTATGGATCGGATGTTCCGAAAACATATACAGAATAGACCTACGGCATCCGACCTCTTCCGTCTCCCTCTTTGCCAACCTGCCAAGAAACTGCCGTACGCAAGCATTGTACCAAACTGGAAACCATTTTTGGGTGGGCACATCAAACGGTCTTTTCCTATATGATTCCAAAGGCAACCATCATAAGGAATATCACTCTTCTGCTCCTTTCCATTCTTTAAGTCAAGACTACATCACTGATATTGCAGAAACACCAAACCAGACCTTGATTGTATCTACCCTCAAAGGACTGAACATATACAATGAACAAACGGATAAATTTGAGCAAGTCGGTTATGAATCTTTCCAAGACGAGAAGTCGGACTTCATTTTCTGCAACTTCATTAATTGTTTGTTGGTTGACGGAGAAACCGTATGGATAGGTACAGAAGCCGACGGACTGATGAAAGCTGTCCCCAAAAGACTAACTGTGACAAACTATATCCACTCTGGTGACTTACCGCAAAGTATTTCTCCACAGACCGTCAACGCCATCTATACGGCAGATGACGGCGAGGTATGGGTGGGTACGGTAGAAAGCGGACTCAACCGTATGACCTCACCGGGACAATTCACACATTACACCATGAAGGATGGCTTACCCAGTCACACAGTAAGCTGCATTACAGGATACGGTTCACAGCTATGGGTTGGAATGTGGGGCGGTGGAGTATGCAGTGTGGAGCAAACTCTTTCAGGAAAGGTGAAATTCCACCCATTGTACGACAATACACACCCTGAACTTGCTTGGGCTAGCACTTGTGCCATCCAATATGACAGTCTCAATCAGACGCTATGGATTGCCACCAGCAAATCCGTTTATACATACCATGTCCCTAGCGAGAAAATAGATGAACCGTTTAGGAACCAAAAACTTGGAGGTATGCAAACGGGTAACGCGGGAGCATGTATAGACCGTCAGCACAATTTGTGGTTAGGATTGACAGCCGGCCTTTGCCGCATCGACTTAAAACGCTTCCACCAAGGAAAAAACGTCTTTCAGCTATGGCCGTACCAATTGAATAATCCCCAATCACATAATAAAGAAAGAATCACATTCGTAACAATAAGCTCCGACAACCGTATTTTAGTGGGCACAAACGGTAACGGCTTTTATATCGGAACCCAAACGATAGACGGTACATACACCTTTCAAAACTATTCTACTCGTGACGGGTTGGTAAACAACCACGTGAGGGGAATATTGGAAGACAATACAAAAAATATCTGGATTTCCACATTGCATGGACTTTCATGCTTCTTTCCACAAAAACAGTGTTTCCAAAACTATACCTTGGACGACGGATTAGCTTGTAACCAATTTTACTGGAACGCGGCATACAAAGGAAGAAATGGAGAACTGTATTTTGGTAACATGACCGGACTCTCTGTAGTCTCACCGGCTTCACAACCTTCAATCCTACAAAAAAAATTTCCCGTCGTATTCACCCATTGCCAAACCTTACAAGGTGAGGTACAAGTAAAAGACGGAGTCGTTGAAATACACGAGCGTGAAAAATTCATCTCCATTGAATTTGCCACACTGGACTACAACGTCACCCCACAAGCCGCCTATGCCTACCGACTCAAAGGCTTTAACGACCAATGGACCATCACGGGAAAAGACAACCGTACCATATCATACGCCAACCTTCCACCGGGTCAATACGTCTTGGAAGTACGGTACGCCACAGACGGTATACACTTCGAATCCGGTTCGGAAGGAAAGATGGCATTGCACATCACTCCTTACTTTTTCAGAACCGCATGGTTCAGAATCATAAGTTGCCTGTGCCTTATCCTAATCCTATACCTTATATATATGTGGCGCGTACGAACGCTAAAGCTACAAAAGAAAGAATTACACCAGAAAGTCGTATCACGCACACAGAAACTGAAAACACAAACTGATTTGTTGGCACAACGTACACAAACGTTGGAAAAACAAAACGAACTGCTTAGCCGACAGAAAGCTGAAATACTCGACATGTCAAAAAGAATACAAAACCTGACAGCCGAAAAATTGGCCTTTTTCACCAACATCACACATGAATTCCGTACTCCTTTAACACTCATTATCGGCCCCGTAAGGCATCTTTTAGAGACCAATACCGATATAGAAACCAACAAACAATTACAGATAGTAGACCGTAACAGCCACTATCTGCTCTCTTTAGTCAACCAGTTATTGGACTTCCGTAAAGTGGAAAGTGGCAATATGAAGATCACGCTCCACGAGGGATACCTATTACCGCTATTCCAAAACTTGAAACTCCTATTTAGCGCTTATGCCGCTGAAAAAGGCCTAAGAATACAATATTATTTCCATTTACCGGAATGTACCGTCTCTTTTGACGAGGACGCGCTTCATAAAATCCTGTTCAATTTAGTGTCTAACGCGATTAAATTCACTCCCAAAGGAGGATGTATAAAATTGTTCACCAAGACCCTTACCTCCACTTCAGGTTCTTTACTCTTTGTAAGCGTATGCGACACAGGTCCGGGTGTTGCTGAAAAAGATAAAGAAATGATATTCCAAAGATTCTACCAATCAGATAAGCGACCTTGTACATCAATAAATGGCCAAAGCGGCACAGGCATAGGTTTATATTTATGCAGACAACTCGTACAACTGCAAGGAGGACAAATATGGGTCGTAAACAATCGGACCGCCGGTTGTTCTTTCCGGTTCTTACTTCCCCTGCACCTTATTGAAGCATCTCCATCTACAAGGGTACAAATATCCCTGCCCAAAAGCCCGGAAACCCATAAGAAAATGATGGAAACGGAGAAAAGCTCCATAAACCTGCTCATCGTGGAAGACAACAAGGACATGCGGGAGTATTTACATGCCATCCTATCGCCCTATTATCACTGCCTGGAGGCATCGCAAGGTAAAGAAGCACTCGACATCCTGCACACGCAGCACGTTGATTTCATCTTAAGCGACTTAATGATGCCTATCATGGACGGAATGGAACTATCCCATCATGTAAAATCGGACTTTTCCATATCACACATCCCCTTCCTGATCCTGACAGCCAAAACTTCCGAAACGGCACACATCCAAAGTTTCGAGTTTGGAGTGGATGCATACCTGACCAAACCTTTTGACGAACACCTGTTATTGACCCGGATAGAAAACTTACTCAGAAACCGCAAAAGGCTTCAGGAGAAATTCGCATATCACATGATAAGCGAAGAATTACACATCAAACCAGGTACTCAAGACCAAGCATTCATGGACAAGCTCCTCGATCTCCTTAAAAAGAATTATTCCAATGCTGAATATGGCGTGGATGAATTCTCCGCAGATATGGGAATCAGCCGAAGTTTATTATACAAAAAAACACAAGAACTGACAGGTACTGCTATAGGAGAACTATTACGTAACTATCGCCTGAACATAGCTAAAGAAATTCTCATAAGCAAAACCGGACATACCTTAAACATTTCCGAGATAGCTTACCAAGTCGGCTTCAACGACCCGAAATACTTTACCCGTTGTTTCACCAAACACTTTAACGTACCTCCCAGCAAGTTCACCGGAAAATAAAAACGGGGAATGCCCTTTTATGTGCATATTCCCCGTTTTTATCCATCAGTTTATTTCTGCCCCCTTATCATCTCTCGCCCGCCGCTTCATCTCGCGAGCCGACCATCTCTTCAGGCGTTTGTATTCCTTTTTGGTCAACCTCATGAAAGAACCGTGCTGCGGTGCCTCCACTCCTTCTATGGTGACAGGGGAATGGAAATTCTGCATACGTTCATCTGCCTGACAGATACGGTATTGCCGGGGTTTCGTGGAATACTGGATATACGCCACCCGCCAAGTACTGTCGCCTATCAGTTGGAAAGCCGAACATCCTTCGCATTTCCGGTTGCCCTCAAAACGCACATAGTCCGTTTCGCTCTTAATCCGGTAAGGCCCTGTCAGCTTGTCAGCCGTGGCTGCAAAAATACCCGGCGTACCGCCTTCCTTTTTAATCAACATGTGATACTTGCCATCGGCCGGGACATAATTAATGTCCGCGTCAATCGTAGCATATCCCCAGTCGAACATCAAGCGAGGTTTGGTCAGCGTCGTAAAAGAATGGTCGGCATAAGAATAATACATCCGGTCATACTTTTCTTCCTCCGGATTCCACAAAGAATAGTAAATCATATATCCGCCTTTCTTCCCGTCCGGCCACACGTATGCAGGATCCCAAAAAATCTGCGGAGCCCAAACCCGCTTTATCCCGGCATAGTCACGATACACATCAGGAGAATCCGGATCGGAAAAGACGGAGGCCCCCTTGCGGAAATCGAAAGCCACGGATTCCCAGTGTATCAAATCGTCACTGCGGAGCAAGTCTATCCCATGGTTGAACCAGGAACGGCTCTTGCGGTTGCTCATGTCCGTCGTCACCATCACGTACCCCTTGCCGTCGTACGTCCTGCAAATATAAGCATCGCGCGCCCCTCCCTCTATCGGGGAAAGCTTCTCTACGTCGTACACGGGTCCTCCTCCCAACAGGTCTTCGTAATGCAAGCCGTCCCGGCTCAAGGCGTATGCCGTCCATTCTCCACGTCCGCTCATGTGACAGTATAAATAACCGTAATCTCCCTTTTGAAGATTCTGTGCCGCAAGCGGGGCGCATGCCATCCACGCTGCACAAGCCCCTATCCACCATTTATTTCTCATGTTTCTTTCTGTTTTTGACCATAAAAAAAGCCGCTGCACAGAATCACTTCTCCACAGCGGCACATAACGGTGTAAAAACTACCATGATAAAATTTGAATATTAACCCACCGTTATTCTTTTATCTGTATGAAAGACTATTTCTTACATACGTTCCAAGGTTTGATTTGCTTGAAGAAATCGTTGCCTTTGTTGTCCACCAGGATAAATGCCGGGAAGTCTTCTACTTCTATTTTCCAGATGGCTTCCATCCCCAACTCGGGGTATTCCACGCACTCGATGCTCTTGATGTTGTTCTGCGCAAGGATGGCTGCCGGACCGCCTATAGAACCGAGGTAGAAGCCGCCGTGCTTCTTGCACGCATCGGTCACTACCTGACTGCGGTTTCCCTTAGCCAACATAATCATGGAACCGCCGTGGCTCTGGAACAGGTCTACATACGGATCCATACGGTTGGCCGTAGTCGGCCCCATGGAACCACAAGCCATGCCCGCCGGAGTCTTGGCAGGACCGGCATAATATATAGGATGATCCTTGATGTATTGCGGCAAGTCTTCGCCACGGTCGAGGCGTTCTTTCAGTTTGGCATGGGCAATATCACGGCCTACGATAATCGTACCGTTCAAAGACAAACGGGTAGCCACCGGATATTGGTCCAACTGTGCCAGAATCTCTTTCATCGGACGGTTTAAATCCACGCGTACCACATCGCCCTCGCCCGCCTGACGCAACTCTTCCGGAATCAGTTCGCCCGGATTGCTGTCGAGTTTTTCAATCCAGATACCGTCCTTGTTAATTTTACATTTGATATTACGGTCGGCCGAGCAAGACACGCCCAGACCTACCGGACAAGACGCACCGTGGCGTGGCAAACGGATGATGCGCACATCGTGTGCGAGGTACTTGCCGCCGAACTGTGCACCGAGACCAATCTTATGCGCCTCTTCCAAAACTTGCTTTTCGAGTTCCACGTCGCGGAATGCTCGTCCCGTAGCATCACCCGTGGTCGGCAGGTTGTCATAATAATGAGTAGAAGCCAACTTCACGGTCAGCAGGTTCTTTTCAGCCGACGTGCCGCCGATAACGAATGCGATATGATAGGGAGGACACGCAGCCGTACCGAGGCTCTTCATCTTCTCAATCATGAACGGCACCAAGGTGGCCGGGTTGAGGATGGCTTTCGTCTCCTGATACAAATAAGTCTTATTGGCAGACCCTCCGCCTTTGGTCACACACAAGAAACGGTACTCCATACCTTCGGTGGCTTCGATGTCGATTTGTGCCGGAAGGTTGCACTTGGTGTTCACCTCTTCGTACATGCTCAACGGGGCATTCTGGCTGTAACGCAGGTTTTCTTCGGTATAAGTCTTATAGACACCTTTCGACAAAGCCTCTTCGTCGCAATAACCGGTCCACACTTGTTGGCCTTTTTCGCCGTGGATGATGGCTGTGCCCGTATCCTGACAGAACGGAAGAACGCCCTTGCATGCCACTTCCGCATTGCGAAGGAACGTCAAAGCCACGTATTTGTCATTGTCACTGGCTTCAGGGTCGTGCAATATCTTCGCCACTTGTTCATTATGGGAACGGCGCAACATGAACGACACATCGCGGAACGCCGCGTTTGCCATCGCCGTCAATCCCTCGGGAGCCACCTTCAACACGGGGTACCCTTCAAACTCGCCGACCGACACATAGTCTTTGGTCAGCAAATAATATTCAGTATCGTCCTTGCCCATCTGGAACATCGGAGCGTACTTGAACTCAGGTGCATTTGCCATAATCGTTTTTGTTTTAAATTGAGACATTTTCTGTTTCGTGGAACAAAGATAGTGCAAATCGGGAGCAAAATGCCAAAATCAACTGGAATATTTTGCCGAGATGCTACCTATTTCGCCCGAAAGGCTGTTGTTTCCCCAGCCCTATTCCCCTTCTTCGTCATATTTCTCAAAGAGAAAATCATTATAAGGGTACTTCTGCACGTGAAGCTCGCGCACCTTGTCGTACAACACCCTCTTCAAATCCTCCAAGTTGGTCTTCTCACGGGCTGAAATGAAAATACAGTTGTCGTTACGGCGAGCCATCCATGTCTTCATCAGGTCGTCCAACGACACGTTTTCCTTTGTGGCCGGTGTCAAATCGTCTTCATCCTTCTCCACCCAACTGTAAGCGTCTATCTTATTGAACACAATCATACACGGTTTGTCACTGCAGCCCAAGTCGCCCAACGTCTTCTCCACCACCTGAATCTGGTCCTCGAAGTCGGGATGGGCGATGTCTACCACATGCAACAGCAAGTCGGCCTCGCGCACCTCGTCCAACGTGCTTTTGAAAGAATCCACCAAGTCGGTCGGCAATTTACGGATAAAACCGACCGTATCGGACAGCAAGAAGGGCAGATTGTCAATAATGACCTTACGCACCGTCGTGTCCAACGTAGCAAACAGCTTGTTTTCGGCAAACACATCACTCTTCGAAAGCAGGTTCATCAGCGTGCTTTTCCCCACGTTGGTGTAGCCCACCAACGCCACCCGGACCATACGTCCGCGATTGCTCCGCTGTGTCGTCTTCTGGCGGTCGATTTCGGCCAGACGCTGCTTCAGAAGCGACATCCGGTTCAAGATGATACGGCGGTCCATTTCCAACTGCGTCTCGCCCGGGCCGCGCAATCCCACGGAACCCTTTCCGCCTCCGGAGCCGGAACCGCCTCCCTGACGCTCCAAGTGCGTCCACAAACGTTGCAGACGGGGCAACATGTAACGGTACTGGGCTAGCTCCACTTGCGTCTTGGCATTCGCCGTTTGGGCGCGCATGGCGAAAATATCGAGAATCAACGACGTACGGTCGAGAATCTTGACTTTCAGTTCCTTTTCGATATTTCGTAATTGTTTGGCTGAGAGCTCGTCGTCGAAAATCACCATACCGATTTCACGCTCAGCCTCTTCTTCCGCCTCTATGTATGTACGGATTTCTTCCAACTTCCCCTTGCCCACATACGTCACGGAGTTAGGACCGTTCACCTTCTGCGTGAACCGCTTCACCGTCACGGCACCGGCCGTATGGGCCAGAAACTCCAGTTCATCCAAATATTCGTTCGTCTTGCGTTCGTTCTGCGTTTGCGTAATCAAACCGACCAGGACCGCCGTTTCGGCCTGTGCGTCGGAAATCACAAATTCTTTCATTCAAAAAACTTTCTTTATTCGGCAACAAAAATACATAAAACCCCGTTGGAAAACAAATAGAAAGGGAAGGAATTTAAAAAAGCAAAAGAGGCTGCGCAAACGCAACCTCTTTTCCATTCATTTAAACCTAAAATGTGTCCTGCACAGGCCATTCCTTCCTAGCAGAAAAAACGGCCTTATTTTACTTGGATGACCAGATACTTACTTACGCTCCAGAACGTTTCGGGCGCGGTAATATGCAACACATATTGCCCCTTGTTGTCTTTCTCCAACTTATAAGAACCGGCCGGATGGTTGGTCAGCAACTTGGCACTCTTGGAATACAACTTGATTTCCTTGTCGTAACGGATATCCACTTTCGTGAAATAATCCTTATTGAAGTCATCACCTTTCAAGACATCGCCTTTCTGCAAGATTTTCTGTTCTTTCAATTCCGACTTCGTACCAAACACGTACCACGCCGTGTGAATCTGCTTGTCCTGATCGGCAACAGTCTGGCTCTTAGCCTTGTTTTCTTCCGTCAACGTATTCACGTTCTCGTTCAAATTCGTGATAGCTTCACCCTGTTGGGCAATCACGATATCCTTTTCAGCCAATTGTGCCTCTAACTCCTGCACCCTTTGCTTCTGGGCTTCAAGTTGGGCTGACAAGTCATCCACCATCTTTTTCAGTTTATCTCCCCCGATGCTACTCGTACGGAGCTTCTCTTTCAACTGGCTGATTTTATCCCGGTTTTGAGCCATGGCATCCTGAATGTACTGCATGTTCTCACGAATGGCTTGTTTGGAAGTTTCCGATTCCATATTTCCATCGTTCACGGTGATGCGTCCCTCCGCCTCATTAATGCGCCGGAAGCCCTCTTGAATCTCGTTCACCGTCCCCATGATTTCATTCAACTCGGTATCTTTGTCGTTGATGACTTGCATCAGCGAATCCCGTTCCTCGGCAAAAGCCTGGTCTTTCTTATTCGCCCCGTTGTTACATGCGGTCAAAGCCGCTGCACACATCACACATAAAAAAATCTTTTTCATACGTTTCTATTTTTTATTCGTTCGTATTCTTTTTCTTACTCTCTTTCTCTTCGCATCCGGCCAACACGATGACGAACTCTCCGCGCGGTTCCGTTTCTGTGAAATGGGCCAACACCTCTTCCAACGTTCCCCGCACGCTTTCCTCATGCACCTTGGAAATCTCACGGCACACGGCAACTTGGCGTTCCGGCCCGAAAGTCTCAACGAACTGTGTCAACGTCTTGACCAAACGATGAGGAGATTCATAAAAAACAAGGGTCCTGGATTCTGAAGACAAGGCCGCCAAACGGGTTGCCCGGCCTTTCTTGACCGGAAGAAAACCTTCAAAGCAAAAACGGTCGCAAGGAAGCCCCGAAGCGACCAAGGCCGGTACAAAAGCCGTGGCGCCCGGCAGGCAAACCACCTCCACACCGGCCTTTACGGCTTCACGCGCCACCAAAAAACCGGGATCGGAAATACCCGGAGTGCCGGCATCGGACACGACCGCTACCGTTTCTCCGGCATTTAAACGACTGACCACACTGCAAACCGCCTGATGCTCATTAAACTTATGATAAGACAACATTGCATTCTTTATCTCAAAATGCTTCAGCAGAATACCCGTCGTACGCGTGTCCTCCGCCAGTATCAAATCGGCTTCCTTCAATATGCGCAAAGCACGATATGTAATATCTTCCAAGTTCCCCACCGGAGTAGGTACCAAATATAAGATTCCCATCAGTCTACTGTCAATATGGACAAAAGTAAGAATAAAACATTATCCACTACGCTACACACGCCAATATTTAACAGATGTTTGCGAATTTGCCTCTTTTTTTATCCTATTATCCACCCTTAATTCTTATTTTTGCAGAGAATTATATCACAAACAATATCCGCACATGAGTCCGATAACCGAACGAAACGGGGAAATGATGCGCAGAGGACGGATTGAAGTCATCTGCGGTTCCATGTTCTCCGGCAAGACCGAAGAACTGATCCGAAGATTGAAACGGGCCGAGTTCGCCCGCCAAAGCGTAGAAATATTCAAACCGTCCATCGACACGCGCTATGCCGAACAAGACGTGGTGTCGCACGAAGGGAACTCCATCCCCTCCACGCCCGTAGATTCTTCTGCCAGCATCCTGCTGCTCGGTTCGGACACGGACGTAGTGGGCATAGACGAAGCACAATTCTTTGACGAGAACCTGATTGACGTATGCAACGAATTGGCCAATCGCGGCACACGCGTAATCGTGGCCGGACTGGACTTGGATTTCAAAGGAGTACCTTTCGGCCCCATGCCGGGATTGTGCGCCGTGGCGGACGAAGTGACCAAGGTGCATGCCATTTGCGTACGTTGCGGAGCATTGGCCTACGTGTCCCATCGTACCGTCGACAACGAGAAACGAGTGCTTTTAGGGGAACAGACAGCATACGAGCCCCTCTGCCGTGCCTGTTACCAAAAAGCGATAGAAAAAGATAACCTAAAACATCAAGCCTAATTCCTGCCTCATCATGTTTGAAAAAGAAATAACGTTCGACCGGTTTATCCGGGGATTGATGGTCGTAGCCGGACTGGGACTATCCATATATGTCCTCAATCTGCTTAGCACAGTATTACTTCCTTTTTTTATAGCCTGGTTCCTGGCATATATGATTTATCCTACGGTGAAGTTCTTCCAATACAAACTTCATCTCCACAACCGAATCTTGTGTATCGCCATTACCTTATTACTAATATTGGCAGCCATAGCCGGCTTTTTTTGGCTCATCATCCCACCGGCCATTGCAGAATTCGTGAGATTCCGCGATTTAATAGCCGACTTCATCAAAGAAACAGGAAATTCCACCATAACCCGCAGTATCGAAATATTCTTCCAACAGAATATCGATCAAAATGCTTTCATACGGTTACTGCATGAGAATAACGTAATGGAAGCGTTGAAAGTAGCTATCAACCAGCTATGGAGTCTGGTTTCGCAAACATTCGATTTCATCATTGCAATACTCGGTTTTTGCATGGTGCTCCTCTATCTTTTTTTCATCTTGTTAGACTACGAGAAATTATCTGAAGGTTGGATTAAGTTAGTCCCCAAACGCAGCAGGCGTTTTGCAGCGGAATTGGTAGATGATGTACAACACGGGATGAATTCATACTTTCGTGGTCAAGCCCTTGTCGCTTTTTTAGTAGGAATCTTGTTCAGCATCGGGTTTCTCATCATCGACTTTCCTTTAGCCATAGGCTTGGGAATGTTCATCGGCTTTTTGAATCTCGTCCCCTACATGCAGGCCATAGGCTTTATCCCGACTCTCCTGCTCGCTTTATTAAAAGCCAACGACACCGGGGAAAGTTTCTGGCTGATTTTACTTTCGGCTTGTATCGTCTTTATCGTCGTACAAAGCATACAGGATGCGTTTCTCGTCCCTAAAATCATGGGCAAGCTCATGGGATTGAATCCGGCCGTCATCCTGTTGTCGCTATCCGTGTGGGGATATTTATTAGGTTTAATCGGCCTCATCATCGCACTTCCCCTGACGACCCTCCTGCTTTCCTATTACCGTCGCTTCATAGAGCGGGACGAACGCAAAGTCATACTGGCCGAAGAAAGGCGATGCAAACGCCCTTCATCTTCCCAGGCCTTTTCAAGCGAATCCTCCGATACTTTCCCCCACAACACCACAACACCTAATCACAACGGTGAGTCCACGCCAAAAGAAGAACACATTCATGCTTCTGAAAGCGGTAAAGGCTCTTCCGTGGAGGGTGAAAAGGATTAAAAGACATCATCTCCACGAAAAAAAGCCCCCATTACGAAAAAAAACGGGCAAATCTTTTGCTATTCTCAGAAAAAGCCGTACCTTTGCACTCGCAATCAGGAATGATGCGCTATAGAGGTTGATTCGTTAGCTCAGCAGGTAGAGCACAACACTTTTAATGTTGGGGTCTTGGGTTCGAGCCCCAAACGAATCACTGAAAATAAAGCGGTTATCTAATTCGGATAATCGCTTTTTTCATGTTTAGACAATAAAGACAAATTCATATTAATAAATGCTCCGGAATCGCGTTCTCCTGCGATTCCGGAATCCCTCCTAAAACTATTTCAACTCCACCAACTCATATTGCTGACTGCCCAACCCGATTTGCTCGGCATAGTCCAACGTATGCATGCCGTGCCGGGAGTCGATGCGTTCAATCAGGTGTATCTTTCCATGGTCTTCCGAAGCACGTACCTGGTCCACACAAGCCCGGTCGAGCGCCACGGGGTCAAGCGAAGCCAGGATTCCGATGTCCCCCATCTTCGGGTCTTCAGGTGTAGCCACGCAATCGCAATCCACCGAAAGTTTGTTGGCCACGCTGATGTACAGGATGCGGTCTCCGCAATGGTCGGCCACAGCTTTGGCCGCTTCGGCCATCGACTCTAAGAAATCGTCCTGCGGAGGCAATTTGCCCCACACTTCTTTCACGCTCTTCGTTTTTCCGGCGGAATGGATGTAAGCTTTTCCCGAAGAAGAAGCAATACCGATGGAGATATTCTTGATAGCCCCACCGAAACCACCCATCGGGTGACCCTTGAAATGGGACAACACTACGGTAAAGTCATATTCCGGATACGCCTTTCCCACAAAATCTTCTTTCAAATGCTTTCCCCCTTTCACGGGCAACGCGACTTCTCCGTCCGCATCCATGATGACTACCGGGGCTATGGCCGTAAAGCCGTGTTCTTTGGCCGCTTTCAGATGCTTTTCTGTATCGGAACGTCCGCCGCCGTAGGCCGTATTGCACTCCACGATAGTGCCGTCCACCTCCTGCACCAACCCTTTTATCAATGCCGGATCGAGGTAATTGTTATTTCCGGGTTCGCCGGTGGAAAGCTTCACCGCCACTTTTCCGGTAGCCTTCCGCCCAAGCGCTTCATACACTTTCATCAGGCTCTCCGGACTGATTTCTTTTATCATATACACCTTGGCCGGTGCTTTTTCCGACCGTGTCTCACAAGCAGTCCCCTGTCCCTTCACACCGGAAGCCCACAGGGAAAGACCTGCCCACGCGCAAACCGCGAATAAAAACAAACGTTTCATGACCCTATATTTAAAAAAACTCATTTTACACTCCATTCCACCACTTCGCCAATCATCGGACACAAGACTTCTAGCGAGCTATCCTCAGCAAGCCTTCGGGCGTTCTCCAACGGCTCGTCCCAACGGTGGCGCGCTAACGCATATTTGGAATGATGCACCGTGAGCACCCGTTTGGCCCCCAAGGCTTCGGCTTCCGCATGCAGGTGTTTGGGCAACGTGTGGATATAACGCCAGTCTACGTTGTACTGCCCGTTCTCCAACACGGCCAGATCTATCCCCGGGAAACGTTCCCCGATGCCGGCATAATGCGCTCCATAACCGCCGTCCCCACCGATGTACACCTTACGCCCCGCCGCTTCTACCAAAAAAGACGCCCACAAGGTACGGTTAGACCGCAAGCCACGGCCGGAGAAATGGCGGGCGGGCAAGCAATGCACCGTAAAACCGCTGTCCGGCACCGCCGTCTCGTTCCAATCCAACTCCACCAACCGTTCCGGTTCATAACCCCAGTACTCAAAATGTTCGCCTACGCCCAAAGGGCACACCACCTTACGGACGCGCCCCTTCAACTGCGTCACCGTCCCATAATCCAAATGGTCCCAATGGTCATGCGTAATCACCAGATAGTCTATGTCCGGCATATCTTCCGGACGATAGATATCCGTCCCCGGAAAAGGCTTATTCAGGAAAGATACAGGAGCGGCACTGCAAAACACGGGGTCTACCAAAATACGCTTGCCGCCCATCTGCAACAAGTAGGAAGAATGCCCGAACCACACCAAAAGTTCCCTATACGGCTCAAGCGCACGCAAATCCGTCTTTACCGACGGAACCGGATGTTCCGGCCGCAATCCTTCCGGCGACTTTTTGAAAACGAAATCCAACATGGCTTCCCACCGTCCCTTTTCCGAAGTCATCAGGGAGGTAGGTTCCTGATTACGGAACTCTCCGTCCCTGAAGTTCGGCGACCGCCTGATACGTTCCAACCGTTCGCCACGCGGCAAACGCCCGAACGACGGAGTCTGAAGGAAAAGGACCACAGCCACAATCGCCACGGCAATGACACACAATATGACGAGCAATATCTTTATCATTTTCTTCCGATACATGTCTTTTTTAAACTTTATCTCCTAATGTCCTGACAAAGATAAGCGTTCGCCCGGAAATATCCTATACCTTTTTTACTTGATTTACAACCGGAATTACTTCCCGGCCTTCCGAATGCGGATTCCGACCCTCATCCTTTCATCATCCTGACATACAGCCACCCCGGTATATGACGATACACCCAAGCAGCCAGCCTCCAGCGTCGGGTGACATATACGACCTTACGCCGCCGGTCGATACCTCGTGCGATTTGCCGACAAGCCTTGTCCACCGGAGCGACCCAAAACAGCCCCTCCCCCTTGGCCATGGCCGTATCTACAAAACCGGGACGGATGTCTGTCACCTCTATCGGCAGCCGCCGCGCGGCCACACGCTGACGCAACCCTTCCAAATAATTCATCTGGAAAGATTTCGTGGCATTATAGGCCGGTGCCGCCCCGCTGCCTCGCAAGCCGCCCACCGAGGTGACAGCCGCCAGATGCCCCTGTCCCCGGTTTTCAAAACACCGTATGGCCCAGTCCGCCACGCAAGTCCATCCCGTCACGTTCGTATCCAACGTACGACGCTCCACGGCGTAATCCAGCTCCGGATTCAAGTCTCCCGTCCCGGAAGAAAGCACCAGAATATCCACTCCTCCCAAGCGAGACGCCAAACGCTCCAATGCCACCGGAAGCGCCTCCGTGTCCGTCACATCACACACCTCTGCTTCAAATACAGCCGGACGCGACGCACACAAGTCTTTCAAACGGCCCGACCGACGCCCCATCACTCCGATTTTCACCTCTCCGCGTTCCGCATACAAACGAGCCAATCCCTCACCGATACCGGACGTGGCTCCCACAATCAAAATTCTCTTCATGGTCGTTTACATTTTATTTCCACTTTCGATTTTCGGGCAAAGTTAAAAGGGAGCCGCCGGATTTTCCTTGAAGTATTTCAAGAAATTCCGGACTTCAACAATTTTTTCCGGATGGCACTCACCGTTTCGGGCGTCACCCCGATAAACGAAGCGATTTCTTTCAGCGGACGCTGTTCTTTCAGTTCGGGATAACGCCTCATCAAGTCCATATAACGCTCTTCGGGCGTACAACAATAACTGTCCATCAAACGGCGGTAGGTCATGACGAACAGTTGCTCGGCCACGATGCGCCCCAAACGCTGATGTTCAGGAGACATTTCCCAGTAACGCCTCAGCTTTTCGTAAGGCAAGACGTAAAGCGTGCTTCTCACGATAGCCTGCACGTCTGCCAACGCCGGACGGCCACAAAGGCACGAGGTGTATTCGGCCACGAAACTGTCGCAGAAGCTATACCCGACGATATGCTCCCCACCTTTCGTGTCCGTCCGCACGAAACGGAACATGCCGTCTTCCACATAGGCCACACGCCCCGACCGTTCGCCTTGCCGCACAAAATAATCCTGCTTTTCCAATATCCGCCGCTCCCCTTGTTCCAAAAAGAACCGTTTCATGGCCGAGAGGTCCAGCTCTTCCATATAATAATCATTTATCGCATCCATGCCGCAAAATTAATATTTTCCGTGCATGCCCGCACATTTATCCCACCCCAATCTATCAAATTGTCAAATTGTCAAACTAGCCGGTGCAGGATTGCACCATTCGGACACAAAGGAAGGCACGAGCGGGAAAACGCGATTCTCGCGGAACGGGAAGAATGCACAACGCCGACCGTTTGCCTCCTTCCGCTTACTTTTTGTCCGTCCGGATGCCAATCCGTGCGCACAGGCAAAAGACACTCGTCAACGAGACAGGGTATTTCCATGACATCCTGCTTCCCCTTTTTTGTCCTCCGAAAGCCACCAATCAGCATCCAAAAGGGTATCCTGCACATGTTTGTATGTCGCTTTCACCCCGTCCGTACGCCGTCATGCGCAGTTTTCCGGAAAGTCCTGCGGAGAAAAAAAGTGTTTTTTCAGCCGAATGAAAAATGAATCGACTGAAATTGATTCTTAATTTTGCTTCAGGAAAGTGAAAAACGAACCTGAAACCTTAAAAAGCGTGTATAAATCGGACTGAAATCCTTCCTGAAAGCACTTTTCCATACGCTCCCGTTCTTCTAAAATTTGCCATTTTACTTTCCTTTCGTCACCCATTCCCATATTTCCCTTTCATTTATCCAAAAAGCACAAATCCACACGACCAACGGGAAACCGCAGAACATGCCGCATAAGACCAACCTCAACATGCAGGGTAGCCTACTGGAAAGCCCTTATTCTGAAAAGGATTTTTTAACGCGGCCGGATTGCATATATTTTCCCAATACCTTAATTTTGAACATTGATTTTAAAACCTTTTCGCCATGAAAAAGATGATATTGGGATGTTTTTTGTATGGGACGGCCATAGGATTATATGCACAAGCCCCACAAGGGGACTTCAAAGGCTCGATACAAATAGGGCAGACAACCATGCCTATCGTGTTCCACTTCGGACAGCAGAACGGCCAACCGGCAACCACCATGGACAGTCCCGCACAAGGAGTTTTCGGTTTCCCCGTACAGTCGTCTGAATGCCTTTCCGACGGAGAATTGACCCTGAAGATTCCGCAAATACAGTTCTGCTACGTGGGCAAAGTACGCGGCGACTCCCTGATAGAGGGGACGGTGACGCAAGCCGGGCAGTCCCTTCCGCTGAACTTGGTACGCACGGCCCGGAAAGCCGGTGCATCGTCTGAACCGGAAAGGCCCGGCACCCCCAAACCACCCTTCCCCTACCGGGAAGAAGAGGTAACCGTCACCACGAAAGACGGCATAAAATTGTCCGGCTCACTGACCTTGCCCGAAGGGGAAGGGCCATTCCCTGCCGTGCTCCTTATTTCCGGCAGCGGACCGCAAGACCGGAATGAAGAGGCATGGAAGTACAAACCGTTTCTCATGATAGCCGACCACCTGACCCGGCAAGGCATCGCCGTGCTCCGCATGGACGACCGCGGGACCGGCAGATCCGGAGGCCGCTATGCCGATGCCACCTTGCAACTCGCCGCCACAGATGCGGAATGCGCCTTGGATTATCTTCTCCGACGGAAAGACATCCGACGCGAAAAGACCGGACTGGCCGGGCACAGCATGGGCGGCACCATCGCTTTCCGCATCGCCGCGCAATGTCCGCAAGACGTGGCTTTCGTACTTTCATTGGCCGGAGCCGCCATTCCGGGAAAAGACCTGATGATGCACCAATGCGAGAAGACCATCCTTTCGCAACTCCCTGCCGCCGCAAGCGACAGCCTGCGCCCCCTGTACGAGGAACTGTACGGCACCATGGCGCTCCCCCTCCCGCTCGATTCCATACGCCACAGGAGTGCCCCTCTCATGGTCTCCATTTGGCAGCATCTCGGCATAAACGAAGGCACCTACCGGGAAAACCTCACGGACAGCATCCGCCGACGCAATGCCCGCCTGCTCACCGAACAGGCCATAAGTCCGGAAATAGCCAGCATCGTGCAATATGACCCGAGCCATGACTTAAGCCGGGTGCAATGCCCCGTATGGGCCGCCAATGGGGCAAAAGACCTGCAAGTATTGCCCGAAGAGAACATGGAAGCCATCGAAACGCTCGCAAAAGGAAGCCCGCAAGTCGTCACGCACATTTATCACGGCCTGAACCACCTGTTCATGGAAGCCCCCACCGGGCATCCCTCGGAATACGGGCTTCTGAAAGGGAATTTCAGTCAGGAAGTGCTGCAAGACATGGCAGAATGGATCAAGAAAACCGTAGGTGCCCCACAAACGGCTTTCTGACACGTCCCACGACCGTAAGGGCAAAAGCCCTCGTTCACTTCACGGTTTGCGTCCGCAAATACCTCTTGAACTGCTCCTCCGAACCGTTGAACACGTCGATGTCCACATCGCCCCGGATACCGCGTACCCGACCGTCGGGCGAGAGCTGCCAGTAAAGCAAATGCACGTATGGCTTGTACTCCCCGTAACGGGCCACCCATACGGGATACTTTTTCAACTCTTCCGGTGCGAACGGCATATAACGGTTGACAAAGTCCTGGCTTACATATATAATTGGTGTAGTGCCGCTCCGGCGGCCCACCTCCTTCAACCATACCAACATTTCACGGAACAGCACGTCACGGCCTCCCATCGCCGCAATCCGCCTGTCGGACAGTTCCACGTCGAGCATCGGCGGAAGGTCGCCTTTCCGCAAACGGGATTTCTTCAGGAAATAATCTGCCTGACACATCGCCGGACGGGTGGAAAAGAAGTGATAGGCTCCGACCGGAAATCCATACCGGCGTGCGGCACGTACATCCTGCGTATAATAAGGATTGAACACCGTCAGCCCCTCCGTGGATTTGATGTAGACGAAAGAGACCGGATAGTCCACCGCCCCCAACGCATTCCGGTCTGCCGTATGCCCAAGACGTGTAATGCGCAGGTTCCTCCAGTCTATGCCGTACGTCCGGTGCCTGTGCCTGTGTTGGTATTTGGAAATGTCGATGCCGTATATCCGTTCCGAATGGTACAGCATTTGTTCGCCCCGGAACCGTCCCTTCGCCCATACCCCGCACTTGACCACCTCGTGAGGAGCTACTGAAAAGCCGAAGCCGTCACGCCGCCCGTCCTTCCATTTCCCCACGTAATACCCTCCGTCGTATGCCATGAACTCCCCCTCGCCATGCTCTTCCATCCGTCGGTTGAAGAAACCTTCATACATCCCCTCTTTTGCCCGAAGACGTCCGCGCCGCAAAGAATCCCCGCGCCAATATCCGCTGTACGTGCGCCCCAAGGAGTCGGTATACTCCCCGTATCCTTTCCGGATGCCCGCACGCCAACCGCCACGGTACACCCCGCCATCGGGATACCGCATCACCCCCTCACCTTCCGGGAAGCCACCGGACAACTGTCCGTAGAACAGCGTATCCCGACGCGCATAAGTACCGTAGACCGCCCCTGTTTCCGGCACGTCTTTTTCTCCGGTAAAGTCAAAACGGCCCCCCGTGCGCCAACCGGAAACCCAGGCTTTCAAATCTTCCCATACACACTCCGGCCAAGACGAATGGGACAAACTCAAGGCATACAACCCGGCAGCCGGATAAAAGCGGCCGCCGGCCCACATGCCGTTCAGGTTTCCCCACGGGCCGAACACCGGGGCGCCCTCAGCCCCTTGGACTAAAGGAATTTCCGGACAACCGTCTTCCATCCGGATGCTCACCGGCGAAGCCTCGTTTTTTTGCCTACGGGGCGCCGCACCCGACCATCCCCAATGCCCCCACCATGTATAATACGGCGAAAGGAAATGGAACCAACCATAGGGAAACGGATTCAACCGGAAACGACGGCAACCGTCGGGCAACTTACCGCCTGCCGCCTGCCACACGGACGGACCTCCCGGCCTTTGCGCCAACCGTCGGCAAACTACCGTTCCTCCACTCGCAGCACGGCCTGCCCCCGCATGGATACGCAACGTCCATTCCTCACGCAAATACGCATCTTCTCCCCCAGCGGCTAGCAAACTGTCCAAAGCTTGCTTGCAACGCGCCAGTTCTCCACACTGCGCCTTCACCCATTCGTTATGGGCCATGACTTCATGAAATCCTTCGTCCACCACCGAATGCGTACGGCCGTAATACTCCATTTCCTCCAACATTCTCCGAAAACCGGCCAAACGCACAGACAACAGCCGTGCCTCTTTCTGCAAGGCAGGGAGCAAGTCCTCACGGTTCAACCGCTCCGGTCTCGCCACGGAATCAGCAGCCGTCAGCAAACGGCCGGAATAGGAAATGAAAAAGGCATTGGCCCGAAATTCACACTTTGCCGTTTCACGCTCCGTAGAAAGCCCCGTTAACGTGGAATCGGCGCGCAAGGCATTAAAATACAAGGTGTCTCCTCCGGGTACTCCCAATTCATACCAAGACACCGTGACGGCTTCTGCCACGCCATCCCGGCATGCCTTTTCCGAAACAGGCCAAAAAAGCAGGCATCCGCACAAAATGATGCCTACCGTCGCCGCCCACGCCGTTCTCCTTTTATCCCATTTCCATTTCATACATTTTCCCACACGAAAAAGCCTCAGCACTTTTCTGTCTAATTAAAAACAAAAATACAAAAAGCATTTAAAAGATGTTGCGGTTTTAAAAGAATATAAGTATTTTCGCATCGACAAATCATTTATTAATTTAACTAACGTTCCATTGTATCATGAAAATCAACTCTCTGCTTGCAGGTGTAGCACTCATGGCAACTTCGTACACGGTTCACGCACAAGACAACACCGTGACCGTACAGACCAAGAAAATCGGGGCTGAAATACAACCCACGATGTATGGCGTGTTCTTTGAAGACATCAACTTCGGAGCCGACGGCGGCTTGTATGCCGAACTCGTCAAGAACCGTTCTTTTGAATTTGCTCCCGACCATTACATGGGTTGGAAAATGTTCGGCAACGTCACGTTGCAGGATGACGGCCCCTTCGACAAGAACCCGCATTACGTGCGTTTGGGATGTGCCGGACATGGCGACATGTGGACGGGCATACAGAACGAAGGTTTCTTCGGCATCGGCCTGAAGAAAGATGCCGAATACCGTTTTTCCGTATGGGCACGCGTGCCGGACGGCAAGCCGGTGACGCTGATGGTCCAGTTCATCGACCAGAACACGATGGATGACGCACAGCAATTTGTCAGCCAGGACTTGGTCATCAACTCGAAAGAATGGAAAAAATACACGATGGTCATGAAATCCAACCGTACCATCGCCAAAGCCAACCTGCGTATCTTCCTTTCCAATCCACAGCACCGTTCGGGCACAGGCACCGTGGATTTGGAACATGTGTCCCTCTTCCCCGTAGACACTTGGATGGGACATGAGAACGGCATGCGCAAGGATTTGGCACAAGCCTTGTATGACATGCGTCCGGGCGTGTTCCGTTTCCCCGGCGGCTGTATCGTGGAAGGTTCCAACCTGGAAACGCGCTACCAGTGGAAAAACACCGTAGGACCGGTGGAAAACCGGCCGCTCAACAAGAACCGCTGGGAGTCGACCTTTACCAACCGTTACTATCCGGACTATTTCCAAAGCTACGGTTTGGGATTCTATGAATACTTCCTGCTGAGCGAGGAAATCGGTGCGGCCCCGCTTCCCGTATTGAATGTGGGCATGGCTTGCCAGTACCAGAATTGGGACAATGAGAAAGCCCACGTGGCCTGCAATGCCGATGACCTGAAACCTTACATCGACGATGCCCTCGACCTGATCGAGTTCGCCAACGGTCCGACCGACACGAAATGGGGAAAGCTGCGCGCGGAAATGGGACATCCGGAACCGTTTAACATGAAATACTTAGGCATCGGAAACGAACAGTGGGACAAGTTCTATTTCGACCGCCTGAAATTCTTCGTGGAGGCTGTCCGCAAAGCCCATCCGGAAATCCTCATCATCGGTTCGTCCGGTCCCGACTCGGAAGGCAAGATGTTCGACCTCGGTTGGGAAGACATGAAGAAACAGAAAGTAGACCTTGTGGACGAACATTTCTACCGTCCGGTGGACTGGTTCAAGAACAGCATGAACCGCTATGACGACTACGACCGTAACGGCCCGAAAGTGTTTGCCGGCGAATATGCCTGCCACGACCATGGCAACCGCATGAAATGGAACCACGCAGGTGCTTCCATTTACGAAGCCGCCTTCATGACCACATTGGAACGCAATGCCGACATCGTGCACATGGCCACATACGCCCCGCTTTTCGCCCACGTGGAAGGTTGGCAATGGCGTCCCGACCTGATTTGGTTCGACAATCTCCGCAGCGTGAAGTCCGTAAGCTACTACGTACAGCAGATGTATGCCAAGAACATGGGGACGAATGTCGTACCGGCCACGCTCGCCACTCCCACTCCCAAAGGTGAGGACGGCTTGTTCACCAGTGCCGTGTTCGACAAGAACACCGGCGAATATATCGTGAAGGTCATCAACACGACGGATAAGGCGCAAACCGTGGACATTAAATTCGACGGCTTGAAGAAGATAGAAGGCAACGCCTCAACCCTTACTTTGGATTGCAGTGACTACACCTTAGACAACACATTGGACCATCCGAACGCCATCATTCCTCAGGACGGATGGGCAGCCGTAGAAGGCAACGTCATCAAAACCACCGTCCAAGGCAAGAACTTCGTCATCTTCAAGGTGAAGAAATAAAGCCTCGGTCACGAACCTCTATAACGTTTTTTTGCGGGTACTTCCTTTACCACGAAGGAAGTACCCGCAAACTTTTCACCCTACGCTATAAGAAAAATATCGGAAAACCTTGCATTTGTCTCCTCCGATTAACTTAGTTTAATACAGCATATTTGTATACCTGATAGAACCATCTTAAATTTCGGAAAATTTAATTGTATAACCTTTTAACACCTTATGAACATGAAAAAGTCAGTTACATTAATCGGTGTGTGTTTTGTATTTTCCGGGTTGCAGGCGCAAATCAAGATGTATTCCAATGGCAATGTAGGCATCCAATCCTCGGCGGTACCGGAGGCTGCGTTGGTCGTGGGAGGAAATGCAAGTAATAAAGGGACGGGATATAAGACTTACATCCGTTCTAACAATCATGCCCTGTACGTAAGACGTGAAGGCGTCCCTACGAACAATTCTACTTGGCTTATAGCCAATGAAGGTAATAATTGGGTAGATGGAGGCAATTCTATATAGGGATAAAAGGCTACTCTATATATGGCAGTCCTTTGGGACGCGGTAGGGCATGGGGAGTATTTGGTGAAGCCGGAAATTCCACCAGTGGCTACAATTATGCCGTACACGGTAATTTGAGAGGCAACCAAAGAGGAGCTGCCATAGTCGGGACATTAGACAATGTAGATATAAATGTACCCGGTCGCTATGTCGGTTATTTTATGGGCGACATCCGTACCACAGGAAATATTTACGGTACGGTGCTGACCCCCTCGGCTTCCCGTTCCGCCTTGATGGGGCGTTCGGCGGTAATGCCCCTGTCGGCTGAAAGCGATGCCACGAACAGCATGTCAGTGGTAGAGAAACTTTCGCAGTTGACCGCCGTGCAATACAACCTGTCCGAACCACAGGCGGCACAGGCTTTTGCGGCATCGGGGGATACCGTGGCAGCAGCTCCCCGTTCCGTGACAGACGCGCAGGCATTGGAGAAAACACATTACGGACTGGATGCCGAAGTGCTGAAAGAGATCTACCCGGACCTGGTCTATGAAAGTCAGGAGGGAGACCTTTGCATCAACTACACGGAGATGATTCCGCTTTTGGTGCAGTCCGTCAGTGAACTCCGCGCACAAGTGGTATCGTTGCAAGGGGCGCAGACCTATAATGTACGTGCCCGGAACGGAAATGAAACGGGCATCGGCGGCAACGCATTGGATGTCCCGGCATTGGAGCAAAACGACCCGAACCCCTTCACGCAAACGACAGTGGTGCGCTACACGTTGCCGGAAAGCGTGAAGTCCGCATTCCTGTACATTTATGACTTGAACGGCACGCAGATAGACCAAAAGACGTTGCAGGACAGGGGTAAATCTTCCGTGACGCTTGAAGCCGGAAGCCTCGCCCCCGGAATGTACCTTTATGCTTTGGTGGCCGACGGCAAGGTGATTGACACCAAGCGGATGATTATCACTAAATAAGTAGGGAGGAGCTTATGAAAACGTTATTGATAATATGGACGTGCTGCTTGTGCACAGGATTGTGCATGGCACAGGCACCTGAAAGCAACGGTACGCATGTGACCGTACATGCCGGTGAAAACGCCTTGGAAACGTTGTTAACGGAGGAACAGAAACAATCGGTGAAATACCTGACGGTCACGGGAACGTTATTGGATGCAGACTATACCTTTCTTCGGGAAAGGTTGTACGGACAGTTGGATACATTGAACTTACGAGCTGCAAATATTGATACGTTGCCGGATATAAGGACGGAAGATATATGGGCATCGAGTCCTAACAAGATTCATCTTGTTCTACCCATGAACATAGAGCATATAGGAGCAAATTTCTTATCTCAATTTTCTAAGTATTACAGTTTAGAAGTGACAGAAAAATTTCCTACATTTGGAAACTCTACTCGATTTCCATCTTCTTATAACACAAAAGTCACATTAAGTGATGATAATTATTCTTATAGGACAGAAACATTTAGATTTCCAGAAGAATGGCAACCAAATACCTATACTTCTATATATTCATGGGATGGAAATATCTTTTATTATATGAATATAGGAGTTGAAGGGAAATATACGATTAAGGAAGGAACGAAAATTATTCATGGAACTGCTTTCAGGAATCTTCACCTTCCGACATTTACACTTATACTTCCGGCATCTTTGGATTCCGTTGGAGACAGTGCATTTGAACAAACAGAATGTCCAGCCCCAACAGGTTATGGCAGTGGAGCCGAAATAATATGTTATGCTATTGAACCGCCCAAATTAGGAAAAGATGTTTTTAAAAATAGTGTATTGGAAATTTCTGATTTATACGTGCACGAAGTAAGCATCGAGAAATACAAACAAGCAGACGGTTGGAACTGGGCATTAGATATTCGTGCCATAGAAACAATGGGGCAACCTCCCAGTCACGTCTATGAACAAATCCTTAAAAAGAATATATCTGTCGTAGCCATGCCGGATTCTTATGAATTGACTTTTACCCAAAAGCCGATCTATATGGAAATGTACAGTACAAATGGGATATTATTTACCAAACAAACTATTGATTCATACACTTTGTCCATAAGCCGAAACCAATTGATAAATCCCTATACTATTGCACGTGTGTACTTTGACAATTGCACCACTGAAACTATTAAACTAATACCATAGAGTTATGAAACGAAATGTAGAACAAAAACAAACAGCTATGAAAAGGATATTATTGCCTGCCTTGTTCATCATGGCAATGCTATGCAGGCTGCAAGCCCAAAACACAGAAACACATGTGACTGTACATGCCGGTGAAAACGCCTTGGAAACGTTGTTGACGGAAGAACAAAAACAATCACTGAAACATCTGACGGTTACGGGCACTTTATTGGACGAGGATTATGCTTTCCTGCGTGGCGGGCTGTTGGAGCTGCTCGATACGTTGGATTTGCGGGATGCGGAGATAGATACTATCCCGGCGGGTGCGTTGGGAGCGATGGAACTCTATTTGGTTTTGCCGAAAATGATAGAATGTATCGGGGACTATGCCTTTAAGGGAGTGTGTGAAGTAACCGGAAACTTTCCTTTTTTGGGAATATGTGAATATGAGAACACCAAACCAAAATTTATCATAACCCAAAATCATCCGGAACTTTTTTATGTACAGAATGAGACAACCTCTTTAATATGTTCTAAGGATAAGGAAACTGTTTTTTATTTCACCTATAAAGCTCCAATGTTTGCTGATAAAGAGCTTGTCATACCTGATGGTACAAAAATTATTGGTTCTTCTGCCTATAGAGGCGAGCATTTGTATTTAGAAAATAATATTGTGCTTCCAAAAAGTCTTGATTCTGTTGGGAGTTATGCTTTTTCAAATATTTTTCCGGAGATAAAGACAGAATATGCTATAAATAAAATGTATCCCAATGGCTGTGAGTATAACATAGGTTCTGTTATTTGTGAGGCCAAAACCCCACCGGCTTTTGCTAAAATTGGTGATGGAAATTTTATAGGAGATTTTTGCAACCTTTACGTACCGGAAGAGAGTATCGAAAAATATAAAACAGCTAATGGTTGGAAACGGTTTAGAGATATAAAAAGCCTTGAACGATTAAAAGGCTCATCCGTATCTTTTAGTTCGGCAAAATCATGCGTGATTATTTCCGAATTACCGGAGAGTTACATAATGGAATTTCCACGTCGTGTAAAAGACATGGTTCTTTTTGATATACAAGGACGTAAGTTCTTATGTTGTTCTGCAATAGATGTTAAATTTTCCATAAAGAAAAATCTCCTTCTTTTACCCTATACCATTGCTCATATTAAATATGCAGACGGAACGAATGAAACTGTCAAACTAATACCATAGAGTTATGAAACGAATAATACCTTTAATATTTCTGCTTTTGGCAGGATATATGGCTGTCCGGGCACAAATTAGTGGACAAGCCGAAGTGAATGTGAATGACCTGTCTTTTTCTAAACAAGACGGTTATGATGTGATCCGTTGGAACGGAGGAGATTATAAAATCCAACAAGCCGGCGCTCCTGAACTTCCTGTCATTCTCAAAACATACGTAGTTCCTTTAGAAGCTAAACTGACTGGGGTAGAGGTCTCAGTATCAAATCGCATGGCTGTAAATGGCAACTTTATGCCTTATCCCGTACAACCACCTATTCCCATAACCGAAAAACAGGATGAAGTGAAGTTCACACAACCGGATGCCTCTATTTATCAAGGTACGGAAGTTTATCCTAAAATCAAAGCTCAAATTGTGGCAGATTATAATGAGATGGGATACCATTTGGTCACCGTGCAACTCCATCCGGTAGAATATGACCCGGTTTCACAAAAGCTATTTGTTAGCCATTTGAATTTTGTTTTACGATACGATATGGTAGGTGTAGATGGTGTTCAATCACAAAAACAGAGTGTACGTCGAGCCAATGCCATTAAAAAAGTAATTCGTTCCATGGTGGATAATCCAGAGGATGTGGATGTTTTTACGAGCTCAAAAGTAAAATTGGTCGGGGAAGCAGTAATGGACGTACAAACTCGTGTTGCATCTGCTTCCATGCCAATAGATGTGATACAAGAGCAAATTCCGGACTATATAATCATTACCAATAATAAGTTGAAAGGTGAGTTCCAACGTCTTGCAGATTGGAAAACGCAGAAAGGTGTACCTACATTGGTTAAAGATGTGGAAAGCATTGGGAAAGAATACCAAGGTTCGGATTTGGCAGAGAAGATACATACCTATTTACAGGAATGTTATCATAAGTGGGGAGCCGGACTTTTTGTATTATTAGGAGGGGATACCAATATCATTCCGGCAAGATGTTACATCTATTCAAATGTAGAATATCCATCAGACGCTTATTATACAGACTTAGAAAGTGATTGGAATGCCAATAAAAATCATATTTATAAGGAAACGGGCGATGGTATGAATATGGATAGGCTTTGTTATTTGGGACGTGCGTCTGTAGAGGATATAGAGGAAGCCAAGACTTTTATTAACAAAGTACTTATGTATGAGAAAATGGAAAATGTGAGCACAGAATATTTAATGAATCATTTGGCTATTTCCGCATATATAAGCAAGGATGAATCTAAAGATTCGCTCTATAATGACGGAAAAGAAAGCATCAATGGTTATCTTTCCCATTATCCTCAAATCACCAAGTGGTATCTTTTTGACCATTACAATTGCACTTGCCCCCGTCATCATGATAAGACAATGTATCATTCCGGACAGGAACTGAATAAAGAGCATTTTCTTTCTGCCCTTCAGGACGGAGGTGACTCCGGACTGGATCATTTCCATATTGTCTACCACATGGATCACAGCCATCCCCGTGCATTGGGAGCTTCTTCCAAAGACAAACATGAAAGTATTTACATTCAGGATGTGAATAATTTGATCAATGGAGATTATCCATTAATAATGATTTCAGGAGGATGTAAGCCTGCAAAATTTACAGAAGATTGTATTGCAGAGCATTTCCTAACGAATCCTTTGGGAGGTGCTGTGGCTTTTATTGGAAATGCAAATGATGGTTATGCTGATGAAACTTATCAATATAATAACTTTTTAGCGGCACTATATAGGAAACATATTTATCATATAGGAACAATTCTTAACCAAATGATTAATTACAATGACTTTTCCACCATACATGAATATTACCGCCTCCACCTTTTAGGCGACCCGGAAATGCCGGTATGGTCTGCCGTGCCCCAAAAGTTAGAAGTCTACGTGACACCCACGCAGATAGCAGCCGGAACAAACACCATCACAGTGCAAATCACGAACCTTCCGGCAGGAGAAGAAGCCACAGTCTGCCTCATGAAAGACGCGGAAGCATACACCGTGGTGACGATAAACGACACAAAACCGCACAGCTTCACTTTCAACCCGAAGACTTCGGGAGAAATGAAAGTGACGGTGACCGCACGCAATTATATTCCCTTTGAGAAATCAATTCCGGTTTCACGACCGGAAGAGAACTTGATCACGATAGCAGAAATCCGAAACTTTTCAGGAACTTTAAGAACTGGAGGAACAGCGAATTTGGACATCTGCCTGAAGAATGACGGAAAAGACAGGGCTTTCGACGTGACGGCAAAGTTATCCACATCTTCCCCTTACATCACGATGATTAACGACTCCGTATATTATGGGGAAGTAAGCGGAACATATTATCCGGTACCGGGACAAACACAATTCAGTTTCAAGATTGCCGAGGATGCCCCGGAAATAGGACGCTATGAATGGAATGCCGTATGTTTCTACCTGACCATCAGCAGGCGGGGAACTGATGCCGTGAATGTGGATACGTTCAAGGTGGATTTGAAACAGAACAAGCAAAAACTGTTCCGTATTATGATCCGAAGGACTTCCGATGGGGATTTGATTCCCGAAGCAGGGGAAAAAGTAACCTTGTCCGTAGCCAAACGTACAGAAGGCATAACTTCGGACATGACATGTTCCGTCGTTTCTTTAGACACTACGACAGCCACGGTAAACAAAAGAAATGCCACGAGCACCACAGCCTTTATAAATATTTCCAACAAATACAAGACGGGGAATCCCATCCCTTTAAAAATCGTTCTTTACACGGCAGGCGTGGCACAAGACAGTGTCATAACGGACATCGCGGAAAAAGCCGTTCCCATAGACCTGTCCAAAGTACATACAGAATTGGGAAACAACTCCATCAGCCTGTATTGGGACAAGATGGGAAGTGAAGAACTGTACAATATATACCGGAGCAACCGGGAAGATGGTGGCTTTGTGCTACAGAACAAATATCCCGTGTCGACTCGTTATTATAAGGATGAGGGATTAGACCCTTTGACCACATATTATTACAAGTTAAACACATTGACTTCCGGCTATATAGAGGGGGAGAAGTCCGAAGCCGTCAGGGCGTGGACCATTTACCCCACCATGGGCATGTTCCCGCTTTCCATGGGGAAAAGCCTGCATTACACTTGTGAGGCGCACACGGCTGATTTCGACTATGACGGCCAGAAGGAGATATTCCTCACGGGATACACGGACGAGGGTACAGAAGGAATGGTGGTGGCTATCCGTCCGGACGGCACAGAGCCTTACGACCTCGATGGAAACGCCACTTCGTACAGCGGTTATGCCGAAATCCCATGGAAAGCGGAAGCCACTCCGGTGGTGGCCGACCTGTTGGGAAATGGGGAGCAATACATTATCTCATTGACTCGCAATTATAATAAGTGCGATGACTACGTAACATGTTATTCTTCATTAGACAAAGACGGAGACAAATTGCCTGACATGCTTTGGAGGACAAACATAGGAATGATGTCTTGCTACCGTCCACCTGTCGTGACAGACGTGGATGCACCGGACGGAAAAGGTGAAAAGGAAATTGTATTCAGAAGTGAATTCGAAAAGAAGCCTATCGTTATCATGGATGCCCATGGGAACATAAAGGCAAGTTTCGGCAATCTGTCAGGCGACTTTTTCGGAGAACCGGCCGTAGCCGACCTTGACGGTGACGGCTACAAGGAAATCATTTGCGGCTCTAGCGACGGACATGTATACGTATGGCAGCATGACGGTAAGCCTTATCTCCGTTCCCCGTTCTTCTCCCGTCCGGGACAGATGCTGAACTGCTCCCCCACGATTTGCGATTTGGACGGCGACGGTGAGAAAGAAATACTCGTCACTACGAGAAACACTAATTTGAGTTACATTTACGCCATCAGACAAGACGGTTCTTGCGTAGGGAATTTCGACAGTAATGCTTCCACTCCTGCTTGTATCCCTTATGTAAGCAACGGCATAGAGCATCCCTTGAGTGTGGGAGATGTGAACGGCGACGGCCGATTGGAAGTCGTGGCGTTAGGATATGATTGCGTCCGAATATGGTCTGATGCCGGCGAATTGTTAATAAACCGTTCTCTGCCGGGCTTGTTGACAGAATCTTATATCAACCTTACTTGTCCCCTTTTGGCTGACGTGGATGGCGACGATGCCATTGACATCGTGTTCCATCAGGACAATTTGATATACGCCCTGCATAATGACGGTACGGACATAACAGGGTTTCCTTTATCCACTGCGGACAAGATGGACAATGGCGTTTGCGTGTCGGACGTGGATGGTGACGGAAAAAACGAAATCATTGCGGCCGACAAAAGCGGCAATATCTATGCTTGGAAAACGAACGGTAAATCTACAGCCATAGAATGGGGTCGTTCCCGTTTCGACACGGGATTCACGGGGGAATACATTCCCCATTATGAAGATCCGAAAGTGCTCACCTCATCCACCGAATGGGGAGGTGGCGCGTTCACCAACGATATCATCGTACGCTCCGGCACATTCAAAATCCCGTCGGGCAAGACCTTGCAGATGCGCGACGGATACCGGATTTATGTACTCGAAGGCGGAACGCTGGAGGTGGACGGCGGCACCATCCAAAATGCCGATGTATTGGTGAAATCCGGAGGCACGCTGAACATTAAAAACAACGGCGGCATACACCTCAACCGGTACGGGAAACTCAATGCCGAGAAAGGTGCCATCGTGAACGCCTTGTACGGAGAAGTGCAAACCGCCCGTTAACTTGCAAGCCGATATGGGGAAGACGCATTTTTCCTGCTTTCGCGTCAACCCCATATCGGCTTTTGAAAAAAACATATTATTCCTTTCCCCTTTTTACCTGCATATTAAGATTCTTTGCGTATCTTTGTACAAACGAAGAAAGGATGAACGTCATTGATTTGATTCAGAACCATAAAGGAACGGCTTTTTCTTTTGAAGTACTGCCCCCGCTGAAGGGAGCAGGCATAGAGCGGCTATTCCATACCATAGATACGCTCCGGGAATTCAACCCGGCATACATCAACATTACCAACCACCGCAGCGAGTATGTGTACAAAGACTTAGGAGGAGGCATCATGCAACGCCTCCGCATCCGCCGCCGTCCCGGCACCATAGCCGTGGCTGCTGCCATCCAACGGCATTATGACATACACGTCGTGCCGCACATCCTGTGCAGCGGATATACCCGTGAGGATACAGAGTACATGCTGCTCGACCTGCAGTTTTTGGGCATCAGCGACTTGTTGGTGTTGCGCGGCGACAAGGCCAAGGAAGACCCGGCATTCCGTCCTACAGGCGACGGTTATTCACATGCCACGGAACTTATCGGGCACATCAACCGTTTCAATGACGGTTTCTTCGTCGACGGTTCGCCCATCAAGTCTCCCGGCACACCGTTTTCATACGGTGTGGCTTGCTATCCGGAAAAACATGAGGAAGCACCCAATCCGGAAGCCGACTTGGCCGTGCTCAAGCAAAAAGCCGACATGGGTGCCGCATACGCCGTCACCCAGTTGTTCTACGACAATGCGAAGTATTTCGACTTTGTGGACCGTGCACGCGGAGCCGGCATCACCATCCCCATCATCCCGGGCATCAAGCCGTTTGCCAAACTGTCACAACTCAGCGTAGTGCCTAAAACGTTCCATTGCGACCTGCCCCAGGATCTGGCTTTGGAAATAAGAAAATGCAAAACGGACGAGGAAGCCAAACAAGTGGGGATAGAATGGACGGTGGAACAATGCCGCGAACTGATCGGCCACGGCGTGCCGAGCATCCATTTCTACACCGTCTCGGCTGTGGACAGTATCCGCGAAATCGCACGCCAAATCTACTAAAGCCATGTTCAGCCGGGTTGTAGGACAAACAGATATCAAGGAACGCCTCCTTCAGGAAGCGCAAGCCGGGCGTGTGCCGCATGCCCTGCTCCTGAGCGGTCCTTCGGGATGCGGAAAACTGGCTTTGGCCGTGTCGTACGCCCAATACCTGCTATGCCACCGTCCGGGGGCGCACGATGCCTGCGGGGAATGCCCGTCATGCCGGGCTTTCACGCACTTCGTACACCCTGACCTCCATTTCGTCTTCCCCATCATCAAATACAAAACGGCAGAAAGCTCCGTATGCGACGTGTATATAGACACGTGGCGCAAACGGCTGCAAGCCGGGCTTTATTTTGACTTGAACGACTGGTTGGGCGACATGAAGGCTGAAAACCAACAGGCACTCATCTATGCTGCCGAAGCCGCCCAGATACAGCGGAAACTGGCCCTCAAGTCAACCTTGGGCGGACGCAAAATCCTAATCGTCTGGATGCCGGAGAAAATGAATGCGGAATGCGCCAACAAGTTGCTCAAACTCATCGAAGAACCGCCCGAACAAACGAATTTCCTTTTGGTGAGCGACGAGCCGGAGAAAATCCTGCCCACCATCCTGAGCCGCACCCAACAAATCGAGGTAAAGGGCATCGACCACGAAAGTCTGGTGGAAGCCCTCCGCAAAAGCCATCCCACGGAGGACGTGGAAGCTCTCGCACGCAATGCCAGAGGCAGCTACACCGCAGCACTGAAAAGCCTGGATGCAAGCCGGGACAACTTGCTCTTCTTTGACCTGTTCGTCATGCTGATGCGGTTAAGCTACCAACGCAAAATCAAGGACATGCGGAAATGGAGCGAACAGATTGCCGGCATGGGACGGGAAAGGCAAAAGAACTTCCTGACGTATTGCCAGAGACTGATTCGCGAGAACTTCATCTATAACTTCCGCAATCCGGAACTGAACTACATGACAACGCAGGAAGGAGACTTCGCCAAGAATTTCGCACGTTTCGTCAACGAACGCAACGTCATTAAAATCATGGATGAACTGAGCAACGCACAACGGGACATAGAGCAAAATGTCAACCCGAAAATCGTATTTTTCGACTTTGCCCTGAAAATGATCGTGCTGCTCATACAATAATATATTTCAAAAACCGACAACGAATGGAGGAAAAATTCAAACTGAACGGACCGTGCCGGGGACTTTGCGCCAAAGGCTGCGGACGACAAAATAAACAGCTGAACACGTACGACTACCTGGCAGACATCCCGGGTAACGCGGAGGCTACCGACCTCGTGGAAGTACAGTTCAAGAACACGCGCAAGGGGTATTACCACAACAGCAACCGTCTGCCACTGGAGAAAGGCGACATCGTGGCCGTAGAAGCCACTCCGGGGCACGACATCGGCGTGGTCACCCTGACAGGAAGGCTCGTCCCCCTTCAAATCAAGAAGGCCAACCTGAAATCGGAACAGGAAATCAAACGGGTGTACCGCAAAGCTAAACCGGTGGACATGGAAAAGTACGAAGAGGCCAAAAGCCGTGAGCACGACACCATGATACGTTCGCGCCAGATTGCCAAGGAATTGGGACTGCAAATGAAAATCGGCGATGTGGAATACCAAGGCGACGGGAACAAAGCCATTTTCTACTATATCGCGGACGGACGCGTGGACTTCCGGCAACTCATCAAGGTATTGGCCGAAACTTTCCGCGTACGCATCGAGATGAAACAAATCGGTGCACGGCAGGAAGCAGGACGCATCGGCGGTATCGGCCCGTGCGGGCGGGAATTGTGTTGTGCCACGTGGATGAAGAACTTCGTTTCCGTCTCCACCGGAGCTGCCCGCTATCAGGACATTTCGCTGAACCCGCAGAAACTGGCCGGGCAATGTGCCAAACTGAAATGTTGCATGAACTATGAGGTGGACACTTACGTGGAGGCCGGAAAACGCCTGCCGAGCAAGGAAATCACATTGCAAACCCAAGATGCGGAATATTATTTCTTCAAAGCCGACATCCTGGCCGGATTAGTCACCTACTCCACCGACAAACATCTGGCGGCTAACTTAGTCACCCTCACTACCGCAAGGGTGTTCGAAATCATCAACATGAACCGCCGGGGCGAGAAGCCCCAACGCTTGGAAAGCGGGGAAGCAGCAGAACCGGCCAAAACGGCCGACCTCGTGGAACAAGAGAGCCTGACACGGTTCGACAAAAGGCGGAAAAACAAAGGCAAACGCAGAGACAACGGCAATCCTCGCGGCCCACAATCCTCCAAAGAGACTCAGGGCACGGAACGCAGGGAAGAGAATGCAGGGAAAGACCGCCGTAACCGCAGACGGGACAACAAAGAATACAAAGGGGAACAGGGAGGCAATCGCGAAAACCGCCCCGGCAAGGAAAAACGCAAAAGGGACAGGGGAAACCGTTCGGAAAAGCCCGTTAAACCCGCCCCAAGCACACCGGCCGAAAAGACGGAATGACCATGACCATCCTCCACGCTCCAAAGCTCATTGCAGCCATAAGTGCCCTCTTGTCGCTTACGGGCTGTAATGAGCATGTAATCTACCATTCATACCGCCACGTTCCCGGGTCAGGATGGAGCAGGCGGGACACACTCACATTCGACATCGACACGGTGCGGGCAGAGGCTACGTATCAGTTCGAACTGGGATTGCGCTCAACCGATTCATATCCGTACACCGTTATCTGGTTGGCAGTGGAACGGGAGTTTTCCCACCCGGACACCCTACGCCGTGATACGGTGAAATGCCAGTTGATGGATCCTGTCACCCACCGCATGGGCAAAGGCATTTATATGTACCAATACGACGTACCGGTTCCTCCCATGGCGTTATACCGTGGACAAACCGGACAAGTCCGCATCATACATCTCATGCAACGGGAAGTCCTTCCGGGCATACACGATGTGGGAGTTCTCATCTGCCGCTAAAGCCTTAATTCCTCTTGGCCAGATTGCGTCCGGCATCTATGCGCAGGAACACGAACAACAAGATGGTGAAGCCCCACAGGGATGATCCCCCGTAACTGAAAAACGGCAATGGGATACCGATAACCGGTGTAAGTCCCAACACCATTCCCACGTTGATAAACACATGGAACAGGAAAACACTCATCACGCAATAGCCATAGATACGCCCAAAGGCAAAGGGTTGCCGCTCGGCCAAATGAATCAAACGGAGAATGAGCACCAGGAACAACACCAACACTCCGGCGGCTCCCCAAAAACCTTCTTCTTCCCCGACCGTACAGAAAATGAAATCGGTATCCTGTTCCGGCACGTACTTCAATTTGGTTTGCGTCCCGTTCAGGAAGCCTTTCCCCCGTAATCCTCCGGAACCGATGGCAATTTTGGCCTGGTTGACATTATAACCGGCTCCCGAAGGATCGTCCTCCAACCCCAAAAGCACGTTGATACGCACCCTCTGGTGAGGTTCCATCACGCTGTTCAGCACGTAATCGGCCGAATAAAAAAACGCCATGGAACCCAACGCAAACAACGCGATATAGAAATAGCGCATGACACGCTCGCTCAAAGCCACATAGCACAAATACAGTATCATGGCCACACATACCGTAACCAAAATCCAGGTAATGTCGAAAGGTATGACAAAGCCTGAAAAACCAAGAGCCAATGCTATCACACCCACCCCATAGAACAGGATGTTCCGTTCCACCGATACCTTGTCACAATAGACGTGCACCATACCGACCGTAAAAAGAATCACCATCATCATCACCAGAAACTCTCCGGCGCTGGTAGGGATATGCCCTAACATGACGTGCTCGAAACGCACGCCCACTACAAAGTAAGCCACAGCCGACACCCCGGTAAAAAGCACGGCTCCGGGCATCCCCTCCCGGTAAAGCATCAGGAAAAAGGCCAGATAGACCAAAGCCGAACCGGTCTCCCGTTGCAAGATAATCAAGACGATAGGCACGACAATGATGGCCAACGTCACCAAAAAGTCTTTCCACCGCGAAATATTATACCCGTAAGCAGACATGAATTTGGCCAAAGCCAATGCCGTGGCACATTTGGCAAACTCGGCAGACTGCAGGCTGAAAGGCCCTATCTTTATCCACGAATGGGAGCCCTTGATATCTCGTGCCAAAAAAGGCGTGACAAACAGCAAGACAAGCAACAGGGCATAAATGACGTATGCAAAGGTGTCGTACAACTTCCCGTCAAGCATCAAAAGGATAAAGCCCAATGCCAACGATGTCCCTATCCATACAATCTGCATCCCCGAACGGGAATCGAATGAAAAAATGTTCCCCTCCATGTCAAAATCGTAGCTGGCTCCGCAAATGCTGATCCATCCAAACGCCAACAAGGCCATATATATAAGGATGGTCCACCAATCCAATGAACGCCACACACCCTTTTCCTTTTCATCTGTCCGCCGTACCATAACCGATATGTCTTTGTTGATACATCTCCGCCAATTTCTCGCTTTCGGGCGAGAGCTTGCCGTTCAAATACTGTTCCATCATCAGCGCCCCGAGAGGCACACCATAGTCTGCTCCCCAACCACCATTTTCCACGTACACCGCAATGGCAATCTTAGGTTCGTTCATCGGGGCGAACCCCATAAACACGGAATGGTCGTGTCCACGGTTCTGTGCCGTACCCGTCTTGCCGCAGACTTCTATACCGGGAATATTAGCCTTACGGCAAGTCCCGGCCAACACGGCCCTCCGCATCCCCTGCGCCACCGTTTCGTAATGACGGGCTTCCACCATCGTATACCGCCGCCGGGTGTAAAGCGTGTCTATCTGCTCGTCTTGTATCTGTTTCACCACGTGGGGCGTGATAAAGTACCCCCGGTTGGCTATTGTCGCACCGAGATTGGCGATTTGCAAAGGAGTGGCGTTCACTTCGCCCTGGCCGATGGAGATACTGATCACGGTCAACCCGTTCCATGAACCACGATAGGCCTTGTCATAAAAGGGAGCATTCGGAATCAATCCCCGCTTCTCTCCGGGCAAGTCGATGCCGAGTTTATACCCGAACCCCATCGACACCATATAGTCTTTCCACACCGTCATGGCCTCCTGCACATTCTTGTATTTGGTCCGGTTGCCGAACATGTAATAAAGCCCCCAACAAAAATAAGCATTGCAGGAAGTCCCTATGGCCGGGACTAACTTGGCCGGTGCCGCATGTCCGTGGCATCCCACTTTCAGACCCCGATAGATAAAACCGTGGTAACAAGGATAAGCCGTCTCGGGAGTGATGACGCCTTCCTGAAGGAAAGTCAACGCCTGCGTGGTCTTGAACGTGGAGCCGGGAGGATACTGCCCCATGATGGAACGGTTCAGCAAGGGTTTCAACGGATTACGGCTCAATGCCAAATGGTTCTTTCCACGCTGCCGGCCCACCATCATACGGGGATCGTAAGTAGGCGAAGACACCATGCACAACACTTCGCCGGTAGAAGGTTCTATGGCCACGATACTGCCCAACTTGCCTTCCATCAGACGCTCGCCGAGTGCCTGCAATTCCAAGTCGAGTCCCAAAGTCAGGTTCTTGCCGGGCACGGTCTTGGTGTCCAGTTTGCCGTCCATATACCGCCCCTTGATACGCCCCCGGGCATCGCGCAAAAGAATTTGTATCCCCTTTTTCCCCCTCAACTGCTTCTCATACGCACGTTCCACGCCTTGCTTGCCGATGAAATCACCGTTCTGGTAATATTCATCTTCTTCCACATCCGCAGGCGACACCTCGCCGATGTCCCCCAAAACCAACGCGGCATACGGGGACTGGTATTGACGGATGGAACGGCGTTGTACATAAAAGCCGGGAAAACGGAACAGCTTTTCCTGGAACACGCAGAACTCCTCGGAAGACAACTGGCTCATGAAAAGCTGCTGGGTGTAGCGCGAATAACCGGGATTGCGGTGGCGGTCCTTGATTTCTTCCATCCGCCTGACATAGTACTCCTTGGTTATTCCGAGGCTTGCACACAAATCCAACGTGTCTACCCCCTGCTGCTCGTTCATGACCACCATGATGTCATACGATGGCTGGTTGTATACCAACAACTTCCCGTTGCGGTCGGTGATGACTCCCCGCGACGGGTATTGGATTTTCTTCAGGAAAGCATTGGAGTCGGCATTCTTCTTGTAATCGTCACTCATGATTTGCAAAGTGAAAAGCCGGACAATATAAATGAGGACGATGCCCGTAGCCACCGCCCCAATTACATATTTACGCTTTTCCCTATTATAATTAGCCATCCTATCCGAAACTTCCAACTATTTATTACCGCGCATCCTCTCCAATACCAATATCAGCACAATGGAAAGCGCACTGCTTCCCAAGTAAGTATAAAGCATGTCCAAAGCACTGAAGAAGGAAAAAACCTCAAGCATCATAACGGATGCCTGCTGTAGCAGTACGAGCAACGTCACATACCCAATGTATTTCCATCCTCCCAACGTCCGGTAGCCCGGCACCATGTCTTCCAGACAGTCTTTGGGAGTAAACAACCGCAAAAGTTGCGGAGCGCACAAGGCCGTCAGAGTCATGGATGCAGCCCCCAAACCCGGTGTCTCGGAAAAGAAATCGGATCCTAACCCGACAGCAAATCCCCATAACAGCCACGCCCACCGTGAAGTGTTCAACGGCTGGAGACAAAGGATATACACATATATGACAGGAGTGGCATAACCGAAAAAATGGATATGATTGAATACCAATCCCTGAAAAACCAACAAGATGAATGCCCACAACAACCTGCTGAAAAAACTCTGCATCATACCTCTGCCTTATTTTTCTGTTTCTATCTTTTGCTGCAAACTGTCTATCTCCACCCGATTAGGTGTCGTGAGCACACACACATCCCGAAGCCGGGCAAAGTCCGTACTCAAATTCACCTGTAACTTATAGGAAAGCCCGTCTTCCGAATTTTCCACCTTTGTCACCTTGCCGACAAACAAGCCCGCCGGAAAAACCGCAGAGAAACCGCTGGTCTCTACCGTCATGCCTTCTTTCAGACGGGCATGGCGAGGTATATCGCCCAAAGAAGCATACAAAGGATGCCCGCCTTCCCAACGCAAGTAACCGAAATAATCCGTTCCCCGTACCCGGCAACTGATATTCGACTTTCCATTCAACAACGGCATGACAATCGCATAATGCGATGAAGCCTGATAGACGATCCCCACGACACCCGTGCCGCATACGACCCCCATCTCCGGCCTCACGCCATCCAATTCCCCCTTGTTAATGGTCAGGTAATTGTTATGCTTGTTCACGCTGTTGCCCACCACCTCGGCCGGCACCATACTGAAATCCGCCAACAACTCCTTTTGGCGCAGTTCCGTATAGGTGGAATCATGCCCCGCACGGTCCAACAACTCCGTCAATGCCCTGACCCGCTGTTCCAACACTAAGTTTTTCTGCATCAACTCCTTGTTCCGTTCACCCAAAGTGATATAGGACAAAAAGTCCGACTCCCACTCCAACACGCGACCGGATACCGCATTGGCAGAAGTGAACCACACGCTACCCTGATAAAGGTTGAAACGGAAAAGCAATAACAAACTGACTCCTTCCAATAAAATGAAAAGGAGCCAATAACTATATTTCTTCAAAAAATCCAATAAGCCCTGCACGGCTTACATCAGGAAAGAGAAGTTGTTCACATTCTTCAGGGCGATGCCGGTGCCTTTGGCCACACTGTGCAACGGGTCTTCGGCAATGTGGAACGGTATGTTGATTTTGTCGGTCAACCGCTTGTCCAACCCGCGCAACAAAGCCCCTCCGCCGGTCAGGTAGATGCCGTTATGCACGATGTCAGCATACAATTCCGGCGGCGTATTCTCCAACGCGCTCAAGACAGCCGTCTCGATACGGGCGATGCTCTTCTCCATGCAGTGCGCCACTTCCTGATAACACACCGGGACTTCCATCGGCAGGGCCGTAATGCGGTTCGGGCCATACACTACATAATCCTCCGGGGCATCCTCGCCCAATTCCGTCAGCGCAGCCCCCACGTGAATCTTGATACGCTCGGCCATACGTTCACTCACCTTCACATTATGTTGGCGGCTCATATACTCCTGGATATCGGCCGTGAGGTCGTCCCCTGCAATACGGATAGAGTTATTCGACACGATGCCGCCCAAAGAAATGACGGCGATTTCCGTGGAACCTCCGCCTATGTCCACTATCATGTTGCCCTGAGGAGCCTCCACGTCGATTCCGATACCGATGGCTGCCGCCATCGGCTCATAAATCAGATACACGTCCCGTCCCCCGGCATGTTCAGCCGAATCGCGCACGGCACGCAATTCCACCTCGGTAGAACCGGAAGGAACGCCTATCACCATGCGCAAGGAAGGGGAAAACAAGCGGCTACCCGTATGCACCATCTTTATCAGTCCGCGCATCAGTTGTTCGCAAGCATAGAAATCAGCGATGACCCCTTCGCGCAAGGGACGCACCGTCCGGATGTTGTCATGCGTCTTTTCATACATCAACTTGGCTTTCTCCCCCACGGCTATCATCTTGTCCGTGCGCCGGTCCAACGCCACCACGGAAGGCTCGTCCACCACAATCTTCCCGTCACTGGTGATAATGGTATTGGCCGTCCCCAAGTCCATTGCTATTTCCTGAGTAAAAGAAAAGAATCCCATCAGCCTTTCACTTCATTTTAATATTTCCAAATCCGTTACCTTAAACGCCTTCGTCTTACTTGCCACCATCGAAATAAGCATGTATGGCCGTATCGTAATGGCTGCTCACGCCGAACGCACGGGTGGCAAACCACCGGCGGTCTTCCACGTCAGTCTGCGCCCCTTTCCGGTTCAGCAAATCCAACAGCGGCCCATATTCAGCCTTGCTCGGCACGATTACCACATCCTTGAAGTTCTTGGCTCCGGCACGAATCAGCGAAATGCCGCCTATGTCTATCTTTTCAATGATGTCCGCCTCGCATGCACCGCTCGCCACCGTATCCTCGAACGGATAAAGGTCTACGATGACCAAGTCGATTTCAGGTATTTCATATTGTTGCATCTGCGCCTGGTCTTCAGCCAACCCGCGACGCCCGAGAATACCGCCGAAAATCTTAGGATGCAACGTTTTCACGCGCCCGCCCAAAATGGAAGGATAAGTCGTCACCTCTTCCACGGCTTGACACGGATACCCTAACTCTTCGATAAACTTCTGGGTCCCTCCCGTGGAAAGGAACTTCACACCTTCTTCATGCAACTTTTTCAACAAAGCGTCCAACCCGTCTTTGTGGAAGACCGACACCAATGCGGTTTTGATTCTTTTCGTTTCAGCCATAGTCTTATTACTTATATACGTTTAAGGTGCAAAGATACGAATTTTATAGTGATTCTAAAGTGATTATCCTTAAAAAAATAGGCACTTATTGCTTCCTTTACGGACTTTATGAAAATCCAGAATATAATCCATATCCATTTTCTAAAACAAAAATCATTATGGCCTCATTCAAATTGAAATTCCGTCCTTCTACCCTGCCAGAGCAAGAAGGGACCTTGTATTTCCAAGTGATTCATCGCAGAACGGTAAGAATGATTCATACCGGTTTCCACATACGGCAGGATGAATGGAACGACGCCACATCCTCCATCCGGATTGCCGGCACACCGGAAAGGCAAAATTTCCTGCGGCTTACGGCTTCCAAAATAAAATGGTACACCAATCAGCTTACGGCCATCATCACGGAGATGGAAACGAAAAGGGTGGAGTACGGCACAGAAGACATCGTATCGGCTTACAAACAGTTGCCCACCTGCCCGACATGGTTCGGTTTCATCCTCGACATGGCCGACCGGAAGGCAAAGGTCGGCCGCCCTGGGACAGCCAAGACCTACCGTGACGCACTGAGCAGCTTCGCCCGTTTCCGCCAAGGCACAGACATAGCCCTTGACGAACTGAACGCGGAAACGATGACCTTATATGAAGCATGGATGAAGAGCCGTGGACTTAAACGCAATTCATCCTCATGTTACCTGCGTACCCTTCGTACCCTTTACCGCAAAGCCGTCGAGATGGGCCTGACTACGGACAAAGGTATCTTCCGGCATGTGTTCACCGGTTTTGCCAAAACGTCCAAACGGGCCATCCCGTTAGAAGCCATCCGGACCATCAGGCTTCTCCGCTTGCCTGCAGGCTCTCCGCTCATTTTTGCAAGGGACATGTTCATCCTGAGCATCTACCTGCAAGGAATATCGTTCGTAGACCTGGCCTACCTGAGAAAATCCGACATCCGGAACGGCGTACTGCAATACGACCGTAAAAAGACGCGACAGAGCCTGAACATCGGTTGGGAGCCTTCCATGCAAGCCATCGTCGAGACGTATGCTCATTTGACAACCGAAAGCCCGTACCTGCTGCCCATCATCACCCATGCCGACGGGACGGAACGCCGGCAATACGAAAAAGCAGAACATAACATCAACCGGAACTTGAAGAAAATAGGCAGGATAGCAGGCTTGCGCATCCCACTGACAACATACGTGGCGCGCCACACTTGGGCCACCACTATGCGGGACATGGGCTATGACCTTTCGATTGTCAGCACAGGATTGGGACACGACAACCTGAAAACCACACAAATCTACCTTTCATCAATCGACACTACTGTCGTGATGGAAGCCAACAAAAAGATGATTGACAAGATTTTGAAATAATCAAACCTACGAGGAATGCTTAGCAACCATGGCAGTTGTATAATATGAAACAGCCATTCAGCGACAAAGTTAGTAAAAAGAACTGAATCCGCTCCGTTTTATGCTTAGATTTTTTGAAAAACATGTTTCCAAACCTTCATTTGTTAGACGAACCACAAGAAAAGCCCCATAGGATAACTTTGATTTTAACCTGTTTGCAGAAAGTGGCTGTTTCATATTATACAACATTATGAAAACTGCCACTTAGAAAGGTTGAACAAACCATTTTAAACATGAATGATATGGAAAAGGATCTTATGAAGCGTGCAACGCTTCGTTCATCTCTTCCCATAAAAACGGTGGATATTCGTTGCTGAGGTTCTTCCAGGATACGACCGTTACGCCTGAAAAAGGCATTTCATAACTCTTATGCGTCCGGCATGAGGGGAAAATAAAGATTGCATGAAGCCACAGCATCATGACAAATTAAACAAGGTGGACTTCCGGTGGTTCGTCATCCGCACCCTTCCCCACCAAGAAAGGAAACTTACCGATTTACTTTCGGCCCATCTGCCGCAAGCCCCCAATATACTTGAAGCCTATTGCCCCACCCATACCACGGCAGACATAGGCAGCAAAGGCAGGGACGTGCAGCAGCCGTTATTTGCCGGTTACGTGTTCGTCCTTTCCACCCAGGAAGCCGTGGCAGACTTCATCGGCAAATACTACCCGGACGGCACCCTCTTGTATGAACGCAAAAAAGACGACAGGCACAAGGCCGGTTTCCTGACGATACCCGAAGAACAGATTCGCTTCTTCAAGGACTTCAATGAAAATTACGCAGAACACGTCATCGTATTGGAAAAGCCTTACAGTGACTACGCCTTCAACCCGAAAACCAATGAGCCGAACGAGATTGTCAAGGTTTTGGACGGCCCGTTGAAAGGGCGCGAAGGCTATCTGACCCGCTTCCACAGGGAACGGAGGTTGGTGTTCAACATGAAATCCATAGACTCGGAAGGGCACTTTGCCGTATCCATACCCAACATCTGGAACTTCCATGTGGTTCGCTTGCATAACACCGAAGGCGACCGCCAAACCATCGGCACACAAAAAGCACGAGCCGTAGATTTGCTCGTCGGCATGTTGGAAAGTTGCGGTCATGAAAGGGAAACGCTTCCGATGCTCTACGAAACAGTCGATTCGTTGGTGATAAAACCGTCGCTCGCCGAACTTCGCAAAGCCCTGGCCCGCAAAGGGTACGAGGCACTGAGCCAAAAGACATCCCGACTGAACACCCGAGAGGCAGAACTGCTCTTGGAGCTTGCCCGTTACGAGCGTGACAATCCCGGCTACGTAAGAACCCATTGGGACAAGCACGTCATCCGCCCGTTTCTCACCCCAACTTCGGGCGTGGATTTCGAAGACGGAAAAGACGAAGCGGAATTGCCCCACACGGACTTCACCGAAATCATCCGAAAGACGGACATTACGGAACGGGCCTACCGCCCCAGCAAAGGCGAAGAGGAATCCATAACCACCACTTACTACAGCCATATCGGCATCATGCCCGACACAGCCCAAGGCGGCTACATTCTTTTTACCAACTGGGACATGTTCTTGGACAAATATTTCCGAACCACAGGCAAGGCCAATGAACGCTTGGTAACAGGAACGGGCCTAAACGGAAAAGACGGCAAGACACAGGAAGAAAAGCTCGTCGAGTCGTTCCGGAACTTCGCCCCTACGCTCTACCGCGTACTGACAGACAAGGACTCTCCGGTAAAAGCCCTCCCCCGTCTCAAGATAGGGGTAGAAACCCTGAACGTGTTGGCCGTCACGTCTCCGGACATCGACGGTGCAAAAGAACGACTGGCCACAACTTGCATCAACATCTGCAAGGAAATCAATGCCACCACCCATTTGGCCGTATGGCGCAGGTACTTGCAGACGGTGTGGCTGCACCAATAGGACATAAAGAAACGAGGCTGTGGCGGCCGATTTCGACGCACCGACCGAACGGATGCAAAACGCCCCCTGTTGTACCAAAGCGGCTATGTCACCATCAAGGGATATGATGAGATGTTCCAAATCTATACGTCGGACATCCCGAATGCGGAAGTGAGGATAGGCCTGATGCGCAGCCTCATACCTTATTATGTGACACGCGACACGCAGACGACCAATACGACGGTGGTCAATTTGGCCCGTGCCTTAGTGCGCGGCGACATGGACGGGATGCTTCGCCTGCTGCAGACGTTCCTCTCCACCGTTCCTTATTGCGACCGCACGGACTACGAAGGCCATTACCAACAGATGCTCTACATCATTTTCAGCCTCCTTGGCGCGTACGTGGACGTGGAAGTACGTACCCCGAGCGGACGGGTGGACATGGTAATGCGCACTGCCACCACGCTCTACGTCGTGGAACTGAAACTGAACCAATCCACCGAGGCTGCCATGCAACAGATTGACCTGAGAAACTATCCCGAACGCTTCGCCCTGTGCGGCCTGCCCGTGGTGAAAGTCGGCATCAACTTCGACATGGAACGGCACACCCTGAAAGATTGGATGGTCACGAGATGAAATACGCTCCCCCCAGGGAATTTCCAAAAACCTCCTTCATCTTTCAGGATGCATGGCAAGCCTCTATCATACAACACATTAGGAACTGAACGATAAAATCTCATCCTTCAGTTCCCTTTCATGGCAGAAAGCCGTCAAACGCTCTGCGCCAAACAATTTTCCAATCTAAGCCAAACAATTTTTCATTCTCCGCAGATTGATTTTCCGTTCTCTTCCAAAGGAAATGAAACATGGCTGAAAGATGCCTGAAACATCCTTCAGTCTGTAACTTCAAAATAATGAACGCGTTAGCATGCATCCTGAAGGATGAAGGATGTTTTTGGGAAAACTCCTGTGTAAAAGGACAAAAAATAGCACTTATAAAGTGCCCAAAACACTTACTTGCATACCTAAAATACAATTGCAATATAAATCTATAAAAAACAAGTATGAAGATAGCAATTATTACATGGTGTTCTTATCCTAACTATGGCACTTATCTTCAAGCCTATGCCATGCAATGGCAGCTAAGGAGTATGGGACATAATGCCGTACTACTCGACGATTCTATTTACACTACAAATTTACCCCGTCCTAAACTAACAATACTAACAAGCAAGTGCAAAAGAAGCCTTAAGGCTATTGTTCTCCCTTCTTATAGAAAATCTAAAAAGAACGACTCCATCGCCCTTGAAATGTTTCAAAACTTCCGTAATACCCAACTTGACATTGACAAAAATATAATACCCCTTGAACTACTAGACAAACGTTATGACTGCTATGTGTGTGGAAGCGATCAAATATGGCTTCCAGAATGCTTGTCTGCAATCGGAAAAGACTTCTTTTTTGCAACTTTTACTAGCAAATCCAAAATAGCATATGCACCAAGTGGCCTTATAGATTACCCCAAAAACTTACAAAACGAATTAGCACAACGACTCAAAGATTTTCCATTTCTTTCAGCAAGAGAACCTCATGCAGCGTCCTTTCTTTGCCAGTTAACGAACAAGGAAGTTACAACAGTAACAGACCCGACCTTATTTGTACCTATGGAAGAATGGTCAAAACTTATAACGAAAGATAAAAAAAATCTTAATCCACCTTTCTTACTACTCTACATGTTGACAAGAAATAAAAAATATATGCAGGCTGCCATTAATTATGCAAAACGAAAAGGACTTAAATTAAAGATTATCCATTCTATTGGAGTCTATCACAGAAAAAGTACAATACCGGCAGGCCCTTCTGAATTTCTTTCTTTGATTAAAGATGCGGACATGGTTATGACCGATTCTTTTCATGGGACAATTTTTTCCATCATATTCCAACGTCAGTTTGTTACGTTTCAACGTTTCCACAATAAAGAAAACAATAATCAAAATCTAAGAATAATAAACTTGCTGAATATGGCAGGAGTCGCCAACAGATTTATAAATGAAGAACGCGTCAAGGATATCAATGCACTTAAAGATGTGAATTTTGAAGACATCAACCAAAGGCTTACCCCTTTTATTGAGAAATCCAGAACGTACCTTGACAATGCGATAAGAAGTCTACAACATGGGTAGAATCGGTTATCTTGCAAAAAACACGGGGTATTTGGCCATAGGCCAATTCGGAACAAAATTACTAAGTTTCTTTCTTGTTCCACTTTACACTTATGTCCTTACGACAGAAGAATATGGGACGTATGATTTGTTAAACACAACCACGTCCTTACTAATACCGATATTGTCATTGAATATTTGTGATGCATCATTAAGATTTCCATTAAATCTGAATTATGACAGAAAAGATATTTTTTCCATAAGCTTATATCATCTTATAGTGTGTACCGTATGGGGAGCAATCATCGTTTTGTCCAACCATATTTTTAAGATTGTAAACATTATAAATGATTATCCATGGTTGTTTTTTTTAATGTTGGTAGCTTCGGCAACAAATGGCATCTTGAATTATTTTACAAGGGGAATAGACAAAATAAAGGAAGTGGCCATATCGGGAGTTATATGTTCTGTTATTATCATATTACTGAATCTGCTTTTCCTGTTACCCTTGCACATGGGGCTTATCGGATATTTCCTTGCAAACATATTAGGTTTTACTGGACAATCCATCTATCTCTTTATTACTATAAAAGGATGGAAATATATAAAATTCAGCAAGTTGGACAAAAAACTCCATCAAGAAATGCTTGCTTATAGCAAACCCATGATTCTCAACAATATATCATGGTGGATTAATGGAGTTTCTAACAGGTATGTCATAGTTTGGCTTTGTGGAGTTGCGGCTAATGGTATTTTTTCCGTCAGCTACAAAATTCCGTCTATCTTGATGATATTCCAAAACATATTCACACAAGCTTGGACACTATCCGCAGTCCAAGAATTCGACAACAAGGATAAAAATGCCTTTTTCTCCAAGATGTATGCTTTATACAACGCGGGTATGACAATTATTTGTTCAATATTGATTATTATATCGCGCCTGATAGCCTCAATTCTATATGCCAAGGATTTCTATAATGCATGGCAATATGTTCCGTTTTTACTGATTGCAACCGTTTTTGGTAGCCTAAGCGGATATGTCGGTGGCATTTTCGCCGCCGTGAAGAACACAAAGGCATTTGCCACGACAAGCGTTATAGGTGCGGTGGTAAACCTTCTTGTCACATTATTACTTGTCTGGAAGATTGATGTCATAGGAGCTGCTATTGCCGCATTTTTATCTTATGCTCTAATTTGGTTCTTAAGGCTCAGAAGCATCAAACAATACTTAGACTTGCAAGTTTCATTTCCAAGGGACTGCTTAGGATATGCCATACTGGTCATCCAAGCTATCCTTCTCTTCATTTTTGAAGAAACGGCCATGTTCTATACCATAGAAACGGCCATGTTTTTCCTCTTATTCTTTACACACCGCCATCAAGTAAAAATAATATATAATAAAATAACAAATAGAATAGGATTATAATGAGGTTAAAATCTGACACAAAAGTATCTATCATTGTAGCCATCTACAAATCCGAAAAATTCTTGGACAAATTGATTTTATCCATTATCCATCAAACTTATCCAAATATTGAAATTATACTTGTAGATGACGGTTCGCCCGACAACAGTGGAGCAATCTGCGACAAGTATGCCCAACAAGACTATCGGATAAAAGTGATACATAAAAGTAACGGTGGAGCTTGCGATGCAAGAAACAAGGGGCTTGAGGCTGTTACAGGAGAATATTTGACGATTATAGACGGTGACGATTGGCTAGCATCCGATTATGTAGAGTATTTGCTCAACATGGCATTGAGCACACAATCAGACATGTCCATGAGTCTTCAAATCTTCACAACGCGCGACCAAGTCCAAGTCAAAAAGGATAAAATTGAGACTTGGACATCAGAGGATGCAGCTGCAACTATCATATATCCAAAGACTCCCATTGGACCATGGAACAAATTGTATAAGACAGAATTGATACGAAAGAACAAAATAGACTTTAATGTACCGTGGTCGGGTGAAGGTCATTATTTTTCGGCTATGGCAGCCCAATATGCAAACCATGTGGCAGTCGGCCGAAGAAAGGTGTACAACTATCGCTTGAACAACACAGAAAGTGGCCTAACTCATTATAATGTAACCATGGGAGTCAACGCGCTTTGGAACACCCAAAATATAGGTGAGAAATTGGTGATAAAAACCCCGAAACTTAAAAATGCAGTAAACTACCACATTTGGTATGTTCACCATTTTATCCTAAAACTTATCATAGCCACAGACACAAAGGAAAAGTACAAAAAGGAATATCTTGACAGCATACGCATACCGAGAAAAATGTTAGCCAACGTACTTATACATAGCGAAGTCAGCCTCAAGCATAAAATAAAAATGTTTTTGATGTGCATGTTTCCTGTATATTATGCCAAACATTTAATTAAAAATGAGTCAAGGGCTTTAAAAGAAGATACATTAGAATAAAAAGATGAAACGATTAATCAAAAATTTGATACGTGGAATTTCCCGTGAATGGAACAAACAGGACGTGTTTCCTATAATCAGAAATGTCACAATCCCCCACCTACTTGAAAGCCAAACAGCCCTTGTGGTAGGAGGAAGCGGCGGAATTGGCAAAGCTATCATTGATACTTTTATCAAAAGTGGTGGCAAGGTCATAATGGTTTCGCGCAATGAAGACTCGCTCAAAAAAATATGCTCGGAGTACGATAGCAGCAAAATAGCTTACTTGAAGTTTGACTTATCTCGTTTGGGAGAGTTGGACTCCTTGATTGGACAAGCCGTCGGTATCTTTGGAAGAATCGACATCTTAGTAAATTCCGCAGGCACACATACACCAAATATCAATTTCTGGACTGTATCAGAAGAAGAATACGACAGAGTTCTCGACATCAATTTAAAGGGATGTTATTTCCTCTCACGGGCTGTGGCAAAATACTTTCGTGACAACAAAATAAGTGGACACATATTAAACATCGGTTCTTCTACTGGAGCTGACCCCTCTTGGTCACCATACCGAATATCAAAACGTGGACTTGCGGGGCTAACCGAAGGGTTAGCCGTACAGCTCCAAACATACGGGATTACTGTCAATGGAATCGCACCAGGGGAAGTAGCCACAGGCTTGATAGAATGGCACGAAGGAGAAAGTATTGAAACACAACATAATAAATTCAAACGCATGATTTTGCCACAAGAGGTAGCTAATTTAGCGTTGTTCATGGCCAGTGATTTAGGAAATATGGTTACCGGACAAATGATTTATATGTCAGGAGGCAGAGGAGTATTTGATATTCGATAAAAACAAGATTATGATTCCTAAAGTAATACATTATTGTTGGTTCGGACGCAGTCCGTTGCCTGAATTGGCGCAACGATGTATCTCATCATGGCGTAAATTCCTGCCCGACTATGAAATTAAAGAATGGAACGAAGACAATTTCGACATCAACTCCATCCCCTACACACGGGAGGCATACCGCATGAAAAAATATGCCTACGTGAGTGACTATGCTCGCTTCTACATCTTATACCACTATGGTGGTTTGTATTTTGATACCGATGTAGAAATAATCAAACCGATAGACGACATCATCGCAAAAGGCTCTTTCATGGGGAAAGAACCCATAAAACTGAGTTGGCACGACATGCCCTCAACCGGTATAAACCCAGGACTTGGCCTCGGTGCTCCACATGGACTTGACCTGTATAAGGAGATTATAGACTTTTACAGCAAACGCCATTACGTATCTTGGACAGGACATCATAAAAGCCATGAAACAGTAGTAGAAATTGTAACCCGCATAATGGAAAACTATGAAACGGTATCCATCGAGGACGGCGTGGAATCATGCCGTGACATATATGTTTATGCCCCTGAATACTTTTGCCCCCAAAATTATAACACTGGAATTATCTCGCCAACCCACAACACCGTATCCATACACCACTATGCCGCTTCTTGGGTGGAAAAAGAGACTGTATGGCAAAAAGTGAAGAGAAGATTAAAGGGTATGAGAGTTAGATTTGGAATATAAGTACCATGTCAAGTTTAGATCACATCTTACTTTTTTCTTATTTGTTTTTCTTATTCTTTAGTATCAGTCATAAGAAACAAACCTTTATCACAGGACATTTTTGGTTGTGGGCTCTGCTCCCAATTATCAGTTATTCGTTAATCGTAGGAATGAGATACGGATGGGGAGCTGATTACAAATGGTATAAAGGAAGATTTGAAAATCCAAATATCTATGGTAATGAGAGTCCCGGATTTTATTTTCTGAACGTTATAATGAATGACTGTGGTTTCGATTACGTTATGGCATACATCACTTATAGTATTCTCCTAATTGTTGGAGCATGCATATTGATTAGGGATTTTGACTACAATAAATACATGCTAACACTATTCCTACCCGCGACACTTATATTTACGACCGCAATTATCCGCCAAGGAGTGGCATTGTCTTTTACTTATGTCATGCTATATGCTCTACAAAATAAAAGATGGTTATGTTTTTTAGTCATGGGATGTATAACCTATTCCATACATCCCGGAGCCTTAGTATACTTAATCCCAACCATATTATTCTTTTTCTTATACAAAGGACATTTGTTGCCTTTACAAATAACCGTACCGTCATATATCATATGCAGCCTATCTTCTAATCTGTTCAAGGATTTCATAGCCAATCCTTTGTCTAATTTAATTTCATCCTTGACATTTGGCAATATTGCGTTCATGAACGAATATGCCAAAAGAGCGGATGAATGGTTCGGAGCAGAAGCTATAATACAAGATTGGTATCAAGAGCCATTAACTCTCATGTTATCTATGATATTTGAACTGAGCATTATTATAATGGGATTCATCGCGTTAAAAAATAAAATGGACAGCAAAGTAGCATACCTATATAATACCGTGACTGCAGGATATATCCTTTCACGCCTATTTTTCCCTGTAGAACTCATGCATCGTTTCACAGACCCTATGTATATGCTTTATTTCATTCCTTTTGGATATGCCATTTATCAATATCAGTACAACAAATCCTCATGGACTGTCAAGGAACAACAAACTGGCCGTTTTTTGCTCATAAGTTCAATTATGCTCTACCTTATTCCTTATTTCCTAAGATTCATTTTCTTGAATCCTCTGAGTGATTTTGTTTGGAATCATCCGACATAAAAGCATTCAAACAAAAACTATAAAATACATATGAACACCCCCAAAATATCATTAATAGTACCGTGTTACGAGGTAGAACGGTATCTCGATGCCTGTATGGATTCTCTTGTGCAACAAACATTGGAGGATATAGAAATAATACTTGTCGATGACGTATCGCCCGACCGAGTGCCCGAAATGTGCGACAAATGGGCATCCAAAGACCATAGGATAAAGGTCATCCACAAAAAGACGAATGAAGGATTAGGTTATGCACGCAATTCGGGTCTTGACATTGCCACTGGTGAATATGTGGCATTCATTGATTCCGATGATTATGTGGACAATAAGATGTATGAGGTGTTATACAATGAAGCAAAAACAAAAAGGCTTGATGCTTGTTGGTGTAACTATCGTTATGACCTTGGGGGAAAATTTGCAGAGTCACGCGAAATAAAGGAGACTTTCACTAAAGAGACTGCCGATGAAGTGAAAAAGTATATGATGGACATGATAGGACCACTGCCCGAATATCCATCGGACGTGAAGTATCTGGTATCAGCGTGGCGTGCAATATACAGCCGACAAATAATAGAAGAAAACAGCATACGTTTCGAAAATGAACGTGATAATGGGTCGGAAGACATCCCGTTCAACATGGATTTCCTGATGCATGCCACACGGATAGGATATATACCTTTCGTCGGCTACAATTACCGCTACAACCCATTATCATTATCACGCAACTATACCCACGCTAAATTTACAACCTACTGCCACCTGTTTGATGAAGTGAAGGAACGGTTTGAACACTGTTTGCCCGAAAACCAATATAAGTTGCATTACCAACGCTTCATTTTCTATTTCTTCCGTAACATCATCAAATATGAGGCTGTAAAAAACATAAATGGAAAGAAATACCAAAATATCAGGATGAGATGCAATGACAAACGCATGAAGGCCATTTATTCAGACTATCCATACCATCGCTTACCTTTGAAACAACGTGTATTTTTCTTCTGTATGAAACACAGCATAACCATGGCTTTGTATGCCATGTGCATATTGGAAAATAAAATCAGGAAAAACGTATGATAATATTATCTCAAAAACAAAGTAATAATATCAACTTATTTAAAGGTGTAAGTATATTATTGGTTCTTTTTATACATGCTAATATTAAAGATGCAATACCTAATCTTGACGACAAGTCAGCATTAGGCATGTGGACACAAGTAGTGACACGAATACTCGTGGATAATGCAGTTCCAATGTTTTTTCTTGTAAGCGGTTTTTTGTTTTTCTTAAGACCTGGTAGTATTATTGAAAAATGGGAAAAAAGAGTAAAGACATTGCTTATACCATATATATTATGGTGTATAGTGGGGTTTATTATCCCGTTCATACTACAAGAAGTACTTGGATTAGCACATTTGTTTTCAGGCAACTCCCTAAAGAAAATAGCTGACTTTGAGACCTTAGACTATATAAAGATGTTTTGGAATATCAGAAATGGCGCACCTATACTTAGTACAATGTGGTTTCTTAGAGATCTTATTGTGATTATAATGCTGACTCCTGCCATCCGTCTGTTGGTAAAGACGATGAAATGGTCATTCCCCTTATTACTTATATGCGTATATTTGTTTTACTCTTTTAACGTAACTGGCATGTCGAGCAGTACATTGTTTTGGTTTGGTATGGGTTCTTGGTTTGCTATAAAAGGGAAAAATTTATTTGCATGGATTGAATGTTTTAACGGGAATTTACTTCTTGTTGTATGGATATCCACATTAATTACTACCATAATTTCATTCTACTATGATTGGCACTATGAGACAGTACATGCCATATTCGGTATCATACACTTTGTGGCAATATACAAGTGCGTCTCGGTAATATCAATAAGTGGCATCCCCAAATGGCTCACGGCTGTATCGACAGCTTCGTTTTTCATCTATGCCTTCCATGAGCCTTGGATGGGATATGTATTAAAGATTTCCTACAAGGCATTGCATCCTTCAGGTCTCATACTTTACATCGCGCCATTCATTTTAGTTGCTTTCGCCACTGCCTACAGCTATGCCGCTTACGCCCTGTTAAAACGATACGCCCCTCGCTTACTCAACCTGTTAACTGGAGCAAGGAGCAAATAGGGAAACAACAATATAAAAACACAACACTATGAAAGTAGTCCTTTTAGCCGGTGGCTTCGGCTCGCGCATAAGCGAAGAAAGCCAATTCAAGCCCAAGCCCATGATAGAAATCGGTGGAATGCCCATACTATGGCATATCATGAAAGAGTATGCCTATTACGGACATACGGAGTTCATAATCTGTGCGGGCTACAAACAAGAATACATTAAAGAATGGTTTGCCAATTACTTCCTCCATAATTCTGATGTGACTTTCGACTACCGCAGCGGGAAAAATGAGATGAGCGTACACAACTCTAACATGGAACCGTGGAAAGTAACAGTGGTAGACACTGGTTACAACACCATGACCGGAGGACGCATAAAACGCATACAAAAGTATGTTGGCAACGAAACATTCATGATGACCTATGGTGATGGCGTTTGTGACGTGGAAATAGACAAGTTGTTGGCTTTCCACCAAAGCCATGGCAAACTGGCAACCCTAACGGCTGTAAAAATGGCTCAAGACAAGGGGATACTAGACATCTCTGAAAATAATTCTGTACGCTCGTTCAGAGAAAAAAATGCTTCAGACGGAAATCCTATCAATGCCGGATACATGGTACTACAACCAGAGATTTTTAATATGCTCGATGGCGATGATTGCGTATTTGAAAAAACAGCACTTGTAGAACTTGCAGAAAAGGGAGAATTAATGTCGTATATCCACGAAGGTTTTTGGCAATGCATGGATAATATACGAGAAAAAAACATGCTTGAAAAATTGCTTGCAGAAAATAAAGCCCCATGGAAACGATGGGAACGTGCAGTGCCAAGTATAGAAGCAAGAAAACAAACTGGAAATATTTAAATGTATATGGAACAAATAGAACAAGTCAAAATAATCCCCCGTCGACTTATCTCTGATGAAAGAGGATGGTTTTTAAAAGCTATTACAGGTACAGAAGAGGGAATACCCCAACATACCGGAGAGGTTTATCTTACCATGGGTAAGCCGGGACAAGCCAAAGGAGGACATTATCATCCCAAAGCGGTAGAATGGTTTACCATTATTGAAGGTAACGCTATTCTAAGACTCGAAGATGTGGTAACGCATAAGCGCAAAGACATTGAAATGAGTCTGGAAAAAGCCATTACGGTCTTTGTCCCTAACAATGTTGCACATGTGGTAATCAATAATTCTGATAGGGATTTTATATTGTTGGCATATACAGACTTGCTATATGACCCGAAAGACACAATTGCATATAATATAATGTAGTATTCAAAATGATAGATATATTTAATAATTTTTTCCGTGGAAAACGAATACTTGTAACGGGACATACTGGATTCAAGGGTTCTTGGCTTTCTATTTGGCTTCACGAACTTGGAGCCAATGTCATAGGTGTAGCCCTTGACCCTTATAGCGAAAAGGACAACTACACCCTTTCCGGCATCGGGGACAGGCTGTTGGCAGACATCCGGGCAGACATCCGCAACGGAAAGCTAATAAAAGAGATTTTTGCCAAATACCAACCTGAAATCGTATTCCACCTTGCGGCTCAACCGCTTGTAAGGCTAAGCTACGAAATCCCCGTTGAAACCTATGAGGTGAACGTTATGGGTACGATTCACGTAATGGAAGCTATCCGTGCTACAACATCGGTAAAAGTTGGTATTATGATTACCACAGATAAGTGCTACGATAACAACGAACAAATGAACGGCTATGTAGAAACAGATCCATTTGGTGGTTACGACCCATATTCGTCCAGTAAAGGGGCAGCTGAAATAGCCATCCAAAGTTGGCGCCGTTCTTTTTTCAATCCAGATGATTACGGCAAGAAACATACCGTATCGTTGGCCAGCGTACGTGCAGGCAATGTCATCGGAGGAGGTGATTGGGCACTTGACCGAATAATTCCCGACTGTATACGTGCATTGGAAGCCGGACAGGAGATTAACATACGTTCGCCTAAATCCATACGTCCTTGGGAACATGTGTTAGAACCCTTGTCTGGCTATATGTTATTAGCTATGAAAATGTGGAACAATCCGACTAAGTATTGCGAAGGTTGGAACTTTGCCCCCGAAAGCGAGTCTGTATCTACTGTTTGGGAGGTTGCAATGGAATTAGTCAAGAATTTTGGACACGGAGAATTAAAAGACACATCTGACCCGAACGCCGTGCACGAAGCGAAACTTCTTATGCTAAATATAAATAAGGCAAAGACCAAACTCGGATGGCAACCAAGAATGAATATGCAGCAGTGCATGAACCTTGTAGCTGATTGGTATAAAAGATATAAAACAGAGAATGTCTATCAACTCTGCATAGAAGAAATTAACAAGTTTACATCATATTAAAATGAAATACTCAATATTAGGAACCAACGGATTCCTTTCCACAGCTATCGCCCAGTATTGTAACGATAAAGGGTATGAGTTGGATATGTACGGGCTTGACAAGCCAACGGAACATAAGTACGACAACTTCCATAAAGTGGACTTAATGGACGCAGACTTGGATTGTAGCAAGTTACTGTCAAGCGATGTGGTGATATATGCTATCGGTGCGGGCATACAATCAAACTTGAAAGAAAATTATAATCTTATTTATAATCTGAATGTAACAGTTCCTGTCTTAATTTGCAATAAATTAAAAGAATTAGATTATAAAGGACGTTTTATCACATTCGGCAGTGTGTTTGAAATGGGCGAGACAGAAGAAAAACGTTTCTTTACCGAAATGGATCTGCTTACATCTACATGTCCTGCCCCTAACGATTATACGGTGAGCAAAAGGATGTTGAGTAAATTCGTGGCTTCCTATAAACATGACTTTATCCACTGGCATTTTTATATACCTACGATTTATGGAGAAAGGGAAAATCCCCAACGACTTATACCTTATACGGTTCATGCCATTCGCAATGGCGAAGAATTGCATTTTACGTCAGGAGACCAGACACGACAGTATATCTATGTTCACGAAGTGCCACGCATGATAGCTCTCGCAATAGAACAAAACTTGCCTTCAGGTTTGTATAATATAGAAGGTAAAGAAACCATGACCGTAAAGGAGATTGTGACAAAGATACATCATTTTATGGGGAAAGAAACTCCCAAAGGATGCTTTGGTTCTGCACAACGCACTGATACCGGCATGAAGTATCTCGCTTTAGATGGTAAAAAACTACGCGTTCTTACTGGATTTTCAGCATGTACAAAGATAGAAGATGTAATTGATAAATATTAAAACAACAATATGGCAACAATACTTCTATCAGTAGTACTTCCGACATATAACAGGAAAGACTATTTAAAGTTAACACTTGATGCTTTTGCACCTCAAATTGAAAGACACAGAGACGAGGTGACTTTTTGTATATGTAACAATGCATCAACAGATGGTACAGACAGATTCCTCGAAGAGTATTGCAACAAACATAAGTGTTTTGACTACATAAATTTCACGAAACACGTAGATGTAGGCTACAGCATTAGCCGTGCCAATAATACAGCAAAAGGAAAGTATATCTTAATGTGGGGAGACGATGATATACCAGTTCACTATTTAATAGACATTCTTCTCAACACGATAAAAGAGCATAAAGATGCAGGACTAATACATTATAACCGCCTCATTGGATATGACGATCATGTCTTATACATCAACAATTTGAAAGTTAATGACAAGCATACATTGTGTACAATGGAAGAATTCAACAATACAAATGAATTTCTAAGCCACCATGCCCTTGACATCACCTTCCTCTCATCATTCATATTTCTTAACTCTTTATGGCATCAAAATACCGTAGTAGAAGAAGTAAAAACAGATACCCACTTTGGATACGAGTTCCTCGGAAAAGTTCTATACGGCCTCAAAAACCATAAAATTTATTACATTACCTATCCTCTATGCATCCAACGCAAACCATTTAACAGACCTTGGATGAACCGCTCCCCGTACTACCGCTTTATAGGTATACCCAATATGTATGCGGACTTTGAACGATGGGGTATAATAACATCGGCACAAGATCTATGGAACAAACAGGGCAATGGGAAAAGAGATTTTTTTGCTATTATGTCGCAAACTAGCATATTCAAAAAAGACTACCGGCCAATTTGGCGGCAAATGCTGAAAAGCCAACCTTCAACAACCAGAAAACTATGGACGTTAGTTTTTATCTTCTTGTTTCCAGGTTTTATTTATAAACTCACAAGAAAGTTAGTCTTTAAATAAAACAGATAAATAATAGAGTTTATACAGAATAAGAAACAGGGTGGTTGAAAATCAACACCCTAAAACCTTATTCGATATATTGTCTAATACAGACAAAAATTTATTTAGCTGCTCCCCTAAAAACAAAGGGGATTCAATAAATAATATTATGACGCTAAGACTGAAAGACCTTGCTATCATAGAAAGCAAGGTCATTTTAGCAATGTTGCCTGAAGGCAAACTTTTGATAAACACCATCAACGCGCATTCTTACAACACGGCTTTGAAAGACGAGGCATTCGCCGAAGCTTTGGCGAAAGGCGACGTGTTGATTCCCGACGGGGCGAGCATCGTGAAAGCGTGCAAATGGCTCAAGGCAAAATCACAACCGAAAGAAAGGATTGCCGGATGGGATTTGTTCGTGCTTGAAATGGACAAGCTGAACAGTAAGGGCGGGAAATGCTTTTTCATGGGAAGCAGCCCGAATGTGTTGGAACTGGTAAAGAAAAGGGCAGCCACAGATTATCCCAACATTACGGTAGAGACGTATTCGCCTCCCTATAAGCCAGAGTTCAGCAAGGAGGACAATGAGGCCATCATCCATGCCATAAACCAAGCCTGTCCGGACTTGCTTTGGATTGGCATGACTGCTCCGAAACAGGAAAAATGGGCATTTGAGCATTGGGACGAGCTGGACATCCATTGCCACTGTGGCACGATAGGAGCCGTATTCGACTTCTTTGCCGGTACGTACCAACGTGCCCCCAAATGGTGGCAGGAGCATTCGTTGGAATGGCTTTACCGCCTGATAAAAGAACCACGCCGCATGTGGCGCAGGTACATTATAGGCAATCCCCTTTTCCTTTGGAACATAGGAAAAGAGAAAATGGCATAAAAAACACAAAACATATTGCTTTGCCGCAAAGATTTTCTACCTTTGCAAAAACTGGTAGTAATATTTAAAACCGATGAGCCATGGCTAACTATATCCGTTTTGACTGGGCTATGAAACGCCTGTTGCGCAACAAGGCCAATTTCAGCGTGCTTGAGGGATTACTCACCACGCTATTAGGCGAGAAGATCACCATCCGTGACCTTTTGGAAAGCGAAAGCAACCAGGAAGAGGAGTTCGACAAATACAACCGGGTGGACATGCTCGCGGTAAACTCCCGTGGAGAACTGATTCTCATCGAAGTGCAAAACAATAATGAATATGCCTATTTCCAACGTATGTTGTTCGGAACCTCCAAATTGGTAACGCAATATATCAACCGTGGAGAAAGTTACGAAAAGGTACGCAAGGTGTACAGTGTGAATATCGTTTATTTCTCTTTGGGACATGGCAAGGACTTTGTCTATCACGGAAAAACGGAATTCCGTGGCATCCACGAAAATGACTTACTGGAGTTGACCCCGTTCCAACGCCAGACCTTTAATGTGGACGAGGTAAGCCAACTCTACCCCGAATACTATATCTTGAAAGTGAACGATTTCAACAAAGTGGCCAAAACGCCGTTGGAAGAATGGATATACTATTTGAATACGGGAAATATCTCGGATACGGCGCATGCACCGGGGTTGGCAGAGGTTCGTGAGCGATTGAAAGTGGACAACATGACACAAGGTGAACGGGATGCTTACTACCGACATCTGGACAACATCGTGATTCTGCGCGACAACATTTACACAGAGCGAGCCGAAGGCAGAGCGGAAGGACGTGCAGAAGGACGTGCAGAAGGCATAAACATCGGCGAACAAAACAAAGCTTTTGAAATTGCGCGCAAATTGAAACAGAAAGGTTATACAACAGCTGAAATTACCGAATTAACAGGATTGTCGCCTGACATATAGCTTCTGCCTAACGGCAATACTTTCGGCCAGTTTTTCAACGAACAACCGCCAACTCATTAAATACTTTAAAAACCGGACCTGATTTTTAAAGTATTCCCTAAAAAGAAACCGCCCACCAGGCGGCTTCTTTATAATTCCATTATTCTTTTTTATTTCGCTTTCATTTCCCATGTCCAAGAACAATTTGGGAAAAGAACTTTCGTTAAGAGACTACCAAAAAAACATCAAGCAACGTGTCTTCGATGCGTGGCGCAACCATGCCAGTGTCATGGTGCAGATGCCGACAGGTACGGGGAAAACCCACTTGTTGGCATCCATCATTTATGACCTCTTGAGTGCGGAACAGGATTTGTGCGTCTGGATTATCGCTCACCGGCGTGAATTGGTGGAACAAATAGAAGACACCGTCGCACGATATGGTATCCGTAAGGAGGACGGACGGGTAAGGGCAATGTCTATCCAATGGTTGTCACGCCACTGGGACGACATCCACAATACGCCGGCACTGATAGTCATCGACGAGGCCCATCATGCCTTGGCCGAAAGCTATAAGGAACTTTGGACGCGTTACCCCCATACCAAGAAATTGGGCATGACAGCCACTCCGTGCCGGCTGAACCGCAGAGGATTCACGGACTTGTTCGATACGTTGGTCATGTCTGACAGCATTGCCGACTTCATCAGCAAGGGGTGGCTTTCGGTCTTCGACTATGCCTCCATCAAACCGGACAGCGACGACCAAAAGCTGATTGACAACCTGAGTAAACGAAGTTGGAACGGAGACTTCCAAATCAAGGAAATGGACACCATACTCAACAAAAGGCCGACCATCGAAAAATTGTACGAGAGTGTCAGGCATTATGCTGACGGAAAGAAAGGCATCGTCTATGCCATCAGTATCGGACATGCCCGAAATATCGCTTCTTACTACAGCGAGCATGGAATGAATGCCGTGGCGATAGACAGCAAGACACCCGCCCTGCAAAGAAAACAATTCGTGGAGGATTTCAAGCAGGGACGGATACAGGTGTTGGTCAACGTGGATGTATTCAGCGAAGGATTCGATTGTCCGGACATCGAGTTCGTACAAATGGCACGCCCTACCCTTTCGTTGGCCAAATATTTGCAGCAGGTGGGACGCGGATTGAGGAAGAGCAAGGGCAAAGAATACTGCATGCTGATAGACAATGTGGGACTCTACCGTATGTTCGGCCTCCCCTCTGCAAACCGTGACTGGCAAACCATGTTCGAAGGACGATTAGCGGGAAAGGGGAATGCCCATAGCATCGAAACGGGATATTATTGTGCCGCCGAAAACTTAACGGCAAATGACACCATACGCCCCAATGACACCCTTGAGTTGGTAATGACACACGATCGGCTCCCGGATTACTTGACCAACGCAAAAGACAGTTTGGAGAGTCTCCTTAATCATAAAATCCTGAATGCTTTCAAAGACAGGGTATATGGCTTGTACGGGTTGAAAATCGAAAATAAAATAACAGCTCCCCCACAGTATGTTTCGGTATTCGATACAGATGACGGTTTTGCAGCCGTACGTTTCAAAAACTGGTCTGTCGGAGTCGTAAACGAAGTCGGCGAAATAAAAATTCAGCTGGAATGTTTCAGGAAACTAAAGTTTCTGAAGGACAAACTTCTCGCTGCTACAGACAACAGAGGCAAAATGTCCTATATCGACCTGAGGAGCGGAAAGTCATATAAACAAAAACCTAAGGTACTGACTTTCGGCAAGGTGCAGATGCTGGAAGTTGACGGTATTTGCTATAGCCGGACAAAGATATTGTATAAGAAAGAATTGAATACGAGCCTGCAACAGGTGTGTCAGCATGGTTTCTGCCTGAGATTTTATGATTTTCTGACTACGCCCCAATGCAGGCAAGTAGACAAGGAAGATGACACATCGGGGTATGACAGCGTATGCCTGCTCGCAGACGATTACGAAACCTATTACCATTTTTGCGGAATGTTGCCAGACGGTAGTATAATCGTTGAAGACAATGAAGGTAAATATTATCTCGTCAAAGAAGGAGAAGGCAAGCAATACATCGCACACGAAAAGCCCCAAACGGAAGAAGAAACCTTTGAGGTGGTCATACCTCGCCTGAAAGCTGAAGCCGCCCAACGCGCCGCCCAACGGAAAAGCATAGAAAAACGGGAAAAAATCCAAAAACGTAAAGAACGATTAAACAGGATCCAACATGCAAAACCGTTCAAATCAGGACTGAAATGGGGATTGAAACAGGGGGACAAGGTGATTGTACCACCAATTTACCGTAACCTTCAAACACCGGTAGGCAACTACTGTGCCTTTGAAGGTAATCCTCGCCTATGGGGTATCATCATGTTGGACGGTAAGGTCGTGGTTGAAGCACGATATATCAACGTGGAAATAAAAGAAAACGGCACGGCCCGCCTGACCATCATACCAGGAAAAACAAAAACAGTGAAACTACATGGGAACGATTAAAATAAAAAAAGCACTCAAGAGTGGAAGCCTCTCAAATGCCCATAAACTTTAAAATATAATATTTGTGCAATTTTCGTGCAAATGGTCGTTTTTAAAACGAATTTCTCATCAGATACCTAACACTATATTCGCATCAATATTGAGTTTCCGGCTCATTTCACGAGCTACTTTAAGGGTAGGCTCGCAACGTCCCGTAAGATAGTCGCTGACACGTGAAGGACTTACGCCAAGAAGTTCTGAAAGTTTCACCTGATTCAATCCCATTTCATACATACGAAGTTTTATCACATCCACTAAAGAAGGTGATTTTATCGGATAGTGTTCATCTTCATAATCCGCAACAAGTTCTGACAACAAATCCAATTCTATCAGATTCTTGTCATTTAAAGGCGTATTGTCATCAACCAATGGCAGAAGTTCTTCTATTCTATCCATTGCTGCCTTATAAGCTGTTTCATTCTGAATCTTTGCCATACGTCTATATATTTTTAGCGTCAATTACATCATATTCGGCATGAGTACCGATAAAGCGAATCAAGACTGTTTTTATCGTAAACTTGATTACTACAATCAACCGATAATTGTTTCCTCTGATATTGAATACATAGTGTTGGTTGCCTACATTATCCACACTGTTAAACATCTGTTTCATATCAGCAAAACAAGTCCACTCTGCTTTCTTCACTTTCTGATACCAGTCTTCGAGTGCAGTTTCCGCGTCAGGATGCTCGGTATAATACTCGATTATTTTGCTTCTCGCTATGACTCTCATGCCTTTTATTGTTTATGCAAAAGTAAAGCTTTTGTTTTGGAATACAAAATATTCTACTGAATTTCAGAACAAACATATTCAATGTTACCTTAAAATATTTCCAAAACAATACTGTATTACCTTACGATTTCATTGATTATCCGTTATTTATCGGGAAAACCATGCAAAATCTGTGCAAATACCCATAAAAATAAAAAAAGCACTCAAGAGTGGAAGCCTCTCAAATGCCCATAAACTTTAGAAGTAGCGGGACCCGGGATTGAACCGGGGACCTCATGATTATGAATCATGCGCTC